>Ga0065711_1001749_pt1 | contig 39858 bp, 14 predicted proteins | sample Hoacrofraction12_FD_59098 | JGI IMG/M metagenome (GOLD analysis project Ga0065711, IMG submission 59098) | Hoatzin crop microbial communities from Cojedes, Venezuela - Epithelial fraction 12 v2 (version 2) | ecosystem: Host-associated > Birds > Digestive system > Esophagus > Crop | place... | reverse complement strand
CTCCAGAGAAGGAGACTCCACAACCTCCCTGGGCAGCCTGTTCCAGTGCTCCGTCACCCTCAGAGGGAAGAAGTTCCTCCTCATGTTCAGACGGAACTTCCTGTGCCTCAGTTTGTGCCCATTGCCCCTTCTCTACTTTGTTGCCACAAAATAGAGGCAGACAGGATCATAAGTTCAAAATGAAATTAAACAAATTGATGGACAGCAGGTCTGTAAATGGATACTAAAAAGATTAGGCAGAGACAGACCCTGTAGCATCCCTGGTACATCACGCTCAGAGAATACAAGGGGAATGAATGTTAAAAAGTAGTCAGACTTAGGTGCTTTTCCTAGGTCTCATCTCCTATTGTTCCTGTCACAGGCAATATGGGGCTAGACAGACTAGTGATGTGAGCCAGAAGATGCTCCTTGGTGCATTTGCGCCTGCATTGCATCACTGAGGCACATGCAGCTGTACCTCTCAGCCAAAAAATCTGGACTGAACCTCACCCTTTTAAGCAACCCCTGAGTGCTAAAGGGCCAGAAGCTCAAAAGACTGAATATTTAGTCTGAGTCAGGAAGTTATAATCACAGGAGGAAACCATGAATATTGTAAGTTGTGATAGGAAAAGGGAAAGAATCAGTCCCTGATGTCGGTCTCTTTGAGCACACATAAGAAGAAATTGATCTAGTCGAAAACACAGGAAAAGGGAGTAACAGAAACATCATCATGTTTTTTCTAGATGAAGAATCAATGCTTTGTCTCCATTAGACAATGGAGGACAGTGTTGATCCCTGAGCCAGCTCCAGTCTGTAATGTCCACACAGAGCAGGGAAGTATGCAAAGATACTCATATGGCTGCATGAGCATAGAGTAGCATTTCTGCTATTAAGTTGTTCCTCTCCAGCAGACTAACTAGTGCATTAATTAAAGTCAGTCATAGAGCTTAAACAGATCCTGCCAATTTCAGGGCTTCTACACTACACTTTTTCAGCCAGTGAAGAGATAGTCCTAAAAATACAGGGATAACCAAAAAGAAATCCAAGTCAATACAGACTAGAGCTGTGAAAGGAAGCCATGCCATTGACATATGACTCCTCTGCCAGAAACACATGTCCATGTCCACTTGCCCTGTAGCTGGCCTGGTTTGTAGTCTGTACAGATCTGGTAACATTAAGAGATTGAGAATCACCTTTCTTTTGCAGTCTCAAGTTTTTCTTTCCTTACTTTCATCTAAGCTTTTTTAATGTAAGATAAAATAAACTTTCTGGCACCAGTAATTTCTCATTTTTGCATGGACTGCCTATTTCAGCATTGTAAGCAAATACATAAGGTATCTGGCAACTGTATCTAAAAGTGTGGATATATGGCAGTTGCATATCATTGTAACTTTGTGTGTAAAACCCAAAACATTGATTTTTCTCTCTCCCTAACTTAGGCCCTATGTGCCTGTGAGAGCTCTTGACTTTATGGGCTATGAAAGCCCAATTTCAGAATGAGTTCTTAGTAAAAACTTTTTTAACACAGTATTTTAAATAATATTATTACCATAAATATTACTTACAAGAAAAAAAATTGGTCTGGAATATGATTTTGATGAATTCTGAAAATGATTACAGTAAATGAGTAAAAGGAAAGTCTACATAAAACTTAAGGCTATAAGCAAGCAGCCTGTGAGTATATCACATGTCAAAGGAAATTCAAGGAACTGAATTACACTAAACCCAGAAGAATGCAGGGTGTTGTATGAAGTGATCCTGGTTTATCAGTGCTTACCTAGATGCTCATGAAAACCTCTGTGAAACCAGGACAACTCTATTCACTGAAGTTGTCTATGAAATGCAATGGCGACAGAAATATTTCCTTGAATGGTCATTTCAGTTTGAAGTATTTATGAGATTACTACCTGTGGCTGATCAAGAAGTCCACTTTGCCTAATAGCCCGTGGTTTTCAGTACATGTATTAATTTTTTCTAATATGCAGAATTATAAATTAATTTCAGTTGCACTGACTTCTGGACACCCCTGGACCAGTCCTCTGTTGAAAGCATGGTTAAGTTTCTACATCAGATCTCTCAGGGCCTCATCAGCACGGTTCTGAAAATCTCCAAGGACAGTAGTATCACAGCCTTCTGAGTCGCTGTTCCAACATTTGACCATGTACTTTGTAAAGAATTTTTCCTTATATCAAACAGAAATTTCTCCTGTGACTTCTTGTGTCCACTGCCTCTAGTCCTTTCATAGTATATCCCTCAGATGGTTGGACTTGATGATCTTGGAGGTCTTTTCCAACCTTTATGATTCTCTGAGAAGTCTGGCTCCATCCTCTCTATAAACACCAGTTAGACAACTGAAAACAGCGATTAGATCTGCCCACCATCTTCCTGTCCCCAGAAAGACTAAGCCCATCTGTCTAAGCTCCCCTCACTGACTATGTTAGTTACTTGCTGCTGGAGTCATTATGATTTGCTGATACTTTTTTTTTTGTCGTGGGGCCCCAAGCCAGACATACTACTCCATATGTGGCCTCATAAGTGGTCAATAACATTGACTGATCACTTCCCTGGATCTATGGGTCAATCTTCTGCTAATGCTGCCCCAGAAGTTATTTGACCCCATCACCACAAGAACACATATTCAGCTCTCTACCTACATTACTTCGCAGCTTTGGAGTCCTTAGGCTGATACAAAGCAGCATAGAGAGAAAAGTCTAACTCAGTCAGATAACCATCAGCCCAAACTTGCTGTCAAGACCTTTCTGCTGTCAAACCTGAAAATCCTTAGGCCCTTGCTAAACAGTTGTTTTAGCTCAAGTTCAAACGTTCTCTGGAGAATGAACTCATTTGATACCTGTTATGTACCAGATTTCCTAGTAGTATACTACAAGTATGTCCAAGGGGATGGCTGGACATAAAGCTAAAATACTAGTGGGCTTGCTTTCAGTCTGGTGTTGTAACAACTCAGTCCAGTGCCCTTTCATTTACCAGTTCACTGAAATAACTTCCCTTCAGAGCAAATCCGTCTACATTCTCTTCCTCCAAGCACAGCACAGCTCAGCTCATCCTCTGATTCCAACAAGAACAGATGTTTCCAAGTAAGTGTGATTGAACAGAGACCTTTGAATGTCAGTAGCATGAATTCCCTGAAATTTAGCCTCAAAGGGAGGTGAGGAAAAGTGTGTATCAAAGTGAGAATGATCCTGGCCATATACGGCATATTGTGGTACCTTTTTTTTCTACAGCTCCACCGCCCCCCAGCATTTGCAGGAACATGAAAGTAAATTGCTGCGTTTGTTCAAATGGCACAGAATCTAAAAGCAATTTATGGTGACAAGGTCAGAAGGGGCAAGCGGAGGCTTTTTATAACCCTGCAGAGGGCTGGTGAGCATATCTGTACTCTATATACACCAGGAGAAATACAAAATATTTTATTGTTAATGACACAGCCGCAGAAAAAAAACAGATTCAGCTCTGCAGAGGGTAATGTGTGAAAAGATACTGAATTTTCTAGGCAACCTAACTATTTCCAGGCTTGTTAAATGGGGGCAAGAGCAGCAGAGGAAGAATACAGAATTTATAAAAGCAGAACAAGAACAAGACACATGGGAAAAGATTCATGTCTGATTGAATCATAGACTCTAAATCAAACAGAAGAAAGATGGCAGAAGGACTACCTGCAAATCCTTTAGTGATTTTTCAATATCTATTAAAAGATGCCAGATTTGCTTTAAAAGTTAATAATAACAATTTACATACACATTTACTCACTATTAAAATACACTGGCCCAAAGTGTGATTCTTAATTACTTCTCAGTTTTTCTGGTCAGACACGTGTTTAGTTAAAAATACATTGCACAACCAGGATAGACAGCTGCAGCTAAGCCAGGACAGAAATGAAATCTGGAGGAATGACACTAAAATGGCATCTTAACTTCTGAAAAGTCACTCTCATGCCCTTCACACAGTGGAAATCAGATGATTCAATGTTTTCTTCAGCAATGGCCCCCACAGATTCGAGGCTAAAAATTGTACTGCCCTGCTTCAGGAAGATGAAGCTCTTCGTGAGCACAACAGTTTTTGACACATTATTCCAGTACATATGGGAATCATAAACCTGAATTTTCCAATTTTCTCCTTTCCTCAGAGAACAGCTTCCCATGTAGTGACCATTAAGCAAGTTATGGTTAACAATCAACAAATAAATGGCTGCATTTCCTGGGGGATGCTAATTAGTAGTTGCAGCTTGACTCTTTCAGATACTTATAAAGGTGATCGTAGTCACAAATCAGACTCTTTGGAGCCATGTTCATTGTGCTGTTAATTTGTGCTTCTCATGTAAATTGTATAGAAGATTGGGATATACCTCAGTTTTTATTTTAAGTCTGCATACCATGCAGCACAGTCATATGCCGAGTTGTGTCTAATTCTTCAATTTTATACCAACATATGGCCTTAAACTGTTCTCATCAACTGTTATCACCTTCTTCTAGTAATCTTTCCAGAGTCCAAACACAGCTGAAAATATATAAAAATATATGCTGAAATGCAACGCAATCCAGATCCCATCCTGTGATAAGAGATTTCATTTTTGTTTCTGCATGGGGAAAGTCCCTGTAGTGGAGGGAGGTAGCTCAGAGGAAAGAAAACTAAAGAGGCAGGAAAGAAAAAAAAAGCCAATTCAATGATCGCAACACACTGGCATATCACTTGCTGAAAATGAAGATCTCAAAAGACCAGAGATGCTGTTCCTTATATATTCCCTGAAGACTGTCAGAAACAAGCAGATATGACAGTCATCTATTGCCATCTATTAGAAGTGATAAAGCACAGAGATCCACTTTGGGGTTCAAACGTTCGCTTTGTATTGTGGGAAGGTGTTAATAGTAATGAAGAGAGACCAGACATGTTCAGAAAAGTTTGTAACCCATCTGTGCTATGGAGAAGAGAACTTCAGTAGGTGTGAATCAGCTAAGCATGACTGAAACCTCCACCAGCTACAAATCTGGCCCAGTGATTCTCATTGTGATTCATTAAACACAAATTGGTAAGTTTGAAGACTCAGCTTTGAAGCTGTGTCAGTAAGAACAGGTAGTGATTTTATCTGATGCTCTGCAATTATTGACTAATTCTAAGTGAGAAAAGGCTTTTAGAGTAGATAGTAGTGCCATTTTTTGCACACAGTTTTACTAATTTTAAAGTTTGGAAAGGCACTAAGGCTTCAGCATATTGGAAGTTTATTTTTAAGTGTTTCAGATTCTATGATTCCTTCTCATCAGAACAGGATGAATTAAATTAAGAACCTGTTGGAGATCCATGATTAGAATCTCTTAAAGGGAACAATCAGTGCAATATGTCATTGATTCCCAATGCTGCAACATCTGTATCCTCAAAATATTCTAATACGAGGTGGAGGAGCTTTCAAATATTGTGAAACCTGAATACTTCATTCATTGAAATTAAGCAACAGTGATGTCCATTAAATGAATGAAAATGCGGTACTTACCATCTATTATTTTTCTCTGGTCATACCCTAACAGATAACAAGAAAAGGTAAAAAATTATTAGCAGGTAAATTCACTACAAATAGATCATCCCCTTCTCTGGAACAGAAAGGTCGTTATTTTGCTAGCTTCTATTCATTAAGGTCCTGACCTGGTCAGGAACTGAGTCAACTTAACCCTACTTGGAAAACCCAGAAAACAGCCAGAAAACATTTCTCTGAACTGTGTCCTGATGTAAAGTTAAGTTGTCCTGATATTAGATGCAGAAACCCTGCTGACATTTCACAGTTATTACTCAATATCATAGATATCCTCTATTTAGCAAATTTGCTGTCTCTTTGGGAGAATCGTGGCATCATAGAATGGTTTGGATTACAAAGGACCTTCAAAGATTATCTAGTCTAACCTCCCTGCCATGGGCCATGGGCAGGGACATCTTTCACTAGATCAGGTTGCTCAAAGCCCTGTCCAACTTGACCATGACTCTTCCAATGATGGGTCATCCACAACTTAGCCAACCTGTGCCAGTATCACACCACCCTCATTGTAAAAAAACACTTCTTTATCACCAATCTAAATCTACCCTCTTTCAGTTCAAAATCATTGCCCCTTGTCCTACCACTACAAGCCTGGTAAAAAGTCTCTCTCTGTCTTTCTTACAAGCTCCCTTTACATATTGAAAGGCCGCAGTAAGGTCTTCCTGGAAAGAGGAGTGTTTCAGGGAAGCCATCTGTTATTGATAAGGCTGGAATCTTAACACTGGGGTTTTCCTATGTTCTTATATTCAAGCTTTTGTGGATCCCACTCTGACTTTTTATGTTAACTATAAGATGAACTCACTTTTTCTTCCTATTACTTTGATTAATGTTTTTTTTCTTCTGCAACATTTGAACTTCGGCTTTTGGGTTGCAAGTCACTCATGAAGGCAAGGCAAACTACACAATATGTCACCTGCATGCAACAGGTGTTGATTTTAAAAGAAGAATAAGTAAATTTTGACAGAATGGGTCTTTGTAGGTAGGAGTGAACCATGATTTAGCTGCTGCCTGAAATTCCTCTTCTGGAGCAGGCTGCAGGTCCAAGAGGAATTCAGAAATTATTCACTAGTGCAAATTATAGCACTATTTTCTTACAAGACATGATCATTAAGTGTCCAACTTCATCTCTCCCATCTCACAGAATCACAGAATCACAGAATGTTCGGGGTTGGAAGGGACCTCTGGGGGTCATCTAGTCCAACCCATCAATCTTGGTAAATATGGTCCAGGCTATAAAGTTGGTACCTGATTTGGAGGGGGAAATCAATTTAAACAGTTTTGCAGTGGATGGCAGCTGCAATTCATGGGCACCTTTCATATGTCTGGAGTATTTGGAAGAACAAAGTTACAAAGTTCATATTGTATATGAGAAAATGCATGAGCATACACTACTGTAGCTTTTCAAGTTTGACCGTCTGCAACATCACTCTGAACTAATATGCGGTTGATTGTTTTGTCTGTATGTGAAATTATATATACATCAGGTTTTTGAAACATTCATTTATCATCCAAGGAATATTGTACATTTCTTACCCGCCAGGACTAAGTACTCAAGAACATTTGATTTCTGTGGTTTTTAGGTTGTCCAGCACACATATGAAAAAGGAAAAGCAGTTTCTGTAGTATTTGTTAAGACAGATTTATCTCTGAAGATAGCAGATGGTCACTTCCTTTGGTGCTGATATTGCTTTTGACTAGGTTTTTCAGTTATGCTCACACATATATTAAAAAGACATACAATACAGTCAAGTTAAAGACCAGAGATGCTGCCATGCTCCAGCTGACGTTGGGTAAATGGTTACCAACTTCACTCCAGCTGACTATGCCTCAATGATTTTAATCGCTAGGTTTTCTCACCTGGGCCTTTTTGACAGAACTGTTTGGAGAGTGACACCATGGGAAGTTACACAGGCAGACCTGAAGATGCAATAATTTCTAACAGAGGAGCAGGATGTTAAGAAAGATGGAATTAAGAAAGTAGTATGGAAGGAGGGTTACAATCTCTTAACCAGTTTCAGCCAGGACAATATGACTGATCATAGTCTACCTTCTAGCTGAGACACACCATCCTGCTAACAGCAACTCAGTATCCCTCGTCTCGACTGGGAGCTGGCCATCTCAAAGTAAAAGGGACATTTCAGGTTTTGCTGTCGTCACAACTCCTCTTCTAAGCACCTAATTGTTAGGACAGCTGAAGTCAAGCAGCCAGTGAAAGCCACAGAGATCAGTCTCCAGGGTTGTCCGACACGATGGAAAGGTTGATCTCACTGCTTTTAAGTGTAGATTTCTACACCTGAACCTTGGTCTCCTTCTACAGCCCATGGAATGAAACAGGCCTGTTTGAGGGTGCATTCAGTCTGATATATTTTATGTATCTATTTTAAGATGAGATGAATCATATTTTAGGCTTCATTAAGTTGATTGACTCACTCTCCATTCACTATAAAGAAACCCTGGAGGGAGATAGTTCAGATGCAGACACCTACACTGTAAATATCTACATTTCAGTAAAAGACTCCTCCATCTGGTTATGAAATCTCTAAGAAATAGTACCTAATGAAACCTCTCTCAGAGGTATCATGAACTCTTATCAATTCTGCCTATATCACAAACCTGGATCAGGCAAACCAAGGGTAGCAAGTGCTCAAGAGGACTCTCTTTTCCTCTAAACTAAAGAGAGAGAGCAATCTTCAGTCTGCACTCACATTCTTTACACAACTTTCATGTGCCAACTTATACCATCTTTCCTTTCAGTTACTTCTTTTCCAGGTTGAAGACTGCCAGTCTGCTCAATTGTTCTGCACATCCAAGTTGTTCCCGAGATTTTTATAATCTTGTTGATCTACTCTGAAACTTTCCTAATTTTAGTATAAATAGAATTGCATACAGTTCTTTCTAAAAAAATTTGCCTGTTCTCTCTACCTTCCTTTAGTCTGTTCTTTTGTAGACTCTTTTGAAATGTCTACTTGCACATAGCCCATGTGGTAACTTTTACAGAGAGTAGAAAGTGGCAAAAAGCCAATGCAGACTACAGATACTGTCACACAAACAGAAATGTGGTTAGAAAAGCATAATACATGGGTCCATGTCACTGTACTTGCATTATTTCTGAAGCATTGTTACCTTGTTGGAATATACACAGTGGATGCAAGCTCCCCATCAGAGACCTGGGATGATAAATTGGAGAGCCATTTCAGGGACAGCTTGTTTATGTGAGTTTGTTTGTCTCTGAATACCCTCTTCCTGATCATTAGGTTAATGGCTTTTGAATTAAGGTTTTTGCTACATTAATTGGAGGATTAAAGTGAAATATGTCATAAAAATAGATCCATGGCTTCAAGCTTTCAAACCACCAATTCTTCACCAGGCACAGGTTCTAGGATGACAGGCTCCAAAGCTGTCAAACTGTCTGCATGACAATAAAAAAGAGCAAGGTAAGGGGAAAAAATTCAGGGAACAAGCTCATCTAAACACCTGATATTTTTATGTGGAGAACCAGTGAAAATGGGGGGAGAGCTTGTTGTGACTGAAGATAGAATCAGCACGTACGCTGGAGAGGAGCTCCTCATGGGAAATGACAAAACGGGCGCACAGGTACTTAGGCCATCTACTGCCATGTTTGGATCCAGGGTTCAATGGGAGTCAGAGCCAAGTTCCAGCTGACAGCTGAAATTACAAGTTCAGTTCATCACTCTGAGACAGGATCTACCAAACCAGGCTTGTCTATAGAAACATCATGAAATGAAAAAGGGAAGAAGCTGCAACTTCTCAAAAAGTAGTGAGCCGATAATATTTTTGAAGTTTTGATGCCTTCCTGAAGACTTTGTGAACACAAACATTGGGGGCAGGAAGGGGAAGAAAAAAAAAAAAGAAGTGGTGGGTGGTGTTTAATATGAAAACACAGTGATGTGGCTTGCCACTGCATTTTCTCTTTCCTTTCAGCATCATGCTTACCATTTCAAGCACTGAAGTCTTAGCACCAAACCTGTCCTACACACCCTGTTAGAAGACAGAAAGGCCCCCTGAAAGATAGTTCACTGCTGGAAGATGTACAGTCCCCCAGGAAACATAGTTCTTTCTGCTGGAAGACATATAACGCTCCAGAGAAGGTAGTTACTGAGAAAAGATTGCAACACACATGAATCTGTGGCCGAAGGGTGTTTCCTAGCAGAATGAAAAGGAGAGAAACTTTATCCTGAGCCTGATTGGATGATGTGGACACTGTTTTCAGGTCAAAAAAGCAAAATAATGAACAGGGCTTTGAAGTGGGAGTTTTAGGACAAGTCAAACAGTGCAGAGACGAAGAAAGAGAAGGACAGGGTGGGATATGGGAGGTGAATTTAGGGTATATTTGGAAGCTTTTTTATATCCTCTTCTGTGCTGGCAGACCCAAATTTTTCTGTAACTAAATGTTTGACTGGTCACATCCTCTAAAGTGTTGCTCTGACAAGCAAGCAGTAAGCAAATGCTCCCCCTGCTTGGTTCCTCCTCACTGAATAAAGCCTACACTCATTACAACCCCATTCGTTTCCCCAAGGCCATTTCTACGGTGCACTCAGCAGCTTCTCAGAGCTATTCCTGACTTAAACTTCCCAGATCACTTATGGGCATGGGGTGGGAGTTAATTGGGGAGGGTATTATTAGTGTCATGCTTATAAGTACAAAAAGTTTTTCTGTTGTACTGGACCTGAGAGGCTGACACATTGGTTTTCCAGAGTATTTAGCAATCTGGTATACTCAGAGGCAAATTCCAATGAGTTTATGTTGTAGCTGGGAGAACACAATAAAAAACAAATCTGTCCTTGAATGTCTTACCCTCTCCATTCAGAAAATGAAGATGTAGTCACCAGTGACTATGCAATTCAGGTGACGTGCTCAGTGGCAGAAGCAGGGAAAAAATTCCATCCTTCAGGACAGCTTCCAGTTTTCTATACATGGAAACCAGCTCCTCTCTTCCTGTACACTTTCCCCTTTCCACAACCTCACTTAAATTTCACATTCTGTAAACTATACTATGAGGATCCCACAGACAGCAGACCATTTAATACACATCCCTGATACATCCCCAAACTTCATCCATCTGTTGTCCATTGAAAAGGGATCTTGTAGAAGAAATTGTGAAGCCATCTTACTGTACAGAATATCGTAAAGCACAGCTGGGCTCCCAGCACAACTGCAGACCTGTATCTACATGTCTATGATTTGGAGCTCACACCCATCCTGGCTGATGGCAAAGGAATGAAAATTGAGGGCACCTGCATTCAGTGCTGGGTAGGTGCTGAACCAAAATCTGCTCATATGATATGGCACTCTCCTGCCCCAGCACCTAAATCATTTCTATCCCCCTTATATACATCTAACCTATTCTTTCCTTTCTCCCAGCCCTTGCCCTGCCTTCTTGCCTTTTTTAGCCAGTCCCTCTGTGATTCTGTTTTTCTTCCATCCACTCACGCCTCTTCCTCCTTCTTCTAAGAGCTGAGCACCACCAATCTATTGGATAAGCCACTAGAAAAGTAGTCCCTTCTAGTAGGAGTTATATGGAAAGAGCACCTGCAACCTCATTGGCGTTCACATAGGGATAGTGGGGACTTACCAACTACTCCGTAGAAACTGAGTACCTGGCAGCTCTCTTCTGCTCTTGGAGAGCTAAGAAATTGTCTGAATGTAATTACTTTTCAATGGACTTTCAGGCAAAAGTCACATATCTGAAACAGCAGCAAGTGTCCTGCCAACTTTCAAATCCCTACACAGATTGCAAAAACCTGTTAAGAGTGAAGCAAAACTCTTTTTTTTTAATGTTGAAAAAATAATTAATTTTCCCCTAAGGTCCTTGCTGAAAATTGTTATCGTATTCCTAGGTGAAAATCTAAAAACCAACCAGACAAAGTCAACCAGACGAAACATCTCAGCTTGAGGCAGAGACCTGGGGAAGAAAAAAATCCAACAAACCGAACAAAAAACTTCACACTAAATACAGAAGCCTTAAACAGATTATAAGAGACTCAAATGCAGCACATGTTGTGATGTATTGAATGACCTTAAACATGTATTTGCTATAAATTGATCCATTAAATTTATCTCGTATGTGCCTAGCATACAGCCCTTGACTTCTCTAATTAGCACCCCCAAAATAAATATTTAAAATGCATGAAATTTTCAGTTACCCAAATTCATAAAGCACAACATAAACCCTTGTTTTCCAAAACATAGAAAAAAAATCCCGAGTGGAATATATAACAGCTCTGACTAAATTATAGAGAAACCTGGAATCGGTACAGAGCTATTTGTAACAAACTGGCACTTTGTTGAAGATGTACGTCAAATTACTGGAGGAAAATGTATTTATGGGAAAGGAAATCAGAAAATTTCCATCAGGAGTAAGACCATGGAATTAATAGCAGGGATAAGTAATGTCCCTTTTGTTTCATTTACTTAGCAAGAAGCAGCAGCTTCTTTTTTATTCCATCACAGCAGGGTCATTAATAGAGACTTCTTAACTCTGTTAGATTTCTTTTAGCCTGTTGAGACATCCCAGGGATTCTTAACTATTTTCAAAATGATTTTGACTAATTGCATTAGGCCCCATGTTGGAATCTTAAATATATTGTAAACAACTGGCGTTTTCATGTAAGGGTATAATATGCTGCTGTTTCCAGACCTTATCTAAGAACACTTGGCTGTTGATGTTTTATTAATAACAGCATCTGCAGCAGTAATTCACTGATTCATAATGATTTCAAGGGAGACACCTGATGCATTCTATGTGAGAGCTCTGCTTTTATCTCTTGGATGATGCCAACATTGTCAGTTAACCTATGCCCATTCTCACGCCTTGATCCACCCACTCTCTTGTGTTGCCAGCACGCAGGCGCAGAGAACAACTCTCTACAGAGAGATTCAAAGTCTCCTCACAACCCATTTCAGCCTCTCATTGATTCAGTCTGGATGGGTCATCACAAGGTAGGTCTGCCATTCAGCTCTCACAGAAGAAACTGGCTTCTCATTGTCCCATCGTGAATCTATTGGACAGGGGAAGCTAGCCAGCTAGCAGTGAGATCTGCAGACACAGGAGCCTAGGGTGCCCAAATCTCCTCTCATATTTACTCTTATTTCAGAAGGAATAAGTTTTCTCAATTCCCTTCAGAATAACAGAGCGGGTAACAATCACTTTCTTTCTCTGTCTCCCCCACGTTTTTTTATAATGCTTTTGGCATAGGTGCCCTGATAGGCACACCATCCTGAAATCAGACATAGTTGCACAGTACAATATACAAGTTGGGTTTTCACCACAGATAAGTCACCCATGCTTCTCTGAAAGGGACTGAAGAACAGTAATTGTGGTCTTCATGAGCTTTATGTTGAAAAGGAAGTTGTTAGCCTGCGACTGGCTCACAGGGATGCTTTCTGTATTCATACAAGTGCACATGAAAAAAAAAATGTACATTGTAATATAATCTATTAAATAATACTCAACAGCTCTTCATATGCATGGCACAATTGCATATGACCCTGTCCTGAATCTTTCTTTCTCCTGAACTTTTATGAATGGGGAAAACTGCCAATGCAATTAAAACTTTGGCTTTTGCGTCATTCTTGTTCCTTTTCCAAGGGGCAAACTGCTAGCCTAATCAGAATTCTACCTGCTACTGCTATTGAAAACATAATTTCATAAACAAGTCTCCTTCCCAGGAGAAAGGAGAAAAGGCTGATGGGCTGCAGATATGTAAGGTCATCTCAATCAGCTTTCCAGTGCACATGGAAAGCAGTGATCTTTTCAATAAGTGAAGGACTCCGAAAACCGCTTTGCCACGCATCACAAAGGGAATAGTGTTCGAAGAACAGATGCCCTGGCTATTCAGAACAAAATGAAAATCTTTCTGTAAATGCATTCCAGCTAAGCTTAAAAGCTGATTTCAGAAAGTCCTGCTGGTTAAACAGAAGTGGAAATTCCTGACTTTCTGATCCTCTGAGTTGGTACCATTTAAAACAATTGAGGAACATGGCTTTTATTTCAGACAGTGATCAGTCTCAGCGCTGCTCAGGTTGGGAGAAAGGCTCACATTTATGACGGAAGAACATGCAAGGTTTTTTGAGCTTTGCCTAGCTGCAAAATCTCCTTACTCATCATGGATGTTGTTATGTAGATCTTCTGAGCGGCTCTTTCACCAGTCACAGATTCCTATTCTGTATATGCTAAGGATCTTCATCTTACATCATCTCCAGTCATGCACTGGTTAAGAGCTGTAATGCTTTAAGAGGCACAGGAATGCCTAACTGAATGTGCAAAACTGGATGATTTACTATGGGATTTCAGCACGCCCTGCACCTAATTCTGGCTCTGTGCCTGTGAAAGGTGGAGTTTCTCAGCTCAGGGGTGAAACTGAAAAAAAATTCAAACGTTGCGCGGAAGTAAGTCTGTTCCTCATTAGCTATGCTTCAGCTCAGCCAGAAAGACTTTTACCTGCAGCAAACAGGCTAGTTGGAAAATTCCCTCCTACCTGTGGCTACAGTGAAATAAACTAAGTCACTTTCAACAGCACCTTTGCAATTGGGTACCCTGCATAACAGCTTCATGAGAGAAGCCAGTAAAGGACCATTCTGATACACCTGAACAGAGTGTGTGATCACCTCCTACAGCAGCTGCCATGCTCCAGGGCTGCTTTTCTGCTGCCTGGCCGAGAGAATTGCGTTACTAGCTTTTACTCACTTCTGCAGATCCAAAAGACCAACACACTCTGTGTCCCTGCCCGGGTGCTGGGGAGGAGGTGGGAGGGGAGGGGGGAAGCTGGGACTGGGAAGATGGGGGTGACAGGAAGGTGTTTTAGTTCTTGTGTTTCTTTTTCACCATTCAGCTCTCCTGTTGAGGAGTGATGGAGCGACTCAGCAGGGGTCCTGCAGCCCACCAGTGTTAATCCACTCCAACTGGTTCTGAGAAATAGTCCCTCTGGTATCACTAAGGTTGCATTCTTTATGAAGAAATCCACGTCTTTATTCTAGTGGCAAGTAGCTGGAGTTTCATTGCGATTAGAGGAGGCTGAGGTAGATCCAACTTTATAGAATAATATTTTTGTCTTACTAAGGACTTGAATGTCATCTTGTTGTCACTGTCATAGACATTCAGGCTGTCAGTCCTTGGGCTGGAAGGCACAAAAGGGTCTGAAGTGATGGCAGAGATGACCTGAAACTTAGAGGGGAAGGTTGTCATTCCACTGCCTTCAGTTTGCTTTGGATCAAATTCCCCTTCACATACTCACATCTCCCCAGAGATGCCCATTGTCTTCCCAGGCTATGTGCTGCATCTCGTAAAAGGTTGTCTTGCTTGAGGCCCCAGAACATAAATAAAAATACTAATTTCAAGGAGCCTTAGGGACTCAAAGAATTATGCCAAAGCACATCAAGGTTTCCAGGAAAAGCAAGACTATCAATTTTCATGATATCATTAAAAACCAACAACTTAAATTTATGCTCAGGTATATTAAAAGTAATAAATGCATTTCATTGCATAATTAATGCTGGCCTTGAGCAAGAAAGTTTGCACAAATTCTAAATTTTCCTGCTATATACAAGGCACAGAAGTTGCAGCTGGTGGAGCTTTTCAGCTCCTGCTTTCCAAGGCTAGAGAGGAATCTCAGACGTGAACCTGTTGACATATTTCTAGAAGCTGTAATTGATGACTGTGGCTCCCTCTTCTACACTGCTCCTTCAAAGCAATCTGCTATAATAGATGTGCTGCTGAAAGCACAGACCTCTGATGATGTATTACATACCCGCTAAAGGTTGTCACAAGAGGGCACTAGAAAAAGAAATACTTTTGTAGTTCTATAAAAGAGCCATTTTCAGTTTGGGTTCAGAAAGTCATTTGATAGCGTTCTTCCACCTTCTTCATATATTTTTTATTTAGAAGGGACAGCATCAGCAACTGCCTTTCAGGAAAAAAGAAATTCCTATTGAATGGATTATAAGACATGTTTTGCCATTTAATTATATGCTCAGTGTGCTGTTTTTGCCTCCTTCCAGAACTTGGAGACTACACAGTAGTATTCTAGTCCCAATGAGTGGGCTAGTTTAAATGTTAAGATAGAAGCTTCTGCTAATAGACTTCAAATCCACATCTTTGTCAAAGCAGTTCCTGGTTGCATAGCATCATGAAAAAAAAAAAACCCATGACAAAAAACCCCACAAATATCCACAAAAAACAACTCCAAACCACAGAGATAGCAAATATAATAGAATCTTAGAATGCTTTGGGTTTGAAGGGACCTTTAGAGGTCATCTAGCCCAACCCTTTGTAGTGAGCAGGGGCATCTTCAACTAGATCAGTTTGCTCAGAATCTCATCCAGCCTGGCCTTGAATGTTTCCAGGGATGGGGCCTCCACTACCTCTCTGGGCAATCTGTTCCAGTGTTTCACTACCCTCACTGTAAAAAAATTTCGTCCTTATATCCAGTCTAAACCTACCATCCCTTAGTTTAAAGCCATTACTCCTTGTCCTGTCACAACAGGCCTGACCAAAAAGTTTGTCCCCATCTTTCCTATAGTCCCCTTCAGGTACTGAAAGGCTGCAATCAGGTCTCCCTGCAGCCTTTTCTTCCCCAGTCTGAAGAACCCCAACTCTCTCAGCCTTTCTTCACAGGAGAGGTGTTCCAGCCCTCGAATCATTTTTGTGGCCCTCATCTGGCTCAGCTCCAACAGCTCCATGTCCTTCTTGTGCTGAGGGCTCCACAGCTGGACACAGTATTCCAGATGAGGTCTCACCAGAGCAGAGTAGAGGGGCAGAATCACCTCCCTCAAACTGCTGGCCAGTATTCTTTTGATGCAGCCCAGGATACCATTGGCCTTCTCATCTACGAGTGCACATTGTTGACTCATGTCCAGCTTTTCATCCACCAGCACTCCTAAGTCCTTCTCGGCAGGGATGCTCTCAATGTCTTCATCCCCCAGCCTGTATTGATACACAGGGTTGCCCCGGCCCAGGCACAGGACCTTTCATTTGCCCTTTTTGAACCTCATGAGGTTCACACAGGCCCACGTCTCCAGCTTGTCCAGGTCCCTCTGGATGGCATTCCGTCCTTCTGGTGTGTCAACTGCACCACTTAACTTGGTGTCATCTGCAAACTTGCTGAGGGTGCACTCAATCTCGCTATGTCATTGATGAAAATATTAAACAGCACAGGTCCCAGTATAGACTATTGAGGGACACCACTTGTCACCCGTGTCCATTTGGACACTGAGCCATTGACTACCCTCTGGATGCAACCATCCAACCAATTCCTTATCCACCGATCAGTCCACCCATCAAATCCTTATCTCTCCAATTTAGAGAGAAGGAAGTTGTGGGAGGCCATTTTGAAGGCTATACAGTAGTCCAGATAGATGACATCCATTGTTTTTCCCTTGTCCACTGATCTAGTCAGTCTATTATAGAAAGCCACTAGGTTGGTCAGGCAGGACTTGCCCTTAGTGAAGCCATGCTGGCTGTCTCGGATCACCTCCCTGTCCTCCATGCGCTCTATCATAGCTTCGAGGAGGATTTGTTCCATGATCTTTCCTGACACAGAGGTGAGGTTTGACAGGTCACTAGTTCCCAGGATCCTCCTTCTTACCTTTTTTAAAATTGGGCACAATGTTTCCCTTCCTCCAGTCACGGGGTTCTTCACCTGAGTGCCATGACTTTTCCAATATTATGGAGAGTGTCTTGGCAACTCCATCAGCCAGTTCCCTCAGGATTCTGGATGCATCTCATCAGGTCCCACAGATTTATATATGTTCAGGTTCCTCAGGATATCACCTTTCAGTGAAACAACTAGATCTGTAGATGTGGGAATTCAGACATGTATGTCAATATTCTGTTTCAGTGTTCTAGATTTTTTACAGTGATGAGGGAAGGCAAATCTCAGACCTTTTTTAAGCCTATTTTTTAGTTCCTGTCCCACACAGTAAGTCTACATCAAGCAATTACTTCAACCCAGCTTCCAGAACTGTTTGTAAGAGGTGAACCTGATCTATTAACTCAGATCCACCTTTCATGCATGCAGTTAAGAAAAACAGTATGAGGATTCAGCATTACCACATAGCTACACTGTGAGATATGCCAAATTCATCTCTTCCCAGTCACAGAGTGGATGCTTTTATGCTGTGGTACAGGCAATCTGGAAAACGGCAATAAGGACAGCAAGGCAGCAAGCATCAGGACACACAGCACAATACTGTCAAACTCACCCTCAATCTCTGCATCTCACCATGTGGACGTGTTCTTAGGGGCCCTAAGGATGGTTTGGTGTTTGGTTGAAGATAAAGCTTAAATTTTATAATGATGTGCACATGTGTGTGTGTCCTCACATGATGCATCTCTCCTACAAGGAAAGGCTGAAGGAGCTGGGCTTGTTTAGCCTGGAGAAGGCTGAGAGGGCACCTTATAAATGCCTGTAAATATCTTCAGGGTGGGTGTCAAGAGGATGGGGCCAGACTCTTTTCAGTGGTGCCCAGCGACAGGACAAGGGGAAACGGGCACAAATTGAAGCATAGGAAGTTCCATCTGAACATGAGGAAGAACTTCTTCACTCTGAGGGTGACAGAGCTCTGGAACAGGCTGCCCAGAGAGGTTGTGCATTCTTCTCTGGAGATATTCAAGACCCGCCTGGACAAGGTCCTGTGCAGGCTGCTCTGGGTGACCCTGCTTCGGCAGGGGTGTTGGACTGGATGATCCCCAGAGGTCCCTTCCAACCGCTAACAGTCTGCGATTCTGTGATTTTGTGATGGGCAGCAGGTCACAGATTTTATCACTTGAATAGCAGCGTTCTCGGTAAGCTGGTCCGTGAATCTACAGCATCCTCTCAGAAAACTGCCATAAATGTTAGAAACTGTAGAGCAAATTGTACATCTCCACTTCTTTGTGAAGAGCAGCTCTCCCTAATTTTGTCAACTACCTAACTATCACAGTGGTGAATAGGTACAGAGATGATATGTACCATTACCAGAGCAGAGCTAAGTGCAGGAGCAGACCTGAGAAGTGTATTCCCAAAGGATTTCGAACATAGTATGAAACGCTCTAAGCAATGGAAATTCCTTTGGATATAAAAGAATAATAGTTTAACAGTTTTTACTTCTGAAAACTATCCTCCCGTTCCACCCTCTGCAATTTGTTTTCAGGTTTCTTCCTTTCATTGTAGAGTAATGACTGTACTTTTCAATAAATATTTAGATAACATTACAAAAAATAGCAAGGCTTTTTTTTTTTTTTAATAAGTGAGAAATCACTAAGAAGTTCATCTGTTATTAGAAGTTTGACAGCCAGCCAGATTTTTCTTTTTTGGCAAGTGATAGCGTACCACCTCTGGAACTTTTACAAATTAGGTATCATAATTAGATTTCAAGATATTTACTGGAAAATAATGAAGAAGTTATTCTGGGACAACTACTGGAAATCAATGAGGTATACAGATGTTGCTACATTTTTGATATACATAGCTGGTTAACTCTTTGAAGGTGAATTTCTGATGTGCATAAACCCACTTTAGTCTTAACTGAGATAAAACGAAAAAGATACAGCACACTGAGGATGAACTTTACATAAACTTAATGCATTAGCATCATTACATTGCTTTAATAATCATCTTATTAGAACCTACATTGAATTTTTTTGCCAACTATTCATAAAGCAGTTCACACCGAAGAGAGGAAATAATTACTTTCTTGGAGGAAATATAAATGGATATTTGACTATGTAGACATTTAGGAAAATCTATGAAAAGTCCCCGTGATTTATAACAGCTGAGGAGGTAAAGAAATAGGAGACTTATAGTGTGACAATTATTAATCTCAATTTCAGTATCCTCGAAATGTGTTGATTCATGGACTCAGTATGCTGTGGCACAGAAGGCGGCTCTGGCTTTGATAAATTTGAATCAAGAATGGAAAAGCATGTTAAATGAAGGATGTTGAGTGGCTACTGGTGGCAAATGTAGTCTGAAACCTGTGTTTAGAAGGATAATGATTTGGATAGGTGAATCTGTGCTACATGTTCAAAGTAGCCGTGCATGTTGAAGATATTCTTGGAAGAACTTAATGTTCCACCCTGCTCAGACTTCATTTTTCCCTCTGGGGATTTTTTGATGTAGATACTGGCAGATGGAGTACTGCAATGGAGAAAATCAATCGCAGTCACTTCCAAAGCAAAGCAGAATTTTTTTGCTATGCATTTATGAAAGTTACCCAAATAGCAATTATTTCACACCTCCTTGAAACGTAGCTGTGTCTTGTGTGTACCTTGGCTGTATCTCAAATACTTTGCTTAAGAGGAGAGTGAAATAGTAAATCTGCAGACAAGATCTGGTGCAATACAAGTGGACATATGACTCTGAGAATACGTTGTGTGATAAGATACAAATGAATTCCATACCTGTTACAGATGTGCATTGTATCAGACACATTGTTCCCTTTTTTTCCTGTACAATAGGAACAGTACAGACATAAAAGAGTAAATTAACACTTACAAATCTTCTATTTAGCAATGAGGAAATTAAGAAGTTACAAGCTAATGTTTGGTCTCTGTGCCTGATGAGCTGAGAATATTGTTTCCTAACCAATGATGGAGCTCTGCTAGCTACTAAAAAAAGAAACTTCACAGTTTTTCACAATCTCTTATTTTATAAACACAAGGTTTGGACATCTGTGACCACAAATCCAATAAGTAGCTCACAACAGCAACAACAGCTCCTCCATTTAGATTACAGAGGCTATAAAATACAAAAATTGCAAGAAACTAAGTAATTTACCCCCGCTGTTCATTTAGATTGTGGATAATTCAGTGCCCTTCATCTTAAGAAAGCTGAACTGGACTAGACTTTTTTCTCCTACCAGACCAAAACCAGAAAGGAGTAGAAGTTGATATGTAATAGGAATCATCCAGAGCCTGCAAAGGAGGTTGCAGAAAATATGGATTAAATCTACCTGTTACTGAAAAGACATGTGCTCATATCTCTGCAAAACTGCAAGGAAACTAATTTGGGATCTCTATCCATGTTCTCCACAGAAAAAGTTTGCCAAATTTAGATTTGACAAATAATTCAACCCTTACCTCCTGCCAATGCATAGTAAATGACAAAACCCTACAAGCATCTTGTGCTATAAAGTTACATCTCCAGCTTTTAAATTACAAGTTTAGCTGCTCTGAATCGTGACAGCCAAGACTGATTGTGATGATGTTTTCTTTTTGCCCTTTGTCTTAAATCATTAGAGTGCTTTTACTGGATGAATGCAGATCACTACAACCCAAAAATAGCTGTTTGACTAATAACAGCCCAGGTCTTTGGGACCAGCACTGAATATTGCAAAAATAAGTAAAAGGTCTTTAGAATGAGAGGAGGGTGTTTGGAGAATGAAGTGGGACTTCTCTCAATATTCCCCTCCTTTCCATTCAGTGAAGGGAACAGACATATTCCCAGTCATTCATGTACAAGAGAGCAGTGCAGTCAGCATCTCTGCTCTGGAAGAAACACTTATTTAAAATACAGAAATCAAGGGACAGAGAAATGCAAGGACAGTTGTGAGTTCATATGGCAGAAGAATGAAAAACTTGTTCTATACTTGATTTTACTCAGTAAGACGACAAACGAGAAAGGGCAGAGTGACAGAATAAGCTTGTAAATGTTATACAGAAGGCAGACAATGATAGTTCTTTGTTCCTACTTGGATATAAAAGAATAGTAGTCTAACAGTTCTAACCTTCCTAGGTACCAGGAAAATCTCCAGGAAACCGAAAGCTGGAAAATTTGGAACTGATCAACTATGGTTTTTATCTGATGCACAACTGAGTTGTGAATTTCATTGTATGGGATACTACCAAAGTAATCTGTTTATCAAAACTCGAGAAACATCTGGGATACTCTTGGTACCCATGTATATATTTTGTTTTGTAACATTACTTGGTAACAGAAAGCAAACAATTTTTTTGTCAGAGATACAAAAGGTGAAGTTGAATTGTAGCTAGTGTGTTGAGCACACACAAATATGCAGGAGAAGCTTCTATCATTCACATGGTTTGGACCAAAATTTGATGCAAGATATTTGAACAGCTAGACTAATCTAATTCTGGACAAGGATTCCTATGTTTCACTCACCTCTGTATATATCTTAAATACATTTTGCAAGGTACTGTCCTTCTGATTTGCATAGTATGATAGCGATTCTGAAACATCTGAAGACTATTTCCTCGTAAGCTTTGACAAATCTATATACTAGCATGTCGTTTTCAGCTTTGGAGAATAGCACAATAAAATCAAATTTAGACTAGACATCACCACGAACCCAGTAAGAATAATGTTACTATACCTTTACCAGGGAATGCATCCAGTTTGGTGACAAAGGCAGCATAAAATACTAGAAGAAAGGAGAGGTGGGAGTTTCCTTCAAGACAGATGTTGTCATTTTGTTTTGCTTTTCATTACTGCTTCACAACCCTGTGCTTAAGGATAAATACTTGTCGGTGTAACATATCAGATGTGCCCAGTTTAAACTGTTCAACATGTTCCTAAATTAATATTACCACCTTTATATAGATTTTCCTTCTCTTTGGACAAGATAGTTCAGCTGTATACTAAGACCTCTGAAATCACTCAAAGACCTAACAAATATGTAATAACAATATTTATAATTTGCCACAATTTTTTAAATTTTCTTGTAATTATTAAGAAAACTCTGTCTCAAATGTTCTCCCTTTAATTAGAACTGTGTTTTGACACTTTCATTATGTAACATCTCTGGATGCTTAATAATGTTCTCAAGTGATGCAAGGAAACATAACAAAGTTTTAAGAACATTTATTTAGCGAAGAAGAAGATTAAATGTCTTCTTAAACTACCTTTATGTTTAGGATGTTTGAAGTCAATCATCTGATGAATTGCGCTACTGTTTTTACTATGATTTGATCTAGCCTAAGGACATGGACCTTTCTCATAGGCTAGAAAAGGAAGAGCTGATGCTAAAAAATGTATTTTTGCTGATGAAGTCTAAGTTCTATGTATTCAGAGTTATATGTGCAGTCTAAGAAAGTTTCTGGGCTTTATCTGCAGTCAACGCAGATAGAGGAAAATTTCCAGATGGCAGCTCATTCCAGTCTCAGGCAAGGTGTCTGTCTCTCCTCACTGACTGTGAAGAGAACTTGAAGATAGGGTTTAACGTGGGTGTTTTCTGTGTGGGCATCACCTTTTAAACAAGTTACCTTTTTATAGTTAAGGAGAGATAGTCATAAAGTCATTAAAGTGTAGACAAAATATGTATCTCACAGGAGATGCCTACATTTGATCAGAGGAATCATAGTCTCACCCTGTAGACTACATCGACATCCTGTACTGCTCTGCCTAGCTTCCTATCTTGTTGTCCATAAGGATGTGATACCTAAAGGTCTTGGTCATATCTTCTTGCTCTGTGCATATGCCTTGGATACAGTATGACATTTCCAGTGGCACTAGATATCCATGTCTTCAGTGAAGCTGATCTCTTCTAGTAGGTGAAGATTAAGCACCTAAATTTAAGGATCTAGTGTATACTGTTAAAGGTCTCATTGAAATAAATGATGATATAGCCAATAGTGCCCAGGGGGCAACTCAGCTCTGTGTAAAGTAGACAGTCACTGCCTTGTCGCCTGAGCTGCTTTCTGGGATTGTTTGATGCACTGACACAGCTTCTGAGGGGGTGGAATGATGCTCTAGGGTGTATCTGCTTTGCCCCGTTACCACTAAAACAGGCCTCACCAGTTTAGAAACACTCCCTGAATTATTCAAGACATGCCAGCCTCTCTGAAGTTACTCCAACCCATTTCTACCAATTGGCCCTGGGGAAAATCATTTGCAAATTCTGCAGGTTGAAAGCATCATCAGAGTCTGTGGGTAATGTCAATAGCAGGGGCCACCGTAGAATTTATATAAATAGGCAGATGGCCTGTTAGTTTGAGGACCGTACTCAGGGTAGAAGTCATAGGTCTTCCTAAGTGTAGACACAATCTGTGCAGAGCATACATAAATTAGAAGTACCAGATGAGCACAGAGAATTATGAGTTTTAGACAGCTTCAGTTCAGCGCTTTAACCCAAACCTCAGGCACAAGCAGGATGAGCAGCCAATCCAGTTAATCTGAAGGCCAGCAAGGAGTATTGTGAAATCAGCTGGCACATCATCACTGTAGGAAAAGGGAGTCAGTAAATTATGGATTCCTGTGCTGCCTGGGACATCACACATTACTGCTAATAAACATGTTATGGTGTGAAATATGGCATGGCATGTGAACAACAGTAACTCAGAACAGAAGAAAGGCTATTAAAAGACAGAAGTTGTTATGGGAGAAACAGCTTAAAAAACTAAGTTTTCTTTTATTTTAGTCAACTTTTTTCAGGTAGATAAATGGATGTCATGCATTTGAATGAGTAGACATCTATGTCTGAAAAAGAGAACACTTCTTTAAGGCTAACAGACCTTTATCATGAATATATATGTATATCATACAGCATAAAGCCTTACACTATGGCTCTTGAATACATCCTACCAATATGGATTTAAGGTGGAAGATAAATTTTTAAACAGAAAGACATACAAACTGTGTTTAAGGTTACAGAATGATACTGAAATCCAGTCTCTGGAAATTATACTTACCAATACTACTGAAAACTAGCAACATGCATTTTACTTCCATTTACTTTGTATTGCTTCAGTTTTCTTGTTGTTGATGTCCATTCAGTGCACTGGCTTTTGCTGCATTCTGTTAGATTAAAGTGTGCTCTAACATTAAGTATTTTCTCTTTGTGAATATACTCAAAGACCATGATTAAACCATATCCTAAATCCTTTAAAGCTAAATGGCATCTGTCTGTTTATGCCAGGAACAATGCTCAGGAGGAATATAAGAGTACCAGGTTTGTTTATTAAACCTATTCAGTGTGTATTTTGAGTACCACAAGGATTATGGACATTTTCATGTTTAGTTTCATGAAAGTAATCTGTTGAAAAAATAAAATCCTATAACCCCAAAGAAAACTATTCCAACAATATTTTGTCTGCTTTATTCTTGTGGTAGCATAAATCTTAGACACATATACTAACTTAGGTTTGAGAAGAACTCATAAGGTCAACTATTACAACGCAAAAGGCGAAGCAGGTTTAGCTAATATTTGGTCAGGGTTCTTGAGACCTGTAGGATAGTCAAAGCAACAATCCTCTTACAAATTATGTAGATAATAACATATAACAAATAGTTAAAATGAGTACATTTCCATATATGTTTTATTGTATCAGTGTTTTCAAATGGAAAATTGTTCTACCAGAAAGTTTTAACCCCCTTTTATTTGCTTTCTCTTTTTTAACTGAATAGATGATGACAGAAAAAAAGAAGATAGAAAATAAAGAAAAGGAAAAAAAAAGACCCAACTTTGAGAAAAGGAATGGTTTGAATGCCTAAGTTTCCATGGGAGTCAATGAAAGTATCTATGCAGACAATTTGTCTCTTCTGGGGCAGTTATCTGGTTATATGCATCTAGATTAGGAGTTCAGAGGAAGGCAAACTCCTGAAACTTACTCAAAAGAAATCATGTTGAATATGAAATTAGAAAGAGCAAATGTCAAGGAGTCCACCCTTCGCACAGCAGTATTCTTCTGTACTATTAGTGATCCTATTCCATATGTGTAATTCTCTGGGTTGATGCATCTCTACTGACGTACACAGTGGCAGTAGAAACAGAATTCGTAGTTGTTCCCTAAATGTGGCATAGATTTCTGTGAGAAAAAAAACATAGTAACTTTCCCTTCTATGCCCAGGAGAACACACAAAATGACAGGAGTCAGACAGAAAAGTCAATGGTAAGAATGATTAATTCTTTCTGTAAGTATCACGTGTTCCAAGCATTCAGTTAAGCTATTAGCTAGCAAATGTGGAACAACTAACTGTAATTACCCTTGCTAAAGGCTTAAAATCTATTTGCAGAATTCAGTGCCATGGGCTTCACTGCACTGATGACTGTATTTAGCCTATTTAGAGGAAAAATGCATGCTTCAATTTAAGATCAATATTAATATTATTTATTTTTGTGTGTGACTAAGTAAACAAAATCATGAAATGCCCAATGAAAGCTGTTCAGAAACTAACAGGCAAGAAACCAATAAAAATATACCATGATTCTTTAAAAGAATACATATAAAATACATATACACACATGTATAAAATACGTGTATATAAAATATATTATCTATAATTATATAATATTATACTATAAAATTATATAAGATCTGTATGCATACTTACTTATAATACACATTTTACAAAAAATTATATAATGTGCAAAATATATACACATATATATAACTTACCTGAAAAAACCCTACATTTTTTTAACCCCCTGATAAAAGATTTCAGAAACTGTACTGAGGATGTATCATGCGAGACAGATACCTGATCTAGTTCTGGGTAATTGTGGCAAAGTTTCTGAACAAATTACTTCACGTACTTGAAGCAGGAAGTTTTGTATGTTTATCCAGCTTAAATTGTGATGTGACTGCAATGCTTCAGAAACGAGACTGGATCTTCTAGAGCTTGTCTGGGCATCCTCTGTCCTAATAGTTTATTCTCCAGGATGTTCCAAGCTATAAGAGGAAAATGATCACTTGCTATCCAGCTGTCTAAGACTTTCTATTGCAGTGGTCAAGGAGGAATTGTACACCCTACTGCAGAATTGTGCATTGAGACTGCTTTGTTTAGTTATTGACCAAAACATAAACAAAAATAACAGAAAACTTTTAAAATTGGTTAAGCTACATATTTGAACTGGTACTTGCACCGAGCATGATTAGGAAGACTTATGCAGCAGGATGCATTTGAACCCATACTCATTTCTCATTTGAGGTTCCTTTCCACTTTTCCAGTGACAGAGAGGGAACATAAAAACAGTAAATTAAGGGAATATTACATTTGCATGGGAAAAAATAATTTCTAATTCAAGTAATTCCCTATTCTGATTTATGAATCAGTATGGAGGAAGAACAGAGGGAAGAAAAGGCACTACTGACTGACTGCAATTATTATATTATCAGTTAATGCAAAAGTATAACTCCTGATAGTGTTCGCCACCAGAAGTATTCACCAGAAAAAAAAATAGTAAATATGATGGCTTTGGAAAATGTCCATAAAGCAATATTTCCTGAAGATAAAAAATCTGTCCATATCAGAGCGTCTAAGACATTTTGAGGTGAACAGGGAACTCAAAAAAGTGTTTAACCTAGTGGTCAAATGGGTATCTGAGTGCAAAATGTATCCAAGAAGAAATCTGTGGACATTTTGACAAAGTACCAGATACCAGCTTCCTAAAATTTATCCAGATCTGCAAGTTTCAGGCAGTAAAGTAGGGGTTGTTTTTCTATCATCCGTGGTCTTTAGCAGCCAGGTATTGCTGTCATCTGGAGCAAAATTGATTGCCCATCACAGAATCACAGAATGGTAGGGGTTCGAAGAGACCTGTGGGGATCATTTAGTCCCCCCCCACCCCGCCAAAGCAGGGTCACAAGTCAACACTCTGTGCATGTGTGTATTTGGAATCTGGGAAAAATTTGGTATTTCTCTCCACAGTAGGAAGTTCAACTAGAAAAGTATAGCTGGAATTAGGCCTCTTGCAAAGAGGTTTGAGGATATCTGAAGAAAACATGCAGTTCTTTTACGTGCCACTGAAAGCAATTCAATGACTTGCACCTCCAGAGCACAAATAGCTTACAGCAAAGTCAAATAAAATTAAGTCCTTAAGCCGTATGTCCCAGTAAGTGCCTGACCGATCCCTTCATAAGAATTCGTATCTCTATCAGGTCTATTGGATCAAGCATGCTTAGAAGAAGAAATTCACAAGGAAACTTGGATATTTAAGATTGTTCTTCTACCTTAGGAAAAAGAAATGGGGGATGGACACCTCTCATACAACAACTTTCCCTACTCAAACAAACCCTTCCTAATTTGCTTTGGCACAATGGAGAGGTTCTGAAGTGAGCTGCGTTAGTCACAGCTTTGAATTATCTGCCGATATCCATAAAATATTATAAATAATAGCCGAACAACTGGGCCTTGATATATTGCCTGAAATCCAGAGAAAGGGACTTGTTCTCTGCTAAAATCCAGGCTGTTATTGCCTCATAAAATAGGGCATTCCTCTCTTCCATGTAATTTACTGACTATCTAAAAATGAATGATAGAACAACACCAACTTGTGACTGCCGTCTATGGGCCCAGTTCTGCAGCCCTTCTGATGACAGAGCTGCCATAGAAGCACATGATTAAGTATTACAGGAGAAGACCCCAGTACTACTAAAATGAGATTTATTTTTATATGGCTGGTTTAAAATACATACGTCTGACTGTGCCGAGGCTATTATTTTCCCCATTAAAGGAATATCATTGTTTATGGAGTGCTTAAATCCGGGGCATTATGTTTATGATATTCACCCTCCCTCTGCAACAAGAGTCAGCTGCAATGAGACATAGAGAAGAGAGAGCAAAGGCGCTTCTAGGGTAGATCCTAGGCAGTCAACCTTTGTTTCTTGTGTGATCAGCTGAAAGAAATATCCTCCTCCTCCTCCTTTCAGAACCTTGATGAGACTGCTGCTGAGTGGAAAGAGCTGGCAGTGACGCTTTGTCAAAAGGAAGTGGTCTATGCTGTAGTCCTCTGCTGGGTCTGTCAGTTAAAGTGTATTTTTTTCTCTTGGCTAGTTAAAATGGAGCGTGCTTACTAACCTCGTGGACAATGTCAAACTACAAATACTTTGGAGACCAACATTAGAATTTAAAATCACCTTGGCAAACTGGTGTGAGAAAGCGATTCACTAAGAGCAAGAACAAAATAATACTGTTGAGTATGGACTTAATCTGACCTTATTTGAACCACCAAAGTATTATGTCTCTTGTCCAATTTGGTCATCTGTATCCCTTAAAATTAATGAATAGTGACTCCTCAAGTAATTGAATTAAGCATCCCATTTAAGATACCTGTTGTAGGAAGGAATAGTATTATCCTTTGAGATTAGTTAAGTCTTTCCAAGCTGACCACTGAGACCAGCAAACATGTTACACTGGACTAGATGCTGCATTCTAGCTATTCTAGAGCTGACGATGACAGACAGAGTGATTTTTTTTCCATTGTTTTGTAACTTAGGGGATAGACGTAAGGAAGTGACACTCTGGGCAGCAGTTTGTCAGCAAAGGATTTAGGGATTAGAGTTGATCAAGGGCTTAACAGGAATAAGAGTGTCATGCTGTCACAAGGAAGGAAGGATATTGTATCTAGTCCTTCTATTCCGCTTAGCACTGGAAAGCTGTCAGTTGAACATCTGCATTCATTTCTGGGCACTGAATTTCAATAAAAATGTAAATCAGCTGGAGATGGTCCAGAAGACAGCACTAGAAGTGATCAGAGGTCTACAAGACATGGCCTTTAAGGGAATATTGATGTAGCTGGAATTGATTTTGCTAAAAATGGGGAGAATCTGGAGAAGAGACATGATAACAAAAATTTAGTTAGACTTAAATAAAATCTTTCAATCGGTGAGGAAGGATAAGTACCAGTGAAGATTGTCTGTAATGTGGATGAATCTTGATCACTGGTGATTTTGAGAAGTCAAATAGATATCAATCTAGTCAATCTAGATATTGTTTAACTATAGGTGGTATCATTTCAAGAAATAGAACAGTTCAATGATGCTCAATCTTTTTTTTTTTATATATTTTTGGGGGGGTGAAAATAGTTTGTCTTATGCTGCAGTCAAATAAGGATGTGTTTATAACTGAAAGTTCATTCACTTTTTAACCCTTTACCTTCATTCTGCTTGCTTCTTTCCTTGCATACAGGATTGTGTGCACTAGTGTTTAACTTACATGTGGTTGTTTTTCAGATCACATTCCAATTAACAAAATTCAGAAGCCATAGTCCACAGACTGAACAGTGCTGACTGCATAACCTCTTGAAGTGCCTTTTAAACCTGCCTCACTGCAAGGTCACATTCAGTAAAAAAGCACAAGAGTCTACTTCAATCAGTGGCATCACACAGGTTCTTCAAGTTTGCTGCATTCTTAAGGACTTCGTTTAATAGGCAGCTAAAACCACAGTAATTGAGTGGTGAATCAGGCTTTGCATTTGATCTGTAGGTGTTAAAAAGGTGAATGTAAAACTCCCTTCTCATGACAAAAAAAAGGCTATTTCTGGACATTTATTGTGTTTTTAATCCCTCTAAATATTTCATCTTTATAGATTGTATTATTTATATATTACAATCCTTGTCATTCCCTCAAGCTCTGTCAAGACACCATTTCTACCTGTACAAAATAAATTGCTTATAAAATTTTTCTCCAGGGGAAAGCAGACACAAATAGTAATGTGCAGTTCTTCTAAGTCACAAATAACAGGCTGATAAATTGTTGTTCTTAGCACACGTTTTGAATTTCTTGCCCTGAAGGACATGCATTCCTGTGCATAATACAAGGTGGCTCATTATAAAACATAGACTACTTTAGGAGAGAGTTATCTCACCTAGCTTTGGACAACTGATTTTGGTGTGCCTAGCCTAAATTAGTTTGCTAGGTTTCCCAAATACTCAGAGGAGAAAGCCAAGAATTTTTAGCAGGTGTTTTAGCCCAGCTGATCTCAATTATCTTCCGGAGATGCCTGACAGATATCACAACCAAGTTAGATATCTTATTTTATTTCTTAAATTGTTGTGGGAATGCATCCAAACCTTAAAGAAAGATTGTTCCCTAGCTCTGTCAGATGGTTAGGCACAGTGGTTATTTCAGGATTTCACAGCTAGCTACTCCCAGACCATTGATTTTAATGGAATCATGTGAATTTATTACCTAAAGAATCTGGATCTATTAGCCGCCTTCTTCCATGTCTTTCTCTTGCTGGATCTCATGCATCAGCTCATTTATGAGCTTCTTCACTTCATGAAGAAACAATAATTTTTCAAAGCTAGATCTCCACAAATCAGGAAATTCCAACAATAAGGCTAGAAAAACACCCTTAATTCTGAAGGTTTATTCTTCCTGATGCATTTTCTTCCATAATCATTATATTTGGCCAGACATATTTGACAAAGGGGCCAAAATCACAAAGTCAGGTCCTTGGAAAATGATAGGAAAAGGTGACAAGAGAGAAGACAGTTCTTATCAATGCTCCTATTCAGAGGAAAATTCAATATCTGATCAGTCTTAATTAGAGAATCCATACAGGGAAGGGGCTTTATAAACATCCCAAACATGAGAAAAAGACTTAATCAGCCCTTATACTTTATTAGGTAACCAAGAATCTAGTACCCCTATCAAGTAGAAAATGGGCTTGAGCAACTTCCCTGCTCTAGGTATAGCTTGTTTATGTATGTTTTCCACGTTTGTCCATGTACATTGATAACATTAATTCACCTTGGAGTGAACCTGGCATTGTGCACAGAAGTCCTGTTTCAGGTTTCAGCATGATTTGGGATGTGAAAATTGCATCTCTTTGAAAAATATTTTCAAGGAATTGGGATGCTGAAGCATATTAAATCATGAAGGACAGATTAAAGCTGAATATCAGCATGGAAAAGATGATTGAGTACTGGAAAGAGACCGTAAAGTAAGAGAATTGACCTGGTTTTGGTTAAAACAGAACCAATTATCTTGTAGTGAATTTTTCTTTCAGCTGAGTTCTTCTAAGTAACTGAATTTTTCTGATATTTGCCACATATTTTTCAGACAGTGTCTGCTCCGGAAATGATAACACCTGATGTTTATAGTTTTACTGAGCTAATGGTAGGAATGGAATGCAGAAAGGACCCATGTTTATAATTATTTCTGTAGCAGCCAAGGTCATTGATAGAACTCTTATGCTCTGCAAGTGAGGGGTTGTAAAAGACTCATACTTGCAGACAAGGCTGGACAGAACAAGTGACCCAGTATTTACCAGTGAGGTATTCCATCCCATACAGGTCATACTGAGTTTAAACCTGGGCGATCATGAGGGTTTCACTCTCTTTGTCCTTCGCTGGCTTCTGAAGAGGACCCTGCTCATTGTCCTGCCTGTGATCCTGATCCAGATTCTGATCCAAGCATTCCTGAATCCAGTTCCCATCTTCTGCTGAGTCCACCCTAGGACTTCTGGGTGTCTGCCTGGCAGCTGCTGGCACAATGCAAGACCCCGCAGCACGCAGTTCTGGGAGGCTCAATACCAATTTTGTATATATTGCACTTCTCCTATTATAAGTATTATTAGTAAAGCTGTTTTAATATCCAGTTTGTAAGTCTCTCTCCCTTTTCCTGCTTTTTCCCATCCCCTAGTGGTGAGGGCGGGGGTTAATAGAGGGCATCTGCCACTCTATTGCCTCCCTGCTTTAAATGGTGACAAGAATAAAAAATTATTTCCTGCTGTTCTGATTGCAGAATTACCTTGATCACGAGCGTGTAAAGCATGCAAAAACTTAGGATACTGTTTACCAGGCTGGGATGGTTAGATGCTCCTGATTGATATGGCCTCTCACACCTCTCAGTTATGCCACTTCATCCAGAGCAGTTTTAGCTTTGAATCTCCTTTGCCACTTAACACTGTATCTCTTAATCTTACAAACCTCATGTTCACTATGAAACTCCATCTCAACAGGAATCCAGCACAGCCATGCTTCTTGTGCTGCTTTGCTCATACAGCATTGAGTACAAAGTCCTGGACAAAGTCCCAAACCATGAGATTCACTGAGTATTGAAATGCATGGCTTTGTCATTTGACTCTGGATAGCTACTAGGATGGCTTCTTTTATAGAATGATATAATATATGGGCTGGAAGGGACCTTTAATGGTCATCTGCTCCACCCTCGCTGCAATGAGCAGCACCACCTTCCACTAGATCATGTTGCTACCTTCCACTAGATCATGTTGCTTATACCCTTATCCAGCTCGACCATGAATGTTTCCAGGGATGAGGCATCTACCATCTTTCTAGGAAACCTGTTCCAGTGTTTCACCACCTTTCAACTGCTGGCTTTTGAAAAGTTTAAAAGAGTTTAGAAATGTAAGAAGCTGTCAAAAATGTATTCTCTCTTAACAACTGTTTTCTTCTAGCCACCTAGAAAACAAATATCTTGCAGTCTTTCTTTTAAGGTTGTTTGCAATTAAAACACCTACTCTCTTGCTCGCACCACAAATAACACCAATTCCATTTTTACTAGAGAAATTCTATAATACTACTTAAAGTAAATACACAAAAAAAACAAAAAGCAGCTGAAGTGATCAGTGCTTCTTTTGCAGAGTCAGTAGAAGAAGAAAGTTTGGTCTGAACACCCTTCATTTTTTAACTTTATTTGGGAGCCAAATTAGAGCCCTGAAATATCCTAAAGGCCACAGAAAATAAAGACTTGCCAGAAAAAATGTTCTACTCTAGCGAGGGCCATCTCCTGGAGCCTGCATATTAACAGACCAGAGTCCCTTGAGAGAACGGGTATGTTGGAAGGAAATGATACAATACTCAAGGCTGGGAGAATCCTCTCCTGGATGCATACAGATAAGGCAGTGGACTGTTCTATGTTGTCACAGGAGCATGTTGAGCGGTCAGTGGAAGGAGGAGGCACCCTCCAAAAGCTATACTGCTGGCCAACAGCTTCAAGTGCTCCACTGAACAGCAAGAACATGACTATGGAGCATGAAGTATAGACAAAATGTATCAGCAGCCAGTATGGGGATTGCACAGGACACATACCTCATAGTTCATTGGGTGGCTTTTAGGTGTTCCTGACGTCCCTCTTCCCCTGACAGAGTGAAACCAGCCACAGCCCTGATCCAACCCCACATCCTCTGGAGATGGAGGGAAGCCTGGCAGTGGAGGTAATGCAGAAGCCTGATAGGTCACCATTGGAGGTCTCACAAAACAACACACAAGCTCCATAGGTTGTACTGTTGCAACCACACTGTAGCGGCTGCATCTCATCAGCCTGAATCTTATGCCTTGGAATCCTTTCCCATTATTGTCCATTGCCAGAATGGAGTTTCCCTACTTAGCGTATTTGAAAGGGATTTTTCGCAAGTAGAGCCAATGAGTACCATCATTGCTCTCTCCTCTCTCTGCCAAAAGTGGAAATTTGTTGTTTAATCATTGCAATTACACACCTCTCTCTGTGTAAGAGAGTAGATTTTTTTAAAGATTTAAATATATTATTGATTAATTTTCATAATAACTACAGCTTTTCTTATTAGTGCTTCTTTCACTTGTTCACTGATTTTAAAATGCAAGGGTCAAGTGAGGCTTGAAGGCTAGGTTTTCAATTAGTTTTGAGTTATATAATATAGAAACATTAACTAAGAATTAAGAAATAAAAAAGACTTAAGTATTTGAGTAGCTTTTGCTTTGGGACATTTTAACTGATGTCTCCATCAGTTTTCATCAGATTTCATCAATAATTATTGGTCTATGGCTACAAAACAACCAATCATAAATATCATTACATCTGTAAAGACTCTCATTCAACACATGAAGTCACCACCCTCGCAAAAAATCCCCCTTCCACATATGTGTCAGAATCAGAGAAGGGTTTGAGTTGGAAGGGACCTTCAACGATTGTCTAGTTCCAACCCCCCTGCCGTGGACAGGGACATCTTGCACTAGATCAGGTTGCTCAAAGCCTCATCTAACCAGACGTTGACACTTGGAGGTACGGGGTATCCACAGTTTCTCTGGATGACCTGGTCCAGTGTCTAATCACTCTCATCATAAAAAATTGTGTCCTTATCTCTAATCTAACTCTACCCTCTTTTAGTTTAAAACTTTTACCTCCTGTCCTGTCAGTAGAGGTCCTGGTAGAAAGTCTCTGTCTTTGTTAGAAGTCCCCTTCCTATATTGAAAGCCTGCAATAAAGTCTCACTGGAACCTTCTCCAGGCCACAAGATTAATTCACTCAATTTTTCTTCATAGGACATCTGTTCTAGCTGGACGCGGCCATCCAGCCAGTTCCTCACCCATCGACTAGTTAATCCATCAAACCCATATCTGTGTCTCTAATGACAAGAATATTGTGTGGGACTGTGTTAAAGGCCTTACAGAAGTCAAGGTAGATGAAATCAGTTGCTTTTCCCTTATCCACCAAAAGCAGTCACTCCATTGTAGAAGGCCACCAGATCAGTCAAGGCACGATTTGTCCTGTGTGATGCCATGTTTGCTTTAATCACCTCCCTGATGTCTGGAAATAGTGATTATTTAATTTTTGCATATTTTCTCAACATTCATTTAGAGAGGGGTGTGAAGTGTAAATTTGTTATGACTTCATGCGGGTATTTACATAAAAAATATATATGGTATTTCCTTTGGTTTGTTTTTTTTTTCCTTGTTTTATGCAAGAAAAAATTATTTATTTTGGGATGGTGTGCGTTTTTTGGAAAACAACAGTTTCACCAGTTCATCTGATTGAGTTTTTTTGTATTTAATTAGCTTGCAACTGAAATGTGAACATTTAGTTGCTAGAAAGCAAACAACAGAGCTCTTAATTTTCAGCTTTTTAGTGGAAAACATTTCACAATTACTTGTAGTGCTGTCATGCTGCCTCTGTTCATAAAATTGTTTCTTTCTCTTAATTCCAAGGATTGCATTTGCACATAAAACTGTGTGAGAACTGCTCAACTGGATCAGTCAGCAGTCCCTTTTGCCCAATGTTGTCTCTGAAAGGAGAATGTAACAGATGTCGATGGAAATAGTATCAGAAACAAGGCAAGTATAGATTAATATTACCCTGTATATAAATCAGAGATTTAGACCTGCCCAAGAAGTTGATTGCATCTGAATCATCGTATTTCACAACTGCTGATACACCTTTTCTCTGTGAATTTGTTCTAACCCTTTTTGAGTCTATGTATATATTTGCCTTCCATAACAGCCTCTAATGATTAATTCTATGACTGAATCATGCTTTTCTGTAAAACTACGCAAGTTTCTCATTTTATGTAAAATTGTGTAAAATTCTTTTTTTTATTTCAAGTCTACTGCCATGTCACTTAGAAATTTATGCCAAAGTTAGGTACAAACTTGCAATGAAAAGAAAACGCACTATGTTCAACTACGTGCAGAAAAGCCTGTTGAATTTTGCAATTCCAAATTCTGCAATGGGATTTCCTGTGAGTACGTGTACAGCTGCTGTGCATAAAATTAGTCTTTTATATCATGCTTTCTTACCCACTCTTGTGTCTTAGTGTCATTCCTCATCATTCTCAGAGTATTGCAGGAAATGCAGAAATTATTTCTTAAGCTCTAAAACCTACCTTTTGGGGACAAAATACATTAGCCCAAACAGTCAATTATTTCTTATCTCCAGCAGTCATTTGGCCATCAGCCTTCATTTTCCTATGGTTCATGTCATATACCCGCATTGCATGGATTTGAGCTAGATGATCTTTAAAGGTCTATTCCTACCCAAACCATTCTATGATTCTATGTTATTCTTGCAATGTCATAGGCTTATTCTGGCATATAAATGGTCTCCATATTCACTATCCTTCTCTACCCTTCGAGTTGTTATCAGTGTGATGTTTAGTCAGCACAGTTTGCACTGTTTGCCTGGACAGAAAAAGGAACATTTATCTGCTTGCACACCTTGAAGTCATCATGGTGAGGCTGCATCAGGCTTACCATGTACCTAAAGCAATGTTACTCCTGGCAAGATTTCATTAGATGAACTGGCATCCTTGTGAGTCTGGAAGAGTGGTAAATATTGGAAATGTCCTGGAGATTATTTGACACCTCTGAGGCTTGCTTAGCCTTCCCTATTGAACTTCTGAATGTTGTTTTCAATACCGAAACTTTCCAGGCAATTTTAGACATGCATTATCATCTAACTTTATAGTTCATTTTAATTATACACTTATGCAACTATGGAAAAGCAAGTATGACATTCCTGACTCTGAGGATTACCCAGTCTGTCTGCTATACAAATAGAAGCAGCTGGGGAACTGTTTTGTCTTACATTTTTTGGTAAAAGGTTCATAAACCAACAAAGTGCCAAAAGTTTATTCTGGACTTATAGATCCTGAAGAGATCCCTTGATGTCTGCTAAGAGTTCAGTTTATGGAGCAATATCTCTCTAAGCAGGGGACATTAATACATCTCTCTCTTCCATTAGGCTGCCTATTTTCACAAAGTATTTAAGAATACAATGCTTCTGACTTCTGCCTCTCTGATAAATTTGTCTGAAATTGGCCCATATTACAAATATGGATGAAACGGGTATAAAGAACAATGTTACTTACAGATTACTTTGAGACTGAGCTCCTGGTCCATGTCCTGACAATAGAAATTAGGAATCTGAGTTGGTATAGCTGGCCTGGGTTAAAATTTTGTGGGGAAGACCACTGTGCAAATCTTTTCTCACATCATGCATTTGAAGCTCTGTTACTATATGAGTAACAGCACTGAAAACTATTCTTCTTCCCAACTGAAATCCATACCCCAAAGCTGGATAGCTTTATTTGGAAAGAATGGCTTGGGAACCTTACACACATGGGTCAAAAAGATGAAAATGAGCAGGAAAATCAGCCACGAATAAAATTGACAAGACAATTTCTCAGCAGAAAGAGCAATTTCATGTAAACATTTCAAAGTATGCCCTGTTTCGGGGGCATTTATAACACAAAAATGATAAAACGAACTATCATCACTTCATCTTTGGTTTTGACAAAGTCACAATGTTTTCTTTTCAATAAAGCAAAACCACTCCTTATAATTTCCCTTTAAATGAATAGCTTAACATTACCGTTCTATGTAGTCCTTACCATTGTGCATAAACTATTGAATGAAATATACTGTACACTGATGAAAAATAACTGATGATACTAAACAGTATTTCTTATCTCATGGGGAAAAATATACCGTTTTTTTCATTTTTTAAGAAATGAAACTTTGCCGTGTTAAAAATCTGGAGAAAAAATTGTGGGTTTTGATCTACTCGTGGTGCTAGACAGGTGTGAACTAGCATGATTCTGGAAAATACTAAGCAACAGAAGCAGGACTCAGCATAATTACCATGCAAGGTATCGTGGCTAGCATTTGGCTATTCTTTGTGAGCCTTCATGGATTCATGGTTCTAGTGGCTCTGTTTATACCACATCTTACATGTGGTCCTTGAGAAATTTTTCTCTCTTGTAGAAAGCAAGCCTGAAATCACAGGAACCAATGGAGCATCTCCCTGGAGCGTGTTAGGCTGGAAATAGTCCACTTAACACCTGAACAGCTGCTTCCTTAGCAGGATGTGGCAAGAAATGTGGCACATGAAGGGTATTTAAAACTTCCTCCAGGGGTATTCTTTCAAGGGATATGGATATACCCAGTGTGATAGGAAAATACATTCTCATCATCCAAGGTCCTTTGAAATTTGATTCTGTCCCTGTACTCCACTCTGGTCAGACCCCACCTCGAGTCCTGCTTCCAGTTTTGGAGCCCTCAGCACAGGAAAGACACAGATCTTTCAGACTGGGTCCAGAGGAGGCCCACAAAAACGATCAGAGGACTGGAACACTTCTCCTACGAGAAAAGGCTGGGAAAGTTGGGGCTGTTCAGCCTGGAGAAGAGAAGACTCCAGGGACACCTTATTGTGGCCTTTCAGTACTAAAAGGGCGCCCATAGGAAAGATTGGGGCAGACTTTTTAGCAGGGCCTGTTGCAATAGGACAGGGGGTAATGGTTTTAAACTAAAGGAGGGTAGATTTAGACTAGATATAAGGAATAAATATTTCACAGTGAGGGTGGTGAAACACTGGAACAAGTTGCCCAGAGAGGTGGTAGATGCCCCATTGCTGGAAACAATCAGGGTCAGGCTTGTAGCAAAGTGAGTGGTTTAGGCTGCTTAGAGTCACTGTCAAAGGTATTTTTAAGAAGTGACTTTTACTAGGAATTTATAAAATTTGATTTAACAATGTTCATTGGCAAGATTCACTCCATTGCTTATTAAACGAATGGAATACATAATCGGGGTAGGGTTAAGATAAAATGGTTTACACAGAAGTTGAAAAAAAGATAAAAGTGATAAGGGAGACAATCCCATTGAATCACAAGGTTCAGAATGGACCATCTTGCTTTCTGAACACCTTCACAGAAAGGAACCTAGGTGCAGCTGAATCCAGACTTAACCTCAGACCACAACAGTTTATGTCTAAAAGATATGTCTAGCAGCAATTTAAGGTTTATTTACAGTTTAAGAGGGAGACAATCACAGGTATTTAGCAGTAATTAAATGTTCATCAATAAAGTGAAAAAATAGGATTCACTACAACCATTATAGTAGAATATTACGAATTTAATCGATTCACACACACACGCACACAGACAATATGCATAGGTAAAGTTACCTGTTAAAAATTGCCGTCTAGTTCAGTGAAATACCCACTTCAAATGATTTCTCGATGGGCTAGGGTTGAGCCTCAAGGAGTGAGGGATCCCTATAGTTCAGCCCAGGTTCCATCAGCGACAGTAGCTTCACACTTAACAGTTTGAGGGCTCTGGGAGGCATCCCACTTGGAGATATGGGGCGCAGCCTGCTGTGGTCCAGGAGAGCTCAAATAGTCTCACTTGGAACCACTGTTTATAGAGTCAGAAGATGATTGACTTTAGGCATTGGTAAAATTCCATCCTGGCCACAATCCAGGTTGGTAATTACTGGAATTCTCAAAATTCCAGTAATGCTGGTACCAATCCACCTGAATTACAATTTTGGTAAGATATGTTCCAAGGCTGTCGGGGCGTGACTGATTATTCCTGCTCTCCTTCCCCACCTTGGCCAGACAACCAGAGTTCCTGGTACAGTCAGTGCTGTTCCCCACTGTCAAGAGTTCCTGCTACGATCAAAGGACGCTTAACCGCCAACCTCATCGCACAAAGGCTAAGACTTGATGGGAATTCCTGAGATCATAAAGCAGTCCAGGGGAGGGGGGATGCAGAAGACCACTACCAGCTGGTTTTGTCTTAACGTTGCCGCTGTACCCTCACCTCTTCTTGACCTCTGAAGAAGCCGCCACAACAACCTACAGGAGAGTACCGCACAGACTAGCGTGCAAAGGGCTGCCTAAACAGGTAGCGTGCCTGGCACGAACTGCATGTATCAAAATGCGTTTTGTGCATGGGCAAATGCCCCTATAAAAAGACAGCACGTGCTCCCCTGACGGTGTGCTTTTTTGCTTTTCTTTTTTCCTTCTCGCCACTTTTCTCCTGGAACTTGTCCTCGCTGGAAATTCAGTGACTGCGTAGAGACTGAGCCGACTGGACATCGCTGGACATCGCTGGATCCATGGTGGTGGTAACCGATCTCCCCTGCACTCCTTTCCTCACCTACTCTGGTT
>Ga0065711_1001748_pt1 | contig 39864 bp, 19 predicted proteins | sample Hoacrofraction12_FD_59098 | JGI IMG/M metagenome (GOLD analysis project Ga0065711, IMG submission 59098) | Hoatzin crop microbial communities from Cojedes, Venezuela - Epithelial fraction 12 v2 (version 2) | ecosystem: Host-associated > Birds > Digestive system > Esophagus > Crop | place... | reverse complement strand
TACAAGGGGCAATGGGCACAAACTGAAGCAGAGGAAGTTCCGTCTGAACATGAGGAAGAACTTCTTCCCTCTGAGGGTGACGGAGCACTGGAACAGGCTGCCCAGGGAGGTTGTGGAATCTCCCTCTCTGGAGATCTTCAAGACCCGCCTGGACAAGGTCCTGTGCAGCCTGTTGTAGGTGACCCTGCTTCGACAGGGGGGTTGGACTAGATGACCCACAGAGGTCCCTTCCAAGCCTGAACATTCTGTGATTTTGTGAACTGAGGGTACTGTATTGACCAGTCTGTAAATGTTCCTGGGACTAGCTTTTCCAAGCAGTGTGATTGCTGAAAATAGAAGTATTTCCTTGGCTTTCTTGGAGTGGCAGTGTGGATTGAGAGCTTGGGATGGTTTGGATCAGCTCCTGCTGTTCCAGGTGTAGGTATCTGGCAAAGTGGAAGACTCTGTCATAAAATAGGGGTTGGTTCAGAATACTAGAGTTTAAACTTCCAGGTTTAGTATGAAGTGAACATGAGAAGAGGCTTATTCTTCCTACCTGATTTTTCCAACCATCTCTAAGTAGCTGGTATTCATCTTGGATGTACCCTGGCAAAGATGGCTCTTCCCACAGCAAAGGAGACTCTTGCTTCTTATTGCCTTTCTGATTATTATTTTTAATAGCTTCTATTGCTAATGGTACCTAAATATTGCTGTAATAGGGAGGGTCTTGAACACTAGCCAGAGTTTTATGAACTAAAGCTACAGCTTAAAAAGTAAGCAGGAGAGAAACTACTGTTGGAAGAAATCACTGCCTGGGGCCCGGCCTGAGCTGAACAGAGCTGCTAGAGTTCCAGCGTATGCTTTGCGCTCCTAGTTTTGATACAGGATTTTAAAAGTAAGGAAACTTTCTGTATGTGTTTATTCTGTTTGCTGGGGGATCAGAATAGGTTTCTTTCGTTTTTACAATTTGATTGCTACTGTGATGGAGTCCAAAACGCAGCCCCAGCTCTCCTGGGTCCTGGGTTTGAGGCGCCCTCAGTCAGAGCTGCAGAAGCAGCACTTCATGGGCATGGTTTGCTCATTAGAGCACAGTAATTAGTACAAGTGAGCTGGGTGAATCTGAAATGTACTTGCATCCAGCTGTTTTTGTGTATTCTTCTTTTAACTGCTATAGCAAGCAATCAGCTGTTTGGGGTTTGGTTTTTTTTCTTTCCTTGCCTTCAAAAGTCCCTCTACCTAAACAAAATAACTTCACCCGCACTACAATGTATGAAAAACCATGGGAGATCTGGGCTCTTATTTTCAAATGGCTGAAATAAGAGTCTCTTCTTGCTAATGCATTCTCACTCATTACCAGTAAAAGTTCTCATCCTTAAATTTGAAGCTAGGCTTATTTTCCCTTCAAGTAAGGGGAGAAGGGGTGAGAAGAGGGTCTGTCTAATATTGTAGAATTGTGCCTTAACTTGGAACCAAAGACTTTTCCTGCAGAAAATTAACTCTCAAGTCCAGAATCAACATCTACTTATTTTAATCTGCTGTTACAGCACTCGTCTTAAATTATGTGAAAAAGTAGGAAAAGTGGTCTGTCCTGACAAATGATACTACTTTTGCTTATGAGTAGACGATGACACTGGAGAAATAAGCTCCTTCATGCATTATGGTGAGTACCTTTTTAGAAAAGCCAAACATAGCCCATGGTCAAGACCTGCTTCAGCTGCTGCTGGATATGTAACAGCCAATACAGTCATTGCACTGCCAGTTTTTAGCTTGCTCTGACTTGTTGAGAATGAAATACATTTTAAATCAGATTATGTCCGTAGTGATCTTTGTTTGAAAGGAAGAGGAGTTACTTAAGGGATGTGCAGTTGCATCCATTGGAAACGCTGCCCCTTGGTGCAGAACAAGCATTGCTTAATGCATTAATAGAGCTAAAGACTTCTGTGCTCCGGGACTTCTGAAGAAGATCAAATGAATTTGTTAAAGGTGGAAAGGCTCTGGCTACTCTAATCTGTCTTCATTTGAGCAATTTAAATGAAGAGGGCAGTTTTACGTGCCTGTTCTAAGGTCCTTCCATCTCATGGAGACTAGCAGGCTAGAACCTCCTAGAAGGAGTTTCGCAGCAGAAGGCGATTTCTGTGCTCAGCATTGCTTGGAGGAGGCTGCCTTGTGTATGCTCCTAATTTGGTCACCTTTGGTTAAATGCTTAAAGTTGGATTGCGTCATTAATCCTTGACCATAGGCTGTAATGGGTCTGTGTTTTTTCCGTGAGTACATGTGGAAGGAGTTAAAATGGCCTTGAAAGGATGTAGTTTTAAGGCTACTTTATTCAAGTGCTCCAATTTAGCAGCAGAGTTTTATTTTTGCCTGGATGTTTGAGAGATACAGATATATATACAGGTTGCAACAAAGGCTGGCATATTTTTAATTTTAGGTTAGGAAGATGGGTGATAGCTTTCTAATTATCTAAGCAAAGCACTAGTGTCCTTATGTATTATTACTTGTCTCTAACTGTGGGATAATATGGTTTTCTTAACAAAAGGTGTACTTGAAGGAGTTCATTATGGCTGAGAAGTTAGTATGTATAAAATAGCAAGACATACGTGTTTTTTTCTAAAAGCAGCTTGGTCTTCTGAAGTTGCCTGGGCATTATTAGTAACTAGCACATGAAATATGGTAGATACACTTTGTGCAATTTCAAAGAAATCCTGCTTGCAGATGAAAGTTAATAAAACTGAAGCATCGCTTATTAGGAAATTTTGTAAAGGCTTTTTAATATCCAGGATGTCCTGTAAACTATATCAGTATTGATCTGAGAAGTTACTGAGAAGTAACTAAACTTGTAGCATATGCCCAAATTGTCCTCTGCTAAAAAGCCAAAACAAACAAAAAAACACCCCCAAAGAGTTTGTGTTCCCATCATCCTTGTATGCTGCTGGTTCTTGTCATCTTGCATTATGCACAAGGAGTGCACAAAAGAGGAAATTCTCTGCATGTACCATCGGAAGAATGATTATTCAAAGGTAAGTGTGCTAATTAATGATGTAGTTATTAAATTATGTAACAAAACAGTATAGAAAGTAAGTAACAGTAGTTTAATAAGTCCTTAGTTTGATTACAGAAGACTAGTTAGCAGAATTTTTTCTTTTTTTAATTCTTGAGTATGATTTGTTTCCTTTCCTTTGTGAGTAGAGGAAAACAAATGGGAACTTTGTTCAACCTGTGTGATGAACCCTCTGATTCTGCCTGATGCTTGCTCTCTCCCTAAAATCTTTTACCTTGGAGACTGCAGTTGAAAACAAGTTTTAACTATGGAAACTCAACTCGTGGCATGTTTTAGCCTTACTTTCAAGATCTACATAGTCTCCTAGGAGGAAAGGCTGAGAGAGTTCGGGCTGTTCCGCCTGGAGAAGAGAAGGCTCCAGGGACACCTTATCACAGCCTTCCAGTACCTACAGGGACCTGCAAGAACACTGGAGAGGGACTTTTGACAAAGGCCTGTAGTGATAGGACAAGGGGTAGTGGATTTAAACTGAAAGAGGGGAGGTTTAGATTCAATATGAGAAAGAATTCCTTACTGCAAGGGTGTTGAGGCACTGGAACAGGTTGCCCAGAGAAGTTTTGGATGCCCCCTCCCTGGCAGTGTTCAAGGCCAGGCTGGATGGGGCTTAGAGCAACCTGGTCTAGTGGAAGATGTCCCTGCCCATGGCAGGGGGGTTGAAACAAAATGATCTGTAATGTCACTTTGAACCCAAACCATTCTGTGATATGAGAATTAAATGTCCATGGAAACGAGAGGCAAGAGGAGGGATGTCACCCTGTCAGTGTGGAGCAGCAGTGTACAGAAGGGATGTGCCAACTTACAGCACAGGAGAGGAACTGTATACACTGAGACACACAGGGTGGGACGCATGGATGGGTGGTGGGGAAATTATCCAACTTTGCTTTCACTCAGGAGGTAGCCTTTATCCTGTTCCCATGCTCTCAGGTGATCCTAATATGAAGCTTCCCTGTCTGAACTGATCTCACTTCTGCATTTTGGTTTTGTTTTCCCCTGTCTTTTGTAATCTCCAGCACATTCAGCTGGAGAACAGAGCTGTCAGTCAATTGCTGTAACCTGCTCCTGGGTCCCCACAGCTACTGTAACTGCTTTCATTTTATCACTTAATGCAGTCACTTAAGCAGATTCCAGTGTCGCTTTAGATTCTGTGGCTCTTTTACACATTGTTTTAAGTCAAATTCCTATCCGTCACACATGGGGCGAAATTCAAACATAGGGTTGGCCCCACCAGGGTTTTTGGCAGGAGTAAATTTTCAAACAGGTAGTTCCAAATTTATCTTGAATTGTTCTTTACTGTATGTTCTAACCTCTGGTGGGCGCGTGAGGAGGAGTAGACTTTCTTAGCATCACAAGACAGCTGCTGATAGCCCCATATCGCTCTTGTCTGAGAAGCCCAAGTGTTGCACCTTTGAGCTATTGATGCTGCTTGGCCTCTACGCCCATTCGTAGACCTTTCAGCTACAGAACTTTCTCCAGTCTTGGCTGTTGAAATTTCTTGGAGAATGATTGTCCAGAAGAACAGATAAGAATTTAGTTTCAAAATTGCTTCTTAAAAAATCCAACTCGGATCATCATTTTTCCTTAGCTGTTTTTTTCCCCACTTGTTTTACATGACATATTGAACTCCAGGCTGGAGTTCGCTTAGGCTGTGAGCATATGTACTTCCATGAATAAATTTTCAAGCTTATTAACTGGATTACGGATCCAGAAAGTATTTACTATAGAAGAGAAGTAAATGAATGTGTTTAGTTTTCACTGGGGCATTAAGCCACCAGTCTGTCAGACTTCTGCCCTGCAGAATTTCAGTGTGCACAGTCAAATGTATGAAAACAGACCTCGTTCTTTGGTACCTCACTGTTTGGGAGCACCTGGAGGCTCAGTGATGTGATCATTTAGTTTCTTTGGTCATACTGATTTGTTAATGTTGTGACAAATTGTTTTTTACTGATGGGAAACAAGGGACAGCAGGGAAAGAGGATGAGTCCTGCTAGTTAAAATATTGTAGCCTGTAGAAACCTCCTTTGTGGATGAAGAGCCTTTTGTGCTAAGGGCAGCTGAAATATAGAGGGGATTTGGGCAGGGGGGGTTGCTTGTTTTTTGTCAACCTAACACAGAAATGAAGTCTCGCCTTTGCAAGGCCTTGGGGTTCTCTATCCTATGGCTGTAAACTTTCAAGGAATGACTGATATTCCAAAAAGATGGGCTTGGTGGTAGATGGAAAACCAGGTCCATGTTCTAGGGGAGTCTTGAGCGATGCTATGGCGTCATGAAGTGTGCTGTGTGACCTTAAAGGACAAACATCAATAAGCAGGGTGCTTGATTTTCTGCTCCTAAATTGCTGGTGTACTGGTGCTGTGCATGGCAGGACTGACAGCTATTAAAGATGTTACCACCTACTGCTAAGAGCTGGCTGAGAAATTACTTTGCAGAAAGAAGCTTGACATCTGAGGAGCGTTGAGAATGGATTATCTCATGGTTACACATCTGTCCGCAGTTGCAAGGTGCTTAGCGTGGCTGTGTGCCCGCAGGTCTGCCTCGTGCAGCGTGCACTGGCAGACACATTTCTCGGAAATTATCAGGGCATAGTCCCTGCGAAAATGAGTAGTAGGCTTTAGTTAGATACTAAGACAAAACACTCCTAAATGGGAACCAAGTTGAAAGCATCTGAAAATTGATGCAGAAGTAATTTGTAATGAGTATGAAATGGTAATTTTATCATGAAAAAATAAAGCTTAGTAGAGCAGCAAGTATCATTCTAAGAAATACAGTTTCTTAGATTAAATCTTTAAATGTTTGCTTCTGCATCTTTCACCTGTTCCTTAAACTGAGCGATTGCTGTTCAGTTTTCCAAATGGCACCTGTGGAACGTAATAGAGAACTGTAAAATTAAATCATTAAGATAATGTGTGTTTGGTATGTGTGTCAGGTAAGATTCCTATTTTCAGCTTATACTGATCTCTTAATTAACTGCTGAGCTTAAGTAGCTGAGATACAGTAATAGTGCATTTAGTTAACTGGCTAATGTGAAACTTTACCCCTGCCAATAACTGTGACTGAAATAAATTCAAGACATGGTGTTAGATCCCATAACTAAGCTAATTTAATCATTGGTCTTTGTAAAAAACAGTTACCAACTTGGAGGCTTTTTTGTTCACTCCCTTCTGAAATTTGTGACCACTCTGCGTGGCAGAAGTGACATGGCAGGCAATGCTGGCTTCATCTAAGTATTCATTAGGAACATTACATTGCCCGTCTGTCTTGTGTATTGTACCTTATATTATACAGACCATGTTAAATTTCAATTTTTGGTAGAAGGGTTTAATGCAACATAGGTCAATGCAGATTAACACTGTGGCGAGGTGGGTTCTGAAATCCTGCTGACTTCTGCAGTTCCTCCTAAGCAATTTTACTTTAAGGGAACCCAATGGGTTTCTAATATCTCTGTTGATTTTAAAATTTTAGGTAGCACGGAGACACAGTGGTGACCTAAAAATGTTTAAATTATGTTGAAACGAGTTCTGAATCTCTGTGGTGCTGGCAGAGCTTGTTGCTGCCGGGGCACTGGAGTGCCCCAGCTCTTCTCTTGCTGTCCGTCCTCCTGACCCGGTGAACGGGCTAAGAGCTGCAGAACCCTGGGTTTACTTGTTGTAGTAAAGTAGATTCACTGGTGGCATCATCCAGAAAGTCTTCAGAAGTTGCAGCGTGATGTGTACACACACTGCACACGGGTCTGCTGAGGAGGGTGTGCTGGCTGGCTTTCAGCACCTAATCAGGGTGGAGCTGGATTCATTGTTTAAAGAAAATTATCAGCTTAATGTTTTTTTATAATTCTGGCAGGATGAAAGATAAGGCTGCCTCTGGGGTTTTTTTTGTCATTTTTTAATGGAAGTTTGTGCTAGTACTGGAAGTACTCCTGGTGCATTAAATGCAGACCAGATGTACAGCAGATGTCCCTGTCTGTCGCTTACTGAACTCAGAGAATTTGTGATGACCTTGTGTGGTCGATCTGTGGCTGTGTGACAGAGGCTGGCACTGGCTGCGCTGCTCCCGTGGCTTTGGCCAACATAAAAGCAAAGCTTCGGTTTAAACACCGCTCAGCCAGACCCAGATTTGTGCCTTGCTCAAAGTGTACAGAGCTTGTCTGTTAGCGTGTGGAGAAGCGCTTCCAGCACTTCCAGCTGTAAGATGGGAGGGATGTCAGCCTCCAGTAAATGTCTTCAAATCTTTGCTTAGCAGTTCAGGTAGATGCTTGTTACGCAGTGGTCAGAGAGAGGATATTATCCAGGAGGAAGGGGGCTTCTGAGCCAGGGCAATGTTCGTTTGCAGCTGGAAGCACTAGATCTTTTCTTATATTAAATCCATGCTATCAGATGAGACTGGTCCGTGCTGCTGGCGTGGAGCAGCAGGCAGGTGCCCGCGTCACGGAGATACACTGGCATAGAGTTGACCAACTGGAGGAACTTGCCGCTTTACGGCATTATCTGATGTGTCTAAAGTTTCCCTGTTAACTGATCGAGGGGAATATACAAAAGGGTTTTAGTACTTTAGAAGTGAAGTTGCTGAGTTGCATTCTTCCTCATGATGGGAGACAGAAAGCACCAGGGTTTGGGGTTTGTTTTAGGTAAGCTCTGTGCAGATTCCCACTGCATTCCCACACCTGTTTCCAGCTCTGCTGTGCAGTGTACTGTGCTTATTTTGTTTGGCAAGTGAGAGGCTGTGTTGATGGCAGGCTCTCAGTTGTGATTGTCTTAACTTAAACCGAGCTTTGGAGAAGTCAAAAGAATCAAGTACATCGTGCAGCCTATCTCGAGTAGAATATTTTTCATGTTGCTGGTAGCTTCCCTAATGGTATTTGTCATAGATTTCCAAGAAGATAGTCTAGTTATGCGCCATAAATGGTACAGATTAAAGGTCTTGGTGCTTGCATGACATCGTTCAGAAATGGGTAAATCTTTATTCTCTTCCAAATCCAGCTGAAAACATGCATCTACCAGAGATAGGAACAGTTTAAATTGTAGTTTAAACAGTGTTGACAGGTAAGTGCATTGATAATGTCTATCCCTTGAAGCTGTTCCGCGATAGCACTATCAGAGCTTCATTGTCAGGCTGAAGCTAACACCGAGCAGCCAGTACAGCTGCTGCTGTGCTTGCTGGCTGAGGAAGCAGGATATGTGACTCCAAGATTCTGCTCATGGGTGCTATCAGGACAGATGGGCATCATCTGGCCTTCACCTGACTGGCAGTGTTCCTTCTTCATCTGTTGTCACCCTTTGACTGAGGTGCTAAGAATTTGAGGTGGTGACTCTGCAAAGGTGTTCACTCCCTTAGATATTTTCATCTTTTGGGAAAAGTGGTGTTGCATCATGAGCTTAGTTGAGGTGGTAGGGGAACGTTCTGCGTGTGCTCCTAGTGGGAATCTGGGTGGGCACGCAGGGCTCAGGAGTAAGCACAAAGCTTTTGTAAACTAATAATAAAGCCAGAGAACTGATGCTAGAAAACAATGCTCAACTTTTGGTGGGAGACCAGTGCGAAATTAACTTTGAAAAACTGTTTGACTTGTGGAGGCAAATAACAGTAGAGAACTCAGTGGCTTTGTTTGCATTATTGCTGTATCCAACACCACTTAGAGCATTTGTAACCACCACAGTTTGCTGTCCTGCTCTCGCAGCTCTGGGGCAGAAGAATCATCCTCAGAAAACCTGCATGAACAGACGGGAGGCTGAAGCTCACCTCTTGCCAGCTGGCTCTCAGCTGTGAATTGCACCTCACATTAGACAAAATACACTGATGTGGTTTAAATTTCTGTGAAAGGCGACCTGCGTTATCACAGTGTGTCCCAGCTCAGAGTGTGCATCAAGGCTGTTGGTGATCTGGATAGATCGTGTGTGTGTTGAGATGAGATGGCATGTTTGGATCTGGTATACAGTCAGGGAGCAGATCTCAAAAGTTTGAAGCTTTTATTTCTCACTGCAATACTGGTGGCTTCTTTGAAATGTCAGGGGTGATGAGTGATGAGCTATCTGGAAATACCAAGATCTCTTGATTACTTCTGCAGTTCCTGTTGAAAATGGTGAGAGAAATTGAAAATACAGTGTAATAGCTGGTAATTAGAATCAATTTTTTCTTTGTCCAGCACATTCATACACCCTCAGCCTCTCATGTGTTTTATATCTCATGCTGTGAAGCCTCTGGATTGACTTGGCAAAGATTTAGTGCCTTGTGTATGCAGAGAGGCAGGGAAGCTTGTGCATGTGTGACGTGTCCAAAACCGCCTGTAATTACCAGTGTAACTTGTGTATTATTCACTACAGTTTCTTCTTTGCAATTAACTCCGTTTGGAGGAATGAATGTATTTGGTAAGAGTTGAGGGGAGACCAGGAGAAACAGGGAAAGCATGTTCACTGCTCCTGCTTTGAGCAGTGCTTGTGACATCTGCAGTGCCGGCAGAGATGAGCAGCTGTCTGGGGGACACAGCGCAGGTTGCCTGGTTGGCTTGGAGCGTGGGAGTGGCACGAGTGGTTGATGGCACCCCCTTTCCCAGAGGGACCGCAGACATCATTTAGCACCAGCAAATGTCGTGTCTGCCAGGCTGGTCACGTAGGAGTGCAAACCTGGCTTTGAGTGATGGCGATCGATCTGCTGTCCCCCACTGGTTCTTCCTCCTCTCCCATCAGATTTCTTTCTTTTTTCCTTCCCTCTTTCACACCCCTTAGGTAGGAGAAAGGGGAGATAGCCTCGGGGGCTGGTTGGTGGGTTTACTACTTGTGCGTGGATTTGTCTTTGCTAGGTTTGCTGCTCTAAAAAGCTTCACACCAGAAGTTTACTTCTTGTCTGGTTCAGAATTAGCTGGTTTGCCTACACCTTTATAAAGTGGATTTGAGTCTGTAGCCTGGTGTTTTATTACATGGCCATTTAAAGACATAACTTGAATTTCTATCAGGAAATGTTGTTTTTCTGGTAGCATTCATTTCGCCCTCCCCAATCTCCCTTCCTGAAAAAGCCTAAACCTTAACTTAATATTAAGCGTTGTCTTTACATCTATCTGTCTGTCCTGGTTTCAGCTGGGATAGAGTTAATTTTCCTCCCAGTAGCTGCTGTGTTTTGGATTTAGTACGAGAATGATGTTGGTAACACTGATGTTTTCAGTTGTTGCTGTGAAATCAAGGACTTTTTTCCACTTTCTCGTATGCAGCTAACGAGCAGGTGTGCAGGAGCTGGGAGGGAGCACAGCCAGACAGATAGCCCAAGCTGACCAACGGAAATATTCCCTGCCATGGATGTCGTGCTCATTACATAAATGGGGATTGACTAGGGGGCAGGAACTCTTCACCCCGCCGCGATGAGTTGGAACTTTTTTCGGAGTTCCACCAAGTCCATGAGTTCTGCAGTTGCTTCTTGGGGGCTGACTGCAAATTGGTCATTGGGTGGTGAGAAAAAGTTGTCTTGTGTATAGCTTGTTTTGCATGTTCATTATTAGTGTTACTATTTCCTTTGTCTTATTAAACTGTCTTTGTCTCAACCCACAAGTTTTACCTTTGGTCCATTCTCTTCCCCATCCCACGAAGGGGGAAGGAGAGAGGTGAGCGAGCGGCTGTCTGGTGCATAGTTGCCAGCTGATGGGTTAAACAACGGCACTGTGTATATCTGTCTATCTACACACAGCATTTGGAAAGCTCATGTCTTCCTTAGTCCCACGGAGTCCCCAGAAATGTTACTGTGCTCTGAATACTCTCAGGACTGTACTAATAGATACTTCCTTCAGTTTTCTTATGAAATCTTGGTGCCTCTTCATTTCCTTGTTAGGAAAATTTCATTGTTCAGTGAAACATTTCATTTGTAAGGCTGAAAGTCTTTTTACCGCTGTCCAAGGACACTTGCTTTCCAAAATAGTGTTCTTGCTTTGCAAAATGTAACTTTCTTAAGAAAATAAAATGCTGAAAACTAGCAATAAACAGATAGGATTCTGCCATTTTCCCATTATTGTGTAAGCCTATGCTACTTAATATAATTCAGATTGTCTGCTTCTGAGATGCTATACATTTCCCCCTGCCCCCTCCCCAGTTTCACTGTTTTTCTGCATCTCTCCTTTGTACTGAGTCTTCCTCTAAACACTGTTGTAAGTCAGCTACTGAAAGGATTACACTAGAGAATGATGCAATGAAAAAATATTAGGATGAACTGTATCTAGATATTGATACCAAATTACAAGATATCATAACAGGAAATTGGAGCAAAATAGATTTAAAGTCAGACTCATTTGATAGAGTACTGCTCACTGATTGTGGGGAGGGAGACCCTTGGGACTATTACTAAAAGAAACTTTATGGATAATAAACTGTTAATTTGCATTTCATCTGTCTTAGAAAAATACTATGTTAGCAACTGATTCTCAACAGGGAACCAATTTTGTAAAGAAAATATTTTTGGTCATTAGTTCAATTTGTATCACATATAGTTGACTTCTCCTGACTGTCTTGAAATAATCACCTGTTGCTATTTCTCAGACTGCGTATCCCTGGGAGGGTATCGCTTCCTCTTGAAGCTGTGCGTGTCTACAGGCAAACCGAACAGTACCTGTGTGCCACACTCTCCTTGCTGCCCTTAGCTGCTGCAAGTCTTGGTCTGTGTTGTTTCCTTGACGGGTTATAATTTCTGTCCTCCTCCCATGGAGCCGGGCAATCATCAAATCCCATCTTTTCCACTGAGAACAGTTTCTGAAGATCTGTCTCATCTTTCCTGTTCAGATACACTCTGTTGTGGTGATTTTTCTGTCCTTCTTTCAGCACTTCTGTTGGGCACTCCTGCTCCTTTCCTCACAGTTTATTCAAAATCTTTCATCTGTCAACACTTAAGCAGTTATCTTCGTCTTTGTTTTGTTTAGGAAAATATTTAAAAGGAAAAAAAAAAAGTATTACCAGATCTTGCCAGATTCTCCTGATACTGGTGTTGTTTCAACATTTTGATGTTGTACTCTAACACTTGCCTGTATCTGCTCTTAACTTATGCACCACAGGTTGAGGGCCCTTCCATGCCAGCCTTCCCCAGTGCTTATTCCTTGTTGTGTGCTGCTCTTCATACACAGCTGCAGAGGTGGGGAAGCACACAAAGGCCCTGTCGTTGCAGCTCTGGCACACAGCCACTGCTGGAGGCATGGAGATCAACAGCTTTGGGCCTCCAGTCCTAAATGGAGCACGTCCAGTCCAAATGTCTCCTTCTGGGAACTGCACTGCTGGGCTCTCCGTGCCCTGCGTGGGTTATGTGCGCACACTTTGGTCAGATTGGGACAGTTTCTCCTGATTCTCACAAGAGCAGCAAAAGACTGATGCTACAAGCAACATACGCTTCTGTTTCAAAGCAAAAGCAAGAAATTCACTGTGGAGCACGTGCATGAATTTAACATGCCAAACTTTATTCTTAACATTATTTTAAGAAATAGGTGAAAGATACTTGAAGAAATGGAGTGGGAGAGAAAAACTCATGTTTAGGCTGACTGACAGCAAACGAGACATTTCCCCAGATGCTAAAGTTTTAGCTCAGTTGCTGGAGGTAACTCTGGGCTGCAGCGGGACCAAATCGTGTGGCCTCTCTTACAGGGTTACCTGTGTGGTCAATAACTGCGAAAGAGGACAGTCTAATTCACAACTGAAGCAGAGGTCCGCCTGTCCTTCTCTAGCAGCTAACAGCTGTCTGATGTCTCATTCAGCTGTTCCATTTGCGTTATTTGATTTGACAGTAAGCCCTTTGGGGCAGAAATATTATCCAATTTGATTATTGAGTGCTACAGTTCATGGGTGTATAAACTAAGAATTATGAATGCTTTAGCTGGATATTGGCTTTTAGTATGAGACTCTTCCATTACCAGAGCAGCTGCTCCTACTCATCTGGTCGGCTTTGGAGCAGGCGGCAGTACTGTGATCCACAGTGATAATGACATAACAAACACAACAGCTGTTAAGAAAGTTCTACATAGACGTTTTTTGACATTCTGTTAAGAAACTGATTTAAATATCTGGATTTGCCTGCATAAGCTCACTGAAAAGAAGCATAGATAACCTTACTGATTCCATTGCTTTGATGGGAAGCTTCAGGGAAGGGAAACAAACCTTCATAATTCAAGTTATAAAATAGTCTGCAAGGACTGGAGAAATACATCGTTCCTTCTGAAAAATAAGGCTTTCTAGTTTGCCATGAGCTAAGGTTAGTGGCTCAGACAGTAATAGATACCTCCAGGATCCCGCGATACTCCTCTGCCTGTGAAGGGTATTCTACTGATGGGACAGAACCAGCCTACTGCTTGTCTGCCAGTGTTTTTAGGTCACTTGGAGGTAGGAAGCAAATAAGGAACACTTGACTGGGGAGGGGACTCAAGCAGTGCTTGGATTTTGCATGTGTAGGGAGACGTGCCTGGCAGACGTGCTGGACGGGTGGACGCTGAGTTCAGACAAGCCTTGTCTCCCTGCTTGCCTGATTCCCCACCCCGCTACACCTCACTCCAGTCCCCTATCCCGCCCCAGCCTCCGCTGTCTCCTGGAGTGCCTGACTAGGTAGGATTGAGTTTTCTCTCATATGCATGCTGAGCACTGGGAACTTCATTATGCAGCTAGTAATTATCAGGACTTCACACCTTCTTAGCTGGTGCTTCTGCTGCCATTAACCTGAATGGACCATAGCAAGTCCTGAAAATGATGTTTGGAGCCTGTGCTCTGCGTACCGTGCAAGTAGTAGTGCAGTTCAGACAGGAGGGGAACAGAAACAGCGCAGGAGGCATCTTTAAGGCACCACTCTGGCTAGAAGAGGTCCAGTATCCAGGAGGGTAAAGAGCATCTGTAACCAGTAACCCCTCAGAGCAGCCTGGGAAAATCCTCTGTAGGGCCACATAGTGGCCTTTGTGGCTGCTCCTTACTGAGAGAGGCTGCTCTTCAGCAGGGTCCTGCAGGTTGTCAGCAATTCCTTTCCCCTTTCTGGGCTGTGCAGTACCACCTGAATATCTGTGAGCTACTGGAGCCAGAAAAGCCTAAATGATTTTGAAGCATCGCTAGGGTGCTGATCTTTTCCTTGTTGAAGAGTAGATTGTTAATGGTCTTCAGATTTTCTTCTAAATAAATCTCTTGCCAAAAATATCAACCATTGGCTTCTTACTGACATGGGTAACTTTCCGTATTGCTTCATGGAGAACATGCCTTTTTGGCATTTATAAAACTATTCATATTTTCACGCAGCATATTAATAATTTCTGACTTAGGTTGAAGTGATGTAAGATGAAAAATTAATGTGGATGTTATTTCTCTTCCAGATCTTGCAAGCTGGTTGCCTCTAATGTGCATTGTCTTAAATGAAGTCAACACTTTCTTTTAAGCTCTAGTTTACTTCCAAAGTGAGGAATATAAAACTGACACTGTAAATACCTGACAAAGTGTTTCAGACTGCTGATGTTTGTTTCATTGCCTATTCTCGCTAGTCTTTATCAGCCTTATTACAGAAGAGGGAAAGTCTTTTGACATGGTCTGAAACTTTGACTGTGGAAATTCATGTAGTGCTGTTTCTAGTGACTAAAACATGAGGTGGAAAGTGAGAGGTTTGGGCCTTTCCACATGTTAGGTTTTTTACACGTCTCAAGTTTCTTGTATCCCTTCTGCTCCATCTATCCACACAGCTAAAGAGATTAATGTTTCTTCACGGGGGGCATAAAGCTTTTAGGGGATTCTGGAAGCACTTCTAATAGATGGTAAACACGCTAAAGACCTTTTTAAATACTGCCTTGTGATGCCAAGTTGTGTTTAAAGGCTTAGTACTGGGACGGATGGCTTGCTAGAGTGGATTTGGCTTCAGAGGCATTTATAGAGTCACTTTCTTCCACCATACTTCTTTCCAGCTTGGAAAAAAAAAGAATTTATCTCTGGGTTGAGCATCACCGCTGCCTGTGTAGGAAGGATTGTATCTCCCGGGAGAAGTTATTTGAGACTGTGAGGATCTGTGTCTCTTTAGTCTCTCCCCTGCTATTCTTGTCTAATGAAGAGCAATACATTCAGCTGCTGTCTTGGGTGAAGGGGGAAGCAAGGGAGAGAAATGGCCTGGTGCCGTTTCTGTGGCAGTGCTGGATAACGGGCAGGCAGGGTTGTGTGCAGGAAGCACCGCCGTGCTCGCAGGCTTCGGGAGGTGCCTTTAACCCGCTTTCATAATTAATGTTTGGGGAGAAGGAGAGGGCCCTGTGGGATGAATTAGCATTCATTGGATGTACATGCAAACAGATGCTTGCCGAAGCAGAACGGAAGAAAAGATGCCCACTGACCCAAATTTCGTACAGTGTCCTGTTCTATCTGAAACTTTCATGCTGATTGCTAAGCCTTAATAAGGAAATAATTCCTTGTTTAAGTGTTTAACAACATGTGCTTATACAATTTCATAATATATGGTTTAATGCATGCAGCCCATCTCATCTGGGCTGCCTCCTTCACCGTTGTTCTAGGCTGGACCATCATCGGCTCCCAGCTTGCCTGTGTTCAGCTAAGACTTGGACTAGGAACGCTGGGCTTTGCCAGGAAACTTGGTGTTTTTTAAACACTTGGGTTTGCTGTTCTGAAATCTGTTAAATGATCAGCACTTCTTTGAAAAGCGAATGGAAGCAATCTCATGGAAACAAAAAGCAATAAATGTTTGTGGTCACTTAAAAGGATTCAGAAGTTTTATTATTGTTAGTTTCTGCATGGGATACAGAGTAGCAGCTGGAGTTGTTGCCTGTGTGCCATGCAATTGTCATTTGCTACTTTTAATTATAATCTGACTTTGTTTCCATGCAAATATATCCTCTATTATGTTTTTTTTTTTTTAATTTGAAGAAGGCTAATGCCTTCACATAGTTTGAAATGTCACCTTACCATCAGAAGTTCTTTTAAATATCCTACTTTCAATGACTTAAGTCTCAGTTTCTTAAGTGTGAATGTCATTCTGAGTTACGAATCGAGGTAGGTAGTTCTTTGGTCATATAAAGTCAGATTGTATAAGGGTGTGAGGTGTAACCCCGTGTATGTGTTTTGGTCTCCTTAAAGCCTGTGTGAAGTTGAAATGCCTTCTGCCAACACCAGGCAGCACCGAGGCCCAATGCTCAGTGTTGAGTGTTGTTCTGAAAACAGCTGAGTACATCTGTGGCAGAGAAAAAAAAATCAAGGAAGGAAAGGGAATATTTGAATTAAATACTGTTTTGCAAAATGTTACAGCTTAACTGAAATGAGTGTTTCTGATACATTGACACTTAGTCTTCTCAGTCATTTCCCTCACCCCCACACACGCTCTTTGCCGTAAGTATGGTTTGTAGTTAACTGTAGAGATACAGCGTAAGTCCAGATGAAGAGCTGTTAAGAATATTTAGACATTACACTATTCTTCCATTGAAAACTGAACACTGGAGTAAGATTGAGGAGAGATACAAGTTTTTTTGTCAGCTATTGTCGACTTTCTGCCAGAAAAATAAGAGGGTCTGGAGAAAGGAAATTTTTCTTCTTATCTCTAAGGATGGACATGGGATACCGAATGCTAAATGTAAACCCTTGTGTTTGTCCTGGTGCTCTCCCATCCTTGCAGACTAGCCAGGGCACCTGATAAGCAGCAGCTTTGCTCCACAGGCTTTGATAACGCAGCAGCTGTGGTGGCTCGTTCATGTAAGAGGTACTGCAGCCTCGATAACGTGGATGTGGGGTGACAGACTGCATCTCTTCATGCTTCCCTGGCCTGATGGCAGCTGGGGCTTCTCTGCTCTCTTGGGACAGCAAGGGCTTGTCACAGGGAGTGTGGGAGAGGATGTCTCTCCAGCATTGTATGTGGGGGGATGCTTAACTGACTTCAGTTCTGTGTAGCTTACCTGTCATTCAGGAGCATTCAGTACTTGTCACCCAGTTTCTGTGACCTGTGCCATGGAGGGACTGCTTATTTTCAGCTGCAAACACACTTAAATTTAGTTTAACTGTTGAAGGACACTTCATTTCCTCTGGAGATATTTAAACTATGTATTCAAGGTTTTGCAGTACTGAGCCGTAGCGAGAACTGTGTTCGTGGTTTGTTGCGGTTCTCATCCCCATACTGTCCTCACAGGGTCATGTTGTAGCCAGCTTCTCGCTACCGGGAGGGGGCTGAAGGAAGTGGGGTTTTAACTCTTGCAGGGAGAAATTCGTCCCAGCATGCTCTGAAGTTTGCTCCCTTCTTTTTCCTTTTCCTTTCAACAGAAGTTGAAATAACCCCTTACTTGCGGAAAGGGAAGAGAAGGGTTTAACACAGTCTTAGCAGTGCTGTAGTTTAAAGTGAGCATGTAGTTTTAATCCACCAACATTATATCTATGTGATTGTCTTAACCAGTTGTTACACAAAAATAGCTGTAGTTAAAATGAAACAAATGCTTGCCTGTTTATTGTGAATTAGGTAACCACTTTTTAAAGCTCGATAGATTCCTGGATTATTTTTAAGGGACCTGTCTGACAGTTCTATCCTTTGTGCATCTTATTTGCCTTCCTACATATACTTACTCTGAATTAAAACTGTTTAAAAGGAGATGATTCAGAAAAAATCCTTAGCCTCTTAGAACTATTGTATTAACAGAATATCACATTTGTTGAGCAGAGGGTGTTGCTAGCAGTATGGAGCTGCAATCCTGATGCGGTGTGGTCTCACTACACCCAGTGCTGGGATAACAAGCTTCTCGCTGTACCGCTGCTACAGCCTTCGGAAGATGTCTGTGGGGTGTGAGTCTCCCAGTCAGGCACACACGGCACAGGCGGAGGGATGCAGAGTTACCAGGGGGCTTGGGGAGAAGTTGTGGGGTGCTATGGGGTGCAGGTGAAATCAGCAAGCAGGAGGTAGCCCCTCAGTTTTTGGAGCCCAAGGGAAGCAAGGCAGTGTCTCGAAGGAGACGAGGGAAAAAGGATCAGGATTGCTGGAAAGTAACCTTTATCTCTGTAGATTCTAAACTAAATAACCAAAGGGCACTTCAGTAACTTTGTGCTGTTATCTTTTTTAATTTCCCTCCTTTTCTCCTTCACAGTTGCTCTCGGTCGTAATCAGCCCTTGAAAAAAGAGAAGCCGAAATGGAAAAGTGATTACCCCATGACAGACGGACAGTTGCGCAGTAAGAGAGACGAGTTTTGGGACACAGCACCAGCTTTCGAAGGTCGCAAGGAGATTTGGGATGCCCTCAAGGCTGCTGCGCATGCTTTCGAGAGCAATGATCACGAACTGGCACAAGCAATCATTGATGGTGCAAACATAACACTACCACATGGTAGGTTCATCTGAGATGGATGTGGCCTAAGTGTAACAGTAGGTTAAGGCCGATGTCTTTTTAACCTGAAAATCAGTTGAGACATATAAGCACTAGTTTAGATACTTGTGTTTCAGTACAGCATCTTCCTATTTGGTGTTTCAAAGCAAAATTACATTAGTGTGTAGAGGGACCAAGAAAAGCTACCTTTCTGTCATTACTTAAATTTGAATGTATGATCAGGTACATGGTGTAACACACAATTTAAGAATCTGATCTCTGTAGGCAACACTTGTGACTTTCTGTAATCTCTTGAAACACCTGCATGCTCGAAGGTACACTTTTCTTAATTTTTTTCCAGCCTCCCTTTCTAAGGGAGTAGTTTGTTTTGGTTTTTTTCCATGATCTTACAGGTTTTTCTGGCACTTGAATTGTTTTTTCCTGTTTAATTTTTTTTTTGAAGAGTATGAAAAACTCTCCCAGAAATTTGGTGCTGGCAATCTGCTGTAAAATCTTGTACAAGATAAACTATAAGTGCTTATTTCAGGGGTTTTCTCTTTCACTCTGTTGTTCTGAATTCTGATGTTTTTTCAAGGTTTATTCTCCCTCACTCCACTCCCCTTTGAATCCCAATGAATCACTCCCCTTTATTCCCAATAGAAATACAGTTCAAGTTCTGCATTTAAAAAAAAAAAAAAATATTGAATGGATTTGTAGCTTCAGTAACCTGAAAGAATCATGGTGAAATAAAGAAAAAAAAGAAAACCACAAACGACCACCAACACCCCCCACCCCCCTACACCCCAACCGCATAACAAAACATGCTGAACTGAAGCAGGCATGTGTTCTAGTTAGGCTCTGCTTGGTGTCCTTCCTTCCAGAAGGGGCAGGAAGAGGCTTGCACCAAATAACAAACTTGTTCCAGACGTGGAGCTGAATGCTGTACAGAAGTCATCATACCTGTGCTGATTAGGGTCTCCTGGGAAGAGAAAAAGGATGAGTGAGAAGGTTGTGTACCTTGCTTTCTGGGGTAACTAGTCTTCATGAGACGGACTACTCATATTACCTTTTTTTTTTTTTCTTTTATTGGTGGTGTTTAGGACCTCAGTTTCCTTAAGAAGTCACAGTTGATTGTGTATTCAGTTTGGAAGGGGTGGATTTGCTAATCTGTATGTCTTTTCCCACACTAAAGTGTGAAACATTACTAGTTGTCGGGGCTCAGCATGTTCTTTTCCCCTCTCCTGTTCAGCAGTCAGGGTCTCTGCAACATCGCTGTGAGGTGGAAACTTCTAGTGCTGCAACAGGACCTGGCTTTTCCATAGTTCATGGGTGATCTTTTATGGTCCTCCAGATCATTTTTTGTTTTCAAGGAGGCTTGTGTTTTGCTGGTGTGACTGATCATGAGGGATTTTTTTGTCAAGAGCAGTTATGCCAACAGAAATGATTTCTGTAGTAGCTGTAGTTTTAAAGATAAAATTGTAAATTACTTCCAGAACCTGCCAATGCCAAGGAGATCACAGGTCTCCTCTTTGACAGACCTGTTGGAGATCTGTATACATTCTAGACCCAGTCCATTGGAGAGAGAAAAATAATTCCCTTGCTATAAGCTAGTGTGGTTTCCCAAAGACAGAGAAAGGAGTCAGGTTGTCTGGCATGGAACGGGTATCAGAAAACCTCATTCTTCCTGTGTTTGTCATACCATGTTTCTTTCCTTGCACAAGTTCATGAAACTGGTCAGAATCTGGAAATGCTAAGTTATCTACAAGACTTCTTGGTTTTGTATGTCAGTAATGAACTTTAGCATATTTATTCTGTGCCCAGAAAACAACACAATATTATCCTGCTAAATTGATAGCATTGCTGGATTCTTGTCCTTCCAAAACATCTACATTGCTGAAAATATCCCAGAAGAAGCTGGTGTTCAGGCAGCTTGTGAGCTGGAAGAGAACTGTATAGGTGAGAGGGTTCCGGCAAAATTGATAACAGAAGTTACTGATCAGTACCCATACTGAAGTACGGGTCAGGAAAACTCAGTGTTAGATATGGGGCGGGTTTAACAAAATATAGGTTACCTTCCACTGTGGTCTCTTACTGCTGATGTTGCTCTCCAGATCAGATTTCAGCTTAGCATAAGGAATTGTTTCATAGTGTGTGAACACTCACTCTCCGCAGCAGGGCTCTTGATCTGCTTCTGACCATACACAGAAGACTGATAGAAACATAGTTCTTTTAGTAAAAGAAAATTTGAGTCATGAGCATGCTTTTTCAGTGAGAGGAATATTATTTGTATAATGTGGTTATGGAATTTGGTGAGACCCTGGTAATAAGCTATTTTGACATCATTAAATTGTGTATTCAGTGTAAATGTTGCACAAGTGTACATATGAACAGCACTTCCAGGGGAAATGTTAAATTTACGGCATCAAGTCGTGCAAAGAAGCCGTTTGACATGCTAGGTCTCTGCTTCCTCTCGTTAGGGTGGCATAACAGCTTGCAGTTGCGGAGGATTTTATTGAAGTGGGAAAGTTTAAGTCTCTCTGGAAGAATGTGTCTTTGTTCTGAGATGGAGTCACTTGTATGTCCGTGCTCCTCTCTTAGGAGAAGACACAATGTGTGATGTATAGTTTTGACACTCCCAAATTTTGAAAATAATATTTCTTAGTTTCTTGAATGACTGTTAATAAACAGTTTATTCAGAGTTTAAGGATGTAAGTCCCAGCAGTTCCTGGTTGCAAGCAAAAATCTGAAACTGGGCAGGTAACTCACATTTCTTCTCTTTGGGCAGGCTGAGGAATGTAGGACGGATGCCATGCCCTGGAAATTAGCCCTTTTAATGGCATTGAATGGAGTACTTAAGGGGAAGAAACATATGAACTCCTAAATTTGGCTTTTCAGCAGAAAATTTTCTTGGGGTCCTGCCTACTACTGGCAGACTGTAGTCTGCTTTCTAAGGCCCGCATGCAGAATATTCAGAATATTTCAGAAACAAGTTGGGAATCAAACTTGCATCAGAGGCTCTGTTGCCCAAGCCAGGCCTGGCCTGAGGCCAGATTCCAAATACAGAGAATATTTTGAATATTTATCCAGGATCTCGAGTTTAGTAGTGATTTTTGTACCCAAAAAATTGCATTATTTGCTTTTTATTCAACTTTCCACTGGTGACACTTGTCTTGTGCATCAGCTGCTTGCATAGCTCTGTGTGCAGTGTGACCTTTCCACTACAGAGAAAGCTACTTCTTTTAGAAATTCAGGTATTTCTTAGTCATCAAGCATTGTTAGTGCCCCGTATGAATAGATTATGAATAAAAGTCTTCCATTTATGGGCTCAGTAATGCTTGTTATCAGCAAATTGAGCTTATCTCCAGGCAGGTGGAATGAACAAACTGTCCTTGTTCTGAGCAACACCAAAAAAACTCGTAACCCTAAACAAAAGTTTACAAAAATCCACTTTGTGCAAAGTTTGAAAAGAAGGGAAAACAGCTATTGAGAAATCCAGCTGCTGCATATGCATTAACTACCCAGGCCCATACTTACCTGACTTACGCTACCGCCTGGATTCACCCGTGTAACTGCTGAGCAGTGCCGTGCCCCACTTGGGGTGGTCTGTCCTTCCACCCTTCCCATGGCAGGGGACCTGTGTCATCTCCGAAATTCAGCTTTTATACCCTTTTTATTGTCTGTAGCTGTTTACCTGGCCAGGCAGCAAATATACTTCCAGTTCAGACTGCGTCTTTTGTAACAAAGTGGGGAGGAGACTTAAAAGGCTTGCAGAGCCTCCTGAAATAACACCTAAATGCCTACGTGCAATTTTGTCTTCTGGTCCACCAGAAACTCTGGTAGAAACTGCTCAGGAATGCCAGCATGCCTCCTTGGAGTTTAGGCTTTTTTTTCCTCAAATGAGAGGAAAAGGGAAAATTCGCTGCTCACGCTGTGCATGAAAACACTCTGTATTTCCCCAAAGAAAGCAACCATTTAGGAAGATGATATGTAGAAGTGAAGATTTTTTTTTTCCCCCAAGTAAATAATTTGACAGTGTAGCTCTGGCATTTTTGTATGTGAAAACTTGTATTTGTGATGAGACATTTTTCCTTTGATTTCTTAGCTCAGCAAAGAATCTTGATTGCTAAGGAAAACTGCATTACGAACCTCAGCTAAGATAAATTTCTTTATCAAAAAAATTGAATTTTTCTTTTTTTTTTCCTCTCCTGAAGGAATAAGTCTTCTGCAGGATGATGCAATGCTACGAGACTATGGCATTTCCTCTCATTTCTTTTCTATGTGCGCAACTGAGCCATAAAAAAACAAACCAAACTAACCCATACAACTACAGTTTAACTGTCCCTGTGTGGCAGGCATGTTGTGTATTCGTTCAAACTGTGTGTTACTTACAAAAGTAAACCTTGCAGGAAGTGGAGGGGTGGGAAGAGGGAGCTGGGCTGTGAGTAAAGACCGACTGAGGTTTGCAGATACGGATTCTGGCCTAGCTGATGCTACAAAAATAAAATTGCTTTCTATTCCAGAAACCTGTAGGAAAGTGAGGAAAAAAAACCCATCTCGTTTTAACACTGTGTTCAGCCAGGTGTCTCACTTGTCTAACCTGTGTGAGGAAAACCTAAGCAATGTAATTTTTCTAATGGATGCCGTTTGCTGTCTTCTGTGGTTAAAAATAGCATGTAAGAAGTATTAAATAAATAAATAAGCTTGTGGGATGGGCTTAGCACTTCTCATCTATCTTGGGTGCCTCTGTGGGATGTATTTAAAAATAGAAATAACGTTATCACCAATTTATACATTTTTTCTGATGTCTTAAAGTAGCACATCCTCAATATTTTATTAATGAGTCTATTTAAATTTAATGAAGAACACTTTTACATACTTCTCAGCTGTCAAAAAGGAAGTGTTGGAGTGTGTACTATTTTTATTAGGGTCTGCACCAAATGTTAGTGTTGAGCTCAACTGAAAGTAGTTAATATTAATTGAGCTGAACTGAAAGTAGTTAATATTAATTGTAATCTGTTTGTGGTTAAGTGGAGTTTTTAAATTTCAGGATGGACACTTAATCCACTGTAGCGTAGTTACCAGTATATTAAATTTAACTCTGTTCATACTATTTGAACTGTAAAAGGGCCTCTCTGTTAAGCAGTGGCTTTGTGCTTGGGAGCAGTCAACTTCTCTGTGCCTTAAAATACAGCTCTTGTAGCTCGCAGCATGCTTTTTCTGGGAGCAGTCTTGCAGCGCTGGCTCTTTGTGTGCAAGCAGAACTGTCACATTTACTGTGTGTAAACTGGGGATCTTGAAAAGTGGGGATTTAACGTTAATGCTGGGGAAAACCGGGTGAAATTACTGAAATGTTCTTGCCGTGAATGGAGCATTTTCTTCCCCTTTGGGTGAAATATTCGACAGAAAACCAGAAAAAAAAATGAAGCAAAAAAAACCCACAAAGCCAACAGCAGTGGTGTAGAGGAAAGCATGCTTCTCCTCTGCTGTTTACCTCACCCCAGACCAAACACAAATTCCTAATTCCAGCAAAACCCTTTTTTTCCTGTTGAGCTGTAACTCTGCAGCGTACTGTGATATTTGTGGCCTTTGGACCTGATGTTTCCCTGCACTGAAGAACAGCTTTTAATGGCTGTGCCTGCAGTCTTGCGTCCCTGTGTGCACTGGGCTTTTGGAGACCTGCTGTCTGCAAGGACACCTTGCATATCTTCAGGTACTTGCTGTCCTGTAGTGCTCAGCCGCGTTTCGGTGCAGTACTGTGGTTCAATAGACCTGTCAGGATGCTTGTGCTCCTTACTCATCAGGTTGGGGTTTTTTTTTTTCATACTTAGCCAGTACTACGTGAGTATTTGTTAGAAAGTTACTCTCTGCTGTGTTGAAAACCCCATTTTTCTTTGTAAATGAAGAATAGCACGCTATTGCTCAAGACCTTGGGAGTGCAAGGGGAAGGGGAGAGAGGGCAATAGCTATAGCTGATCAAATGGTATGATTTGGGGTAAGCGGGAGAGCAGCCCATAGGACAGTTGCATTTGGCAAGATGTCAGTGTTGCTTTTAGCATTGATTGCATTCCTTGGGCAAGAAGTCCCAAGGAGGTTTTTACACTGCTTGGGTAAATCACTGGGAGCGTTGGAAAGCTTCTCCCTGCTGCAGCTAGTATTTCACCTTCTCTCATTGGTCTCAAAGTAAATCGGAAGAATTATTGAAGCTTTTTTGGAAACAAAAGCTGTGTCTGTGCTCAGAAGTGTTGGACAGGCACATGGGTGGTTGATGGGGGGGGTCAGTGTGCTTTATTGCTGCCTAGCGCTGATGAACTCTTCATATGTTACCTGTGTTAGGATGGTGGTTTATTGACTTTCTTCAGTAGATGGTATTACCTTGTTTCCATCCTTACTGAGATTATTCTGATGTTTGGGGAAATTTCAGGCTGACAGGTTTTGCCTTGCTCCAACTACTTTTCTGTGATAGTTTTATGAAAAGTTTGCATATCAGAATCATGCTGGTGCGAGAAATACAGGATTTGCCTAAAGCAGATGTTTCAGTGTTTGAGACTGGATGGACAATACAGCCTGTACTGGTGGTAGAGGCAAACCGTAAGTAAAATAGCATTTTCTTCTTCCTTGCAGGTCTGAGGAACACAATAATGATGGGAAAGCTGAGCAGTATATGCCATCGGTGTAAGTTAGTCATCCCAACGAGCCTCATCCTTGCTTATAAGGAGAGAGGGGAGGGTGTACAGACCCTCCTTGGCACAACAAAACCGCCTGAGGTTGCATATGACTTGGAGTGAGGGAAGGGAGGAGTGATCACGGTAGTTTATTTTTGTAGAAACAGTAACTAAGGATCAAAATAGCATTCAATACTTTCATTGAAAAGGAACCAGACAGCTCTCTGTCTCAGAGAGGGAAAGTTAGTGCTCAAGTGCCAGCAGTCCTTTTAAGGCTCTATCAGCCATTAGTGGCTGTGCCACTTCGTATTAATTTAATAAAAGGTATTACATATCACAGGCATATAAACTGGTTTGTATTCAAGCCAAATCCTATATCAGAAGAGGGGTTCTTTATGCCATCCGCGAATGAAATCAGACTTTTTCTAAGTCAGGTTGAAGCACGGTCTCCAAATGACTAGCGATTTTATTCTGTTGCAGACTTTGTGCATCACCTTTTACAAAATGCATCTGCTGCATTTTTCCTGTTAAATGGGAATACCTGCTAAACCCTGCTCCTTTGTGAATGTTAAAGCTCCTCATGTCACGTGCTTGGTCTTTACTAACATCCAGGAGGTGCTGCATGTGAGTGCCAGAGGAGGGATGCTACTGTAGACAAGCTTTCCGCCATGGGCCCTGTGTATCCATCTCATACTGATTTTCCAGGCTCCCAAAACAGTAATTGCTAAAAGTGAGTTGCCAGAGGTGGATGGGAAAGGAAGCAGTGAAAGGTAGTCCATAGGCTCTCAGGAGTTCGTCTTTAAATTTCTACCATAATTCAGCAATATCTGCAACAAATTTATATAGTAGATGTTTAACACTGACCATTTAATGTATGTCTCCTGTAAAATAAGTAGCTCCAGAAGTGGAACACTGTAATTTTTGCAGCGCTTTTTGTGTGATGGCTATATTGGGCTTAACTGTTGTATTGATGAATCTGTGGTTGAGAGAATCTGTACAGTAAATTTCGCTGTGGCAGCTTTAGTGTTTTAAGTTGAATCTCCTTCTGTAAACTGCTGCCCGTTATGCCACAAGCTCCTTGTGTTTTTTCTCCACCCTTGCCTGCAAGCTACTGTATCCATTGCTTTGCCTTTGCTAGAGGATTAAGGCCGTAGGAATTGCTTTCTCAGTAGCTCATTTGTCTGAAGAGATTTTTCTGATTGTCATTGACAAAATACTTTTTTCTGTAATGCATTACATTGTCTATATGCGTGTGAAACATTATTGAACAACATGGTTTTGTATCTGGATACAGAATGCTCAGTCAGGTTTCTCTAATGTCTCTTTAAAATGATAGTGAATGGTATTTTGGTGACTGTGGCTGTCTAATTTTAGATTTCAGCAGAGCTGTGAAAGCTTTGGGAGGTCTGACTATCAAAGTGTGTCTCAATATCATCAGCAGTAGTCCTGAGACGAGCATGCAGGCCATAAAAGTGAAGGAAACTAAAATCTTTCTGTACTGAATATCGTAAAATTTACAGTTGAGGCTACTAGCTTTGGAGGTTGTTTTTATTTTTTGTACTAATCTCTGCTCAGTAGAAAACAGTTCTTAATTTGAAGGGAGGTTTTTTGTCTATTTTTTACTTCAGTTAAAAAAAACACCCAAAGTAAGGGATTAAAAACCAAAAATTGCTGGTGTCTTGGAAGGAACCAGGCTAGCTGCTATTAGCACTGAGGACATGAGTGTGCATTAGGAGAATGCGTGTATTTTGGTTTTTCTGCTAGACATCAGTGTCTATTTTTAAAAGTTGTTGACGTCAAGTTCCCTCCTTAAGTTTATCTTTTCTAAAATGGTTAGTGACTACATTGCGTCTAGCTTTCACAAGACTGCACCCAGACTGTTTTCATATCTTCCTGCCTCCGTGTGTGCACAGCACTGATAGATCCCCTGGCGAAGGGCTGCCCGCCCAGGTGAGACCTGCGGTCCCTGTTTCAGGGATGCCTCTCAAGTTTTCACCAACCTGTTTGCTGCAGTCTCATCATCACATTACTCTGAGGCACGGACATGGTGTGAGGACGCGACAAGTGTGAAAAGAAATGCTACTGTCAAACAGCTGGATGGGCACCTGCTCTGGGCTCCTGCTCCTCTACTTCACAGAGCACATTTGTGCATGCTCCTTCTGCCCTCTCTGTCCTTAGAAAGTACCTCCTGCTGATGAGACATCTCTGAAATGTTCTGGCTGTTTCACTGCTGCTCAGGCACAGTAATTGCTTTTGGGTTAGAAGACTTCATCTAAGTTAGTAATCTTCAACCGGTGGCCTCCAGGCTGTGTGCTCCCTGCTCGGACACTTAATTCAGCATGGTTCAGCCCGCTTCCCGGTGGGGGCTCGGAGGCAGCTGGCAGGGTGGCACCTCCTCCTGTTCTGCCGTCTCTTGCCTCTGTGGTTCTTGGCATTTTCCCTGTCTGTGGTTGAGCGGGCATGCCTGGAAGGATGGCTTACTGCTCTTGGGGAATGCCTGTTTCTGGGGGGACAGGAGTGCACTTGGTGCTGGGAAGGGCAGATGCGCTGTGCCTGCACCACAGCCCTGCTGCACGAGCAAAGTCCTGACGAAGTTAGGCTCAAATCAAGAACGGTCGCTTTTGCTCTGTAGTTGTTGCTGTTGAAGACTGGCTGGTACTTACAAGGTCTAGCAAGTCGTCTGGTAAAATTAAGAGAATTGTTTCCTTTCTGCTTTTGATCCATGTGAAATCTAAAAAGGCAAAAGTTAATTATTACACCAATATTTCACCTCTTGCTGTCCTTTGGAAAAGGAGTTGAGGACTGAAAATGTAGATGCAAATTGTAGAATGTCTAACTCTTTTCTAAAGCCTTGTTTCGCATTCACTTTTAGCACTTTCTCTTGTCGTTTGGTTTAACAGCGCTGTCAAGTCCGTAAAGCTTCATCACATGTCTGTTGCACAATTGGCAGCTTTAGCTGCGTTTTTCTTTTTAAACTGGAACTTCAAGGAGGGTATATCCAATTTATAAATATGAGTGAGAAAACAGCTCTTCCCGGCTGAAAATACAGCATGTTATTTCAGTTCCTGGATGCCTAAAGCAATCCATTTGTTTACCTTCACACTGAAAACAGGCGAATTTGCAGCATTAATTTATAGACTGTAGTGTAGTAGAAAACACCTTCTATCATAGTCAGTACTTCAGAGCTGGGAGTTGAACCTTTGATTTGATTTTTATGTTTGAGTTGTGAATGCTTACGGCCGTAAGTTCCCCATTGCCCTTTTGAAAGCCTAGGGGAGAGGGGCAGGGACATAATGTGAATAATCCCATCCTGCATTGACCTGGAATCTCATTGCTTTTCAGCTATGTTTTTTCCTATCTTTGCTCCAGTTTTTACTCCAAAAGGACCAGTGGAAAGCAGAGTATTACTGTGAAGGGGTCTATAAAGCACAAAATGAACCAAGGAAGAGAAACCCTTGGTTTTATGTGGAGTGGTGTAAAAGATTGCTTTCCTAAATAGCAAAGGTAGCTGTTGCTGGTTTCTTTCATTTGACATAATTCCTTACATTGTTTTTGCTTGAGTAAGAGGAGGGATGCAAGGGAGCAGGGAGGCAATGCTGTACAGCACGATAGGGCTGCTGCTTTGCAAAGTCCCCTTCTCTAGAGCTGTTGGCACTTTGGAGGGGAGACTGTGCATCCTTGCAGGGGTAGTGAGAACCAGTGACTTTGGGGTGTGTGGATGTGTTCAGCGTTTCTTTCTGGTGTGAGACACAGCATGGAAGAAAGCAGAAGGTGTATTCTCAGTTTGAGAAAGCAATGGTAAAGGGGAGTTGGCTTCCCAGTAATGACCGGGATGGTGGACCCTGAAGCACTTTGAGCTGCGAAGCAAGACTGAGCAAGGTGTCTGCTTCCCTTTACATGACCTCCTTGTTCCCCCTGAGTATCTGTGGGGCTGCAGGGTGGCGAGCAGGGCGAGTGTACATCTTTAGGTTTAAAATGTCCTTTGCCACAACGTTGTGTTGCTTTTGACATTCATCAGTTCCCTCATCCAGTTTATAAGACACCTGCAAGTACCTATAGCAGGGCAATTTGATGGGCATTGCAGCAGCAGGAATGAACAGGACCTGGGAGCTGGGCAATTACTAGGATGGTTTTGCTACTTAGAAAAACATCCATGCATCCACAGCCTCGGAAGTGGTGAGAAGGGACCATTTATGAAAGGCCTTTACTTTCACAACCAGTGGCTTGCATGCATTTTAGAAAGAGAAGGGTGTAAACCAGCAGTGATTTTAAAATGCAATGCACTGCAGAGGAACCCTTATCTACCATGTAATAAAGTGATTCTTAACAGCACCATCAAATGGGTTATTCATTTCCATCCCCTGGGCTGGAGAGTTGTGGGCTGGGTGTGACTCCAGGTTTCTGAAGAGCACTGGGGTGTAGCCCCTGCATCCTGGGAGAAGTGTGCTCCACTGGGATGTGGTTAGAAGTGGTGAGAGGTAGAGATGCTTGAAGAGATGCTTGGAGTTTCATCCATCTCTAGGCCATCACCGTACAGCTTGTGGCTGAATTAAAACCATGTGTTTGTATGATATTTTTCATCAGAGAAATGCTTCTTGTAAAAGTGCGTTGTTCAAGAGATCCCCTGACTGCAAATTAGAGAAATGCCAATAAATTCTTTTGTAATTGGCAAATTCCATGCGAGAAGGCTATGTCTGCAGTGCCTACCAGGCAGTGCTCCACAGTGTTGGTGTTTCTCTTGTTCTCAAGAAACCAAAGAACAGCCAGGCTAACATTTGGCCAATATTCATGTTCTTTCTGCTTTGCAACCACTGTGTATAACGTGTGGTGGAAAGCTGAGCACATAGAGATCTGCAAGTAGAGAATGAGGGGAAATCACAATAGCTAATCAATGAGGCAATTAAAGATAACCATTGGAATTGGGTTAGCGTATCACTGCTGGAGGTGCTTTTATTCTAGTAGTGCACTCGTTTTATTTTTGTTTTCCATGCTCTTCAAAATGCCACATCATTATGTGGGATCTCTTTCCTTCCATTCGCTTAAAGCTAACGTGCTTGGGCCGGTACCCAGACACTGACGAGTAAGTACATGTATTCACAATGTAAAATGCACCTTGTGCTGCTTTAAAGCAGAGGGCTATCGTCGAAGACAGTGAGAAGACCTGTCCCTCTTTGGGGATTGCTTTATTTTCCTTACCGTAGCCTTCGTTAGTGCTTGCAGCACTGGGAGGAGTGTGAGTCTGCAGCTGCTGGCTCGCATGTCGAGTGTTTTCTGAAGGACTGGTACAAGTGCTCTGTGCCGTCCCAGGTGCAGCGTGTTGGTGCTGTGGTAGGACATGTTGCGCTGTTGTGCCTCACCAGACTGCTCCTGACCTTGAAACAGTGTCTGCTTTCTCAAAAGCCTCTTCAGTCCAGAGCTGCAATTAAGATGATGCTTTCTGTCGTTTCTGCTCTGATTAATGTTTTTAAAATAGGTGCATGACTATATTTGTGAGGGACACTGGATTTCCATGTTTTTTTCAAATGGAGCTTAGCATCGTATCATGGGGATGTAAAGCAGTTGTGGCTGGCCGAAATATTTATGTATCTAAGTGCAGGTTAGAAACTATCTACCTTTCAAATAAAAACCCACTTATGGCTACATCCTGCGGTTGTTTTGCTTAAATATTTTTAACTTCTGCTCTTGCTTTTTGAAAGGTATTTTAAGGAGCTTTGCCAACATAATTGCTTGGACTCTTCTCAAGTCTCTTGCCCTGGTAGCATGTGCGCATCTTATTTCCTGTCTCTGGTTTCAGTTTGCCTTTTCTGCTACAGTGAGGATAAGTGTGCTACACTGTTTTTGGAACTGCTTTTTTTTTTTTTTTAAGTTTTAAGCATTAATGTGTGACCAGGAAAGTGCTGCAAACTCCTTTAAGGAAAAAGAAAAAAGAAAAAAAAAAGAAAAAAACAAGACTAACTCTACATGATGGCCATTAAATGCTCAAAATAAACCTGAACTCATGATGAAAGAACATCTTAAATTCTTCTTATAAGAAGCTGCAGATTGCTTGTTGATCTGCATATTGCAGATGTTCCAGACAGGAGTGCCAATTTTAAGTGAATAATATTCTTCTGGCATCTGATGGTGGTCAGGACATGATGTCTAGTTTGTTAGATACTCCACAGGAGTGGACATTTACTCTATCACTGGCTGCTTATAGTGTTAAAACCGGGTATCTGCTTCATCTGCATTGCTGTCTACTAGTAAAATGAGAAAAAGAAATATGAAGTATTTAAAATGTATTCCTCATTCAAAATTTTAGTGTAAGCCAATGAGAGCCCCCTAGATGCTGCCTTCTGTGTGAAAAGGTGATCTTCAGAGGTGGTATTGCCTGCTTCTGTAATTGACACAGAGTTTTGCCCTAAAATTGGTGTTGCTGAAGGAATTGGTGTCCTTCACAGTGCCTCAGTTTGGTAAAAGAGGGGCTCAGCCAGACCTTGGGTGTCTGACTTGCTCTTTGCCCATGGATGCATCTTGCTGCTCCTCCACAACCTCCAGTTGACAGCAGCAAGGACATTTGTCATCTTTCTAGGGTTTAGCTTCAGGTATTTAAATAAAAGATGGTATATTTTCTCCAAGACCGAAACACGATAGTTACGCTCAGAAGCGTCTGAGTTGCCAGAGAAGGCTTCTCCTTAGCACAGCTTTTCAGGGCCAGGTAATGGCTGAGGGAAGTCCTGCCTGAGGCGCGTTACAGAGAGCCCGCGCATTACTCACTAGCCTGGTAGTGAGCCAGAAGGAGGTATTTTAGTCCCTCTAAATCTTCCACAATCTCTTTCAATAAATGCCTTGGGATGGTAATTTCAAGTTGTTACTGGGCTTCAGTGAGTGTGTTGCAGAAGAGATTTGCCTTTGGAAATGGAGGAGAAAATTCCTGAGTATCTACAGCATTTATTGGATTTAGCAGGCTGATGAGGGTGTATGGGAGCCTGACAAGAGCGTGTGATAGACACTGGCTTCATTTGCTGAAAGCCAGATTTGCCGGGAAGGGGAAAAATACTAATTTCTAAGATATTTAGTTTTTTCCTTAGCACTACCATGCCTTGTGATAGTATAACTTGAAAAGGCTAAAACAGTAAGAGACTTCTAAATCATAACTTGAAAGAGGCGGAGGTTGTTCAGATCTAGAGCTGGTAGCTGGTTTTTGTTGACAGTTATCACCGAGAAGCAGAGTGGGCTTTGCTTTTTTACTGATACACATGTGAGCCTAACACAGAGCTTAGTGTGGATTAAGCGATGTTTATTTTTTAACGTTATTGCCAGGAAAACTTGCAACAAGATTAAGCGTGTGTTTCCATATACGTTTTGACTATTAGCCATTATACAGACATAATGAAATCTCAGCGCTGCCTTTATTTGTTCTGTAGCGATCGAGCAAGTTTTTTGTAGAAGGCCATAGGTGCAGCAAGGCCTTGGGTTTTGGACCTGTCTGGGCTCTCACAATCTGTGCAGATCCCCAAAGCCTCTGCTAGGTGCACGATTAGGGCATGATGCAGCTCTGACTAACATCCAGTCTTCTATGTTTATGCTTAATCAAGACATTTTTTCTTGTGTTGTAGTAGTATTTTATGATTTAGGTGTTAATGTGGGATTGTGTCAGTTTGCTTGACCTCCCTGGAGCTTTTAACATTTTTGCTGGTTATCCTTGGAGACTGAGCATGCAAGTGAATGACTTCCATGCTCATTAACAGGTCTTTGAATGTCAGCACAGGGCTACAGGCAAGTTTGGGAGCAGTAAGAGAAAAACCATCCACGCAAACTTTAGCTTACGTCATTCTGTTCTTCTTTCTCTCCCCTGTGGCATGTAGGTAGGTCGAGGGGAGGGTGGTTGTTTGGCCGTAGAAAGTAGTTGTTTTCCACATCCTTCTCATTGCAAACTAATGTTGGGCTTCTCTGCACTCCACACTGTTGTAAAAGCCACCATTTACTTTTGTGTTCAGTCTAAGGGGTTGTCTCTGCTGCTGTGTTACCTGAAGCTGTAAGTGCTGTCTGGAGCCAAGCTTCCACCCGTATCCACTTCTAGCTCAGATTAAACTAGGTCTCAAATATCATTTTGCTGCCCAGAGCGGGCATTGTGGTGGGCAGGGGATTGTTTGAAGGTTAAGTGCACTGGCGCTGGTCATGCAATGGAGATGGAGCAGCTCGAGGTACTTCAGACCTTAGTTGCTAGCTGAACCTCCCTGCACAGGGCAGACTTCTTCGCGTGGTCAGACTATGCCTTCTCCACCTGAGAAGCAAAAGGACATGCTTTTTCTTGAGGTGGCTACACGAGTCAGTCCAAAGTAGAACAAGAAATTAAGGACAAATGGACTGTGCTTAATGAGATTAGTGTCAAGCAAAGGTAAAATTACCTTTACCTTTTGTCTTACTTGGAAAGGAGAGCAGCAGGCTCTGGCATATTTATTGGATGATGTAGTGGTCAGCAGTGTTGATCACTAGTGTCCTGCTGATCTTAGCTAAAGGAAAATCCGCTTAAAAGTAAAATGCAAATAGCATAGTAGTTACTGGAAATAGCAAAGTAGTGTGCCATATTTGGAAAGTGAGACTGAATAGTTATGAATACGGTTATCATGTAAAAAGTCCTACTGTAATGGACAAAGACTTATGTCTCTGCACACTAAAACAGTGCTCCCAAAGCATGTTGCTTTTCACAGGATGATGGAGTCTTTGTAAATGTAGGGGTCTGGTTTAGGATTAACAAGCCGTCTGCAGTCCAGATGGCATGTACTCTTCTCCTGGTTTGTGAAAGAATAAAGCATTTGTACCTCAAGAGCCAGTATGCTATGTTTTCTGGTGGCCTTTCTGCAACATTGCAGTCAAACATCTGACTTCTGCATCAGAAGGAGACTTTCACAAGTCTGTTTTAGGAGAGCAGAGGAAAATCTTTGTAGACCTCCAAAGAAAGCAAAAACTGCTTAAAGTGTTTGCAGTTGGCAAGAAAAAGGAAAATCTCTCAGTTGTATAAAATGCTACTGTTAACGTTTCATTTGATTTTCCATTTTAACAGTGTTAGTCGTGGTAGCAAAGGTAGTAACAACTTATCTGAGTTCAGCTTCTGTGCATCCTCACACTGAACACGTAACCTGGTCACTTTAAATATTGCCAGGTTAGCTGTCCATAGAGGGATATGATGCAGGCTCAGATGATTGTGATACTACATTTGCTTTTTTCTCCGAATCTCCCCACCCTCTTTAAGAAGATGGATAATGGAGAAGAGCAAATGTAAACGAAGAGGGTATACAAAGAAGTTCTTTTACGAACCAGATTTTTTTTTTTATTTTTATCTAAGAAGTCTGTCTAGGCAGGCATCTATTTTAATGACGTGCAAAGCAGAATAGTACATGAATACTTCATTGGTAAAAAGACTTGTTGTCTTTGAACCCTGATGTAATGTTTCTTGGAAGCTGTTACCTTCTTGCAATGTTAGATCCAAGTTTTACAGAGTGATGTAGAAGTGGCAGTACATATGGTTTTGTTAACATGACAACTACTGAGCATTAATACATAATTGACTTTCCCTATCAAACCTCATTTGGGTAAAGAACGACTCACTGATCAATCGGTCTGTTCTGGAGTTTGTACTGTGGCAAAAGCCTGCAAGGAAGGGGAAGGGGCATCTTGTCGTAAAGGATGCCGTGACTGGGTGACTGGTTAACCAGCCTCTGAACCCATGGTTGTGGTTAAAATTCACCATCTTGTTGCATTGTTTAGTTCACAGTTGTTATTCGTAGTCCTGGTCTAGTAACTGCAGTCCTTAGCCACGCTGTGGATTACAGGTGTGTACCAGCTCAATGGGTGTCTTAGTTGCCTGTCACAACCAGAGCAGATGAAAAGCCGGTGAACTGCAGGGACTGTGGGTATTTGTGCTCTAGTAAAACTGTATTAGGGAAGAATTAGCTCTGTTCCATAAGCTACACTGCTGTCAAGTTTTGAGCTTTCTGGCGTAGGTCCCCTCTTTCTCTGGCAGATGAGCACAGTGGGGCTGCAGATCTCAGTTCTGACAGGATTGCCACTGCTGTTGCTGGCGTTAGTGAGGATTTTTAAGAGGAATTTTGAGGGAGGTGGTTTGGGGCTCTGAGCCCCCCTTTCCCACAAGCGTTGTCCTTCTCACCTCCCATAGCAGCTAATCTCTCTCCTCTCCCCGCCCCAGCACAGCGGGGACAGTAAAGGATGCCCACCTGCTAACTGCAGCTAAAATCTGAAGAAGAAAAGTGGCTTGCTTATCTAATGCAGAAATTTCTGTCTTTTGGAAGACTGTTAGTCTTAATTATCTTTCACCTTCAGCCTATTTAATTAGTGCTAATGAATTAATTGATGCTGGTGCTCTGCTATGATAAAGGGAGAGGATCAGCATGACCAGCAATGCACCTTGCATATCTGCACCAGCCTTTTCCCGAAAAAAACACCCCCTACTCCTTCCCTGCTCCCGCTCCCCAAAATCCAACCCAAAACAAAAGATTTCTGACAAACATAGGTAGCAATGGCACGCAGGCAGATTGGCTTTCAGTTACAACGCGTGGACGAGACTGGGTGCCAATGGCACGTTCCACTTAAGCAGCAGATCAGTGCAGAAGGAGCTGCACAAACCACTTGTCCCGCTTCACTGTTCAGATGCATCTTGGTTTCTGTGGCCGGTGAGTGTTCAGGCAATGCCATCTTTGAGTGCAAGCTTCGCTCTCGGCAGTGCTGCTGTCCCCGGGTTTCAGTAGGTACCCGGTGCCGCTGATTCCATGATAGCGGTTTGTGTTTTCCTCCCCTGTGCCAGCATGCAGGCATGAGTTGCAAAACTGTTTTTAAGAATGGTTTACTCATGAGATCACCAGCTTGGTTCACAAACCTACCCCGCACTAGGGTAAGGTGTGCTTATTTTGAAGCAGAGTGACTTAAATACACAAGGGATCTTTTGGCTAGATGCTCTTCGAAGTATTATTACTACAGCAAAAGCAGCGAGTCAGAATCATTCAGGTTGGAAGGGACCTGAAGAGGCAAGGCTGTCTAGTCCAGCCCTCTGCTGCGAGTAAGTGTGTCTTAGGTTATTGCCTTGCAGAGCCTCTTCAGACAACTGAGTGTACATTATTTTATCAGCTATCTTGGAGCCCGGGTGAGCCAGGTTTTCTGAAGAACATCCAAGCGTGGAGATGAGCATGAGCAGTGCAATAGCTGTTTCAGTGAACCAGCTACAAGCTAGTTCTCCTGCCAAAGAATGGGGTGGGAGGATTACAAAGGCAGTAGCAGAGTATCTTAATTTTCTCCTCATTTCCCTGGTTGTAATGTAATTCCAGTCTGTCTTGTGCTAGTTGCTGCAAGCGGGAGTGAGCTGGTCCCTGCTCACCAAGCAGCTCCTGAAGCACTGGGATCTCCTGCTGGCTCTGGGAGTTGTTCTCCTTTGTGGAATTGAGCCAGACCGATAACGTTCGGAAGAGCTGTTTTTCAGTGAATTTGAAATGAAAATTATTAAATGCTTAACACTTACTATTTACAAAACCAATTTTTTAAGGAGCGGAAGTTCTTTATTATACAGAGGGAGTTAAGATGAGAGCAGAGCCGTGTTGTGTAAGCAGTTGTGCCGTGGTTTAGGAGACAAGACTGTACCTTCTTAAAGGCTTTGTACACTAGCTTTGTGGTGGTTTAAATTTGCATAGCCCATGGAAGTTTAGTGTGGAAGAAACATGGGAGGGGGCTTATATGTGTGGTTTATTATCAAGTGCTTCATCCACACCATTAATGATCATAGCTGTTTATTGTTCTCCGTACATGGTGCAAGGCACAGGCTTGCACGAGTAGTCCCATGCATTGCCCTTCAGACAATGGGAGAGCTGCAGTTCTTAACTGCAACATTTAGCCGTTTCAGTCATTATTAAGTTATATGGGGTTTAGTGTGAAAGAGCTTTTTTCTTTGAACTCGTTCCGGTTTGTGATGGTTGTAGGTGAGCTGGAACAAAGCACTGCATGTTTTCATTTGTCTGTCCTGTACACGTCCGGAGCAAAGTCACCCTTCACCACTCTCGCATGCTGTTGATGTCAGTACACGTTTTTTTTTCTTATAAGTTCCTGTGTTTCCCAGCCATGACCTGGAATCAGTGACTAATAAAGATGAAGAGTTCCGTTTTTCTGCCTTAGTCATTGCTCTCTAGGAACTGCTGTACTGTAGGACCTAGAAGAAAACCCACTTGTTTTCTGATGCTCATAATGAGTTTTCAGGCATTAGTGACCTATACTGGATTGAAACCAATAGCCTACAGGTGAAAGCTTTACTCTTGTCAATTTATTGAGCAATCCAGGCTCAGCTTGGGTTTTGAATGGAGCTTTTCAGTAAGAAAAAACAAATGAACCAGCTGTTCCTTGCGCAAATGTGTTCTATGTAGACACTTAAGCTCCTTAAATTAGCTAGTCTCATTGCAATGCTAGATTTTGTTTTGTGTTGTCTTAATTTCTCTTCCTGCAGCAAGTCTGTCTGGGGGAAGGGAAGAAGAGATGGAGATTTGCTTAGTTTTTGAGTTCTGGGCGTTTCTGAGCAATCCTTCTCAAAACTGCTTAAAATCTTAAAGAAATAGAAGGCACATCATGAACAGAAGACAAGAAATTTGCTGCTTTTTGTGAAGAAAGTGGTATGCAGCATTAAAGAAATGCCAAAATGCTGTTAAAATGCATTAGAACTTTGTATGTTTTGGATGAGTGTGGTCAGATGTGCCTGATTTCAGTAACTTCCGCAAAAGTTTACCATGGTGTCATTTAGGTCGCTTAAATTGCTAGTCCTTTCATGTGCAGAGGACAAGTAAGTTCAAACTCTGAACTGCTTAGAGGTGGTAGCAGTATCTCAACCAGTCCTTTTTTAGTGTTTTCCGTTACCAATCTAGACAACTATCTCCATCCTAATAATCTCAGTAAAACAGAGTTTTATGGCCTGCAGGGCAATTAATTTCAAAATGTTCCAATTTCGTATGCTTGATGATCACATCTGCTTATTTTTCCACTCAGAACTCTCAAGCTGTCTCCTACCTGGATAACAACCAACAAGAAACTCTGCCTCACAGCTCCTTCCAGAATTCCCCAGTCTCCAAGTCAACAATACTTTTGAAATATTAAAATAATCCCACCCACTGTGGTTCTAGCATTGTATCTTCTGTTCTCTCTGACTTGAATCAAGCCTATAAAGTTAACTCCGTAACTGTGTTGCAGCACTTATACTGAATGACTCTAGAGCTTGCTTGACAGTGTAAGTCTTTAACTGTAAAATTGTCAGAGCAGTGAATCAGCGAATGAGATCCTCGAAGCACTCCTTGGATCGTGTGCCATGGCACCTTAATTCTGAATGATAGAAAGGTGGAAAGGATTAAGGTTTGAGTGGGCGGGTTGGTTAGTCAGTTGGTTCTGTCCTTGGCTTTCCTCAAAGGCAGTTCTTCATCTTGCTACCAGGATGTTTTGTGTCTGAGTTTATTAAAGACATGTCAACATCTAGAGGAGTAGTTAAATACACAAAGAATACTCAAGTATATGAAGTATTGATAAGCTCTCCTCAGTATTGTTGTAAGATCCTTTTATAACATCTTGGTCTTTGATGTCCAGTACAGAATCCTCCACCTAGACCTGCATGCCTGACACCCATCCTTTCTGCTGCATTCTTCCTGAAATCTGCTGCTTTCACGTGGTTTCTTTGTATGATCCAGCATCTGGGGAAGGAAGAGGAAGCAAGGTGGGGGGACCTGTCTTGGTGGGCTGTTGGAGGGCTGTCCTCACCCAGCCAGGGCTCCTGGCACCCAGCACCCTGCCCACTTTTGCGGTGCTTGCCGGGGAGGGTGCAGGGCTGCCTGCCTGAACTGCGAAACCTCTGCTTGCGTTGCTTTTTCCTGCTCTGGTTTACGGAATGCTGCATCCTTCCTATGCCGCAACTGGCTGGTGAGGACCCTTGTTGCCTAGGTAACAGGGAAACCTACAGGAAAAAAAAAAAAAATTCTTTTTCCTCTCTTTTCTCATAAAAGCTTGAGGTTCTTTAGTGCCCCTTGCTGCTGAATAACTTTTGTGGCCCAAGCTGGTGTATCTTGTGGGAAGGACCAGAAACATGTTTTTCAATTGTAACAGCAAAATTACGAAGGGTTTTGTAGTTCAGCTGTTTAATTTCCTGCATGCTTTGCACTGTTTAAGGGACACAGCAGCGAGTGCCTCAGTGAAGAGCTGCTATCTGCCTGGTGAGATAGGCCTTGCCGTGGTGGCTGTGGGCAATTCAACCACATTTTCTCTTCGTCTCTGATAACTTTTTTTTTACTGCATCCCTTAAAATAGCTCCAAACTCACCATGCCTGTGGTTAACGTGTTCAGCAATCGTTTCGCTTTTGAACTCCAACCAACATGACACCCCTTCACCCTCTGCCTTCGAGTTTGTTGCTGTTTACGACACCTTGAAGGTTGTCCCAGAGCCAGACCTTCTCCAAAGATCACTTAACTGAAAGCCTGGTGAAGCCTGGCGGGATTTAGATGGCTGAAGATGACCAGGCTGTGTGTGCACAGCTCGGTATCTCCTCCGAGGTGAGGACCAACACCTACTTATCTCCTCCCTGGAGCTCTGGCTTGGTCTCCAGCAAGGCACAGTGTGCCAGTGAGGAGGTGGTGCCATCGTAAAGTCTTTTCTGCTTGCACTAGTCATCTTCTGTGCTTGAATACATATATCCAGTCTTGAAAGTCATGGAGTGGTACGTGAGAGTCTTGGGGACGTTGTTACCAGTATGAGTGGAAGAATGGGATTACCGATGAGGTTTATGGGAACCTCTTCTTACGTTAACAATTTGCCATAAACAGTTCCGCAGCCTGGGATGGGACTATGCAGTTTTTATTGGCAAGAGGTTTCCTCTACTTTTATCTTTTTTCTTTTTTTTTTTTTTTTTTTT
>Ga0065711_1002807_pt1 | contig 39866 bp, 28 predicted proteins | sample Hoacrofraction12_FD_59098 | JGI IMG/M metagenome (GOLD analysis project Ga0065711, IMG submission 59098) | Hoatzin crop microbial communities from Cojedes, Venezuela - Epithelial fraction 12 v2 (version 2) | ecosystem: Host-associated > Birds > Digestive system > Esophagus > Crop | place... | reverse complement strand
AACTGAAGCACTTTCTCACTGATTCTGCTAAAAACTTAGACACTATCACATCTTATAAGACTTACACATACTTTTTTTAAAAAAAGCTTATTTACACTGAAACCTTAGTTCTAGGTGAATAAAAAGATTATTAGTAATTTAATTAGCTTTTGCAAGGAGTATTATGAGTCTCCATAGGCTCCCTAAATTCTCTTCAGGACAAGCTATGAGGAAATCAGATATGTAATTTTTTTTAGCCATTGTATTTTTTTGACACCACACAAAATTAATTCTTTTACAACTACATGAATTACAGAAACTTAATTCTAAGATTATGCCATCATAAAAATTCAATCACACAGTGTTTCAAATCTAACAATTTCACTAAATCCATTTTTATTGGGCAAATTACACAGGTGGCCATTATATATTCTCAGGAGCAAACTTGTTTCAATAACTTCAACATACCTTTTCATATATGACTCTGTCACTGTGCCATCTAGTCACAGTCTCCAGCATACAGCATAAAAACCTGCCATATCTACTAGCTTCATTTTCAGTGCAACTTGCAACTGTATATATAATATCAGAGAAAACCTGTGAACAGCAGTAATAAAAAGTTACAATGACTTTACTGAATTATAAAAGGAACAAGAACCAACAAGAATTTCAAATTTCTCTTATCTAAACTATCATTGATCTGGTATCTAAATATAACTCTCAAAATACACTGTTTGTTTTCTTTATTACCCAACTGCTGGTCCTTCACACCTACCCCAGATTCTAAGCACTGCATATAGCTGCTGCTGACACAGTTTTCCAGAGTTAAAGTGTACCTTCATTGGCATATAACTGTTTTGTTTTCAAATTAATGATATATCTGAGCAGGCAGAAGTAAACACCTAGCCAAACTGATGCAAAAAGATTTTTTTTTTTTTTATTTACTGTCCTGCACAGGTTCATCAGATAGGGCTCATGCAGCTGCCTACTTTTGTCACCTAGAACATGGACTGAATGTTTGAGTAAGAACGCTCTTCTGGACCCATGAAATCAAGGTAGATACCTACTTAAAATGTCTCATCTCAAAGGACACCAGACAATCTTAATTGATTGTCTACATGAAAATAATTTTCACCATGATTTTTTTACATTATAGCCCCATACACATCCTTTCAAAATCAAAGGTCATGGTCAAATCTGTTATAACTGTACAGATGTTACACTAATATGTAATTTGATTTCTTATAGCAGTAAGTGCCAGAATGGTTCTGATACCCTGGAACAGTACAGTCAGCTGGTACTGTTGGAGCTGAATGCATCCTGCAAGATTCTTCCACCTATGTTCTCCACCTTCTTCCTTCACAGGAGAAAAAGAACGGCTATATGAACAGTGAGGACAGCCAGAACAAATGTCTTCTCCAACTGTCCTGTTCGACCCAGAAAGTCAGGCTGCTACTGCTATCAAGAGTACTTCCCATGTCACCACTGGAGTCCCTTCCCACATCTCAGCAGTGACACAAACTGTCCACTGTCTGCAGTACCATTCACCAGGATCAGAAGTGTCCTAAGGACGCTGCCTGTGGGGGACGAGCATAAGCAAGTTGATACTACAGCAGTAGGGCACACACAGTTAAAACGCGAGGGTTAGATGAGGCCGTAGAAGTGCAGACCACTGGAAGGCTGTAAAGCCTGAATGCAACCCCCTACAACTGCTAACGACTTTGGCTCTGAAACTAGTCTCATTAGGATAAATCAAAAACAAAATGTCTTGAAAATAAACCCCTGAAGCTCTAGGAAAGCTTGGTTTGTAGAATCTGAAGTACAAAAGGGAAATTTCAATTGTCACAGATTCTAGAATTAAACATAGGCAACGATTTTGTTTACCTCTTCTGGGAGGCAGGGACGATACCAGTTCTGCATCCTCATAATAGTAAATAAGTACATACATAGACAGCATTCTAGCTACTTACTCTGTCATAGCAGAGAAGTGTGGAGAAGTTGGGTGTTTTCTGTTGATGCACAAGTTCCACAAAGTGAGCACAATAAACTGCATCGATTGCCGAAAAAATGCATCGAGGAAATATACATAACTGCAGAAATTTTGTGATAGTCTCGTTTTTGGTAGACTCTTCAAAAACAAAGAAGTTGAGAGAAAAAAAGGAAGAAGAAAGTTAATGGGTTAACACTTAACTACTCTCTTCCCAAGAAGTTCAGTATCACACATCCTTATTCGCGACTTTGTACATTAGGCCACTTGTATTCCAGACATATCATTGGTACTGCTCACAAAAAGTCAAAATAAGCTTAACTGTTTGAGGATGCAGGAGAGTGAGGGAGAGTGTAGAAGGGTGGTTGTAGCAAATCTTTATTTTCTCTTGGGAAAATTCTTCCACTACACAATGGGGGGGGGGAACAGACTCAGAAAAAAGCTTCAGTAAACTTCTCAAAATTCTGCATATTAGCCAAAGGAACCAGATCTGCTATTTCTCTAGAACACTTGTTTTCTCCTTTCTAGATGGGACTGACTTTCAGCTCGATTTCTTTAGAAACAGATGATGCTGTCTATATATAATCCCTTAACAATCATTTTTTGAATTAACCAATTATAATAATCATAGAGGAACAGTCTTCAGTAAACCACCGTCCCAATCCATACACGCTTTATGAAAGTTTCATTGAACCACCGAGTCAGAGATTGCACTGTGTGCTCAACAGCTACTTGTTCCGTTTGACCAACCGCTGGTTGGTAAACACAATGGCCAAACACATACGCAAACCAGTCCCATGGCAGCTCTTGCCCAGTTAACAAGGGGCATAAAACAAGCTCAGAGGGATATACAGCACAAAACAAAGGAAATAAACATACGGATGAAAGCACAGAACTGAAGACTCCAAGTGGATGCCTTCAGAGGAAGAACAGTCATGATCCTCATGAGGGTAACTGGTGTTTTTGCATGAGGATTCTTGCATGAGCTGCAGGGCACAAGCCATAAGACCCAGGATTTACCTGCCTCCATTCTGTGATGCTCATGGAATAAACTTGTTCAAAAAGGACCGTCAGCTTTTACTTAACTAAAAATTTTATGTTGACTTTCATTTTAGTATCTACCCTTCAAAGGCTATAACAAGCCTCTGACACTTACAAAATAAAAATAAACCAAGAGAATCATAGCTCACAGAACAATCAAATGTGTAAGTTTTACTTCAAAGGAGTAAAAGTAAACCAAGTAAGCAGCCAGGCAGAATAGCTAGTTTCCGACTGTTAAAACTACCAGCCTCCTTATGCTGCAAAAAATCAACTTACTCTTAACAAATCAACCACTCTATCAAAAGTATCTACACAAGCAGCCAGTCTTTTTCTAAAAAAAGTTAATAATTTAAAAAAATAGTAATAAAAAAATACTACTACAGTGAATGTGGTGTTCAGTTTCCTCAAACAGCACAATTACAGATAATTTCTTCTAATGGGGAAACTGCTGAAAAAGTTCAGTTTGTCTTCAGATGCCATGCTGAGAAAGTTCTTGCAGCTGAAGTCTGAGCACTCAAGAGCCAACAATAAGCTATTCCCTGTATCCAACAAATGCCTGCATTATTGAGAGTACATGTTTACATACAGATCATATCTACACAAACAATTTTCTACACACTTTTGGGTACTTCCTAAAGCAGACAAATTTATCAGTCAGCTCTACACCGTGCTTCAGTCAGGTAGTAATCTTTCAACCAGTAATTTCATGTAGCTAATGAAGTGTCTGTACCAGTACATTAAATATTTATAGGGGAAAAAACCTTTCTTGATTTGACTGTCAATCTTTCTTCATTAAATCAGCTGGGTGTATCTTACATGAGTCAGACAATAAAACGCTTTTCCACTGAATTATACTAGGCTCCTTCGGACAGATGAACAACTACCTCCAGTTACAAACTGAAAGTTTTTCCAGAGAAGAAAACTGACCAGAGAAAAACCCTGGAATAGGGTTTATGGTAACATAAACCCTATTCCAGGGACAAGAGAAGTACTGTGCCAGCATGTAGATGTTTCAGGAGGCAGAACTGATCTTTTTCTCTGGTAAAGGCTCTGTGATGTTTTGTATTGATTGTGAACTCTACTAGTATGGTTAATCTGTAGATTTACAGATGTAAACATCTACATGCTGGCACAATACTTCTCTTGTCCCTGGAATAGGGTTTATGTTGCCGCCCTAACAGCGGCATATTGTTCCTAATCACAGGACTCAAAGTTAGTTAACTTAAACCACTCATCCAGAGTTAGTGCAATAGTTAATAAGGTCTTGATATTGCAAGAACCAAAACAAAACACCTCCCCTGAAAGCCAACTATTCAGCATTTGTAGCGAAGACACATTACATTCCAATTAAAAGTTTACCTTGCTCTCAGACCTCAAAATATGAAGAGGTCACATCTTAAAAGTCAACATTAAGTGTATTAGTGCAAGCAGAACTTCCAGTTCTGGGGACAACGATTACTAAAAAACATCCAGAGTGTTTCCCCTACACACACTTACTTGCCAGAAGCCAGTTATCCTTCTCTAGTTTCAGCCTCTGTAGAACCCTCTGCACATGCTCCAACTGCTTCTTCTCCTCTTCAAGGAGCTTGTCCTGAAGAGCTGTGCAACGTTCTTTTTCTTTCTTCTTTTTATTTGGAGGCTACAAAATGTCAATGCAACTCCCTTAGTATTCTAATAACACTTGCTATAGATAGAACAATTAATTCCTGATAATGTTAAAGAATACTTGAAAAGTTTTCAATTTCACTAAATAATGTTCTACTTTAGTAATCTGATTTTATGAACACTGGTTAACTAAAAGTAAGACAAAAGTGAACAGCTAAGCCACAGATACAGGTGTCAAAGATTGCCTTCTGAAACACAGATTCTCCAGTAGTTTTCGCTTAGTGAAGTCACTGGTACCTTTAATGTGGGAATTATAAGGAAGAGTCAATCCAAATTATGCGAGTGTGACAAAACAGAATGGATGAACTGGGTGACAAAACCTCTCAGTTCTAAATGACCCTAATATAAGATCTCACAAAAAGAAAAGCCTTTCAAGGTCAGAAAGTTTAAACTGGACCATAAAATGATATAAACATACCATTTCCTGATTGTCATCTATGGCTTTCATCTGGACTTTCAGTTTATTGACTTCTCTGTCATAGCTACTATGTGGGACAGCAAGGTCATACATTGTCAAAGACCAAAACGTAGCATAAAACTGAGGACTGATGTCATCCCAAACCTTGGGAAGGTGCAGAGAAATCACAGCATCATGAACAGGAGCCATCACCAGCTCACATGATGTAATGTATTTGTGAACTTTGTGCTGCTGTTTATTTCCCTTCTCGGCTTTTTTTAGTTCATCATACTTTGACTGTGAATAAAAAAATAGGCAAAATGAAAAATTTAAAATGTTTGTACACAAACAATATAATTTCGCTTTTCCCAAAAACCTAACGTTAAAAAACATTTATACACACGAAATATCATTTATGTGCATAAAGCACTGAAGAACATCGCACAGAACTTTTAGTATTCACCCATAGTGGGTGGATTTATCCTTCTTCCCTGAGGCTGCTACCTGCTGTTGTAGTAACACATCATACTACACCTAGTAAAAATTGCTCTTGATATTTAACATTTTAGATGCAGAGACAAATTTATTCCTGACACTTCCCCAGATACCACACCTTTTGGCAGCTGCAACATTTTCCTCCACAGCAAAAATCCATCTAGAACACCGGAAGAACATGCTTCTGATCACCCATTAGCTACAACTTCTGTCAGCTGTGCGAAAGCTAACACATAGGCCATATTTTCTATGAAGATAAAGGATAACCTGTTCCAGGCCACAGCTTCTCTCTACCTCATCTCATTAAGCTTCTGCAAGTTTTTTTTTTTAGCAAACTTAAACTTTAGCAGGAACCTAACACGTGTTGATAACATGTAATGCTGCAGCACTAACAGCAGGCAAACAGAAGAGCTCTACTTACTGAAATATGGTGTGCATACATGGGTCTTGAGAGGAAAAATGCAGCGTCATGAGGGGTGTGAAACTCATTGCAGAGAACATCAATAGAAGGCACTCGCTTAATGTAATCCTCTGTGCTTAGATTGGATGCTAAAAACCCACCAAATTGTACCAGGGTGTCATGGCACTACATGTGAAAGATACAAAACATTAGGAAACAGTAGTATTCTGTTCAAAACTGAAGTTAGGGAGAGGTTTAAATCATCTTTTTTCTTTTAAAAAAGTTAAAAACACATAGTACAGCAAGAATTTTCTCAGGGGGAAAGAGATGCTAAATTTTCTGTGCCACACAGAGTTGAGTCAGCACTGAGTGAGAAAACTATCTGCACCTCAAAAAAAAAAAAGGGGGGGGGGACACGGACGGACGGGGAACTCAACCCTACAAAAGCCAGCAGAACTGTAAGAGCATTCTGTTCTACCAGAACGAAATTAAACTAGTTTCTACTGCCTAAGGCAGCAAAAGAATTCAGGCTTCTTATTTAAAGAAAAGAAAGTTCCTTTAACAAAGTAAGATCAGAAAAACGTAATACTCAGCTTAGGAAATAAGAACTTAAATTTTTATGACAAAGGATGTTTTAATGTTTCACTCAGAAGTCACTTGTCAATACAGTATATATTTAATACACCCATATATTTTAATAATGAGATCACTGCAACTAATTTTGAAATTCTTACATTCATGTTTGTTGGGCTGAGTTCTTATATATTCTTATTTACTTGCTGAATTCTTACATATTGTGCTGATACACTAGAAGTTATCAAAGTGGCATTCTTATAAATGCAAGTGTTTTTACTTGCCTGATCATACAGTTTTCCCACCAGCTTCAGATGTTTTTCCCCTCCCTCTTGAAAGATCACACCATTTCTCTGTTGAGCCATAAGCAGGCACAGTGGAAGGGCAAGATCGTGGTCCAATAATGCCTCTTTTAATCTCTGAGAAGATTTTTTTGTGTTCCTGATTTGGCCAAAGTATCCACCCTGTGTAGTACAGAAAAAGTTGCCCAAATTTAGCAATAGTGCATCACAAATGGAAACAACGTGTGCTCCTGACTGCAGAAATACTGATGAATTAACATAAACAGTTTCTGGTCCAGCAATAAAACTCTCTCTCTGTATCCTATACCGCAATGTATGTATATAAGAATCAGAAACAAACTAGTCTTGCATGCCATTAATTAGTTACAAAGAGTCACATTTCATCTCAGGCATCATGACACTGCATTTTAGACCTAGGTCTGCTGTGATCTGCTCTAAGTCTCTTCTTTGTTCAATAGAGGAATTTCGTATTTTAGTTCTGATTATAGCAACTACAGAGTTGAGTTTAGGTCAGACTCAACTAGGTCTTTGACGCCAAGTCTGCAACAGTTTTAAGTGTTAAAATGGTTTGTGATGTTACTCCACCGGGAGCTGCCACCCCCAGAGCAAGGCTGAAACAGGGCTGCACAACGTACAAGCTCCCTGACTGCTATAACTTGCAGGTCCATCATATAACACCGGATAATGAAGGCTGCTTTCATTAATACGAGATGCTGTGAAGCATAACAATTAGGGCTCATGCACACACAGCCTTGGCAGCCAGGCTGCAAGTCTCATAAGCTCAGTGGAGTGGGAAGCTCTCTGATGTAAGCAGTAACACCTTTCTCAGCTATGCTGCCAGAGTTCATGAATCAGAGTCTTTAGATCCACCATTGATAAGCAATACCTATTATTAATTAAATTTAACATGAACACACCTCAGCTTTTAGTTGTTCTCCACCAGTCATGGCTTCCAATTGTTCCATTGTCATTTCTTCTGTTATTTCTATCCCTGCCATTTTCTGTACTACTTCTTTTAAAATAAGCAAATCAAAGCTGCACAAAAAACAGAAAAGTGGAGTAAAACCAAGAAAATTTGTTTAAGAAATGGAAGCTATGCACATTAAAAAAAAAACATTTTAATTATTTTTTGAAGAAGAAACTAGTACACTGAGCAGACAAGGATTTCTCTATTGCAAGCAAAAAAGAACTTATAAGCAATGCAGGCATTCAACAGCTCGGTTTCATGAACACTTCAAAACAATTTCACTGTTTTTCAAAATAATAGCAACTATGGTGCTATTAAATTGTAATTATGAACAAACTAATCGCAAAGCTTCTTGCTCCCTTTTGTTGTTTTACATGCTTCACGCTGTACCTATACAGTTATTTCACAAGCATGGAATATTTTAAATTTTATTACAAATTTCTACAATAGTAAACAGCCTTAGAAATTTACTAACAAAATTAGTCTGGAGAGGTTATTTGGAACATGGAAAACATTTTTTACTTAAAACACAGAACATACAAAACACTCCAATAATCGTCCCATCCAGAGACTAGGCTTTACTTCCTGCTCTGAATTCTGTAAGGCCAATGACTTTTCCTCAACAGAAGTATAGTAAATTGTATTACGATCATTCAAATCAGCAACATTTTCTAGTAACTTCTGAAGTTTGTGTGACCTCTTTCTAAAAAGAGTTACCTATGCCCTCCAAAACAAAATTTTACATTTAAATAAATTATATTGTTTATATTTTTGTTTGCTTTTCCAACCATACGTATACATTTTTTGTCTAGGAACTATGCCATAGCAGCATATACTCCAGTTCAAGTACTTGAATACTACAGCCCTATAGAACTGGTCATAGTGGTAAATCCATTTTATTTCTACAATTCCAAATACTAAACCAAATATGAATTTTATTTTTTCTTCAGAACACTTACAGTCTTAACAATACTTCATTCTGGGGAAAGACAGGAATCATTACTTACCCCTCCTCTGTAGCTCAATGTGATTGTACCATCACCAGAACACAAAACAAATTGGGGATAGGGGAGCACATGAGACTGAGTGTCTACATTGCAGGGAAGGGAAAAAACTAGACTTCTCAACACAAATATCCTAAAAACGCAGCATGTTATATCTCCACTGGTAAGCTGTCTTTCAATAAGCATATGGGGATTCGTAATAGAAAAAAGTTGATACTCACCTATGTGATAAAAATAACACATTAAAATTAAATAAATATATGAAACAATACTACTAAATGATTATGACGGAAGGACAAAAGGAAAAGAAGATTCAAATTGCAAGCCTTGTTTAAAAAAATCTTGAGTTATGATTAACATTGACATATCAAAAAGCAATTCAACTGCCATCAAATAAATTGGACAAAGTGTTTAAAATAATATTAAACTGTCAAGAGCCATCCCTGCAGAGAAGACATTATGAGAAACAAAAAACTAAAACTGTAACAGTCACGCTCTCTTAAATCACACTTCTTTTTTAAATAATGTACAATAATTTCCACTACAGTATTACAGACCAGCAGGGTTTTTTCCCCCTGTCTGGTTAGTTGTTCAGAAAACTGTATTAAAATAAGCTACAGATGAAAAATCAGTACTTCAAAAAACAGTATGTCACACCTATACAATTTGAGGTAAAATAATGTACTAAAGAGGGTATTATTCTTTCTGCTATTTAAATTTCTTAACCCTCTTGGTATTACGATTGGAGTTTTACTACTACTACTACTAGAGTAACTACTACATTGAGTGCAATATCAGCAAACACCCAAATAATACATTGTAAAAATTTAATTCATAAAAGATCAGTTGTGCAAGACTTGCCTTTTCCCAGCTTTCAGTTGGTTGGCTACATATTGAAGTAGACCAGCAAGTTCAATTGGGTATTTTCGGAAAACTGCACCACAAAAGCTAGCCAGACCTAAAGCAAGGAGAAACAGCTGTGACTGCACCTCAGGAGATACTAACCATTAAAGAAGCATTAATGAAGTATATGTGGAATGTTAGCAATATATGTATTACAAAGAAAAAATATTTTCTTGTTGATTAAGCTTCCCAACTCTGTTTTGTTTAAAAAAAAAAAAAAGTAGCTGGTGGATCCAAGTGAAATATCGATCATAATGATCAATAGTATGATAGATCACAGAGAAGGTGAAGTATTTTAAACATTGATGTAATAAATAAGACAAGAATACTAACTCTGCAGCCAGCTCGAGATTGTAGTGTCATCATGCTTCATTCTCTCCTTCTCAGGGTTTGCCAGAGCTTCAATGATACAGTCTTCAGTGGTGTTAAAGAGAATATTTTTCCCCTCATTTTGTAAAAACAAAAGTTACAGTGACCTGCTTTTCCAGCTCCACAATTTGTAATAAATGGACACAATATGCAAGTATAACAACCATGATATACGGGATCCATTAACACAGTTATGGTATAAAATACTAAAATCATGAAAGAAATGGTAACTTAAAAAGCAGTATTTACCTCACTATCTACAGGATCACTATGACGTCAAGAACAGAGTGAAAGTAGTAAAAAAAAAAAAATCATTGAAAATACAGTATAATTTTCACAGTGTGAAAGAACGAATAGAGAGGGTTCTGTAACCCACTAAAGAGTATAAAGGTATTTACAAATTTTTCAGAAATTTGCAGCAAAACCCACCAAGAACAGAAAACAACAGAAGATAATAATTACTCACAGACCACAGATTTAATCTGGCTACAACTGCAACTTTATCAGTACATAAAAGGATACATGCCAGAACATCGTAGTTCAGTGAAGTGAGGTATTTCAGTGAATCAACAACTGGAGTTATTAAGTTATCGTATTTCTGTATTTGTGATAAAATCTGAAAGTTACAAAAGACATTCAGCTGAACAGGAACAGTATTCCTTTTCTTTCACACAACAAGTCAAAACCATTTAACAATGCTTGTCTTCAAAACCTACACAAAACATCCTTTGGAAGTCATTTTTCAGAAGGTCCTAAGCCAGTTTCAAAGTAATAGGTCATCTCATTAATTTATGTAGTACCTTAGAGACGAGTGAAACATGTCTCTAACATGCAAGAACAATTTTGTATTATTTTTCTTTTCAATTATCAGAAAATAAAACCGCAAAAACATTCCACTCATTTTTTTCCTAAGATCTCTAAAGAATCCTAAACATTAGCAGTCAGAGTTTCTATGGCTACTTATAATAATAAACGGCTATTAAACAAATGAACCTAGGTCATAAACGAATACAAGTAAACTGTATTAATCAAATTTTAGCCTGTTCTCCTTGATACCTGATGCATGCATGTGTGTGTATTGCAGTATTAATTTCTTCAAGTACAATCTAAAAACTGGTAATCAACAATCAGAAGTCACACTTGTGAATAAGACGGAAGTCCATCAACATACTTTTACACCTCTCAAGCATTCTATAATCTTAAAAATCCTCCCCACCTCCATAGGTGTATTTCATACTTCAAAGCTTTATGTTTTCTTCTAATTGGCCCTGATGCAACTTCAACACACACACATACAACTGCCCAGAGCAACCTAACTTCTGCATAACCTGCTCAGCACATCCCTGTACCTCTGAGACCCACCTCAGCTATCTCAAATTAAACACTTGACTCCTATAAATAACTGGACATAATTCTCTGTGCAGTTGTGGTTATTCAAGAACTACTATCATATTTAATATCTCAGACCTGTGCACTACTAGCAAATTGTCATATTTTTAAAATCTGCACCAAAAGTAAAAGATAATGAAATTGGAACTGCCCTCCCACTAAGACGGCAGGGTCCCTTCCTATATTTTAATATCTATTGTTAGGATGAAGTAGTGTTCAAATACATGTAACTACATACATAATCAAACAAAATTGTAGGATTGCTGTGGCTGAGCTTCCCAATTTGTCTTCCAGAGGGTTTCACATTTTCCTTAGTTAAACGCCTGTAGAAAAGAACATATTTTATTGCAATAGACAAGCTAAAAGAATACTAAACCAACAGGTTAGTTCCAGTGAAGAAACACCTTTATTAGTCACAGGGACTAAATTTTCACTGGCAGACACGTTTTTAAGAAATCTAAGCATACAAATATTACTCCTCTAGGAATCTGAAATTTATAATCCCACAAGGTGCACAGAGTACAAACAAATCAATTGCCCGTATATTACTATGGACTGCATTCTAGTTTCAACTCTGAGCACTTTGTATCTGGAAGTTGTCAGTGGGACCTATACAGCATGTAAAAATAGCACACGATGCTGTTAATCTCTCCCGCAAATTTAATTTAGCCACAGATCAGTCATTTTGCACTTCTTGCATGCTGTTCATTGAAAAACAAGACTAATTTCATTGTGTTGCACTTCCACAGCATACCCTACTGAAGACAGGAGCCTAATATGAAACCTGAAGTTGATACGTGAAACTAAATTGTACATGTAGCACCCTCAACAACTGACAGTACTGTGGCTCATCTGCACAACTGAAATCCACTGTGCAAGAGAAGGGATGTAAAGTTTTATGCTCTATGCTAGCTATGCAGCAAGTCAGAGGAGAATCAAAATCCTTGTTTCTAGCTTTCATAGCCTTTTACACAGTAACAGTTATTCTGTCTTGCCTATGTAGAAAGGTTCTAACTATTCACATTATAAAACCATAGCTTTGCTTTTGGCAACAACAAATGGGAAACTCAAATCCCTGGCAATGATGTCAGAGACATTAAATTTGAGATAAATCTGAAATTGCTGTGAGCCTGCTTGAAGACGAGAATAAATCTCAGAATGAATCATTCCATTCAATTCAACCTGCCCTACTTTCAAACCTACAGGAACTGTGACAAGATTTTTGGGACTCTTCAGTTTAAAGAGTCTCCATACCTAAAGAAAATACTTTGCACTCTGACATTTCCATAAGCAAAGCAATTTATCAAACAACAGCATACCCATGGAAAAGGTTTTAAAGAATTTAATGGGACATTTCTCACAGATGAAATACCCTTTTTGGTGACGAATTTGTCTGTATCCTTACTTATTTGACAGATTTTAATCACAGTACGTTAAATACTTCATGAACAAGCATTATCAGTGAAATTACTAAGTCATTAGGAAGGGAATGTATTTGTCAAGTTTTTTTTTTCTTCAGTTGGTGGCACACGGTATGTCGTACCACAGTTAGCAAATCATTTATGGAATTAAGACAACTTACTTCATTATATATTTGGCTCGGTCTATGGTTTGAGCTTTAACTTTCACTAGAAGTGGGTGACTATTGTATGTTTCATTCTTCCACTGCCCATAAAGACGGTACCTTGAAAGATTATAAAGGAAAACGATGTTTAGTACTGACAATTCAAGAGACCGCTTTCAAAGAATGGAAACAAATTATTCTACTCACCGGTACTGGTACGGAAAAGTTTTGAACATTCCCCATAATTCTTCAGACATGCACGCATTGCAGTCCATCAAAGAAAGAGATGGAAGTAAGACTTGATCGGTAATACTCAACAAACAGCTAAACAGTATCTCCTGAGATAAAGAGAAAAAACTCAAGGTAACCATCAGCCATCATCACAAGCAGTGCTATGCAGATATGCACAAATTGCACATCTGAGTAGACTGATAAAATACAAGTTTGCCACAACATTAAGACTTCCTAAACAAAAACAAAACCCTAAAAGAACTTAAGATCTCCCATCATAAATCTTTTATTAGATAATTCATGGACCATATATACTGTCAATATTTTATTTGGCTATATAAGATATTCGAGCAAAGCTGCTGAAGTTTTCAGCAAGTTGCACTCACATTTTCAAATCAAATAAACCATTTAGAAATAGATATACTGTGGACTTGCACGAAGTACAACAGGAGGAAATAGATTTTGGCAACTGCTTTCAATTTATTAAGGTATTCCTTCCCACTACTTCCATTTTCAAAATCTCAGATTAAAACCTGAAAGCATTATATGTCTTCCCAAGTCACAGTATCAACTTCCACATTTTCATTATCCAATCCTCCCCCTTTCTTAAACTCTCTTCCCCACTGAGCTATGTTAGAATAACCGTAGCAGGTGGAAAAAAAAAAAAAACAACCAACAAAACACAAGAGACTAATTTTCTCTGCAATGATTCAGGAAGTCAGGAAATTGCAACAAGTGAGAAACAGGCATAATAAGTAATAATGAATGTAATAATGAAAACTGTGCAAACTTGTTGCGATTGGACAAGGGCTAATGGCTTTAAGCTAAAAGAGGGTAGATTTAGACTGGATATAAGGAAAGTATTTTTTACAGTGAGGGTGGTGAAACCCTGGCACAGGTTTCCCAGAGAGGTGGCCGATGCCCCATCCCTGGAAACGTTCAAGGCCGGGTTGAACAGGGCTCTGAGCAACCTGATCCAGTTGAAGATGACCCTGCTCACTGCAGAGGGGTTGCACTAGATGACCCTTAAAGGTCCCTTCCAACCCAAACTATTCCATGACTTTACAATTCATATTGCAAACTTGCTTGTTGATGTAAACCAAACAAACTTATTTTCATAAGTTAGATCTCAAAACGACACCTGGGTTTCATTGTGACCAAACTTGACAATATATAATAAATTAGAAAATTTAGAAAGATATGTTAGCCAATAATTAGCCAGTTATACTGTTAAACACTTCTCCTACTTCTAATTTCTCCTTTTCTCTATGCTTTTCCCCAGTAAATTCTTTAAGATACAAGGTGCCACCATGAAAAGTGTATTTATAGAATGAATAGCTGGAGGTACTCCAGCTGATTCTGAGAAAATACACAGTAGAACACACTTGACTAAACAAACAAGATTAGGTTTGAAGAACGCAGAAGAGAACCAAAAAAGAGAAAAGGACAGGAATACAAAAAAAAACAGATTAAACCCCTGTGACTGGCTCAAACTTGGGTACAGAGATCAAGACAAATCTATAATGTGCACTTATTAAAACGCAGAACTCTAGAGAAAAAGAAGAGTTGTACAGTTATGAAGCAGTCGGTCTCATGACAATCTCGCATAAAAACACCTTCCTCTAAAATAAACTCACCATTTTCTCTTTATCTTCTTGTTTGCTTCCATCAGACTGAAACTATAACAAAGACAATCATGTTAATTGTAGCATAATTAACGTAACAGTTACAGAACAAGGCTACCTCAGCAAAAGCATAAACCTGAAAGGCCACATGCCTAGTACATGTTTTAATTTTCCAGATCTGTCAGCATTAAAATGTTTTTGAGCAGAAATTCAAACGCACAGATGAAATGCATTGCTTACATATTTAAGGGCTCTGTACACTTTTGTTCAAAAAGAGGTACTAACAGAAGTATCAAGGACACTCATTATTCTATATGAAATACTGAATATTCTTACTGAACAGAGGGGGGAAAAAAAAATGCCCTGAGCATTCACCTTTTACCTAAAAAAAACCCCAGGACTTCCAACCCAATTAGCCACAGATTATTTTTCCCATCTTTCTCCCACAATAATACCCTCTTCAGCTTTTAGTGTTCATTACCAAATTACTTTCTTTTCTCTCTTCTTGTTCCAGTCACCATGAAAAGCATACTAAGCTATCACACCAGTAAGTGCACAATTATTTTGAAGGTACACTTGAGCATGAAAGCTGCAGTGCAATGTTAGTAGTCTAACTTCCAAACTACTGTATGGGTTAACTTGCAGTCAAATCACCTCCAGTTATAAGTATCTCTACTGCGTGTTAAATGTAGTTTCACAACTAGAACATGCTGATGGCAATAGTGCATTAAAAATAACTTTCCCTATGTTACCTTAACCACTCTGTCACTGACGAATTTCTTCACAGTTCCAACCTAGAGCAAATAGCTACAATGTTGCTCATTCTTGTCAGAAATACATTAAACTATTATATTCATATATTTACAGTAAAACTGCAGGAGAGATTCCTATAAGCAAGTAATCTCCATTAAACTGTACACACCCACAAAGAAACAAGGGCTTTCTAACAAACCTTCAGTACTCAAAAGTAGTCCTAATAATCTGCAGAGTTCTTAGCTCTGCATCATCAAGTACAGCTGGACATGAAAGCTTCCCCTCAGGTGGCACATAAATTTTGAACATTCCAAAATTTGTTAGTTGTAGTTGAAATAAAAAATGCTTTTAAGGAAAAAAAAAAAGTCATAGAACTGGCAATCTCCCAGTACCATTTAAATCAACCAACCTCTCCAACTTTCGGTTTTAAGTTAAAATAAAAAGCTAGGTTAAAAAAACACTGTTTTTTAAGGGGGAGGAGGGGATGTAGACTGTAATAACAAGTTTAAAAAGTTATTTCAACAACTATGAGCTCCAAAGTTTTCTCTGAGCTGTTTTTAAAAAAAAAAAAAAAATTTAAAACCATCTGTTGTTGACTTGAAAACAAAACAAAAATTGCTAGTCCAATAGTGAACTGCCAGAAAAGCAGCAAAAGAAATCACTAGCCTCAGTCTGAGCTACCAAGTACACTCCAAGGGAGTTCAGAATATAAATTCAACTTGCAGCCTTTTAAAACAGGTCATACTACCAAACTTTCATATATACGTGGTAAAGATATGGTCAAAAGACAACAACAAATCTCAAGAGGCCATCATATTTCTGACGTTGCTGATGTAAGGCTTTATAAGATGTTTTAGATCTCCACATTGAACTCATTCTTAGTGGCAGCCAGAGATTTATCACTGACACAAGTTCAGGAATAGCTATGTTTTAACTTGCAGAACAGAGGAACACCCCACTAACTGGTAAGATGCAACATCTTCTACTCCCCAAGTAACCCAAAAGGCGGAACAGAAAGTACTATTCTGGGTACTGGATGTGTATTAGGTTATTGTTCCCCATTGTCTACACTGTTGCTCTAATAATGTAAAAGCTTCCATGCAATTAGTATTGTATGTCTGGGCTTTTTTTTCTTTTTAAATACCCATACACCGATAATGTTTTAAAACATGAAGACCATAATGAGAAAGCAGTCATCACTAAATATTCCTGGTTATAAACCTAAACTGCCTTAAGTTCATAAAAATTTTTATATTTATTGATCATAAAAATGATCAAGAACTAAGATAACACTCTCCAAATGTGTCCTTAGTCAAAGAAATTTTTTGTTTCAGTATTTGAATATATACACAATTAATAAGACTTGAACACTTCCTCACATCAGAGGAATTTGTATTTTTCAAGTTTAGACAAGCTGTTCTGTCACACCAACCTCTTTCATAAAGGCTTTTCCAAGGCGCACCACTTTTGCAAATAAAATGGGATCATGGGAGAGATGAGGACCAAGGTAACAAAGCATGTTGAATACTTCCTTTCTCAAGTCCTCGAAGCTGTCTGCTTGTTTTGGTGCTCTCTTGTTTGGCAAAGGAGAAATTGGTGACCCTTTAGCTCCTTTAGGTACACCAACTCTGAAATATGAGAAATGCAGCATTTCACATGAAACAGAACTGAAAATTTTAGAAATGTATCAATACAGTTAGGCTCATTAGTGAACTCACGCTTATAAATAAACACTAGTTTTCCCCTATGTAGCAAGAGAATTCTACTTTTCACTTTACCTGCGGTACAGAGGTTCAATTGTCACATGTACAAGCTGGCAAAGGGCAATTGCAATAGGCTTGTGTGAAGTAGCATAAAACGGAGGCATCTGATCCATAATACTTTGTGCATGCTGCCAATCACCAATTTTCAATAAGGCTTCCAATAAGCCAAGCTTCTGATTATCAGGAGGCTGCAAGATAACAATCAACTAATGAAAAAGCATATTCATAAAGTCTTCTTATTATTTCTCCTTAAGCAGTATGCAGCTGTAATCCACAGCTAGAGAAAAAAAAAACTAGTATTTCAACTATGTTCTAAAAAAAAATATGTAAAATAGAATTCAGCTAGACAACAAGCACACTTCAAAAGCAACAATAAACCAGTCCACACAGAACCTAACAACTGGATCAAAGAAAAAAAGTTTAAAATTAAGTTAAAAACAGAAGTTTATAAAGTTGTCTGACATATGTCTGATTAGGTATTTCTCAAAACGTCACAATCTATTGCAGCTTATTTCTTTACATGACAATTCAAGAAGAATGCAAGCATTTAAGAATCCTTTGCAGCTTATTTCTTTACATGACAATTCAAGAAGAATGCAAGCATTTAAGAATCCTTTGCATTGTGTGTTGTTCTGGATTTAAAAGCACAAATTTCTCTTGCAAAATCAGATTATGTAAAAAAACAAAAACCAACACAAAAAAGTCAAACCAAACCCAAAGCCTTTACCTGTCTCTTAGTTTGTCTGTATCGTAAGTTTCACATTAGCATCTACTCTAGGAGAGTCTAGTTTTAAGTCCAAGTCTCCAGGAAGTTTTCCTAATATCCCACTTCAAAATATAGGCATAAAAGGAAATAGGAGGTTACAATTAAGATCATGCCTTGAAGCATTTTTACATCGGCATGATATCGATAGATATTATAAACTGGTTGTCTCTGGTCCCCAACGTTGAAGTCTTACTAAATGACTAACAGTGAGGAATAGTCACTGCACACTAGCTGTACGTAACTATAATCTTAAGATGATGCCTCCACTGAGGGAGGGAAGATCACCAGTTTAGGACAAATAATTTAACCATTTTTAAGGCAAAAAACCCTCATTTTACTTCAATCATGCAAACAGACAAGACAGACTGACAAGAACAAAAGTTAGTTACAAAGCAGACACTTCTGTGGTTCTATAGTTTGCATGGATTTTTATGTTTTTTTCCTTTTTGAAACTTCTTTGTAACACTGCCAACTATTTTTCTGATAGTTTTGAAAATAGAAAACAGTCCAGAACACAATAACATGCAGAGGAAAGTTTCAGAACGAAACAAAATGCACAGATCTCTTCTATATTCATGTTGAACTGATTTAGTAATGAAATTTTAGCCTTCCCTTTAGGTGGAAGGGGAAAGAAGTATCTCTGCACATCAGAACAAGATGAACCTCTGAAAGACTAAAAACATGTATGTGCAATTAGAAACGCAGACACTAATGTTATTTTGCCATGTAACTCCTTCAGCTTCCTTCGGTGCCAAGGATTGTCATTTTAAGTCAATATGCACTACGTTAACAAAAGGGTACGCTGATGCTTTACTGAAGTGTTTGCAAACTTTATTTGTGCAGTCCATGCAGAAAGCTTGAAACCCAAGATCAATACAATAGACTTCTTAATTTAAAAGTCCTATTATTATTAAAAAAGAAATCATAAAACAGTTACTTAATTGGTATGAACATACCAGTTAAAGTTTGATACTAAACACCAAATTTTTGGCAATTTCTAACTATATTAGAATCCACGTTTCTACTCACACAGTCTTTCTAGGCTTTACGAGTTAGTATGCTGTTTCACTTCCAGAGCAGTCACTGCTCACATATATGCCTGCTACTTTACTGGGTCTCTCTTTAGGTAAGCATGCTCTTACAAAACACACTTTCTAACAGCGAAAGCATGCAAGGCAGTGTGCAGAGTCACAGAAACAGTTTTTGTTAAGCACAGCTCTCCATTTTCCCATCACACAGGCTCAGATGTTGTTGTCACTGTAATCCTTCAGAAAAATGTTGCAGTTTCTGCTAGAGGTTAAAATTCTCTAGTTCTTAATTCCAAAGCTTAGCCATAAAAACTGTCTTAGTGCTACCAACACCACTTGCCATATATACACTCCCCATGTCCCATCAAGAGTTTAGTCTTCCATCAGAACGTGGTGACATGCACGCTTCAGAGAATACCAGGCAGCCTCACCTGACTTCAGAGAAGATAAATCAAAGCAAATGTGGTATAATTAAAAGGCATATTGAAATAATGAATGGGAGGGAGGTCAGAAACTTAAAGCTAGCGAAAGGAAACAGTTTAAGCAGCAAGATACGGCTGCAGACACGAGCCAGAGAGCAGTGACTGTATCAGCTGCCTGAGGGAAGAAAATGAAATTAAATTTTTTCAAGCTAGGCAAGAAAAATGGAAGGGGCAAGGAAGGTCAGAGATGTACACAATCAAGGTGGGGTAGAACAAATAGGAATAACTAGATAAAACAGATTGACATAATGTATCCAGGAGGATACATAAAATTAAGAACAGAAGCTGTCAAGACTGATGCACTCCTCTCCCCCTCTCCAGTACTCCACTTATAAATGCAAATATCAAGCTTTTATTTTACTTTTTTTGTTTTAAATAAGATGGTTGAGCAGTACGTAGACACTCAAATGGAGATCCCAACAGAAAGGCTACTAAGAGATTAACCAATTCTAGACCTAGAGCAACATGAACAATACATGACATAGTAGCACCTTAAATAAAAAGTATACATTTACACATACAGAGATACAGATCTAATGGAAAGCACAGCAGACAGTTACAATTAAAAGTGTTCAATTAAAACCTTTGTCTACAACGCAGGATAATTATACCAGCATTCATAAGTCTGGTAATTCTTTGTGTTCCAATTCTTAATTCAGAAAAATAAGGAATTAACTCTTACTAATATCCTTGTTTTTAAGGAATCAGCTAGGATTATACTATCACAGGTTCTACAAAACACAGTTGTTAAAGACCATGAAGTACATGAGTGCTGGGACATACTCAGTGGAGCTGATATAACAAAAAGGAAGGAAAGAAATTCATTGGCTATTGCACCAAGAACATTAAACCTAGAGAAATCCAGAACAACCCCCGAACCATGCATTTTTGCACATTTACTACAACGGAAGTGCAATCGGAGGATAGACAGAAGCCTTCCAAGAAGTACGTACCTGTCTGTTTCAAATAAAATGTTTTCAACAACTATTATGTTTACTTTAAAGTAATTTAAATTAGTTTTCTTGGAAAGGAAACTATTCACAACATTCACACCTTTTCAGTTTTCTCCTCCTCTTTTTCTTTTTCCTTCTCCTTTTCTTCAGTCTTTTCAGAGGATAAGACGACCATTGTAAGTTTTCTGACGATTTGCTTAGCTTCCACTATCTCTCGCTTGTGTTCCTCAATGATGGTATTATCCCCTGGAAGCAGCTAAAAAAAAAAGGCAGAACAAGTATTGTAACTGAAAACTTAAGTGACCTGCTGCTAGTTTTGATCACTGGAGCTCGAAAAAGTTTGTCCTTCCTTGCTACTAATCAGATAAACTTACTCCCTGGAAGAGTCTTTTCCTTGGTACCATCATCCCAACAAGGAAGTGTACTATCAGCAGGCTATTCTGAAATCAAGGACTCATGAGAAATAATACAGTTCTACAACCATTAGTTGTGTAACTTCCCCTTTCCCTCTCTAAATTACCACTCAGCTGTAGCTATATGGTGACAATTACACACATACTTGAGAACATTTACAAAATTCAGTGCCGTAAAACAAAGTGAGTATTCAAAAACATAAACTTTCACTTGCTCATCTAAAGGCAAAAAAAAAAAATACATCACCAAGGAAAACCAGGTAACCTACCTACACACACATTTTGACTGTATTTTATTTTAAAGGAATACTATTTAAAGCTTACCGAATTTCCTATTTATCAGTCACGTGGATTAAACATGTAACATCTGCTCCTTAAAAACCATCTTACATTAAGAGATACCTAGTACGATAAAGCCTCAGCACAGTCTTGTACTTGAGAATGATCAGGGTGAGGGGAAGATATCCCTACACTCGCAAATTAAAAGGTCAAGTTGTGAGACAGAAGAAAAGCTCTTCTGACAAAGCCAAACTTCAATTTGATTCCTAAAATCACGCTCAAAATTGAACTTCAAATAAGTAATCAAGACTTAGTAGAGTCATGACCTCTTTGATACAGTAATCTTTTCTTCTATTGCTTTTAATACGGGAAGATTTTACTGTCTTTTCTCCTCTCAAACTGACAGAAAAAGTAAAGACTAAGAATCACCTTCTTCAGAGACAAGACAGCAGAATTCCTTGATTTCACAGAAAATTGAGGAAGAAAGAATCCCGCTTGGAAAGGTACAAGGTTTAAAGAGCTACACTTTTCCCATTTGAAAACACAAGGAACCTACTAAGATTCACCAAGAAATACCTAGCGTGGAATTTCAATGGGTAAATCATATCTTCAGGACACAATACATACTTTATATGGTTGTGTGCATTTATACACAAATAGAAAGCAGTTCTTACAAGCTTGGAAGGGGAAGGGGGAGCAGTGGGGAAAGAACATTCTTTATATGAATGATAATTCTGACAGATGCTATTGTACAGGAGCCACACAATACATACCACTTAAGACTCAACACCTACACGCTAGTTATTTTCTTGAAACTCTCATAGCAAGTTAAATTAAACCTGAACTAAAAAGAGGAAAAAAATGCCATCCCAAACATGCAAAGACAGACAGGCAAGAGAGATTCTGAAATGAAAGTAGGTTAAAAACGAGACTGAGAATCAACATGACAAAGGTGAACAGTATAAATGAACGCAGGGACCATTCTAGCTGTGAGGCTGTCAGAAAGCATGCCCATACCTACACAGGTCTGAGCTGAGATTGCACAGGCCACTAATTTCGAGTCTAAGCATTTGTTTTGTAAGCTTACAAACATTCCTTAAGAAACCAGCATTACTATCATGCATCCCTCGCTCCACACCAATTATCTGAGACATGCACTCCTACTCTGCTCCACCCAACACATTTGTGGCCAAAATACTGTTCTGAAGCCAAAGAGAGTTCAGATTGTGACTAATGCTGCTAACTGCCACACAAATTAATGGCAGGACGGCATTCCAAAGCTTCCATAGCTGTAACTAGAGCTCGTTTCCTCGATTTCAGTGGAAGAGTTAAGAGTCTTAAAATATCTATGGATATTTTGAAATTAGAAACTGGTGTATAATATAAACTTCTTTTGACAACTGTAACAATCTGTGTACCAGCTGTGAAACCGGTATGTTGGTTGGTTGGTAAGACCTTCAGACTGAGGATGATAAGTCTCTCTGAGCATATAACTCCCTTTTCCTCATTCAACCTAACAAACGGTCAGAATTCTTCTAGACAGAATGAGAGGCCTATTCAGGAATATGCAAGAGTTTAAAAAAAAAACAAACAACCCTACTACTAAACTAAACAACGAATGTTAGGAGTTGATTGTCCTACTACTTTTTTCAAAAATTGATCTTGTAAAGCAAAACACTCAAAGGGTTGAATTCTTAAGGAAGGTTACTTGGGCATTTACCTCCTATCTCCTATTCAGGCAGGAGGTAAACAATCTGGAGGATGCTACACCGTAATTCAAAAAAAGTGTTACAGCATTCACATTTCAGTGTGTGTCTATTTGAATCTGCAGCATTAGAAAGTGCTGGAAATTTTAAATTACATTAAAACTGTACAAATTCAGGTATTACACTGTGTGTCCTAAATCTGAAGCTTTAGGAATAAATATCTGGCTTGATTTTTAAAATTTTCTTAGTTTTAGCATTTGACAGAGTAGCACTGTCACTCACATGAACATAAAGATCCTCCAAATCTATGAGATTATGTTGCAAAAGGACAGCAGCAACTCTGTATAAGGAGGAAGGTGTCTCACCACTCGGATCCTAAAAAAGACAAGATTGGAAATTTAAGAAAAAAGCAAACAGACCACTGCAGAAGGTCATGAAACAGAGCAGAAATTACTTCAAGTTCAGAAGAAACATATTAACACACTGTTCTCTTTGGTATCATGTTACTTAACTGCTATTACTCCAAAGCCACTAGAATTAACTGCAATACACAATCAGAATTTTCAGAAGCAAAAGACATTCAATTCTAGTCACACCTTATGGTGCTTGTATGCAATTTCTAACCACCTAACCACACATTTTCAAAAACCTTGAATATTTTATCAAGTATCAACCACGACAGCCATGCCCACATGCTCTTCACTGCTGGGGACAAGTCTTTTGCTTATAAGGCACAATATCTTCGTTAATGCCAGTCTTTACATAACTATACGTTCCATTTGAATTTCTATCAGGACTGTTTTCATCTGTCTGTCTTGGAGAATGCTAAGCACTCTTCTCTAAAACACATCAGAGACTTCCACACAAACAATGAAATTGCTTTTAACACCAGAATTTTACAACTTAGAAATTAATTTCTATGTAAAAAAAAAAAACTTGCAGCAAAAATCTGTTATCACTGACTGCAGTTCAACATCAAGTACAACCAATCACCAAACACAAAAATTAAGAATAGAAATGCATTACCTGATAAAATTTGAATTTGAACCCAAGGATATGGCATAGAGTCTGAGGTTCACACATGTACATATAAGACTCTATCAGTGGTACAAAGAAGTCGTCATACTCAGGCCTGCATTCATAGACTTCTAAGATAATATCCAAAACTCTGTTAGGGTCAAGGTTAAAACATCCTAGTGGAGAACAACAGAGTAGAAAATCTTAACATCGCTACTTTTCATCTTCATTCTGTTACTAAATCACAAATGCATTAGTTTTTAAAGTTAATTCCCTTCAGTCACCATTGAGCATGGATTTATCTACAGAAAAATAATCTGGATCACCTGTAAATACAGCATCAATCATTTTGACATGTGTTGAACATTGAACTAGGCAAAGATGCTACACAGGACTTTCACTTCAGATTACAGAAGAGCTAGGAGTTACCATCTTAAGGTGAACATTTAATAACTAAAAACCTACCTCACTAATACCAGAGTGCGAGCAAAAGGCATGGGCTGCTTCGTCTCCCCTTGTGGTAGCACACATATTCATCCAGTCACACAAATCAGCCAGCTATAAATCGTTCTACGCCCTAAAAATTGTTCTGGTTTGAGCTAGATCCTGATTCACCTGGCTGCACTATCCTGTCAATTCAGTATTATTGCTACCATTTGGGATAATAGTTTATTTCGAGGGGAGCAAGAGCAAGGATATAGATCAGCTTAAGCCAATGCTGTAATCATACCTGTATTTCACTATTTAAAACTCTTCCACCAAAACTCCAGGAGGCATGGTCGAGACAGAAATACTACTTAAACCAAAAGAATCCACACCTAGACTATTTTCTTCATTGTGCCATGAGAAGTTTCATCCAGGCACATCCACTATGCAGATACATAATTGCATCAGTCTTTCCTTCCCAAAAGCCATTTCCATTACACCAGGACATACTGCAAGTCAGTACTTTAAAAAGAACTGACAATTTCTAGGAAGTCTATTTGCAATTCCTAAAGGAAAAAATTCCAGAAGACAGAAAAATGTTTTGTTACAAAATACCTGAAACTGAGTGTGTACTTTTTACTGTAATAACTAGCAAAACCATCCTCTTCTCTAGCTCTCTTCTAAAACAAGTAATATTATTACAGGAATTTGACGGTCTCAGGCAAAATTCTATGCAGGATGAAAAACTGTCTTTCACAAAATAGTAGCATAGCCTGTTGACCATTACTGCACTGGCACCCTATGAAGCAGGCACTGGGGCAAACACCTATGTATTGCATAAAACTCTTTATTCAAAAAGGAAGTATAAAACATGGGGAATTACAGACATTTCCTGCTTTTAATGTATTTTGCACTTTGACTGTGACACTCTCACCAAGACTCAACTTAGATATACGGACAAACAACACTAGACAAAGGAAGAACATTCACTACTTTTAATTTCTCTTCATAAGGAATCACTTGTTCAACTTCTTCAATACTAAAAAAATATTCACGCATTTAATTGAGTACCTTAAAATAGCAAAATGCATTACTTCGTTATGCTCCAATGTGCCTGCTAAGAGATGACAAGCACATCCTCAAAAAATACTGCTGAAATCAATCAAGACCATAGCATGCATATTTGAGGCTGTACCTTAATTAACTACCTAACATTGCCAAAATTAATTTTGCCACGGAAACAGGAACTTCCAAATGTCACAACTCTATACAAGGTGATCTACCAATACGTGTTACTATCCCACTGCATGCCTGCATAACATTATTTCATCTGCAGATGATCTCAAACAGTAGTCTAAAGTCACTCTCCGTAGTCACAAGACCATGCAGGAAAAGCAGTGCCAATATTCCTTGAACAAATTCCTTACCTATTAAAGATTTGATATTTTCAAGGATTAAATCACTAGTGATATTTCCAGACAATTCTTGCCCAAGTTCTGCAATGAGCTTTGCATAACCTTCATTCTCCTCTCTTAACAAATTAAACTTCTGTTGCTTGTAACTGCAAATAAACAGAAATGAAACACTATTGTGTCACACATGTCCACAGTGAAGTTTATTCATGCTCTTATCAACATTACATTTGTTATACAAAATGCTAATTTTGAACACATTTTTAAGAACCTGTAGTTTACTGAGCTACTCCAAAAATCATAGTAATTATAGTACACAGCACAACGAACATCTGCAAGGTAGCGAGCATTCTGCAAACAAATCCATCTCTCCTTTTATTTCAAATGCAGACCATTTAAAAGCAAGATTATGCTTATACTTAACAGTAAAGCTTGTTCTTACGCACTATGCTGGAGAACTGCTGCGTAACAGTCTGTGCTTAAGCACCTATTCTAGTTTCAAGTGGTGGTCTTTGAGATTGAGACTGAAAAATCAGATACAGAGACAAAAAACAAACATACACCCACAAAAATATATCCTGTGTTGCCAAAACTAACGTAACTACATTTGCCTATTTATGAAAACAACTGTCTATGCTTAACTGATGCAACTCCAAGAATTAGTTTTCTTACTTTATAAGTTCACATTTGTCACAAATAAAATTAAATATTAATTATGTAAGCTACACATGTGGAATCACTGTAGCAAAGCCATAGCAATAGGTGACATTAAAAAAGATTTTACATTTCTTAAGAGTTTGATAACTGAGGGCTAACAAGGTTCTTCTGCCAATGAGAAGTTAAAGTGCAACAAAACACATTTCCTAAAGAAAACTGAGCATTTTATTAAAAGAAACATTACGTTGTTAGAAAACATTGTTACCAGACTAATTACCATTGCCCCTCCCCAAACAACCCTTGCCCTAAAACTTACAATAGTTTTGTCTTTATTTTAACAGATTTCTGGTTGAACTGTTGAGACTGCTTGATAAGTCCTAATGACTCCAGTGTCTCTGGATCTAAACGCTCCTTTAGGACAGTATCAGAAACAAGATACTGAAAAACACCAAAACATACATCAAGTTAGTCAATTAAAGACCTAGGAACCATACGATTGTTACTTTAGGTTACATATGCATTTTGATTACAAAAAAAAAAAATTTCAAATATCATGCTATACCATGATACCAAATGCATTCCGCTTCAAACATATAGTGGACAAAACTGAGAAACTATTTATCTGAAATAAGAATTTTACAGTGGTAGATGTTATATTCAAGAGCATCTTGAACAAACAAGACCTAGCGACTAATTGCTGGTTACAAAGTATACCCTGCATAGCATCTATGGATATTATTACCAAGAACCGGATATTTACAAAGCTTACACTCATTCTCTCCCATATTCTGAGAGGAAAGCCTTATTTTCATATGCCGAATTTTCCTACATATCAAGTTTATTCCATGTGGTTAGAAATGCCACTTCTAAAGAGAGAGGAGGCTGCATAAAGGAGAAGTCCAACTTAAAACATACTTCAGAAGCAAAATTTCTGTTACACAGTGAGGAAAAATTAAGTTCTCTCAAAATTCTTTAAAGAATTCAATGGACAACTATACTATAACACTCTACCATAACACTTTGAATATGGAAATTTGTTAAAACATTCTAATAGTCTTTTACTAATCAAAGGCAAAAAAAACCCCTAAACAGCTAGCTTCAAAACTCTGATTCTTCTTGTCAGATTTCGGCATACACTTTTACCAAAAGACCTTCTAAGTGCAACTTACCAAACAGGCTAATACCAATTGGGTAAAATGATCCCTCTTACTCTTTTCTTCTAAACAGCTTGTTTCAATATCTAGTATAAAAGAAGATGGAAAAAAAGGAAAAAAATACATCATTACTTCTGGAATTTGTAAGAGTTTCTTCTTTTTATAACTATTCAGATAAATGCTAATAACACAATGCAAAGCAACTCATTTATAGCATGCTAGCTTCTTGCCACTTTCCACCTACTCATCCACCTTGAGGTCCACATAATATTTTGATGATGATTCTCACACATCCACAAATCTCATGAAAAGGTAAAACAGAAACCAGGAATGCCATAGTAATTCTTCTTGCTCTCTTCTCTGTTGCAATAAAGTTTATGGCAAGCATTAAGAAACAATAATAAGCACAAAAAAGAGAAATACGAATCGCTGAAAAAGAACTGCATGATCCTAGCCTTGATGTAAGAAAGTCAGTCTCTTTCCCTGTGTCTTCAGAGTAACTACAATTTATCGCTTGGTCTGCAGTCTTTTACTAGCTACGATTCTGTATTTCCATCCTCTTCTTTTGCATTGTCCACTACTGAATAGAATCCATAAATTCTCTGCTACAGGAAGACAGGCCACAAAACAATGGCCAACAAAGCATACCTGCCTAAAGTAGTTAAAAAATGCACATCACTACAGGAAGCAAGGAGCTGCACATGAAGCGGAAAACTCCATAGAAGAACGCAAGGCATGCATTACAAAAAACAATTAACAAAACCACCAACAAAAAACTCCACACACATACACACAGAAAAACTGGACCCAAAGAGAAAACCTCAACCACAAAAATCCACAGCAGCAGCCCCCAGACAGACTGAAACCCAATGATGCCATTCTCCCTCAGTATATGGAACAGATCAGGATCTGTGATAAGCAGACTGGCAAAAGAATTTCCTGAAATTTTTTGAGAAAAACAGAGACACAGAACAAGATAGAAACTGCCAGCAGTTAAAACTACAATCTGGAAAGCAGTATACAGGATTAAAATGCTAAAAACATGAGAGAAACAGCTTTGGATCAATATTACAACATAAAAATCCAGAAGTTATTACCAGAATAAGAAGTAAACACCTTTAAAGCCTGCCCAGTTGGCACATAGTAACTTTGCAAATGATGTCATTTGCCTTTAGATTTCTAGACAATTAGTCAATCAGTACAGGCTCCATTTCATTAACCGTGACTGTACAGATAAAGATATTTACAGAGCACATACTGAGAACAGAGGATCTACCTACCCGTAATTCAACTTTTATTTAAAATACTTATAAGAATGATAAAAACACTAAGTCACTGATTCCATTAGCTAACATCCAAAATTCTTAGAAGCTAGCTTCTTTAACTATTCTTGGCAGATCAGTTTCCACTGCCTTTAATAGGTAAACTTCTGGAAACTGTAACAGAACAAAGCAGAATGAAAAGACATTAACAACTGAGATACAGATACACTGAGGAAGAATCAACACATATTATGTAGAGCAGTCAGGCTTTACAGATTTAACGGAACTTCCTGAAGAAGTCAACAAGCAAACACACAAAGCATGTATTTCTCCAAATCTGTCACAATGCTGAAAGGAAGGGGACCCAACTTACCTAATATGCAGAATACATCAGCTAGGACAGAAGGCATGTCTTCCCTAAATTCCTAAAAATAAAACAGATCGCACTTAGTGAATACAGAAATTCCAATATGTACACTTAGAAAAACTCTTTTTCCATTACATAAAACAACACTTCATCATAAAGTTCGGATTCATTAATAATGCAGATCATTATTACTAATTATATTAATAATTCAGATTAATTAATAATGAAGAGGCTCAATTATTGACTAGTATCTAACTTAACTGCTGTAATAATTATCAATGCATAACAAAATAACATACTCTTCAATTACATGAAAATGTAACCTAGCAGCCAGGGACAAAAACCTCTGGTTACTGCCTCCATCTCTCCAGCACAATGGAATTCCCTGTCGGAAGAACAGCACCAGCCTGTACAGTCAGCTACACTTTCTCAGGCACCAAACAAGTTACAATTTCCTACAGTAACTCCACATCAAACATTATCACATGCTATCCTAACAGCAAGGTGCACTTCAGCCTTGACTTCTCTCAAACCCAATGCAGAAATTTAAAAACCTAAAATGGTTATCCTAGACTAAATTGCTGTAAAATGGTTTTGGTTTTTTGTTTCTTTGTTTTTTTTAATGTTCTATACATGTTAAAACAGCAATCTAAGAACTTACAAAGAATAAGAAATCATTTTCAGAAGATTTATTTAAATAGCTTTTTTTTTTTTTTTTTGAACACCAGCATCTGGTAACCTTAGAAGTTTAGAGAAAAATACTCTTCTCCCTGCTTTCTCTATTTATTCAAACTACTGTAAGAAAAACCTTTTTCAAACAAAAAGTAAGTCTAATGCATTATTTTAAAGGCAGTCACAGAACTCAGACATCTCAACAGTAAAATGGCAGACAGGCACATTGCTACACTGTAAGAAAGATGTGAATTATAAAAACCAGTAGGTGGCATTACAGACTCGCTGCATAAGCAAGTGAAATCTTTTTTTAGCATTTATTAAAAACTTCATTCTTCATATGCCCTTAAAAATTTACTTGATTTTTAATTTACGCTAAAATTAATATATCTATTCCTCACCACAAAAAGTACGGGAAAAAGTGACCCCCTGACAGACTACATATATTTCAAGTACACACAAACGAAGAAAAAGGACTTGACAAGAACAACTTTTTAGACACAGAAAAATAAGTCTGTTGAATATTATCCTGCTTGATTTTCATTCGGACTTTTATAACAAACTAAAAATTTAATAAGTATGCAATTATTACAAATATATACTTACTATGACATCACCAAGAACATTAGAAGCTTGATCATGCTTTAAGTTTCCTCTGACAACATGGTATGCAAGCTCATACAAAGCCTGCTGGATGTCTGCTGAAAGAAAACATGATTAAGAAACATATTAGGTAATCCTTGGTTTAACTTTTAAAGCAATGTTTACAATAATGCTGTAGACTTCAGACACCCTGCAAGTAAACAGGATATGCTTCTCTTACCAATGAGGGGGAATTACTTTATTACTGCTGATAGATTAAATTTGAGCATCAATATGTAAGACTTCAGTCAAGCAGACAGTAAGAGATGATCCACTTCCCCTACAGAGTTTATGGAATAACAGTGAAATTCAGAAGAAAAACTACAGTCCTGCACGTACTAACTTCAGTCATGGCAGCCGATTTAACAGAGATACCTTGAACTTATAGTTCACATAAATATCATATCATACATACATATACATAAAAATATAATACATAGAAAATATTCCAGTACTTTTTCTTAATCATCTCATCACAGATATGCTTTCAAAAACCATTTCTCTAGGAGAAAGTAAAATTTAATTGGAGAAAAAATGGTTCACAAGGATTTTTTTTTTTTTTTGAAGGAAAGTCTCCCATAACTGAAGAATGCTGTTTTACAAAAACTTGTATTAAGCTGAAACACTAAACAGAGGTACTGCATTTGAGAAACATCTTGCAGTGTTAAACATGGTGGTTGCAAAAACAGCTATGGTAAACTTGTAAGGAATTGTTCTTAAATATACAATTTATATTGTATGAATAAATGAATAAAACCCCACGCTTCCACCTTGCACTTGCACCATGTGGTTTGCTCAGTGAACAATATTCGCAATGGGTATACAAGTTACAGAACTTAACGACTTAAACTAAGTACTCAATAACTTGGTGACCACTCTTGATGCGGCTGGAGTGGTCTGTAGATTTATTAATTTTTTCAAATGGACCACTTAATTTTACCTACCACTGTGCTTTTGGCAAAGAACACTAACTGCTAAAGACCTGAATACAGCAGAACTGGTTTAGACATCAATTCTACATAAAACACAACTCTACTACTTTGAAGGCCAATTCAAGAGGACAGTTGGGTGCAGTCCCCAATTTAATAGTTTATGATGAAGCCAAACCAGCCATACGCATAGCCTCAGACATGCCTCTGCAAGTAACTCCCCCACATTGCGGAGAATTTGTTAGGCAGGTACACCGCACAATCTGACCTGTCTCCATAGGCCTGTGGTATATTGGACTTCATTAAATGTCTTTCTGGAACCAAAGGGGAAAATGCAAGAGCAATTTTCAGAACTGGGTCCAGGTCATGTGGACTCCAACAAATTCTTAGCAGTCCAGCATCTCTATATCGCGTGCTAGATTACCCACATTTTCAGGGTTTTTTCCATCACCAGGACTCCAACTATTTCTACTGTCTATTAATTCCTCCAACATAGCCACTGCATATATTTATCTAGTCATTCCCACTGGATCTTTTAGATCCTGACAGCAAGGACAGAGAAAAAGAAAACAGCGTACAGAAACTGTTAAACTATGTCTAGAACACAGAACATCTGGTAGCCTTTCTTCAAAAACTTAGGAATAGTGATTTTGCTTTGTTGAACAATAAATTCTTCTTACTCCATAACATTACTTATAATTTACATTGAAATGTTTTGGTTTATCTTTTCTTCTATTACAATTGCCCATTATGACTATTTTAGCAAGAACCCAAAACACAATCTGAACAGCATAGCACATTTATGGTCTTAGTAATATGGGACCTTTTCTTCCAACAGATTCTGTGAAACAAACAAAAATTTAATTTTTCTTTACACACCAAAGATTTCTTACTGTGAGAATTTAAAACTTGAAGACAGCAGTGTCTTTCACTAAGAAAGGAGAAAAAGTCTGTAATTCTGGTACTGCTGTAAAAATTACTTTCCTCTGTATACATTCACACTCGCATGCATTAGTGTTCATATATTTAACTTTCAGAATAAAATCTAATTGTATGTTGAGTTTTCAAAACCATGTTCCATCTTCTACAGCATATACCAATACCAGACAACCTTGCCACCACTTACTGCTGTCCAATTAACCTCTCACCTGGACATCTGAAGACAAACCTAGTTGTGGATGTTTTTACTGCCTTACTATCTGTAGTATTCACCTTTAGCATGCATTAATGGCCACCATATATGAATGTTCCAGGCAGATATATGCAGAGGTACCACGATCAAGTGTTTCCAGGCTTTTTTTATTTCTCCTTTAATTATAAACAACAAAAACCACACACAACTTACCTCTGAAAACCATATTATCATGGCTTTTGTTTTCACTGAGAGCGCGACACAGTTGCACACTGAAATAAAAGAAATATAAAAAAATGAAAAGAAACCAAAAATAGTTAGTTAATAACATACACAAATGTTTTGGAGCTCTGTTGTTGTTCTGGTAGAGCATTTTAAATGGCTGACTACATTTTAATTTTCATAGGGTAAACACTAATTCACAGAAGTTACACAGCCAAGGAATACAAGATTCCCAATAGATCTCATACACATATATACTATATACTTATAAAAATATAGTATGTGAAAGGAAGCATGGAAGTGCTAGCATTAACCTACTGTTGTCACCCAATGAGGAAACGCTTCTCAGAAATACTATGACTATGGTTGTTTTCAAATTGTTCTGTAAAAAAATTTTAACATTAAGTTATGTGCATGATTTCCTGATGCAATTTTTTTCTCTATGGTGAGACAGAATTTTACCTACTCTAGTCACTATGAGAATCCACTATGGGATGCAAAGACCTGTCACATTACATCATCTTTAGTCACTCAACTAAATCAGCCGTAAGTAAAAAGTACACCAAATACTGTATAGACTATTCCATGAAATAAAATAATAGTTCTGTGTGTTATAAAATAAACGCTTGAAGAGCAGGCTTCTCCACTAGACTGATGGTTTAGAAACAGACGTGCTTTCAAGGCACAAGGATTTTCCCTCTCCTCTACCGCTACTTTCACCCCAGCATGCAGCTTCAAACGTGGTTTCACATGTGAAAGCAACAGTATTTTTAAAAAGGTAGTGATTTACCTATAACAGACACCAATCAATATCTTAAGAACTTTCTTCACACTTGCAAATTTTCAACCAAAAGTTTCACACATTTTTCATCATAGTCTTTCATGTGCAGAAATTTAAGTATCAGAGCTACTCTGTATTCTTATGTAAGATGGCAAAACCACAGTTTCCTGTAAGAGCGGATTTTTAAGCATGTTCTCAAACAAGGCAGCTAGATACAATTACTACAGAGGCTTATCCTGAAAAATAAACAGTAAAAAACGGGTTCTGTAGCAATCCACTACTCACTCTATTTGCATCCTATACAGATTATTACCTCTCCAGCAGGACTAAACAGCTGTTCCACCAACCAAAGAATTATAACTAGCAAATACAAGGTATATGCACCCTTTAAAGACAACTGGAAAATGGGTAGTTTCACATATAATGTAATCAGCAGAACCACACAAGCTCAGCAAAAAACAATGGTATGGCTAAGATGTTCTAAATGCTACTGAAGAGACTGCAATATATTTTGAAATAATCAGAACAGAGACAGCAAATTAGGGGAATAGGTAATATATTTTATTTTTCATGAAAAGTAAAATGTACTTTTGTTATTTAAAGAAGCAAGAGATTATTTTTTTTTCCCCAGCTGTCCCAAAAGAGTGCATCAATCTGATCCAAGTTAGATTTTCTTAGATTTTAATTACTACTCCTCCATAAATAAGTTACCCTATAAGGACAAATTTCCAAGCTCTGTATATAAATAACCGTAAAGTGAAACATCTGATTCCAAAAAATTATCTACTGAGACGCACACTTTAACCCCTGTCACATCATGATATCATCAACCAGGTTGCATGAGCAACAACCCCATCTGCTTGGACTGAAGAGTTCACTTCAGTGTATCTTAATACAAAATAAGAGTTTTAACCTCCTACAATTCCCTTTCCAGCAATACAAAAATAGTACTATCAACTTCACGTTACTTTAAGACACAAACCTATCTGATCTATGTAACAAGAAACCCTATTAAAGATCAGCCTATCAAACAGCTTGCTTTCTATTTGTAATTAAAATCCCTTGAATTATTAAATTGGAAAAAAAAGTAAAAATATTCACTCTGTGAAAGTATATACAGGAAAAATTTTGTAATAGAAAAGAAGATGTTGGTGTTACTCTTTGGATCTAAATTAATAATGGTGCTTACATTCTTTCATACAGGTACTCTGTCTCCAAAGGAGGATGACCTTTTCTGAAGGTGTTGGCAGGCAGTACAGCTGAGCTGATTTAATGGCTTGTTGCTGCAGAACTGGTCACATTCATGGATACTTCTTCCCTTCTTGGCCACATAGCTCTAGCCCTCATATCAGTTAAATCAGTTAAATAAACTGATAAACCCGTCAGAAAACTGGTCAAAAAACAAGTCTTAAGCCAATTTTGCAAGTTGCAGCAGCTTACCAGTAGGTCAGATAAGCACCAGTGTAGAGAGCACCCTGGTGAATGCAGACAAGGCAGAAGCCCTCCCTTCCGGTACCAACACTCTGTGAGATTAGTTCCATCCAGTTTCAACTAAGTGCATCATAAATTAAATCAAAATAGTTGCGTGTTCGCAACAAGAAAAATGTCAATATTAGCATAATTAATCAACTCAGAAAAAAAACACAATAATACTTTCCCACTTAAATTTCCGTTGTCCTGGGCATTGTTTATCAGATACAATTTTCAGTTCAACTGACCCAAACTGTCCGTTGTCTGTTAAGAGATCATTTGAAACTTTTCTTACTCTGATCTTGTAGTTCATTGCAGCAAGTTTAGGATGGACAACTTCCTTACTCTACTAAAACCTACATCCCTTCACCCAAAGATAAAACTGTATAATGCACGCAAAATACAACTAAAAAAACAGGATAACCTAGAAAGTAAAATCAGTTTAAGAACAAAAAAAAAAAAAAAATCACAAAATCACTTCTGAAAACCAAAGTTTCAAAACCAAATTTCTTTTAGACTAAATTGGGACAGATTTGCTTAAACAAATTCTGAAGCAGTGTTGAGCACCTATGAAACCGGTTTGTACAGCAGAGGCAGCAACTGAACCTAAGCCTCCCAATTCACATGCAACGCCCTCTACCCTCAAGCACACTCCCACACATAGTATATGGCAGTAATTATCACAAAGTGCATGCACACGCAAACATTTAAGTATATGCATAACTTAACTGACATGGATAATTCTTCAGTTGTGATAAAGTACAATCAATGGCATCTTTGAGTCAGGATGGCAAAACTACCACTAAACTCTGTTCTACCACCTCTCAGCCCTTTAATGCAACACTGTCACTCCTCACCCAAGCAGAGTAACAAACATGCTGGGAATGCTTGAAAGATCGAGTCTCAAAATTTCACATTCACAGAATGTTAAGCTTCTTCAGTTTATCTTGAAGCTTAATATATTGCATAAGCTGCCAGTGAAGTACATTATTAAAGCCTTATTTGCCCACTAAAGGGTCCTTGATGTGTTTAATTATCACAAAACAGGGTATCAGTCTAATAATAGTAGGTGCTTGCCATTGGATGTGTATTATAAACGTCCACATTGTCTACAGTCATAGACCAGCATCTTACTGCAGAAGATACTATACAAAACAATACAATTTCACTACAAAGGACAGTATATATACGCACAAGTAGGTCTACAAGGAGTTTAGACTGGTCAGCGTAATAAGCAGTCACACAGAGATTCCAACTCAATCTCTACAGTATTGATGTGGCAGCAGCAAAACAAATGCACATAATTTAGTAAACTGTATTTAGACAGAGAAGAGTCTGAACAAAACAGAAAATGACAGATAAGATGACCACATCCTGACCAATTTATAGTTCTGGCAGCTAAGATCACTTGAAACTACCATGTGATGTACATTTATGTATTTGTATTAGATATGATCACACATCAGTAGCTGGATTAATTAAAATTCAAAGTAGGTAGAGTTTTGAACAAGGTCTCCAAATAATTTCTAGCAAGTGAACATTAACTGTTACCTAAGCTCTGCGATGCTGCCTTACTAATTAACATTATGACAGCCTAAGACACAAACAAAATCCTTACCTTCTGGGTTTTGGATATTACTGTCATATCATGACAAATTGATCACACCAGCAAAAATAAAGTTCATTATTTTTTACAGCAAAAGATCAGTCAGTTTAAAACTGATTTCCTTACTGGATTTCTTTAAAACATCCCTATATTTTGTTTTCTTTATAAAACAATCAAACTTTTTATTTCCCACACACACTTCCTCCCTGCCCCAACAATAGCATCTCCCCCAGACCCCAGCAATATTACAAATCCTGTCTGTTTTCAAGCACAGGCAGACCACCACACCACTCAAAGAAAATATACAGCAATCACCTTAAGCATCCATTATCAACCACAGAAGCTGAAATGCCAAACAAAACCAAATCATTTATTCCTCTCAGTAAAGTTTCATACATCCCCAAAACATAAAATTGTGGTTCTATCTAGGTAATTAGTAGCTGTCAAAATACGATATTGGGCTGATCTAGTCAGACCATGTAAGCCATTTCAGGCTCCAGCAAATTAATATTTTTTCCCGTAAAACCTAATCTTTTCTTTCTGCTAATTATGAGGGCTTCTTTTCCTGTAATCCTCGCTTTAACAAAGTTGGTACGTGTCTCCCTGTGAATAAGCCCACCACTTTGTTTAAAAACAAAACAAACCCCTCCATACAAGAGCGAATGTTCTCTGACTTCATGCACAGACTTTATTAGACCAGGCTTCCATAGACTAAAAAACCAACCAACCAACTTTCTAAAATTTCCCTAAATCCTGTATTTGCTAGAATTGTCAGTTTTGTCCTTCTGCAGTATCCTTCTCCTCCTTGCTTTTCTAACTTGTTTATCCATATATGGCATTGTCTTAACTTTGAACCACAAACGATGAGACTTGAATCATGGTCTAGACTTAGGCCTAGACCTATTTTATATTCCTGGGCATGTTTATATTAGATAAATAATTCGATAAAAATAAGAAGTATCATGACATTTATCCCACTCTTACTTTAAGTAATATTTAAAATTATTTCATGTTCTTCATTTCAGAAAAAGAGCATCATAATTTTATTTCCCTCCAGTAAAACAAGAGATACAAAGTTTTGGAAGAAGAAACGAAAAGTTACACACTGAAGATTCCCCCAGTAAGTTAGTTTCCTAAAAAGTTCTGTAGATGTTAGCTACAAATACATTCTTTTGCCTCTAAAATATATATATATCTCATATATATTCCACATGCTTATAGATCTATCACTGCAGAAACTGAAAACTGTTATCCAGACACAATCACATTTCTTTTAAACTGTACAGCCTCTTTTGCAAGCTACTCATTAAATCATGCCTGGAACTGCATTCAAGCAGTATTCCGAATGAAGTGTAAATGTCACAAATACAGCAATTTCACCTATAATTTTGTTTTATTGGTCCCACAGCACATCAGCAGTTTCTTCTCACCATGGTCAAGAAGTACCGTTCTAGGGGCAGGGGAGAATCACAAAAGGTTTTACCATGGTCAAAAGGTAAGGTAACTTGCCTCTTGCACTGTTACAAGTTCTGAGAAGTCCATGCAAACAATGCCACTGCCATTATATGATGAACTATGAAATTTCTGTCCGCATGCAAACTCCATTCAATCTCAGTGATCATAACCGGGTTACAAAAATCATAATCATATGTGACTACCTCATGCAAAAATGACTTAACAACCATTACAGAAAAGATAGCAAGCACACCTACATGTGTATAATGTTATGTATAAAAACACAATCTGTTTTATTAATTCATGCATTTTTGAAAGGTATCAGTATACATGCACACATTTTACTCTGTTATTCATAAAGAAGTTTCTAAACACTTAAGTTCAATAAAAAGGTCTCTGTGCTTACTGCATAAATATTGCTATGCTGGATTTAAATTCAGCTATTGCCATAAAATCTTAAGCAGGAGATTACAAAAGCAATGCAAACCCCACCATTGTTTGGGGGCTCCTGAACACTTTCATTATTGTTGGAAATGCAAGTACAGAAGAGATTTTTCACTGGCCTTATATCATTCATATCACACCATGTTAAACTTACATGCTAATGCCTAGCACAAATCAAAGCCAAAAAGGACATGACTATAAAGGGGGGCCCCTCCACCACAAAATGGAGGTTCTGGGGAGAACAGCGTGTTGTGCAGGGAGCCTCTATGTCCTCTATTCCCTACTGCACTACCTTTTTCTGCATGCACAAGGAAGATCATGACCATAGCTTCACAACCTGTTATAACTGATGAACAAAAGAAAATAACAAAAAGAGTGACTACCAAGAAGCATTTCTCAAAGTGATCCCCCAAACACCCACGTTTGAAACTGTGGGGGTTTTCAGTTACAACAAAAAAAACAGAAGTGCATAGGAGAATTAAGTGCATTTAAAAACACATAGTACAGAAGACACTCTTGCCCAAGCTAACATAGTAACATGAAACAGACAAACTGGCCAATAACCCCTGAGCAGTTGGACTCCTGAAACACAGCAGGCAGCGCAGTCAGTGAACCTGTCAAGCTATGATTGCTTAAATCAGCTACACATACGGCCCTGAACGGGAACGCTCCTGGCACACCTGGACTGATTTAGGAAGCTGCAACCAGGTCCCTCAGCACACAGAGGCTGCCCCGTAGGACGGAAAGGAACGACTAAGCTGATCCTGCCTCACCCGAGCCAAAGCACACAGTGCTAGGCACCTTGCAACAGGCAGAAAGGTGGGAACGGGGGCCGAGACCCCTGCCAGAAAGGTCACCGCCGTGGAGCCAGCGAAGCACGGAGGCTGCAGGCTCCCCATCCCCCCGGGGGGGCGGCTAACGAGGAGCCCGACCCCCGGTAAACCCGGCCCCGAGGCAGGAAGGGGGCGCTCAGGGCCGGGCAGCGGGCGGCAGCAGAGCTAGGCCCAGCTCCGCGGGAAGAGTCTCGGCGCAGGGCGCCAGCAATCGCCAGAGGAGGCCGCGCCGGAAAGGAAGGCGGCCAGAGCCTTCCGCCCGAGCGGGGCTTCGTCCCTAAGTCCCGGCAGCAAGGACACAGCCCCGAGCGACGTCCTCCCCGCCCGCTCCCACCTCCCCGCCGCCCCCCC
>Ga0065711_1028665_pt1 | contig 39868 bp, 24 predicted proteins | sample Hoacrofraction12_FD_59098 | JGI IMG/M metagenome (GOLD analysis project Ga0065711, IMG submission 59098) | Hoatzin crop microbial communities from Cojedes, Venezuela - Epithelial fraction 12 v2 (version 2) | ecosystem: Host-associated > Birds > Digestive system > Esophagus > Crop | place... | reverse complement strand
GGGGGAGGGGATTGATGTGTCAGAAATGAGCCTGGTCCATCAAGATATTTTTTGACATCTAGGACTTAGTGCAGTATTCACAGAAATTTATGGACATTTTATCCCAACTCTAATAATCCTCGGTCTATTTTTGTCCCTGTATACATGCAGAATTCCAAACGTGACTTTGGACCGCCCACTCTCAGCCTTGCTGGGGTATCGGTACCTCTAAATGTATTAAATAGGTTTTTGTTGTGGTTTTTTTGTTCTGAATAACAGTGATGAGGTCAGACAGCGTGCCCGGTCGTGTATCAGAGGTGACCGTACGGCAGGACGCTGTCACAGCTCCTTAACACTTGTGGTTCTTTCCTGTTTCAGAGATCACTTCAAGGTCAGGTGCCTCCTGAGCTCCACCGCTTGCTACTTCCTTGGTGGCACGAAGGGCATGCAAAGAACCCGTGGTGTCAACGAACTTGCAACCATGATTAATGGTGAGTTATTTTATTTCATCTTTTCTGGAATGTAGGTGCTTCCAGTAGCCTGACTTGTAAGACCCTGACTAACCATACTCGTGCTTCTTAGAAACACATTATTCCCACCACATCTCCCCTTGACGTTGCTTCTAATTGCCATTTTTGCTGATAGGATAAATTGGGCCTTGAGTTTTAGAGCACAGTAAGCCCCTTCCACCTTTTACAAACTGAATTCAATAGCACTGAAACAGCACCTAGGGAAGCCCCTACCGACACCTCACGGCGTGCGTAGTCAGGAGTAGTGCAAAGCTGCTTCCCACAAGCTTCTCATCCTCGGGAGCGACCGGAGCAGCCCAATTCATTGCCTTTGTGCTGCGCTGCCTTCTGGTAAGAAACGCGTCCTGTAAATCTTGCTGTGCGTTGAACACATTTCTCTCGTGAGCTGAGCTGTACACTACACTACGAAAACAGAGCTCCAGGGACACCCCCGATGCCGCCCGCGCCAGCGGCAGGGTCCCAGGCAGTCAGCTCCCCCGCCCTGCGCTGCAAGGAGCAATTTTACGGGTTTGCAAGATGCAGCCCTGTGCCAAAACCTGTCCGTTAGTCGAGGGTCTGTCAGGTCGCACACCCCACCCACCAGCGAGCCCCTCGGTCGCCAACCGTTGCAGCTGGACCTGGAGCACGGATCCAGAGGCTTTCCAGCCCATTACTAACCTAGACCAGCTCCAGACCGCCACAGCCATGCAAGCACCCAGCACTGAGCTGTACTTCTGCCCTACACAAGGATCGCCAAGAACAGGACTTCACTTACCCGTGGATAAAACTACTGGGCAGACGGACAAGCACAGTTTCAGGGGCCGTACATGAAGGGTTTATTTATTAGCAGAAAGATGCTGGCGTAGGAACAGCTGTTCACGCAGCTAGGAATCGTGTGTGTTTTAGTGGGGTGTAAGTAGTGTCGCTTGTTTTTTTTCTCTAAAATTGGCTTTCCAACAATCAAATTCTTGTGAGTGGTCTCTGGTTTAGTCAGATAACTAGTGATTTTCTTTTTATTAGACTTGTTCTCGCCTTCCAATTTCAGGAGAGGAGATGCAAAGGAGAACTAAACTCTGTTTACACTAAAATGCAGAAGAATTCAAAGCAATTGATTACTTCTATGAACGTCAATATATAAATGGAAAATACTTACCATTTTTAATGACTCAGAATAAAAGTGCATAAATTATTCAAATACATATTTACCCTTTATAAATGCACCCTTAATATGAAGTATAACTGAACTTAAGGTGTTCTAACTACATGGAGAAACAATATGTTAGAGAACCCTTTCTCTCCTAATTCATACATTGCATCTATAAAACACACTCAGTACCTCATAAAAAATCTGATCCGTTCAAGTCCCCACGAGCCGCGCCTTCGCCAGCAGGGTCTTTGAGACTTTCCAGGTAATCTTAGTACCCAAATATTTTAATGGAAACAAAAAATGGAAGGGGAAAGATGAGGAGGATGAACATGCATACGTGAGTTACTGACCTGGACACCACAATGTACGCCAAAGTTTCTGAAGGTTTTGTTAATCAGAAAGAATCCTATACATCCTTGCACGTGAACTCAGTGAGAGGGAAGAGGTGAGGAGCAATTGCAGCAGTAATAATATACCTCAAACTTATCACTACATTTTTGCATCATTTTTCTTCATTGTACAACTGGAGGAAAAAATCCAAAAAAGGGTTTAATCTCTACCTCTACATACAATAAGTTACAAGTTTATTTATTTAAATAATTGTAAAACATCTTACATTTTTTAAAGAGGTTAAACTATAAGCAAATACACACATACACCAAAGTTCCATCATTCATGTCAGTTTGTCCTAGAAATTCTTTCATGCTGGTACCCTGTTTTGTTGAATGTTTTTTCTGCATAAACTAAATTGATATCTGATAGAAAATAGAAACTTCAACTTTTTTCCCCTACAAAGTAAAAGAAATTGTATCCAAAATATCAAGCCTGAATCATTTTGCCAATTTCTTTCTCCTTTTAATATTTTACAAATCTTAGGAAGGTTTCCTGTCTTTCAAGAAAGACTTTGCATTTCGGATTCCGCTCTGCCAACCGCTGTTCCTGCTGGCTCCTGGCTGATTCTTCATTCACAATGTTTTAGGAGTTGATGTGGTTGTGTCAGAAATACGAAACAGGTAAAAGATGCAGACTTCCATCTTGTCCAATCCATAAAAAATGTTCCTTTTTTTTTCCTGGGCCTGGCTTTCCCCCAAAAAAGAGCTTGTAGTGCTATTTTTTTCTTTTTAGTGGTCCATCACAATAAGTAGTTTTGTGCTGTAAAAGAAAAATGAAAAAAAGAGGAAAAAAGGGAAGAGGGAGAGAGGAGCAAAGCTGCCTCTTCCTTACATCGGGGGAACGACAAGACCAGTCATGGCTGAAAAAGAAAATTGACAAAGATGAAATTGTGGCAAATTTTAATGGAACAAAATATATTAGAGCCCTTCACCCTTCTGTGTGCACTCGTATTGCAGCGATGGCCTCACGGGCAGGTTCAACCAGCCCTTCCGTTTCTTTTAACATCTGGGTGCTTTGGTGAGGCTGACAACGACCACAGAGAGCGGACAGTGTGCTGATTCACAGTAAATTCACCAAAAGCCAAGGCCCACTGTGGTTCTTAAATGGATAAAGAAGACTGAGGATTACTTCAGATCTCAGTATGTGATTTTTCAGAAACGCCCAGCCATTTTTGGGTGCTTATCTCCCAAGGGATGTCCTTGGAGATGGACACTGCTCAGAACTCTCCCCAGAAATTCAGGCTTCTCATGCTTTCTCAAGCTGAACCCTCAAAATAATTTTTGAGAAACAGAATTGAGCAGGGTCTTCCCGTTCCCACTCAGCCTGCTCCTTTGCTTGCAGAAGGGGCTATGTCGTGAGTGAGGGAAGGTGGGCGAGCACACGGGGATTCGCCCCTGCACCGCTTACGGGACCGAGCCACAGAATTACACGTCCCGATCAGCTGGACAATGACCAGAGCTAGGCCTTGCTAATTTAGTTTCAGTGGAAATAATGGACCAGCCTCTCTTTCTCGCTTGGTTTACCCCATATGGCTGAATCACTGTAGTCTTACCTGGCACATTCCCAGAACACTGGTCTTATGTAAATTATTTATTAGTCATTCTCCCTGGCTTTAATTGCAGCTATATTCTTCATAACTGACAACAGTAACGTCTGAAGCTGCCTGGAACTGGTGCTGTTCCCAGAGGTTTTGAGGGGGTAAGTTAAGTTTATACGTATTTATATAACAAATGAGTGAGTCATATTTTCAAAGGGGCCCGAGTGCAGCGCAGGGTCCTAATCCTGCAAAGATTTATGTTCACTGAAATTTGTGGGATTATTCATGTGTTTAAAGTCCCGTCCTCTGAGAATTAATTTCACCCTTACGTTCATAGTGTTTAAAAAAATGCTTAGGGCGAGATCCTCAGCTAACATGACTCTTTTATTGGAGCTGTGTTGATTTTAAACAACTGCGGATATGGTCTATGATTTAATACAATAGGAAAATAAATATTTTCGTATTTCATAACTGACTAGGGCTTGAAGTCCCTGCCAATTTTGGGAAATAGCTGAAAGAGAAAGTGAAAGCAAACAGTCTTAAGTCAAATATCTACTTTTTTTAATTGCTTAGGAATTTGCTGTTATTTTCTAATCAGATTTTCAAACAGGCAATTTACATAACCCTAACTAAATTAGGTACATATTTGTATGCTGATTCTTTTTGGGGAGTGGGGGAGTTATGACCCATTAGAAGAAGAGACATTTTCTGGTAACACTAAGGGGGGGATGCTGCTTCTTTCCTTCTCCTCATCCCCAAACCATGGTGCTAACGGCGGTGTCCCAGCCTGACCACTGGAGAGCCTTCTCCCCGGGTGTTAACCACATGCCTGCCTCTCTGTCCTCTGGAAAAGAAAACTTGATTTAAGTCTTGGCTTGGTGCCCTCCTCTGGATTCTGCCGAGCTGGCGGCAGAGGTAAGCGCGTGCCCCCAGCTGCTCGCCGCCATCCCACAGGTATCCCAGCGGAGCAGTCTGTGTGAGCACGTCCTAGTCCGCTTCAGGCAAAATCACCCAGGTTAGCTCACAGAACTTAAATTGTTTGTCTTGGGTAACCTGGCCGGGTGTTTTTCCTGAAGCAAATAAAGGAGCGCTCACACAGGCGGTGCCTGGCGGGGGGGCACGGGCAGTAACCTTTTCTGCTGGCACAGCCAGAGCCTGACTCTGCGGCAGCTCCGACTGCCTGTGCAGGGGCAGCAGAGCCTGGTGCAGCTCGCGTGGGTTAACTCGAGACCTGCAGGGTCTGCTGCCAGGGTAGTTTACACTCTGTTCCCAAGGGGCACAGGCCACATTGGCATAAAGGCTTTTTTCTGATACTACTGTTATCAACATTATTTTCATTTTTTTAAAATCAACGAAAACTACTTCCAACAGATCGAAGCAAAGACAAAGCCAGAGTTTCTGCCAGGTCTCTTCATAAATATTTGAAGAATACTTCTAGATGCAGCATTTTGGAAAGTTCCTTAAACTGAAGGGAAAGTACGTATTTACTGTGTAATTAAAGGTATGTTGTCTAGCAGTCCTGGAGTCAAACTAGTGACGGCAGCAGCAAAACTGCCACCTGCAATCAGGAGGAGCACGTTATTGCCCCCGGGGTTCTGGTGATCCCTCTTTTGCCTCCTTTCCTTTCCTCCCGAGCAAGTAGTAACTCCCTGCTTTCCTCTCCTCACTCTTGTGCCCTCGGTTTTGTCATTCCAGGCTGTAAGAGCTCCAGAGCAGAGATGATCCACCGAAGCTGTTAGGATGGAACCTGCCAGTGGACGAGGTCAGGTGAGACTACACTATAACAGAGAAAGGAAAAGCAAAGCCTAGTGGTTCCACCGGCATTTCCTCCTCATGTTGCAGCTTCACCTCCTCCTGCAGCAAAGAACAAGTCGGTTGTGGACTACCGGCTGCCATTCTCACCTGCTTTTCCGCAGCTCATCTACACGGCTTTGCTCGGTGGTTCTCTCTTTTTACACACCCTCATCCGTCCATTTCCACCCCACCTCCACTCCCCTTTGGGGCTGCACTGTCAAAAGCCTATTCCCAGCCTGTATCGCTTTTTATTGAATGTTTGTGAGGCTTGGATTAAGGTCTTACACTGCTAGCAAAGCTGTAATTATTTTTGCCTGTATTACTATATATTGAATCGATGTAACTTTTCAATAAAGGTGGTTCAATGCAGGACACTCCCTGATGAGTTGGGAATATAGAAACCAGAGTCATTATCCCAGAGGGTCTTTTTCTTTTCTTGGAGGGAAATGGAAAAAGAATTAGAGATGAGCCTTATTGTATTAACCTTGACAGCTTGCAATTATCAACTGAAACACTTGATTAAAATTGTCACAAGGTTGGAGAATTTTTTTATAAATAAATAATCAAACATGGATATTACCCAGATGCTATGGTGATAGGCACCTTTAATGGGTGTAATTAATAATGATCATAAGCCCAGTGTATACAAGTGGCCCCTGAAAACACTGTCTTGCTTTGCAGTGGAAAAGAACTCTCGGCAATTCAAAGAGCCATTTGGTAAGGACCAGAGGGGCTCAGTGCTGTGCCAATGCACACGTGCGTGCGCACACACCGATCTGGTTCTTCAGACATCACAGGTGCTTTGTTGGTAGCTAAATTATGGCCTCGTTTAAAAACTATGCTTGCTAGTGAAGATGGGCGTTGAGCATTTTCAGTCCTTGTCATGTAAAATGTCTTGCTCTCTCATTGGGTTTTACTTTTTTCCCACTCCCTTTCCAGCAAACTCCAACCTTATGGCTCTGCAGCGCTTTGAAGAGGCGAAGGCGGTGCTCCAGTGGTGCTACTCGGAGCACCTTCAATGGCGGCTCCTACCCTGCAATGCCAGAAACCTCTCTGTGCAGTAAAGGTGGGTTTGGACATTGTGAGCCAGCCAGCTGTGGGGAGCAGAGCTACCCTCTCTGTCATTTGGTCTAATCAAAGGTGCAGCTTCTACCTGCAGGCCTCACCTTGCTGGTATCTCTGACTCCCGGCATGGCTACCACTACAAAATCAGCAGTTTTACTTTCAATATTACGACCACGGAGACATTTGTAAAACGACACACCCATTTATCATCTATCTTTTATTACTATGTAACTAATCCACTGAAAATGACAGAGAGAAGAAAGGATGTTCAGAGGACAGCACGGCTGGCTTTCATGTAGCAGAGAACATCAGTGGCTTGGCTGAGGGGCACCACCATCCTTTATGCTAGAAATTAAGCGAACTAAATCACAGCTGCGGTGGCAGACCTGTGAAGGGTGGTTCCAAACAAGACACTAAGAAGCAGCCAGAAGCTTCCAGTTTTTCCTAAAGAATTTCATTTTATTTTTTCCTCCACAGGAAATGAACACCTTTTTTTTTTTCAGAAATCCTTCTGTATTTGGATGGAAGACTTTCATTCCGCCATGCATGATCGTCTAACCCCGGGACAGGTGAGACATTTCCAAATAAGCAGTGGCTTGGTCTCTCTTAGGTGATAAGCAGGTTAAACCATATTTTATGTAACATGTTTTTAAAAACTCTAGACAAAACCATTGACAGCGAAGAGAGGGGGAAGTTAGCTTTGCCTCATCTGTTGAGTTGCATCGATGTCATTACTGTCTCACCATGGTGCTAAGCTGTATACGCACAAAAGGCTGCTGGAACAATTATTTTGATTTAGTTCAATTAGGAACACCCTTAAAATCTAAATATGTGTTTGCAAAGTTATACATACATTAGTTTAATTATTACAGAGCACAGGAATATATAGCCATTCTGCAGTTCTATATTTTTCCAGTTATACTAGAAAGTGGCTAAGTTTTCATCTGCAAAGGAGAAGTCAGTACTGAATCTTACCCAATATCCTCTTTTCTGTGCATGGCACCTAACAGTCTTGGATATTTTCTCCCATTAAAAAAGGCAGATTTTTTTGTTTTCTCCCATTAAAAATGGAGCTCTTGTCTAGCCTGAATAAGTCTGTGACATATGATGTGCCACTAAAATTAACATCTCATCCAAGAAAGATAAGTAATTAATAGTAACAGGAGATATTTTTGTTCAGTGTTAGCAAGAAGTTCTAATTATCTCCTTAAGGTTTTCTTTATTTTGAAGCAGTCTGGGCTGCTTACATCTCTGCCAATAAACTGGGAAGAAAAATGTACTTGATCCTTCCAATATATCCAATTTAATCAGATGACAGACAAATATTTTTTGGTACATATTGACATCATGTAGATATCATTTGCAGCCTTTAACATACTTAAATCACTGTCTGGGCTCTGGAATCATTCTGATTCCGGCAGAAGCATACTGCTGCACATTCTGAGCGTGGAATTAGCCAGTTACTTTTACCTGGTTAGAATCTCCATTGGGAGTTATTTCAGAATGCTGTGGTTTCAGTGTTGACTGGAGCCAGGCTTCGGTCAGGCACCGCACGGTAACAGCCAGGAACCCTTGCTCTGTAAGTGTGAGCCAGCCACTCAGTCTGAATCCACCCCTTACAAACCCTTCAGAGTCACTCCTTTCCTCGTCACCTGTTTGCACAGCCTTGCAATGCCAGGGGACCGGAATCCCCGGCCCTGTTGACACCCCTAACTTTGTCAAGACAAGATGTAAATCCTTAGGGTCTTTAACTCCAATCCCTGTAGTTCTTTAGGGAATAGTGCAGAAGTCCCCTTTGCTAAACTGGGGCTGTTCCTTAGGGTGTCAGACTTCAGTACCTTTTGGGTTGGCTAGGATCCTGACGGTTAATGGAACATCTGACCTTCTGGGGCTTGCCTGCTATTCCTTGTAACTGAGCTTGCATTTTTATGTTGAGATGTGCTGAGCTGGCCAAAGGTAATCTGGGCAGTCAGCGGTCCATGCTGTTCCAGCAGTTTCCAATTTGCTTGCTTTTCCCATCAGCTGCCTTACATCTGAGGCGAGTTGATTAGGCATTTGTGTACTTATCGTGCCGCGTTGCGTCACGTCACATTATATCTTCCCAGTGCCTTTTTTAAACTGCCTTGACATACGACATGAACGGAGCACACAATTGTTCTGATCAACATCACCTGCTCTCAATTTGGAGAGCACATAGAAGTGAGCAGTGTCCAGTATGGACTGCTGCTTGTTCTCTACCTATCGTGCGCTGCTCCACTGTGAGAATGCACAGCAGATGGCAGGTGAAAGAGGTAAGCAAGCACACACGGCATGGGGGGTTATCTGAGGGTATCCCACACGTCTTGGCCATGCTGTGCAGCTCAGAGCTGAAAGCCAGGAGACAGGCAAGTTTCATGCTTAGCCGATACTTCTGTTACAGTATATTTTCTACCATCTGTCCTACTGTTTCCAAGACTTTCCTCCCAAAACACATTTTTGGAAAAAAATTTTCACCAGTACTGTTAACTGCCTGGAATCATGGGAATGCTAATCCAAGGGTGAAGCTTGTACAGCTCCTCCTGTTTAGACTAGTTTCAATCCAGGCTTACACACTGCTGTGGTTAACATACGTACGTGGAAGCTATATTCTAGATTTTCACTGCTGCTTGTAAGCAGAGTGGCGTGCCCTGAGGTGCTGGCAGTATCGCTGATATTCTCTTTGTAACAGGACGCAGTATGTAGGGTGGAGACTGTATCACCAGGAAACTTTTGCCTTTGAACAAAAGACGTACAGCCAAAGTGCATCACAAACATTACATTAAAGCTCAAAAAATCCCTCATGGGGAGATGTTTTCTCCACGTTACATGTGGGGAAATTCAGAGGTAATGTCAAAACACTTGCCTGATGTGCTTTGGGAAAGAGCCTGCACATGCTTAGTGCTTGTGCTGTGCTTTTGCTATTCTATCTCCATCAGTATTTACTGATGCCTAAGTTTGATAAGTAAATAAATAAATTACATTACCAGCACATCTATTCTTAGTTTTATAGCACAGGGCGATGGCATAGTGGAGGAGACCAACAGTCTCCCATTGCTGCAGTACAGTAAGTCCATTCAAGGAGCCTCTTTGGGACCCTCCTGTTGACTTTCTGGCCACAGCTGTCTGTCAGCACTGTGGGAACGTTAATTTGGATAGCAGGCTGTGCGTATCTGGATCCTTTCCAATGCATGTGCTCCCCAGCTTTTGCATCAAATTAAATATTTCAGTTGGAAAGAAGAATTTGCATCTATGGCTGAAACAGTTAAACAGTTACAGAGAGCTGGCGTGACAAACCTTGGGCAGACATGTTCGACTGCGAGGCAACTGCTGCCCTTGCTGTGTCTCACATCTGTTGTGGCTTGGTGTTGCAGTCAGACTGACCAGTCCTGTGGTACTAGGTACCATAACTCCTGAAAACTTATTTATATAACAGTTGTAGCATATAACTATATTTGTGTATCAGGGTGTTGATGTACCAGCAGATACCCTGCAGAGAAAGGGATATGGTTGGTAACTTTTGTATTGGTTTATCCAGGCCCAACTCTCTGCACCTTTGTGCGCGTGAGCGATTTCAGTAAGGATTCATAACCTTATTTATACTTATCATAACCTATTTTATACTTAATAGTAAAGTTCTATTTTTAGAATCTGTTATTGATTACAAACTATAGATTGGATAAAATGTGTTGTAAGCACTAAATGACGTGAATGGCACCACATGGTCTCTAGTACTTTAGTTGTTTACAGAAGGGTTAAAAAAGAGATAAACTGTTGCTAAGCAGGGTCTTAAGCAGACAGGAAACTGTCTGTCTTAAGGAATACTCAAGGAAAAGTGTGAATGTCAATAAGAAGTCAGTGGTTTTTTATTCTGTCCTTTTCCTGTCTTCCAGAAACAATCCGAGTGATTTTCTCACTGAACTGATTTGTGGTTAGCACTACCTTAGGTAACTTCTTAACATAGCAGTTAGACAAGTCTCACTTTAAAGCAGATTTAAATCTATTTTGAACGCACTGATTTGTCTTTAGATTTGTATTTAGATTTGTCTTTAGACTGTCCAACTGGCTTAAGCTAAACAAGCAAACTGTTCTTAAGCTGACAGGCCTCCCTAGTTAAATGTTTAACTAAATCAGTTTAAAATTACGTTACCTTGGAACGGTTCCCTAAAACAGCTAAACCCTCTCGTTTTTTCTAAGTAGTGAAATCTATACATCCCTTCATTAGCTGATACAAAGGACAACCCCCGCCCCCCCACAAAGAAAAGCAGGAAGAAGGTGAACTACAGACCAGGTAGTGATGAGGAGTCTTTAGACACCATGGTCACACAAAACATTAACAAAGATAACCCCACTTCTAAACAGTTTTGATAAATAGCTACAACTGTCAGACCCACAAAACTTTCTATACCTTTTGTTTAAAAAATTGCTTCAAATTCTTCTTTTCATCTTCTTTAAACAGAGTGGAAAATAGATTATATTCCCTGTCAAGTTCACACCTGTGTGTGTACATGGGTCGATCAATGTCTGTCATTAATGGGGATAAGATGATCGCAGAGAAGCATGGAGTTTCATGTAATTGGGGTGAGGGAAGAAGCTGGCTTGGACACATAGCAGAATTCTGTAAGTTAGCTTTTAAAAATGTAATTGTTTTTGTTCAGCACACTTAGAATTTCCTTATTATATAAAATAATCACAGTTTATGTAAGTCCCTGTGGCCTAGCTAAGGATTTATAATGTGCCCAAATCAACAGGTGCGGTTTGTGGAGCTCATTTTAGAATTACCACTGGCTCTTGGCATGGCTCAGTTCCCACAGTTGCGTTTTCTATGGTATCTCTAGTGAAGTCTGAAGGAGCCAGATGACTTCTCAGGCCCTATAAAGGCTTTTTTTATGGAGACTTGGAGCGTATTTATGTGCCGCATGCCCCCCCACAGCCTGTTAAAAGAAAGAATTTAGTACAGGTTTCCATTCTTATCTTAATACTCACATTTGTTTTGCAGATCACCTTTAAAAAGGCTGTAAATGTACTATAGGGCTCAATTCCCGGTATGAGCCTAAACCTTGCAGCAGGTTTCAAGACATGGGCTGTTACGTACAGAGCTGTGTACGAACTCTGCAGGGCAGACGTTGGTTTTACAAGTCCCTGAAGCCTAAGGAGAAGTCATTGCTCACAAAAGAGCTGGTACTGAAATGCAGCGCGGGTCAAATCCTGCTTGGTAGAAATGAGTGTCTGTCCCTGTTGTTTTAAAACCGAATAGACAAAGCTTGGAGCAGTGCTTTAATCCAGCTGGACTGGGTCAGATTTTCACTACCGAGTCCTGTAATATCGATGTAATGGCATTCGGATGATTACTGTATTTACCTAGCCTAACACAGTGTGCTTTACATGCGCAGGCGGAATATCAGTTGTGCATTTCTTACCTCTAAACCCATTTCCATTGCCACTAGAGCAGGCAGGAGAAGGAGACCCTTGGGGTCTGATGACAGGAGCAAAGGCACTCTTCTGTTTGACAGCAGGAAAGACGGAAGAGGAGAATGGAAGGATGGAAGAAGTGCTGGAAGAGCCAACTGTTGGACTTGAAGACATTACTGCAAAAGAATAAAGCGAATCCTCATTAGAAATGCAATTATAGAAGTTTGGTAAAACTGCTTAAAAGGTCTACAAATAACCGTATTTCATGTGGGTTCAAGTGAATCCCCAAGTCTCATGGAATTATTAGTTTGAAATCACAATGACAATGTGCTGCAGACCAGGTCCTTTCCTTATGGAAGTCAACGGCAAAGCTCCAGAGGGGGGAAGTAGCAAAAGTACCCAAACATCCCTTGAGTTGCGCCTTAGCCTGACATTACAGCTCAAACTGCGGGATGTTGTTTAGCAGGTTTCAGACCAGCGAGGAGCCTTCATCATCACTGCAAAGTGAGTCAGTCCTTGTGCAGATGATGTCAATGTAAATAAAATAAAATAATATTTTGCAGGATACCGTGTGTTTTCTGGAAAGGCATTATCCTGATGTTATTAGGACCTATACCCCCATAAGCTACAGTGGGGGTAAACAGTTAAATAAGTCAATAAGTAAATAGCTGTTTAACTGTTCATCCTCCTCTATCTATTACACACACACACTCTTGCCAGAGGGAAATCAAGGCGTGAAAGGAAGAGTGCCTTGCTCATGGTACAGCTAGTAACTAGAAACACAATATTACTAACTTCCAGAACTTACTTCCATCATTGTTACATTTCTGATTCGCAATGCAATACAGTTTCACAGGAAATTAATCCACAATTCAGCTCTCAGTTATTGTTCATGCAGTTCATGCACATAAAGATTTTTAGAGTGGCTTTTACATAGGATTCCGAGTAGCCTCTGTGCTAAACGCGATGGCTACTTGCTTAGTCATCTAAAGCTGCAAATTGTACCTCATTTCTCACTGTGGCCTTTGCCACCTAGGAACCTGTATAAGGATAATAAATGAAGGAAACACAAATAGGATTCAATATTCCTCTATTCTTCTTGAATAATGGGAACATATTCTAGTTCATGCTAAAAAATACTGATTTTGTTTCCTAGAAAAACAAATCAGAACCTTTTACAAAAATCTTTGCTACAACTTGAGAACTTCTCTTGAAAGACATCATTTGCCGCATTTTTTGATGTGGTTACGTTACATTAAGCAGGAGCAAGACTCAAATGGAAGAGAAGCCAAGCACATACGTCCGTACGGGGATCCTGTTGGGGAGCCGTTAATGAATCCAGGTGAGCCTGGAACGCCCAGGTTTGACATGGGGACGTTGCTGTAGCCGTTCATGCTGTTGCTGGAAGTGCTGTAATTGGACTGCTGAGGTGTGGAACTGGAGGAGTAACCTCGGGGTGAGATGCTGCTCGTATTACGAATGTAACCTACAAAAAGTACATTTGAAACCACGTCAGTGGATTTGGCTTAAAACTTTCTCCTGTATATTCCCTGCTTAAATAAATTACTTATTTAAATCCAGATTAATTAAAACATTTATGCAAGTACCATTAAATTCAGTGGGGTTTACGCACATGCTTTCAAGTTAAACAACAGTAAGTTTTAAAACAACGTGGGAAAGTAACTTTCTGAAGTGAACTGATGTATATCTTTCTAATCAGTTTTGATTTGTTAAAAGTTAAAATTTGTTCTAAGACCTGGAAAAAAATGTGTGTGCTCATCTTTTTCTGAGGTAGAATTTATAATGTATGTGAGATTTTCTACAGTTTTATGGGGGGAGGCTATACTTTTCAAATTATTGATGAATTACAAATAAAGCAAGCACATTACTAAGGCAAAATTATGACCCATATATAGTTTGCAGTTTGACTTTGAAAATTCTCTACTTGGGGGAAATACCACAGCTATCAGCATTAAAATACAAGGCCCTTATTGCAGCTGCAAAAGCTGTTTTCCATGGAAAAGCTTTCATTAGAAAGATGTGATCCAATAGCTACTTTAAAAGTTGTAACCATTTAGATATCAAGTCAGGTTATTTCTGCCCATTTATATTGTGAAGTTCTAATTCAGGGCTGGTAAGACCTTATTAAAAAAACTAGCAAAATTATCTACAAGATGACTTTTGACATGGCATATGTAAAATTAAGTTCATATGACATGGTTTTACTGCCTTACTGTGTTAAACACAGCTATTCATGCAGCCAACCGCAGACTGTACAGTACTGGAATTGAGTGCTAAAATAAAAATATTCAAGAGTAAGAAAATGCCCAACGCTGATATTGCTCTCATGATGTATTACTGTTAATACATTATTTTATGGCATGTTTCCCTAATAATCAATAATGTATCTTGAGTAAATGTAATACATACAACATATGCAAGTTGGTAAAATTTACACTGAAGAAAAAGCCTTAAAAAAAGAATAAATGCCCCACCTCTTTAACTGTGAGAGGTTTTTTTAGTTGCTGTCCTTGTCTTCTATGAACAGAGATATAACAACAACAAAAAAAAAAGATATCAAGGGCAGTGGGGAGAGAATTCAAGGTGAAGTTGTTGGTAACAAAAATAACTAAAAATTATTTCAGCGACTGCTCATCTGGTGAGTGGAACCCGGTGCAGACATTGTATCATCCAAAATGGCAGCACGCATCCGTTTCTAATGCTGACAGCTTAAAGCTGTCTCCCTGTTCATAAGCTGAGCAGGTAGGGAATTTGAGAAACTACTATGGAAGCAACCGTGATGCCATTTTTTGTTGTTTAAATTAACACTATACTACCTGCACTGCTTACCTTGGTTGTTCCCCTGTGTTGACTCTGAAATGCTGACTCCCAGCTGGCTACCGTAGGAGTTGATCCCCATCATACTGCTGTGAGCAGGAGAGCTAGACAGCGCAGGGATCTGCGCGGGATTTCTGGGCACACTGTAGAGAGCTTCTGCGATGTCTGCAGCTCGCTTCAGAATGATGTCCTGCAGAACGCAAGGGACAAGTACAGAAACAGGCTTGGAGAAGTCTTCGAGTGTTTATTTCTAAGGCTGAACGCGTACCACTCCCCGGCAGAGAGCAGTCCTTCTGACCTGGTTGTTGTGTGGCGTCCCATACAGTGCTTCAACGAGGTCAGCAGCTCGTTTCAACAGCATTTCCTGGCGGAGGAGCAGACGCATCAAATTGACATTTTCAACAGAAAAGGATTTCAGGGCAAATCAAACCACGGCCTAGCGTTTTCTGAAGCGACCAGAGTCCGTGTGGTCATTCTGCAACCGGGGCCCCTTGGAGCGCCGTTACTTGCCACTGCTCTGGAAAGCGGAGCCCCTCGCAGCGGACCCCAGAGCCGCGGGGTCGGCAGCACCAGGAGCTCTCCAGCGTCCTGAAGCTGCGCCACGCCCACCCGCGCCACCAGACGGACCCGGTGTGACTGGGAGCGCCATTCCCCACTCAACGGCAATGTAGTCTTTTGCATAGACACAGAAAAACCTGATGCATCTCCATGCCCGTTTATTTTTTCCCAATAATGGTATCCAAACAAATAAAACCCTTAGTAGGTATCTTATGTTACCTCCAGTTATAACAAAAAAATTACACAGTATAGTATGTGAATACAATGGTCTACCATCATGCAAAGACGATGATATGTACTTCTGGTACTGCACTCAAATCTAGGAACATAGTCATTAATGCCACTCATTGCGGTAGGTGCCACATCAACACAGCGTGCAGTATTACAGATACATAAAATCCTGAGTTGTTCCAACACATGCATATGGCAGTTGTTGCCACAGAAAAAGCTGAGCTTTAAATGTTTTTTTTAATAAAGGATTCCCTTAAGATTAGACCTCTACAACAAATCCTTTAAGTCTATCACGTATCATGTAGGTTCAGAGATTTGCTAATATGGATAAATGCAAAGGACCATTGGAACTGGGAAGACAGCTGCACTGGAAGAAGTTCACATACAGAGTTTGAGCTCTAACAGATAAAGATTACTGGTAGCTCTGGGTTCTACACAATCACTTTCCCTTTTGGACCTACAGCTAATCGGTGCACTTATGTTCAGATGTAATTGTCATTTAACATACAGTTGTGTCTCTTTTATGAGGTAGAAGTGAAAGAACATATTTAGTGGGCTCAGTGAAATGCTTAGAAATATTTTACCTTAGCTAGTCTTTCTGGGTCACCAGGATGTCTTGGGATGACCTTCTGCAGTCTTTGGAAACCGTAATCTATGGTAGGTTCATTTAAAGCTGAAAAGAAAACAGAAAAACCCCACCATATTATATGAGTACATATATATTTGCATGACTCTAAGTTTCATTACCTAAGAAAGCTGGATTTTGCAGCTTCTCCACAGAAAACTTCTCCTTGCCCGGGTTTCTAGGTGTACAGTGCCTGCTGCTCAGGCAAGTCCTGATCACTGTGCATAAGACAGGTTGAACAGTAAGCTAAGCTTTACAAGGACTTCTGCGTGAGGATCCCTAATCTCTTTTCAAAGGTAATACTTCCTCCAGAACTGAGCAAGCTGGGAGACACAAGCCGTTAATGTTGGACTGCGTTGAACAGACCAGGTCCCCTGACTCTGGTACCCCAACTCCACCCATTTAATTGTACAGATGTTTCTGCCGTTATCTGTAGAATGAACTGCATGGTGCTGCTGGACAATTCCTTAGTGTGTCTGTAATTTGTTAAATAAAGAAGTGTGATATCTTTCTGCTTACAGCTAAGCCTTGAAGGAATTCTGTGCATTCCGGCGTATGTACACGCCTGCGCACACACCCTGTGTCTGCTCATTCTGGGGGCACAGCTGGACTGAAGGTACATGCTCATCTTCTGCCACTATTCCAGAAAATGCATTCAGATTCAGATATGTTGAAGTAAATGACAAAATTTATGTGAATGCTGCATGCTATTTGCAAAACTTCCAATTGAAAGTGTTCCAAAGGGTTACACTAGTGAGTTTGGCTTACTCAATAAGGGAACAAAAAAAGCATGATGACTTCTGCACTTAAAACTGCTCCAGTTTCCAATGCTGCCTTCTCACCATCTATCGAAGGCTGAATAATTTGAAAGATACGGCAGGGAAGCACTGTCACCACATACTCCTTTAAGGACCAATATATTTACGCAGGACAAAACTGACCATGGCAGTAATGTAGCAAGTTATGGTACAAATGCAAATTAGAATAGGTCTTCTACTATGTTCGTTATACAGTCAGAAACCCAGAGTACTGTATTTGCTCATCTAATAAACACATTACACACACACACACACTCCCCCAACATTTTGCTGTCACAAACTAGGGCACAGCTATTCATTAGGCACATTAACTTCTTCACTTGTGTACGGCTGTTATGCATACACAGCCACTTCACTGTAATGATGTTAATCTCTAGTGGGTAAGCCGAGATATTTTGACCCAGATCCTCAGTTAGTAATAGCTGGTAGAGCCCCACTGGCATCGCTGATGATTTCATAAAACTTCAGACACTTTAATACTCTCTACTACGAAATCGTGGCAATAATTAATTTCTGATTATTCAAAGTTAAACTCCAAATTAATACAGAAACCAAAAGTCAGTTCTTTAGCATTCTGCATGCGCCTAGGCTTGGACTGCCTCTAATACATTCGGGTTAGCAGTTTTTACTAATACAGCGACAGGTATGGTTTTTCAGAATTTCCTTATACTTCAAACTGGGCATTATGATTCCAACGACACACGCCTGCAGTCACGTGCTGAGAATCTTGCTAAGAATTCCATGACACATTTAATAAGTAACATATGTAAGTCCTTTAGCACTATCCTCATTCAGTGCTAGCTTCTATCCTCTTGTACTATTTGTGGTTCTTTTGGAAAAAAAAAATATTTTCAATAACCAGTGACATCAGCACAGCTGAAAACACTTGATTCCAAGAGACGCTGATGGCACTCACTGAATCTTCCCAAATCTCCTCAGCACCTTACAGGATAACCACCTCGACAGCAGAAGAATGAAACTATCAAGTGAGACAGACTATTACACTGATCCAGATTCTCTGTTTATCTGTGTCTGCCTTTGGTATAACAACATGAAGGTAAAAGGTCATATTCCCCACTGAGATACATTTTATATTTACTTTTTATTAAATAATTATGGCATGGCATGAAGTTTAAATATTACAGGAGATAATCAAGTGGGAATTGAGTCGAGAAAACCCAGACCTGAGAATTTAGTCTTGGCTATACTTAGAATGTCTTTGCGCTCCACTGGGAGCCATTCTGGTTTGCTTAAGGAGTTTAATAATACACATTTCAACTGCCACAGAATCTACATCCCATTTGGGAAGAGGGGTTTTTGTGAGGGGTGGGGTTTTTGCCAATAATCCTGAGAATTATAGGCCAATTCTCTCAAGAGCCTATACATCATTGTGTGCCATTTCTTTTCTTGATTACAAGTCTAATCAGTAAAGCTATATATCTCAAGCTGAGCAAAAGCAATTTAAAATATATAGGAATTTAAACATGTATGTATACATAGTTCACTAAAAATAGCTAATGGGAATATACAAAATGCTAATTCAGGAAGAAGAAATTGGCTATTATTCAACAAACATTTTTCCAATGGATTGACATGGACATTTTCATTCTGACAGATAAACAGCAGCAAATAATTTCTCAACAATTTTGAATTGAAAGAGAAGAACTCAGCCTTTTGAATCAATGTATATATTATGTCTTTCACCACAAAAGATTTTCTGTACATCTTGCAACAAAATTGCCTACTACTAATTTTGGTCACTACTGAAACAAAAATCTGTCTCTCATGAAATCCTGTTAAAAGCCAACACCCCACATGTGCAGGAGTAAACGGCGCCTTTTCAACTGAAGGGCAAGATGGAGAATCCACCAGGAAGTTTAAACAGCTTCACCACAATACTGCTTCCACTGAGAAAAGAGCTACTGGATTATCTATGTGTTACACAGAAATACGCCCAAATTATATCCAAATGGCTTCATGGATTCAGAGATAATAAAGGGATCTGACACAGAAGCAGGCTGCTCAGTACTTCCTACAAATCAGATATCTGAAATGAAACCCCCACAAGAACTGACTCGGGTATAGCAAAAGCTCTTTGGCAACTCTCAAATCCAGTGTTTCAGGCACAAGGGGCTTCTTGAATTTCCCAGAGCATAGCTTAAAAAGTTGTACATGACATGATATAATGCATGCAAAAAAGAGCAACCATCGACTGACTAAACTAAATTGTTGGTCAGTCTACAAACATCTCTCTAGCATAACTGTTTTCACAATAGAATTGTTACAGTTTGCAGTAGGGAGAGGTCTAAATGCCCCACAGCCCGCCTGACTGACTTTACAGCAAGGCTCAAATAGAGTATGGCAGAGTGCTTCCTCTTTTCCATTGCTCCTTACCCTCCAAAATCCATGTGTTCATTTTAAATACAAGTCTCCAGCTATTATGACTCACTGGAATAGGAGAAAAAAACATTCTCACACTTCAGCAGCTGATGCCATGGTGTCTGTCTGCATTTGCAAAACCTGAAACACCACTCAGTCCCATTCATCTCAACGGGGACTCACCCAGATACCCAATGATAACAGTGCTGACATTTAAAATCTTATTTCACCACACATCAAAGCACATAAGACTGTTGAAGGAAGATGATGTTATAAAGATCTGCACAATTCACCACGAGTGACAGCTCATTCTGAGTTTGCCAGCGTACACCTTGGGAGATGCGCACTTTACTCTCCGCCATTCAGAAAGGGCCACATTCAAGGACTTTAGCAAAGTTCTGCAGCTCATCTTTGCTTTACTCCATGAAGCAGACCGAAGAGCAACAAGTCCTCTGTTTGCAAAGTATGAATGAGAAAAAACAAAGTATGTGTACCTTTGGAAACATCTGGAACCCAGAAAACTGAGCCAGGGGGTATATGTAGTATTTGGAGTGCAATGCCTAACCTTAAAGATGTTAACGTAGAGACAAAGGCACCGGTGGCCTTAAAGGCTTAAATTCCAACTTCGCACTTGAACTTGAACTTGACTACCTTCAGTCAAGCCAACAGCAGAGAGATGCTTGGTACTCACCGTACAGAATATACCATTTCCATGTTGCCGGCTACGGAGGCTCACTCGCTATAATCACGCCAGTCCCGGGCTCAGGAGGTACGTACATACTGGTCAGCCTGCTCTGAGGGCTGCACTGTGGTCTAGAGTTGGAAGGACACTGCTAGAAGTGTGCTGCCAGCGCTCCTGTGTTGTATTTGCTGTGTTGGTAACAGCCATTCCAAACACCCTGCTCCCAGTACAGCATGACCTCCTACTGCACGCGTCTTTCCTAGGCTAAACCAGTGGCAGGAGCTCTGTTCTCTGCAAATGCTTTCTGTCACATCAGTTGGGTTCTGGCCAGGTGAACTCTCTCTTCCAATTTGTAGAGCTCACTGCATCCTTGTAAGTGTTGTTTCCCACAAGCAGATAACAAGACCTTCTCAAATCTACTTACAAGCTTTAGCAAACCAGTACCTCCTATCCGTGGTACCTGACACAGAGACTGCTTACAGTACAACCTGGGAGTCCAACATATCCTACAGATTATTTTATATTGCATTGCTCTGACAAGATAACCCCTGGAGGATTTCTGCTCAGCAAGGAAAATTATGTTCAAAATCTCCTTGATATACACATTTCCAGGTTACCATCTCTATGACAAAGTAAACGCAGAGCTGTGATCAAACTTAAGATATGAAAGCCTACAAGACATATCCTCAGCTGGCGTAAACTGATGGAAGCATTATTAAAGTCAAGGGAACTATAATGGAACTACTTACGGCGGCAGAGAATTTGTGCAGTATTAAAAGCAGAATATGAGGCTACTGCTAGATTAGCAGCAGAGAACAAATGTCATCTTATTCTAGGAACAGCTGATGAAAGACAAGTAATTCAGAACACGTAGATGTACACGTAACTTGTATTCTCACCAGATTAAGGTACACACAGGGACTAAACATTTAGTTGTGGTGATTTAAAAATAGACTTTTTATCTCTCGCTTGAAGTATATACTTAACTACTAAAGTACGTAAGTTGGTTCAGCAACTGCCATTAACATATAACAAGCCATTTCTCTAGATTTTTGCTATACTCAGTAGTACACCGTTAGATGCCCGTAGAATCCTGTTGGCTTCACTCTTATAAAAAGTTTTCCATCTGGGAACCTCATGGAAAAGTCCACACATCACATTTTGGTGATGAGAGGAATTTGATGGCTGAGTTGCAGCACCCTGAATGATAGCACTTAGGAGTGGAAACGCTGACAGAACCATAACTGCAGCAATGCTAGCACAGCACACTGCGCAAGGAGCCTATTATAAATACACATTACAGGACGCAGATGAGCTCCCATAACAGCTCCACAGTGGCATTTAGATTTACCCTTGAAATTTATATCTAATTTTTATATTCATCTTTTTAACAGTTTATCATTTTCTTCTTCAAACAACCTGTTTTATTGTGACTTTAAAAAAAAAAAAGGAAAAAGCTCAAGTATAATCAGGTCAGACATTAATATTTGATTGTATATTAAATATTGAGGGCATAGGCAGATACACATAATACTAACGAAGATCGTTGTTTTTCTGTTTCCATGTTTTAGAAGAGTATTGGTGTTCTGGTGATTAAAGGATATGACCAGAACCTGAGAGATCTATCTCCCTGTCTGTCTTCAGCTTTCCTGCACAACCCCAGGCAAGCGGTTAATCCTTCTTCGTCCTTCTGTGGCAATGTCTCACGTACAAAATGGAAGCACGTGTCCTTCTGTAACCGGTTGCCAATGTCTGATGCAGTGAGGCCCTGATGAACCCTCCGAGGTCTGGTTTTATATGAATAATTATTCTTGTCATACCTGTGAAGTACCTATACCCAGCTACTCAGTATTTTTCATATGACTTGACCCTTTGTGCTTTGCATCTGAGGTTATATTTCAGCACTTAATAATTATGAAGGACTTTATACAAGATGACCCTGATAGTACCGAGGCTGCTAGTTGTTGCTGCTGTTATTAGTTCTGACAGAACTACACCTTCCCATGCTTTTAGTTTGCAGGGTTTCACACTTTTCAGTCTCCTGGGCTTGATGTTAATGTCTCTGCATTTCTTAGGATTTTGCCAAGTGCAGGCTGAACGTACAGGGGAGGCATTTAGAGGAGAAATTCTCATTTATAGAGGCAACTACAATTCCAGAGGCAAGTGGTCTTATTTGTGTCTCCAAGCCTACTGCATTCTCCGCGTTATCGATAACCTTTGTGACAGCTCAGAGGAATATGTTGCAATATAAAGTACTAAAATTATCAAGAAAATAATAAACTTCAATTATCACAAAGAAAACAAGTTTTTGTTATGATGCACAGGACTACCTTGACAATAATTATAAAATCTATTGAACTTTCCTCTTCAGCATGTTATATGATATTTGTCTGCTACACTCTGCCCAACAAATAGCTGCACTTCTCTGGTGCTACTGAGTAAATTTTAGAGAGTGCCATGGACACCCACGTGCATCCTGTGGGCAGCACCATTTAAACAGCCGGGTTTCCTGAGGCTGTTTTCTGGTAGCTTCTCTGCTGGCTGATAACATGGTTGAGCTCTTCACCCTTTCTTTCAGTGGAGGATTAATTCAGATCTCTCTTTCCATTTTTCACAAAATATCTGCTGGAACTGCGCACCTTTGATGCTCCTACCTTTCTGATAAAATCTGATAGAAATTGGTCAAGAGGTTCAAAAACTGTTGTGGAAGGTCTGAAGAAGACTTCAGGCAGAAGGACCTTGACTGCCTGAATACGGCTTGCCTAGGTTCAAAATCAGTGCACTCGTTCACAGCAGGATCGCTCCAGTTTTCTGATCGCACAGCCACGGAAGAAAAAAAAAATGCCACCATGTTATTTTCATAGCTTAGAAGTTGTTTTTACTGCTATTAGCAGCAACAACCTGGGGGAATTGATTACACAGGTGAGCCTCTACCTAATAGCTGTGTTTATCATTTTGCCTGCCATGGTGGGAGAACTGCAGGTTCTTGAATAGACAGATTGAAAAGTTGTCTGTTCTACCCTCGCTCTAACAGCTCGGCATCTTCTGTGAAATGCTGTTTTGTAACATATGGCAGTAAGCACCCACTCACTCCTCAGAGAATGCTAACAGATATCCCTATGCCAATAACAGCAGTAAAACAGGGATAGTATATTTAACTTTCTTCTCTTCTGCTGGCTCCTACATACATCTTCATGCCCTTTTTTGGTGGAAGCACTCTAATTAACATGTCAAAGAACCGCACTGCAGTCTGATTCAAGTTTCCCCCTAGATGGTACAAGTAAATCTTGAAACAGCTTTACAATAATAAGAAGACTTTTCTTCACAGAGGAATGCACATTTCTGTTACACATTTCTATCACTCCATTCCTAAACCTCTTTCAGCACAGGTACCAACAGCACATGGGTGGTGGCTTGTGTTGAAGACACCATGAGAGCAAGGCCTCCAGAAGCAGAAAATATCAAAGAAGAACTTTACATTTAATTCTGCAATAATACCTAGAGAACTAGCAGCCTCTCCTTCTCTGCAGGTAAATGCATTGGGCCTCATGCAGTCCCTACAAGCCCCGTGCTGCAGATGAATCAATGACACTGCTCCTTTGCTTACGGAGCGCCAGACTCCAGCAAGTTCACCTGTCCCATCTCTTTAGAAATATGACTGCATTCGCATGCAGATGTTAAACTTTACCCTGTTTGACGGCTTTGCCAGTTATCTCTCAGCGAGATAGGTTTAACCTGCTCAGACATCAGATTCATCTTTTCCCAGAGATGAGTCAATCAATGCACTGCCTTAGAAGAAAATGTATTTCAAAAGCTTTTGGCCAGATTGTGATCCCACAAGCCCAGGAACAATTCCAGAATGACTTTGCACTTCACTGGGGTTATTTTGGTGCAAAATCAGAAGAAAGTCCTAATCTCTTTGAGCTTGATTCAAAGCCAGTTTCAGTCAATGGCTATCATTTGAGTACCTCCAATTAACTGTGGATCAGATCTCTATCATAACAAAAATAATCCTTTGTCAGTTCAGCTTATATTTCATTAGAGTTCCTAGTATAATTGAAGACTTAATTCTTGCTGCAGATTTCTAGGTGTGGCAGTTGTATGAATAAATAACTTTCCCCACAAATAACTAAACACTAATTTAGCATGTGTACTAAGAAAAGGTATATAAAATGGCATAAGACAGTAACAGGATCTTCACGAATCATTGCTTCTTTCTAAAATCCTAAAGTGTCAGATTTTCAATCAAATTTTTCCACTTTTGGCAAAATTCTAACCAATTTTTATTAAAAAATTTCTTGGACCTTCATTATTATTTTTGACTTAAATTATGATTTTAATGTAACAAATATAATATACAAAGATTATTTAATGAGAATTGTTGGTAGTAAGAAGCTTAAAAAATTAAATAAAACCTTCCATTCTGAGAAATCTGAATATGATTTGGTGGGAGCAAGTCATCCAACTTAAATATAAATCCACCCTTTAGAACTCAGTGCACCACTATTCTCCAGCCATACTTAATAGGCTACAGAAACTTTAGTGTATACACTGTATGCCATCATTGTTACTACTGGCACTGACAGTTCAATGAGATGGTCATCTGGTCCCATCGGATTTTTTTCTTTTGGATCTGTAGATAATGTTCTCCTGCTAGCAGAGGTAAATATAGGGCAGTAAATAAGTTGATAATCCATTCAAGAATAAAAAAACCCCAACAGATCTATTTGCCACTCAGCTCATTGGCTTCTCTCAATACAAGATGCTCTCCTTGTCCTCTGGGATTATCTTGAAAACGAAAGGTTACCCCCAGCGACAGGGAAATCTAAAATAAATAGTGTTATAAATAAAACATCTTCCAGTATGTAGAACAATGGTATCATGTTCCTGTACACTCCGTATATCCATAGGCAGACCCATATCATAACAGCATGAGCTCTAACCTAGAAAACGCATTAACATATGTAGCAACAGTGCCTTAACACCTTAACAACTATGAAGCCATCTCCTTACATGTTCAAATGCCACAACTAGCAGCGTGGCCTTCAAACAGCACGAGGCTAAATAAATAAAAGAAGAAGGAAAGCAGAGAGTTGTCAATACTGATTACCAAAACAAAGAGGCCCTGAGCTCGAGCTCCTCTAGCGCAAATCACAACCACCTACCTGTGTAAATAAACCTGCCTGGCGCGCCTTTGCAAAACTGTTTGGATTTGTACGATAATGTCACTTCAACCACTCCGGGAATGTGACGTGGAGGTGTCTGAACTCGGATGGCATGAGGCGTGATCAGCTGGGAAATAACAAAAGGAGAGGAACAATTATGACATGTCTGTGTTATTCCCCCTGGTTTTACTTTTCACCCTCCAAACATGCTTTATGTATAAATGCATTGCTTATTCCTATACAGGAGACACTATAGACCAGGCAAGTGATACATCTGCTCTTGGTTCTTGCCTCCAGGACAGGAAAACACATTTTAGGATAAATTGTCATCATGAAAACTGTGGAGATTATAAAACTCATTGTCATCATGAAAACTGTGGGGCTTATACCCATTGGTTCATTGTTGGCTTATTTCTGGACCCAGGGGGAATTCTTTCTCCTTCCTAAACTGTAATCCTTTATTTCTTTACCTCTGCCTGTCTCCAGACACCTAGAATTGTTCAGTTCTAGTCTGGATATTACGAAGCAGTTGGCCTCAACAATATCACATAGTGAGGAGTTCCACAGGCTATGAATCTCCATCACACAGGTTTATGTGGCCCGCCCTGCACGCCACCATTTTTGTACCATTATTGGAATGAGAATTAACATTGTTCCCTCTCCACTTTGCTCAGAAAAGGAGTGTTTCTTCAGTTTAGCAATAGGGAGCCACCTCTACCTACCTCACTCCATACAAGCATGGTTCCAAACACAACTTGCAGCCCATCAAAGAAGTTGTCTCCAATGATGATCACCATTGCTCCCCCTGTAGTCCAACCTTCACTTGGGCTGATTGCTTTGATGCACGGTGTGGCTAAACAAAACAAAATGGACGTCAGAGCATCAGGTTATGGGGTTTTCCCCACAGTTTTAGGACTGTTTGTAATAGTGGGTGCAAACCCTTGCAGCAGATAGGTGCAAGCAACTTCCGTGCACATTAACCAGCCCTAAGTCGTATTGATGCAAACTGTAGCTTAGAGCAGCTTCACCTGTCCGCTCCTGGGAGCTTCTGCAGTGCTGCGGCTTCACGGCTGGCGTGAATTCCCTAGTGCTGACAAAGGCCTAGGACAACTCCCCTCCAGCCATTCACCCATGAAGGCTGCTTTACCATTCCACGAAACCCAACAGATAAATAAATAAATAAATAAAAACATGTTTTCTGCCTTGCTAGTGTTAATTACTTGCCTATTCATTACTGGCACTTAACATCGTGTCATTAAAGCCTAATAGGCCAACTGTAGTGGGTGTAAAAATGAAACGCTTAAATGATTGTGCAGAGGCTGTTTAAAAAAATCCCCCACTCATTAGCATATGATCACACAAAAGCTAAACGCTGTGGAAAGAGAGGTAGATTAAGATTTATTACTTTTATCGATGGGTAAAAAAGATATGTGAATATCAAATGTTTCCTCCAATTCCTATCAGGAGACAATTTCTAATAATTTTCTTGATTTTATAAAGTAGATTTTTTTTTTCTTCTCTCTTCCATATGTTCAAGGCCTCTGGACTATACATCCCATCAGGAACCCAATATGGTTTCCAGGCCATAACCAAAGTCAATCCATCACTCCATTCCCAATGTTGACAGGGTCAGAGGTGGAGGGGAACTTTGGCAGCGCTCCAAAAACATGAGACTCCTTTGAACAGCCAGTCAATCACATCCAATCAGTCAAGGAAAAACTGGATGGCTTCCTAGGCTAGGAATCCTGGGATTTTCCTTCTACCATTTCACTGCCCGCTGGGGGAGAATTAACACCACTCTGAATTCTTTACTGATTCAATCATTTTCTTCCAGTTCATTAATTCTCCTTTTAGGTTGATATAGGGCACAGTTAAGAAGTGGGGCAGCAAAACATTATAATGAAATAAAATCCTTGCTTGTCTTTTCTACTGACATCACTAGCTCTTCTCCCTTTCACTAGCTGCAGGGGAGGGAAAAGCAGACACAGATAGCATTTTCTAGTAATTTTGAGTATTGTCTGTGTGAGAGCGGTGGAATGTGATGGTAATGAATGTATGGGAAGAAGGAGAGGAGGGGCCAACCACTTTGAAGCTTAACAGATACAAGTAATTGTAATTGCTCTAATATAGTCCAAAACCCATCCTGTAGTCGACCATGAGTCTCGCTTAGCCAAACAAACTCAAATCAATTAGTGTCAGTTTTCTTCTGTGCATTGTTATGCTTTGCGCACAGTTTGTTTAAGGGAACTGGTGACACTTTTTCATACACATCTTGTGCTATAACAGTTCTGTTTAACTAAGATGTCATGTTGCCTAATTTGCCTGAAATCAAATCTATCCCAGCTGAACGAGAGGTCTGAAATTTAGATAATACTTAGTGTTTCTGGGTTTTTCATCTTTGCAGTACAAAGTAATTAATAAACTGGGGGGAGGGGGAGACAGTCTCTTAGATGTAAAGAGGATCATATTTTGCATGTAAGTAGACATTGTCTTCCTGCCTCTTCCTTCTCTAAAGCCCCTGAGGTTCTGTAGTTCCCCTTTAGCTCTCCTTCCCTCCTGAAAACAGACAGAAATCGAAGAATGGGTAAAATGCTTTTGCATTCATTGGCATAGTGTTCTTCACACCAATATTATCCTACCTTCTGAGGGATCAAGTCTCCTTGCTCTCCGTCCATGCTTGGAGTTGTTGTGAACAAACATGTTGTCAGACACTGCCAGCACATGCCCATCAACGTTCACTGTTGTTGATAGCACAACCTAGATATTTCAAAAGGGAAGAAAAAGGAGGCAGGTAAACAATTTACTTCAAAATTCAACTTGTTAATTATTCAGTTTAGTTAAAATCCTGTTCTGGTTGTAAAATGGCATCATGTCCTACAGGGTTTGCTCCCTAAACAAGAAGGGGAGAAAGTATTTTCGGCCTTCATTCTATGCATTAATTCCATTTAACATAGCATCCTAAGGGCTGTATAAAGTCCTTACTGTATAATAAACCAGCTACTGCAGATGGCCCTAAATTTAGTTTCCTACGATGCACCGTAGCACAGCTGATGGCAAAGAGGTCTATATATACCAACCAGGAGGGCAGGCTGCAGAGCACCACAGCAATTTGCCCTCTGATACATCCGTGCAGCTTCCGAGCCATCTGCTGTACTGCGCACACATGCAAATGTATCTGCCTCTGCTTCGAAAATACAGCTCTCCATTGACTGAGCAGAATGGAAACTCCTACTACGTGAAAACAGCACCTCATATCATGTCTGGGTTTTGACATATGCGTGCTTAGTGCCTCTTGAAAATCGTCTGAGCCTGAGGACCCCAGATCAAGCAGCAGTTTTGAAACCTTCACCTCCATGACTTACGTTGCTGGCCTCCAATAGCATAGGAATTCTTAGAGGAAGTAACTGCATATGTTAATTAATTCCACTTAGTTTTCCCTTTACAATACAATATCCAAAGCTGTAATTCCTATAAATCCAGAAATATATATGCCTTTAAACCACAAATTTTTAGGAAAAAACAAACAAATTGTGTTTTAACTACTGAAAGAAGATGCATCTCATCGAAACTTTCAGGTTTCAACCATTAGTTGAGGTAAATCAGCTTAACTCCATTCAGCTGCCACACAGCTATAGCGATTCACAGCTATTGAGAATCTGACCCTGCATGTGTTCATGAATTTTCACAGATACAGCTGTCACAGTCTAGGTAAGAGAACATCAAGCTATAATTGTTGATAAAACTATATTCAGCATGTAGCGGGAGAAACCTTGCCCTCCTACAGGATTATGCTAGCTTAAAGAATACTTTCTTTCTTGACACAAGTTTAATTCATTCCAAAAGGCTCTTGTCATATTGTACTCTTATACTTCTCAAGCATTCTTGTCACAAAATGTGTTGCTTTTGCGTGCCAACAGATTTCATCATTGCACATTTGGGTGGAGTGAGACTCCTATCCAAAGTGAACATTTCCCGCATGACATAGCTGAACCCACTCAGATGCACTTCATTATTTTCCGTTAAACAATGGAAATAAATTTTAATCTCTCACTGGCCAGCACAGAGCACACTGTGGCAACAGGGGAATAGACCTGAGTTATTCCAGTGTCTGAAATATTTACGACAAGTGTTTAAATTGTAACCAAATGTAAATAAAAAGTGTATCATATATATACAGTTACACTATATAATATATACATATCTGGCCTTACATACACAAGGTATGTATGTGACAAACACACATCCACGTGCTCTCAGTGTGAGATCTTTATAATGTATGCAGACTTCAAGTACACACACATTCCCTGTTTGAATAACCATTTAGGTGTAAATGTTGCGCACCACACAAGAGCCACATTTCAGTAAGAGTTGTAGAGATCCCTGTAGCATGAGTAATAGCAAGACACAGTCCTCTGTTTAGCAGATAAGTGCTGAGCATCCTCTATTCCCTGAGCCAGCAGGAATGGAAGATGCACTTTTAGACCTCTCTCCATGAGCAGTTCCATTTTTATTCACCTCTCCCATTCATCACAGGAGGGTCAGAGCCACTTGGCATTTCACAGGCTGGGACCTAGGGTAAATAAATACAGCGTTCTCAGGGAGAGGACAAATGCAAAGTTCAGACCTGGACTAGAACCTTCTCAAAGCTTTGGACCTTATTTGCAGTAATCTCTAAGGTACTGCTGCAATTCAGCAGAGATCTTTGTCGTCTTTGCTACAACGCTGCTAACCAACTCATTATCAATGATGTGGAGTAAGAACATGTGAGATTATGGACATAAAAGTTACTGAACAACTTCTCTTCATCCAGACATTCCCTCTTGCCTGATGAAGATCACAATCCAATTGTTTTACACTGAAGATTAAAAAACAATGTTTTATGGATAAAAGGAAGAGGAATGTGCATTCCACTATGGTCTCTAACTCCCAGGCCCTTCCCTTTCACAAGCCAACTGCTTTCCCCCAGTGAGTATTTCCTGGGTCATGAAGGGTGACCCTTTCCATCTGGAATCAATCAGTCAACTCCTGACAACTTCCTGAAACACCTCACTCCATTTCCTGTTCTCTCCCCCTTCTCTCCTTCCCCCTGGTTTGCTTCACTCTTCAAAACTCCAGGCCACAGCAGCTTAATGTTAGAGGGTCAGACACAGTTAGACTCCAAAACACTACACAAGAACACCTTTGACCTTCAAAAATCTTTACATCTTAGCTAAACAAATCAAGGTCAACGTTTCTTACCATTACCTTGTTAACCATTTATATGCATTTTTGCCAATACTCTTCTGAACACATATTTATCAGTAACACTTGTTCTCCTAACATCGTAAAACATTCCAGACCTTTTTTCATAAAACCTGTATTTAGTGCCGATGAAAGGTGATGTACAAACTTCCCTGGGGATTTAAATTCTCAGATTTGTCCACGGCACTGGCAAATTACCAGCAAACAGCTTTGGTGCGGGTTTTTTCCCTGATCTGATGGCACTGCTTCTTGTATATGATAGTATGGCTTCTCTGCCTATTCAGTTGATGGTCTTTTACCTAACACAAGTAGTTAAGAAGAAAATGTAATCCTAAGGGAACAATCTGAGAAGATAAAAATATATCAGGTAGACCATGGATTCTGCTAATTGTATCTGAAGGCCAAATTTGACAGAGCCCAAGACCTGGCTCAACCTGTCACCTCTGTTGGAGTTTCAGAGGACAACCGATCAAGCAAGAAACAGACAGGGTAAAGCGTTATTCTTTCATCCATCCAAACATAGGTTCCACCTCTAGGTACAGCAAGGGAGTTGCAGGCTTCTAAGCAAAGTTGTCAGCAGTTCTTAAGATTCTCTCTGCAAATCTGCAAGGGTCTTGTTATTAGCTATGAAGCCACAGACATAAAATAATGACTGCTTAGCAGTACTGAAGAAATGCATGTGCTGTATCTCAACGTTATTTTTCTTTCCCTGGTGGATTTCTGTAATGTAATCCCTGCTCAAAAACCTCAGTGAGGGTTCACCTACCCTGACATTCAGTCAAACTGGCTTTAGGATGTTAAACTCAGGTTCTCCGAGCTGCACTGCCCCTCTTTCACTTCCAGGCACAAAGTGTTGTATTTCTTTACAAACCTTCACCTGAGTACTACAATTTTTCCTCCCCCACCTACACACTATACCAGTATTTCTGTATTCTAAAGTATGCTCCTCTTCAGATCACATACATGCAAGTAAATACACACCATCATATACATAAAAGCTGTATCACTCACAGACACCTATTTAGACATATGGTACAAACATTCCAGGCATACAGGCATTTACTTACATGTAACATATCTCATCACTGTGTAAATGATCTCTCTCAAAAAATTCCTGTTACCATTCCAAGTGTGGAAAAAATTCTTTATGACATTGTACATCTGGAAACAATATTACATTCCTGATGCACTTTCCCTTGTAACTCTCTAGTCACAGCACCATGTTATTTTAACTTTTCAAAAGCATAACTACTATGAGTATTTTAAAAATTATCATCATTATTATTATTTTCCAGCTGGGTGGAAGAAAACATGTCAGGCCTCATCCTGCTGTCCTCACTTGGACAGGGCTCCCATTGATGTCAACAGGCGTTTTGGTTGAGCGAGTAATACAGGAGTAGATGCTAGAATATAATGTGTTTGCTTCATAGTTGGATTAGGAATAAGATAAACAATGTGAAAAATGCCAGCAGCCTCTCTGTGCTCAAAACTTCTATTGAATACTTTGGGAAATCCTCCCTGACACCCTGAGCCTGCTGCAAACTCCAGGCTAACAGAAAAAACTATGCACATGGCCTTCGTTTCAGGAACGGGGCCTCCTAAGATACAGGGCACAGGGGTAGGAGAGAACTCCTGGGTCACTGACATCTACTCTGCTGCCATTACAGACAACCAAACCATGTAGATACTTTTACAAAATTGTCTTCGACTATTTCAAGCTTTTGCCTTTGGTATTCCTCTTGTTTTAAAGCCTGCTTGTCCTGATGGTTAGGGAATTTATGGTTTACAGCCTAAATTTATTCCTAGTCAGTTTATACTTAACACCAGCTTTAAAATTATGATTTCCCATTCTGATCTACCTTTGGATATGTTTAGACAGCAGTTATGTCCCTTCTCAGTGCATGTCACTAAAATACTGGAGCCAAGCTCTTATCCACTCCCTAGTCACCTTAATGACCCATTCCTGCACCTGTTCCAATTTCATTTTCATTCTCTTTTGAAGATAGTTAAACCACTATATTGTATTCCAAACAAGAAATCAGCAGGGTACAATGGTACAAATGCATCCTTCTTTCTACTGGCAAAGCCTACCTGAGACGTAGTACGATCTCATTTGTTGTTTGTTTCTAATAGACGCTGCACAGCTCTGGCAACTCACTGTTGCAATGGCTATTTGGTCTTCAGATCTGCGCACATTAAGCTCCTTGAGTGCTTTTTCTTTTGCAGCTGCAGTCAGTCCCTGCCTTACTCTTACAGAATCTAAAATAACATAATCTTTTGTTGGGTCAGTCACTATCTGATGAAGAAATCTGCCACCCCAAAGTAACTCTGGACTCTGCTGGTACTAGTTGCATTTGTTTCGCAATCTATACCTGGGAAATTCGTCTCCCACAGCGACATTAGTCTGTGTAGTATTCACCTCTCTAACAACAGTTCAGTGATTTCAATCTGTATCCAAATCTGACCATGGGGGTCTCTGGCACATTCTTTCACCATCGGTGTGAAAAGGATTTTGATTTAGACGAGTTATTATGTTTTATTCCTGCTATGTCTTTTTGTTTCTTTACAGTCTACAACATTCCTAACTCACAATATTATCCCACCACTCTTACCCATTTTTCTTTTTCCTGAATGACACAGATCCTTCAGCGCTTCCTATTAGAAGCCAGCTGGGTGAATTCTCAAACACAGCCAGCTTTGCTCACGTGCCTGATGATGAACTGATCCAACCACTCCGAGGTCAGGAAGGAAATCTCCCCAGGGATACACCTTGTTATTTTTCCTTTCTCTTTTTCCCTAGAGCACCTAGAGGGGGATACCTGCCAGGAAACATTCCATGTCATGATTTCTGCTGAAAACAGAGGGCAATTGCTGACCTTTCTCTTTTTGTTTCTAAAAAAGCATGTTGGTTCAAAGATGACCATTGTTAGTATTGATGTCTGCTGCCTTGTACCACTCCTTCGACCGCGGCACTGTAGGACCTGGTTAATCAGGATGTTACTGGATGAAGCAGAATTCCCAATCAACAGGAGTCTAATGCGTTAGCACCAGGTCTCAGCTGAAGCATTTTAGCTGAAGTGCCTCATCTTAATTCCACAGAATTATTGTCCCCCATTACACACCGGTCGTTACCATTAAGTATCACTGGGCTTCAATCAAGTTCTCTAGGAGAAGTCCTCATTAAATGGAGGGCATCATAGTTTTTCATTCTGTTCCTGGGAGAATCACTCACTGAGAATACAGCAATGACAGTAATGACAACACCTACAAAAACTCAGATTTGCAGAGTAGCTGAACTCAAATAGTCAGCGCTATGGTTTGAATAGGTGATTTTAGCATACTTTTTTGTTTCGGTTTGCCGCTGACAATCTTTATTCAGAAATATTTAAATGGATAAATAATCAATATTTGCTTCAGTAAAATTCACAAGGACATATTACTTGATCTGCATACATATTTGGGCAGCCATCAAGTAACCATGAAAATATCCATTAGTTCTAGAAAGATTCCTTTTCCCTGCTTTAGCCGCTGACAGACACTGAAGTAGTGAGTGATGCACAGTAGAATTATGTCACTACTGGGGAAGAAACCCCCGCTAAAATAATGATCACATTTCCTTTAACTTCTGAAGTATAACAATTTTTTCAACAGTAGAGGATCTTTGTATTTGATTAAAATAAAATGAAAGTTAAGAGATCTTCATTGTATTTTTGAAGCTCTACTTAATATCAAAGCAAATTTCAAATAGGTAATGTGATCACAAAGCAGCTGGTGTTGCTCTCCAAACTAAAGAATCATACTGAAAAAAAACCCTCTTCAGGCATCTGGAGCTATATTAAATTTACAATGCAGTGTTAATGTAACCTTTCCACCCCTTTTTCTCCCCACCCCCCTGTTTTTAAATGGGTGTGATATAAGCAAAATCTAACATTTAATTTAGTTTAATATATCCTAACTATACTATATCTAAATCTTATATCTAGAAATGAGGCTGAGGCCAGGCTCAGAGACTGGATCCCAACGCCCTGGAACTCTGGTTCTCAGCCAAACCAAGCCCAAACCGTGTAGCTTCACACCCATCTCTAATCTGAAGCATTAATTTGACACTTTTCCAAACATGAGTAACCATTCTTCCATGCTGGAAGAACTCAACAAGATGCATTGTACAGCACTACTTCCATGTCTCTTATTTATATTTGTGTCTCGACAACAAAGCCTGAGTTTTGGGCTTTCATTCAATTTCCATTAAAGAGCAAAAATGTTTTTTGATGAGACCCTCTCAGTTCCAGGTTTCAGTAGCAATTTAAATGAGAATTTTGATATAAGGATTCTCTCTCCTGGTTTTTTTTTAATAACTATTAAAAAGGGTATCTTAATGGCTCCTGGAGATCTAACAAGCATTCCTCCATTGAAAATGAATATATTTGGTTCTGCAGAAAAACATAGGTACAAATTAAAAGATACTCAACTAAGCATCGCTGCAGAAGTCTGCATAAGGAAAGTTAAACATGTGGAAATGTTTGAAAGAGGAGGGCCTTAATAACAACAGCTGTACAAATAATTTATAAGGAAAAACAATAAAGGTTTTAGCTGTGGCCCAAGAATAAAATATAATGAATTAAATCACTGCACTGTGCTTTTTGACCTGCTTTTACTCTACTCACGTGTTCCTGTACTGGTAAGATGAACAACTGTCCTTTCAAACCTAATAAAAAATTCTGCACATTAATTACTTTGCCTGACATAAATCTTCACAATCAAAATGAAATCGAACGTGCTTACAGTGTGCAAGCACACCACTGATATTTGCAGTGATCTATGTTTTTTTCCCCACTTCCGACTTTCAGGGTAGCTGACAGACCGTGCTCAACAAGCAGCAGCAAAAAAAATGTTTGCCCAAATTTAAAAAAAAAACCAAAACACAAAACAAAACAAAAAAACCCACTCAAAAATCTACCAAAAAAAAAGGAGGATCCAGAAGACAGAGACAGTGGAGCACTCAAGAACACTTTTGTTATTTCAGGGAAGTCATACTTCTATCCTTAGAAACAACGACACAGACGGAAAACAAGCTGGTTTTGCTTATTGTCTTTACAGTTCATCATGGCTAATTTCCTTTGGAACGCAGAGCTTTTTTATTCCCAATGTGTAAAATTTTAGCAATTGAACTACTTTTTGGATCTTTTTTTTTACACATACTGACCTCTGTAGCCCAGAACAAAGCTCATCAACCGACACGTCCAGGTTTGAACCAGCCTGCACGAAGATCCTGCTTTCACACAAAACCTCAAGCATTTTGCAATTTGTCTCAAAGGGTTCATTTTTGTAACTCTGAAAAAAAGTCTTGTCAACATTTTTGGTTTTGACAAGAAGTAAGCTAAACCTAGTGGTTTTGCCTGATCTTGATTAATTTGGGGGTTTGAACTGAAAGAGCACAATGAAACTGAAAGGGGATGAACTTCAATGGACTGAAAGTGCAAAAGCAGTTGAAGTAAACCTGCACAACAGACCCAGAGAGTTTCACTTGGCTCCATTTTTCTGGCTTGGCACGTTGTAAGGCAGAAAACCCAGATGAAGAGTCTATCCCAGTTCATTTTCTTCTCCAATAAACTGCTGATTTTGGTACAAAGATCACAAGGTAGGCCCCACTTTCTGATATTCAAGAGGCATGTCAGGTGGATGGGCTGAAGGAATGAAGGCGTTCCATCAGTAACCATCTGGGTGCCTTAAGACTCATTCCAGTTTCCCTTTTTGATGTTTCACTGGAAATTTGAAGCTGTTTAGGCTCTACATCATCACCATTTTTGGTGTGGAGATACAGAAGTGAAACAACAAATAAGGCTGATACTAGAGGTAGATTTCTGCCAAAAAAATTAGATCCAAAATCCTCCTGCAGTTCAGCACCTGATCGAAATCTAGGATTTTAGTTTCACGCATCATAGAGAGGGGGCAGCTAGCATGAGGTTGAAATCAAATCTGAATTTCTTCAGTGTTCAGGTGTGTTTGGATCCAGAATTTATATTTTGCCTTTTAAAACCAATATTATTTGCAATATGGCAGTGCCTCACATCCCCAGGTGCTAATGAGGATACCTTTGGTGCAAGAATTTTTACAAACTCATAACTCAAAAAAAAAAACCTCAAAAAACTCAAACTCCAAACAACAAAAAAGAGGCTCTGTATTTATGTTTCTTTGCACTCCACAATCAGCTATTCTAGCTGGCTCTAAGAGCTAGCAAGATCTGTTTACAAGCTACAAACTGAGCTTTCCTTTACTCTCAAATTTTTTCACGTTCTTGGCAGATGATATCTAATTGGTGTTTTTTCTTTATGGAAATTGCCACTTGAAAAAAAAAAAATCACTATAAATTTCCTAACATTGAGCACCACTTTTTTTCTCATGTCTTATCATCTCTAAAAACACAGAATAAAGAAGTCGCTGCAGTCTCTTTAAACTACTAGTAAAAAAAATTAAGTTGGTCAGGAATTTTTCCTTATATTTACTTCTGCTCAAAACAAAAAATTAATAACTCTTTTATATTTTTTCCTACATTTCCTTAATAATTTTTAGGAGCGTCCAGAAGCTTTCATTTTGCAGTATTTCTCTTAAAAGTTTAACTCTTTTTTTTTTTTTTTTTTTATAAAAATACACCTCCCGTGAATTTTTCATTGCTAATAACAGTGAAAAAAAAAAAATCACTTGTCTGTGAAAACATGTTTCGGTGGAAAGTTTTAAACAACTCTGTAAACTCCTGTGGAGTTGTAATTTCATTTACAAATGAGGAAGCTGATGCAAGTGCCCAAGCAATGAAACATGAATTGCCAAAGCTAAGGATCTCACCTTCCCACTACAATACTTGTGGGTCTACACGAAAATCACCCATCCCTCAATAAGCTAAAATCCTCTTTGTGTCAGTACCATGAGACAGTGAAGGTGCAATAATAACGATGACAAGCAGTAACGGCATTTACAAGGACAGTCCCGATTTCTCTCTGTAGGTTTCAAAGGCTCTGGCTGGCAAAGCATGTGTGCACCTTCTCAAATGCTCTGCTGAACCAAGACCACAAAGTTTTACCAAGGTGAGGAACCCCATTTGGAGAGCTGGAAATATACACTAAAAGAAAGGAAAAACAGCTCCTCAAAGGTGACCCAGCAAACCAGTGGTACAGCCCAACCATCTGACTGGCAATCTGGCAGCCCTTTTGCTAGACCGTGCTGCCTCACCAGAGTCAGTTCTAGCATCACTTCTCTACAGCGTTCGCTGTTGTGCCACCTTCCTTGCTGCACAGAAAGTGACACTGCGTCCAGGATGTCAAAGGCTTGAGCATCCCATTTACATTTTTGTGAGGGCTAAGTTACAGGTAAAATACTTGTTTATTAAACATGGTTGCTTAAAAGGTTAGGGTACAAAAGATAAGGGACTGTGTCTGCCTTTACCGCTGACACACTTCACCTCCTTCTGTGTTTTTATTAGCTGGTATTCACAATACATCAGCGACAGCTATGATAAACCAGTGGCAGATCTCACTGCAAAGCAGCTGGGTCACTGTCCCATGGGTCTTGTTGCTTTGCTGCGTGAGATCTTAAAGTGACCATCACTATTTGGGCTTCTTTTTTTAAAGAAGCTGAAAGGGAGGGCATGAGAGAGTTAAAAGGCAATAGAGATGGAAAGAGATAGGGAGTGGAGGGAAATGAGGAGACTGCTTCTGTACCACGTACAGAGCTACTTTGAAAAATTCTGAGGCATCTAAGTATCACAAACATGATCCCTGCTGTGGGCAGCTGTATGTGCGAGTGCTTTGCCCGAGGGTGTCAAATCAAATATCCACTGCTGGTTGGTACAGTACATCACTTCCCCTTGGGGATTCAGAGTGGAAAAAGAGGAAAAAAGGGGGAAAAAAAAGGTTTAAACACAACAAATGGAGAAAAACTTTAACAATATCTGATAAGGCTTATCATATACTGTCCTCATATTTATTATGAACAATGTAGGCAAGGGGAGAGAGGAGCGGGAAAAGGAAAAACAGAAAAAAAGCAGACAGGTTAATGCTGAGCCTTAAAAGACTTACCTGGAATCGTCTCATATCTCTTGGGTTTCCTGCTGTTTTCAAACAATTCTGATTGCACTTGAGGAAAAACTTTAAGAAGAATCTGCAAAGATAAAGAACCATGCCGCTTCTATTAACCACAACAGAATATGTGTTGTTCTATTCTGTTTTAAAGTATACATCGTCATGATTTACATGATGGTGTATCAGTAGACCAGGACTGTAAGAACTTACCAAAACAGACACAAGACAAACAAAAACAAACCATAACAAACAGAAGTTAAACAAAAAAAAAAAAAAAATCAGGTAAAGTATGACCAATGTGACTGTAATCACTCTGAGCTGGGCTGTGAGCTGGTATAACTCGACGTATCTACTCTGATTTATGCCAGCTTCCTCCCCGCATGTTTGACCACACAATTTTAGTCTCTTTCTTTATCTCTCCCTTGCATACAAGGTCTTTCTTTTGCTGTCTGAAGGGATTTTCCGTGAAACAATATAGAAGGATCATGTTATTGTAAAAACTAAAAAACCGACAAGGCAACTCTGAGGCAGATAAGCCTTGAAACTACTTAGAATGTATTAAAAAACATAGAAAAAAAATACAGCTCCCAGAAGAAGCCGATGAGATTTCATCACGACAACATTTTTAGTTATTAAGATTTCAGTAACTAAAGCAGAGAAGCAGAACAGCCAAAAATCCAGATTATAATCTTACACACATTTTGAGAGAGGATAACAAAAACACAACCTGAAGTAATACATGACAGCTCACGCTGTCCAGGCAGATAAACCTATTACCATTGTACAAAGTTCTTGTGCCAATTATTTTTGCCCTGTCACAGACGCCTATCTTTATGTGCTATTATTGTGTAGAGTTTGGCTTGTCACGTACACAAGTTGAATCTTCAGCATGCTTGATTGGCTTACCCAACACTATGTATACAGAGCATATAGATATTACAGTCTAGAGATATTAGGCAGGCATTTTTTATAAGCTTTCCCACAAAATTTTATGTCAAATCCAGGGAGGAGTCGATTCATCCCTTTGTTATCTGATTCATCTGATTAAATTTCTAAATTTCAGCAATAAAGAAACTATACGAAAGAGCATAGTTGTTGGGTTAAAAACAAAACAAGCATGTCTTCAAAATTCAGATATAACGGGCAAGAAATTTTTTTGGCATCCCCTATTGCAAGTGAAAATATTTGCTGTGATTCTTTCCATTTCCATCTGTTGGACAAAATGGGTTTAACTGAAACAATTAAAATAAAAAAAATCAGAGACTTTAAGATAGATTTTGAACGAAAAAGCCTTGGATAGAAGAAAAAAATAAATAGTTGAAGAATTGATTTAGAATACAAAGAACAATTTATTTATTTATTTCCTCTTGCTGAGTGCTTTCCTTAAAAAAAAAAAAAAAAAAAAACC
>Ga0065711_1003904_pt1 | contig 39868 bp, 35 predicted proteins | sample Hoacrofraction12_FD_59098 | JGI IMG/M metagenome (GOLD analysis project Ga0065711, IMG submission 59098) | Hoatzin crop microbial communities from Cojedes, Venezuela - Epithelial fraction 12 v2 (version 2) | ecosystem: Host-associated > Birds > Digestive system > Esophagus > Crop | place... | reverse complement strand
ACCATGGGCTTTTCATATTGAAAAAATCTTCTATAAATTATATAAATAAGGTGGCGAATGGTGGTGGAAAAAATAGGCACCATTCCAGTTTCTAAAATCAATAATTCTTGCATAATTCTTGCAGGAATATATACCGAACGCCGACACCGTAAAGGCTTAAAACTACGGAACACGTTATTGACATTATTCGATGCTGCGGCAGCGGTCGGAAAACAGCAATCGAGTGGCACTGAAAGAGAGAACGAAGCGGAATGGTGGTGCACTCGCACGGCACCATTATATCGGGCAAAAAGTATTGACAACATCAAAAAAACGTCGTACCTTTGCACCCGGCACCGAGGCTGCCCTGGTTTAAGTTGGCAGGTTTACTAATAATTAAAACTTTAAAAATATGAACAATCTTCTCATCGACATCGCCGTAGTTATTATAACTCACGTGCTCAAGAACCGCTAATAGGGTATATCCCTGACTCTCGAAATGGAGTATCGGCCGCGCAAGCGGTCGAAAGCTCCCTAAAGAAAAGAAATTAACCAATTAAATAACAAAAATCTATGACTACTACTACCGTTAACATTTTGAACAACTTTAATACCAGGATTCAGACTTTGCGCTGATGACTAAACACTCTCACAAGGGGGCTTCGGCTGGAAGAGCCAGCCGGAGACTCCTTACAAAAAAACAACCGAGGCTGCCCTGGTTTAAGTTGGCAGGAATATAAACCTTAAAATTAAAAAACTATGTTCAAGTCATTTAACCTTTTGGAAGAAATTTTTGATATTCTTATTATGCGCGACCCATGGATCCCAAAGGACTTCGACCAGAAGCGCCGACAGAAGAATCCTTAACAAAACAACCGAGGCTGCCCTGGTTTAAGTTGGCAGAAGTAATAACAATTAAAACTTAAAAAATATGAGTAATCTTTTGATAGACCTCGCCGTGGTGATTCTCACTCACGTGCTTACTGACAACGACTAAGGCTCAGTCCTTCTCACTCACAAAGGGAGTATCGGCCGCACAGACGGTCGAAGGCTCCTGCTAAGAAATGAAAATTTTTCAATTATAAAACTAAAACAACTAAATTATGAACGCAAACATCAACTGGCGCGTAGTCGCCGCAATTCTTCAGGCTGCAGCAGTCGCAATATCTGAATGCATGCCAAATGACAAGAAGGCTTAACAGCCACACTCTCCCAAGGGGTCTTCGGTCGGAAAGACCGGCCGGAGACTCCTTACAAAAAACAACCGAGGCTGCCCTGGTTTAAGTTGGCAGGAATACAAACCTTAAACTTTAAAAACTATGATTATCAATCCTCAAGTACTCTCACTTATTGAAATGATTAGCAAGATTCTTAGGCGATAGCCTTCACTCTCTCAAGGGGACTTTGGCTGGAAGAGCCAGCCGGAGACTCCTTAAAAATAACAATCGTAACAATCTAAGTGTAAATATGCAAAATAAAAGATTATGGAAATAATTCTGAATTCGTATGGATCTTCGTTAAACCGTGCAAATGAGGCTTTCATTGTATCAACAGATGACAGATGTTGTAGAGTTCCACCGCGAGGGATAAAAAGTATCCAGATTAGCAAAGCGACAAGGATAACGAGCGATGCAGTAATGCTTGCTGTCGAAAATGAAATAGATTTACTTTTTGTCGATTACACAGGCCGAGTTTTGGCAAGGGTCTGGAGCCCTAAATATGGGTCTATAGCGACAATCAGGAAAGGTCAACTTAAATTTTCATTATCGGCTGCTGCCGTTGATTGGATAAAGGATATTATATGCGAGAAAATAGAAAACCAGAAGAACTTAATATGGTTATTCCTCAATAATATCGAAAATTCTAAAAAGCTATCGAAAGTATTGAGACGCCTTGATTCATATAGTGCAAAAATAAGTTCGATTCAAGGTGAATCTGTGAAAGAAATAGCTCCTACTATCAGAGCTTGGGAGGGGCAGGTATCCAAAATATATTTCTCGGAGATGAATAAGGCACTTCCTGTGTCTTTACGTTTTAATACTCGGTCTAAGCATCCAGCTAAGGATGTTGCAAACGCATTCCTTAACTATGGATATGGAATCTTATATGGCAAGATAGAGGTCGCGCTTATTAAGGCTGGTATTGACCCTTATATCGGGATTCTTCATAGCGACGAGTTCAATAGACCTGCACTTGTATATGACGTTATAGAAATTTACCGCGTGTGGATTGATACAGTCGTTTACAAGTTATTATCTCAAACGTCGATAACAGAAGAATTTTACTCGGTTAAGGGAGACGGTTCTTACTGGCTCGAACCACTTGGCAGACAGCTCTTAATTCAGTCGGTTTATGATTCCTTTGAAGAGAAAATAAAGCATAATAGCAGAAAGCAGGCGAGGATGACAATCCTTAACAACTATGTGAAGAAGCTTGCACAAGTCTTTAAATCATACGAGCAAGATAGTGTTTGATTTTTATTCTTGAAGGAAAGTCACAATGTAAATTTAATGAATAAGGAAAATGGATAAAATACGCAGAGGAAATATATTGTTTTTAGTGATGTATGATATTGGGAGTGATACAGTTAGGCGTGATGTTGTGAAGTATCTTGAAAGATTAGGATGTTTAAGAATACAAAAGTCTATATTCTTGGCGCATTTACCTGTTTCCATTTACCAGAGTATAAGAACAGACCTTGAAGAGATGGTTTCTTTTTACGAAAATCATGACAGTATCATCGTTTGTCCTCTTTCGCCAGAGTTATTACGCAATATGAAAGTGATTGGGGAAAACTATAATATAGACGTGTTAATGAGAAACAAGAAGGTCCTGTTTCTTTGACTTGGAAAAACGACAAGTACTCTTGCTTTGCGACACAAAATTAAGAAATTCATTGCATTTTAAAGTTTATTAACACGAAAATATGGCAATATTCAGAGAAAATACGTACTTTTGCAGCCAGAAAATCGCGTTAATATACTATAATCCGCGTTAAAATGTCTTGCGGAAGGTGGCGCAAAGCCTTTTGTACAAAGGATTCTAAATGTCGCAGGGTCGGAGTGCTTGTCCATAAAAAGTCGGATTGCGACTAATTGAATGATTGCTGACTGCTGTTCATCAAGATGAGTCGGAGTGCTTGTCCATAAAAAGTCGGATTGCGACGAAGTGAGATGAGGCATTTCATCATATATTATCTCGTCGGAGTGCTTGTCCATAAAAAGTCGGATTGCGACAATAATCTCTAAACTGCTGGAACTCAAACCTTACGGTCGGAGTGCTTGTCCATAAAAAGTCGGATTGCGACTTCGACAGGTTCTCGCCCGGCACGAACTCGGTGTTGAAGTCGGAGTGCTTGTCCATAAAAAGTCGGATTGCGACTCATCTAACTTGTCTATATATTGATCGAAAATCGATCTATAGTCGGAGTGCTTGTCCATCAAAAGTCGGATTGCGACTCTATTTTTTCATAGTCATTTATCTCCCATTCAATTTGTCGGAGTGCTTGTCCATCAAAAGTCGGATTGCGACTCTATTTTTTCATAGTCATTTATCTCCCATTCAATTTGTCGGAGTGCTTGTCCATCAAAAGTCGGATTGCGACAATTATCCCATGATCTTCTAACCACATTGGGAGTGTCGGAGTGCTTGTCCATCAAAAGTCGGATTGCGACCTTAACTGAATTAATTTTTATCAGAATATTTTCCATACAGTCGGAGTGCTTGTCCATCAAAAGTCGGATTGCGACTTTAACTCTCTATATTCTTTAGGTAAATCATTATGTCGGAGTGCTTGTCCATCAAAAGTCGGATTGCGACTGTTAAAATAATTTGATTAAACTTTAATAACAGTCGGAGTGCTTGTCCATCAAAAGTCGGATTGCGACCAAACCACCTCCAATTTCCACTTGAGAGGAATAAGTCGGAGTGCTTGTCCATCAAAAGTCGGATTGCGACTATTTATAGAACTGCTTGATTACGGAATCATAAAGTTTGTGTCGGAGTGCTTGTCCATCAAAAGTCGGATTGCGACGTCAAAGATGCACATCGATATATATTCCTCAATATCAGTGTCGGAGTGCTTGTCCATAAAAAGTCGGAATGCGCACTCTTTCCAAAATTTAAATTGCATTTGCATGTTGTGGAGCAGGTTGGAATACTGTTTCTGATTACCAATTCGAAGGCTTGTCAGAAGAATTTATGTCATATTTACACTGACAATATTTCATTGTGTCAGTATGGCATAAGTGTCTGATTGTCAACAATGTCAGAACTGTCATAATGCCAATGCCCTTTTGTCATACCATGGGCTTTTCATATTGAAAAAATCTTCTATAAATTATATAAATAAGGTGGCGAATGGTGGTGGAAAAAATAGGCACCATTCCAGTTTCTAAAATCAATAATTCTTGCATAATTCTTGCAGGAATATTTACCGAACGCCGACACCGTAAAGGCTTTAAACTACGGAGCACGTTATTGACATTATTCGATGCTGCGGCAGCGGCCAGAAAACAGCAATCGAGTGGCACTGAAAGAGAGAACGAAGCGGAATGGCGGTGTACTCGCACGGCACCATTATATCGGGCAAAAAGTATTGACGGCATCAAAAAATCGTCGTACCTTTGCACCCGACACCGAGGCTGCCCTGGTTTAAGTTGGCAGTATTATTCATCTTTAAAAATACAAGCAATATGCAAAACCTTATTATTTCCATGGCCGTAGCGATTCTCACTTACGTGCTTTCTGACGAAGACTAAGGCTCAGTCCTTCCACTCACAAAGGGAGTATCGACCGCACGGCGGTCGAAGGCTCCTGCTAAAATAGACAAACAATAACTTTTAATTTTTATATCATGAACGCAAATATCAACTGGCGCATAGTCGCCGCAATTCTTCAGGCTGTAGCAGTTACCATTAGCGAATGCATGCCAAATGACAAGAAGGCTTAACAGCCACACTCTCCCAAGGGGGCTTCGGTCGGAAAGGCGGCCGGAGACTCCTTACAAAAAACAACCGAGACCACCCCGGTTTAAGTAGGTGGGATAATAAACCTTAAAATTTAAATACTATGATTATCTGTTCACCCATTAACCCTTTTGACGAAATTATTGAAATGATTAATGATCTCCTTAGGCGATAGCCTTCACTCTCCCAAGGAGCTTAATCTATTGAAAGGCGGCAAGGAGGGAATGCCTTTTGTGTTAATTTATCTTATACAATCAAGATTTTTGCTCACAAAAAAAGCAAAGAGCTTGGAATATCAAATATTTTGTGTAAATTTGCACATCGAAACCAAGATTATAACTTAAAAAATATAACTATGAATAATGTACAAACGACTGGGGAAAAGAGAATATTCCTCAATTTCTCCAACCATCCATCAGCAAAATGGGGGGAGGAGCAAAAGACGAAAGCACAGGAGTATGGTGAAATCACAGACCTGCCATTTCCGATGATAAATCCTAACGACAGCAGCGAGGAAGTGGAGAAACTTGCCCGGAAATATGCCGATAAGATTTTGGAGATGGGAAAGCCGGAAAATATCACCGTGCATATTATGGGCGAGCTGGTTTTCACACATAAAATAATATTAATGCTCCAAAAGGCAGGCGTAAAATGTCTGGCTGCCACCACCGAACGTATCGTGAAAGAGGAAAACGACACAAAGATTTCTATTTTCAAATTTGTCAGATTCAGAGAATTTTAAGGCAATAACATTATGATAAAGAATAGTATTTTTTTAGGCGATAGCATTGCGACTTTACTGGCGAATGAATCTTATGAATTGCTTATGACAAGGGAGAAAATAACCCATAAGCAAATATTGGAAGCATACAACAATAAAAAGTTCGGAGAAAATGAGTCGCACAGCAGCGACCCTGTTTACAAGGAGCTGCTAAAAGCTTTCCGCAAGGTGTGTGATTTGTTGCGAAAATATGCGGGGGCTGACTGCATCGTTGAAGAAGGCAAGAACAGAGATAAAACTTTCAGATATTGCGGTGAGGACGATGATCCGTTGAAAGAATACAGGGAAGGCGTGGCGGCAAGCTTCAACGAGTATTTGCAGTTTTGTATGGAGTCCACCAATTTCTTCCCGATTGTATGGCTCGAACATTTCTTTAAAGGCAATACCGATTTATTCTTTTTCAAGCAGAACAAGAAATCGGACGACCAGCCTTTGACTACCGACAGCGAGCAGGACTTAAAGAACAAAGAGATGCTGCCAATATTCTATGAGGCAATCAAAAACGGCAAGGTGCTTAGAGTGAAATATGAGTCGTTTGACAAGATAAAACTCGACAAGATTTTTCACCCTCAGCACATCCGTGAATACAACAACCGATGGTTCGTTTTCGGAAAGGCGGAAGACACTCAATTTTATCCGTTGCCAATAGCCATCGACAGAATACAAGAAATGCCGGAAGAGGTGGCTGACGAAGAATATTCGCCTGCGGAACAAGGCTTCTATGCGAAGTTTTTCAAAGATATTCTGGGAGTTACCCATGAGGTTGGCTCACAAGTGGAGAAAATAAAAATCAGAACACATAACATAAAGGTTCACGGACTGATAATGACCAAACCTCTGCATAAATCTCAAGAGGAAATTTCGAAATTTCAGGAGCAGAAGGACGGTGAGTATGGCGAGATAGAACTGACGATAGAACCCAACAGGGAATTGATAAGCCGAATCCTCAGTTTCGGCTCCGGGCTGGAAATAGTATCTCCCGAAAGCCTTAGGCAAAGAATCGGAGAAAACATTAAAGAGATGATGAACATGTATAACCAATAATATCGAATAATATGGCAAGAAAAGTTTTTATTTCATTTTTAGGCACGGGCTTCTATTATGAGACCACATACGGAGATATTAGCAACGGCGTGAATTTCGCTCCCACACGTTTCGCACAAAAAGCGACCCTGGAATATCTTAAGGCTAACGAGTGGAGCAAGGATGACCAAGTGATTATTATGCTTACTGAAAGGGCAAGAACCTCAAACTGGGATGTTCCTGATAATAAGAGAATAAGGCCGAAAACAGAACAGGAAGAGGAGTATATAGGATTGCACACTGTAATTGACGAAATGAACCTGCCATGCACGGTTACAGAGCTGAACGTGCCAGATGGCAAGACAGAGAATGAAATGTGGGAAATTTTTGAACTTATATTCGACCAATTACAGAATAAAGATGAGCTGTATTTAGACGTAACGCACGCATTCAGATATTTGCCGATGTTCCTCCTCGTATTATGCAATTATGCCAAATTCCTTAAAGAAGTTGAAGTGGCTCACATATCATACGGCAATGTAGAAGGTAAGGTGGATGGCGTGGCTCCCATTATGGACTTGCTGCCTTTATCGTTGCTTCAAGACTGGACTTTTGCGGCTGCCAACTATTTGGAAAACGGCTATGCAGGAAGGCTGAAGGATTTAACCAAGCGAAATATGATACCAATATTATCCGACAGCAAGCGAAGAACATTAAATGACGAGAACCTCGTTAATTTCGTGAACTACACAGAATATTTGTCTCTTGAGAGAATTACTTGTAGAGGCAAGGGCGTGATGTCGGGAATGAGACTCGCAAGCGTGAAAGATGTGGCTAATATCATCGAAGAGAACAGTGTAGCTATTCCACCATTAAAACCAATCATCAGAAAACTGGCGGACACTTTGGAAAACGCAGACACTTCCGACTTGCAAAAGTTTATAGACGCTGCAAATTGGTGCTGCCGGATGAATTTATATCAGCAGTCGGTAACATTCTTGCAAGAAGGCATAATAACATTCTTCTGCCAAAGACATGGCTTGGACATACTAAGTGACAAAGAAAGAAAATTGATTAATTATGGAGCCGATGTGCAGGAAAGGGGAACAAAGGAAGAGACGTGGATAGAAAATCTTAAATTTGATGATATAGAATATGCGATAGGCAAAATGAGAGAACTCCTCGCCGATGAGGTGTTTGATAAACCATTCGCAGCTTTCTATAACAAGATCGTTAAGTTAAGGAATGATTATAATCATTGCGGAATGAATACTTCTGCGCTGGAAAATGCAATAAAGTTTAAAAACAATGTCATCGAATATTTAGGTAACTCACAAATACAACGAATTCTTGACGCTGCTAACAGGAGTGAAGAACCCGCTGCAGAATGATTCTAAGACAAAAAACATCGGCTGTGGTTTCCGCAGCCGATGCTTTTGTTTATAACGGTAATAGCGCTTGCATGAACTTATCCTGGGCTATAATGTCTCTGATGCCAAGAATTTTCGTTCTTTTCTCTAAGTGCTCCAGAGCCTTCTCGTCTAAGAAATGCATAGGATGAAGAGTGAGCAGATAGGGGTTCACTATCAGTCCCAAGTCCTTGCATATCGCTGCAAGTTTGTATAGATAATCTTGAATCGTTTTCTGCGTCTCTTTGCCATATCCCCACATGCTGTATTTGCATTCGATGATATACAGTTGGTTGTCAAGAGTAAAAGCCACGTCGATTTCATTGTCGTGCATCACAGAGTCCTTCCTGTATATCTTCATGGAAAGAGCAATGTCTTCGTCTCTAAGGTGCTTCTCTTTCTTAATACGGTTGTAGCAATATTCCTCAAACCATTCACCAGAGTAATATTTAGCCAGCCGAGAATCTTTAAAGGTGTGAGCTTCTTTGATTTTTTTATGAGGCCTGAACCTTTTACGCTTTATCTCCTCGAAGAAATTTTCCGTGTCTGCCGCTGGCATTAACAGCGTGGTGCTTGATTCGTACCGCAAACCATATAATGCAAGATACTCATACAGGCTTACCCTGTAATTAATAGGATGAGTTTCGCCTGTGTCCGTCTCAACGTATGTGTTTGTGGTGATAGGAACATAAACGAAGCTGGTATTGTTGAATCCCTTGAAGAATTCGAAAGTGGCGAGCGACATTATTTTTGTGCCTCCGGTGATGTTGACAATATATTTGTCGTCATTGGAGAAATTCTTGTCTTTCAGAGCTTTCAGCGTGGCGCTATAGTCATCATTGGAGATTAGCACCCGGGTTACACTTCCCGGGGCTAATCCTAAGGCATTCTCCATATATTGCCCCATTTGCTTGTTGGCCATTTTCTCAGTGGTGATGAAAATGAGACTGTCGTATTTGCCAGCCATCTCTTTTATAAAAAGATAGTTGGGAAGCGTATGGTCGCTAAGTAAAGAAACTATTTTTGTCTTCATAAACCTTAACTGATTTCTGGGATTACAACTTTGTTGCGCTCTTGGAGAGTGTCGAAATTCTTAAAGTTCTTGGCCTCTCTGAATTCATTGATTTTTTTACCATTTATCCATTTCTCCATGTTCATCACTCCCAAGTCTGTAGATGGGGCATGCTCAGAAAGTATTTGAAGCAAAGTGGTAACTTCTTCGCTCTTTCTCCAAGCACCGCTTCCGCCTAAGAAAGCATCCATTTCATTCTCGAATATTTTCAGGTATTCATTAACGGATTTTGAAAGACTGTCGAGCTGGACATTCTCAACTTTTATCTTGCCATACCCGTAGCCTTTTGCCATGCCCATGTTATGATACACTCCTTGTGCATTGTGCAGTAAGAGAGAAGAAAGGATCGCTCCTATCTCGACAGGTTTCAGGTTGTGCACATTAATACGGCATTTGAATGTCTGACCTTTCTTAAGAGGACGGAAATGAGAAAGCACATTCTTTTTGCCATTGTTAATCAATTCTTCTGTCACATCAGCGCATCTTACTCTATAGAATTTACGCCCTGCTATTGTCTTTGCATTATCGTATGTCTTATACTTATTGCCATCCTGTTTCAGATAGAGAGGATAATACGATGCTTTTGGAGTGCCGAGAACACCTGAAACCAAATTCATTAAAGCAGATTCTTTATTAACAGGCTCAGTAAAGGCGTGTGCTATCTGCACTCTTCCTCGCATACTCGAATCGTATTTATTCACATAGCCAAAAATCGTCTCGCACAAATCGGGATTCTCCTTTTTTTCTTGATAATCTAATACCAATTGCCTCACGCCTTTGTTGAATGGTATTCTCATATTGCGTGGCTGACCAATCAAAGTGATATTTTCCTCATCGTCCATTAATACAAAAACAGGAACCGAAAGTCCTTTTTTCAGTCTATCCAAATACTTATCGAATCCATCAGTATTGGCATACACAGACAAGAATTTCGTTACTACCTCCTCGGGCAGCTTCTCGTCGTTGTATGTGTCTTTTTCATCAGGGAAAAGATATTCATGCTTTTTACAATTTTTTGAATCTGGCTTTCCAAACCCTCCAGTGCATACTATACGCATACCATTGTACTCAGGATACCACTTTCCATTTACTGCAAGAGATTTATTTCTTTCGTAGTTAGTTGCTCCATAGGGCTTCGTAGGCATTTCTTTGATTCTAATTTTATCAAAGTCATTGCAGCAAAGCTTTATATAGTAATCGTCATCCCGTTTAAAGATCCAACCGCAATGAGGTTTTGCTTTGGAGTCATTGCGAGTCTTGGTTCCAAAGTCGCGGTTTTCACTGAAATAGCGGTCTTGATACTGTGTCATTTTCGCGAAAGAGAACACTTCCATAGTGGAGCGAAGCATCCCCTTTATGCTTGTGCCGGGTATCATAAATCTGCACTTGCCATCCTTCTCGTCGATATGACAAGGAATGACATCGTCTTTGTCTTTATTACGTATAAACATTGGCGACATATTGGTGATGTCGAACGTTATTATTCCATCCTCTCCGTCAGCGAAAGGCGCGTCTTGCGACACATCTTTTGCCAGTTTATCCGACCATGCCGGGGTATATACTTTCTTGTTGAGAGGCGCAAAATTAAATATTGATTTTAGTGCCATATTCTAATCCTCCTCTTTATTAAATCCAATGAATACTAAGCGGCCTGGCTGCAAAGATTTAAATTTGAGACATTTCTCATCTTCTTTTTCCTCCCAATACTGCAACATCTTTAGGCTTTTAAATTCTTTGATTCTATGGGTCATGAACATTTTTACTGAGGCAGTCTCGCTGCCTTTCAAGTCTTCTTCTTTTACTTCGTGTGTGTTGATGATATGTTTGCCGTCAACATATTTTATGCTTACCGAAGTTTTAGTTTCTGCATTCCAGAGCATACCCTCAATGACAAATGGGTTCTTGTTGTCATCGAATGTGATGTCATTATCGTTAAGTTGGAATGCAATGCCCTTGGCTTGAAGCTGGGTTTCCAAGTCGCTGCTTGTGTCTATAACATGCGGGTTGAGCTTGTCGCTTTCCCATATCCAACCCTCATACTTACCATTTTTTATTTTATTCATAATCAGATTTCCTTATTCCTGTAAAAATACCGTTACCTCTATTCACACCTCCGCCGAGTGGAAGCAAACCTTTGCAAATGTCATCAAGAGCCTGTTCAAAAGCAGGCTTGATACTGTCATCGCTTTCGAATGCCTGATTGTTAACTTTTATATTGAGGACATATTCCCGGCCTTTGCCGTAGCTCGCTTTCTCCGCAAACAAAGCTCCGTCCATGGCTCCGCCGGTAAAGCGGTCGATAGCCACATGATTCAATATCTTCGTCGGTGCGGTGTCTTCAATAATGTCTGACAGGAGGATGTTTCCTCTTGTTATCTTATTCTCTGCCGTGCCGAAGATGGCTGCCACTGCCGGATTGGCTTCTCCTGTTTTTGCCTCTCCATTTTCAACGAAATGCTTGTTGAGCTTGTTCCAATGATACGCGGTGCGGTGGGCGAGTGCGCCTTTCACTGACGATGCGGGAATGAGGGTCTTACCCTTTTTGCTGAATGATGGTTTTTGGGGCTTACTGTCATCCCATTTAATCACGAACTCATCCACGGGAGTCATATCAGCCTCGTCATCTCCATGGCCGGAGCCGAAAAGGAAGAAACTTTCGGGATTAAGATACAGAGTATAAGATGCCCAGCCGCTGCTTGACGCTTTTTCTTTAAAGTCGTCCATATCTGGCATTTCCACATCGAGGCGGGATGACTTATTCAGATAGATGTCTAAGTCTTCCAGCTCCTCCAGGTTGAGGTCCTTAGTCTTGCATTCTACCACGTCTAATTCACCATATCCGTTTCTTGTGCCACTGCCTATTCTCAATGCGGAGTTGCGGAGTTGGCGCAGTGCATCTTCAAACTGGTCCTTATAATCGTCATGATCATAATACAATTCCATTTCAAAGAGGAAGCGTGTTCCTTTATAAACCACCTGGTTGTCGAATTTTCCAGTGTTAGCGGTAACGCCCTTGTCGTTGATTCTCACATGCTGTCTGATAGGCATTTCGAGGAATTTCTCATAGAAGTCGCCTTTTAAGTCCTCTGCTCTTTTCAGTCCGTCGATAGGTTTGCCGTCGGCTCCTATCATCACGGCATCAGTGAAAATCACATTTGAGCCGTGACCCTTATCCCGGTCTTTCTTCTCTTTCCTGTCTTGAAATCCGAAGATGGAATTTCTGGCATCGGTAGGAATCTTAAGAGCATGGCGCAGGATGCCGGCGATGGCGGTGCCGGGAATGAAAGGCAAACCATTAATGTCGGTTATCACAGGCGCGTCGGTTACAATGTTTTTTATTCCTGTGCCTATCGCCAATGGTGTTTTTGCTTCCACCGTAACTCTGGCAATCAGGCGTTTCTTATATATTGTTTCCATAATCACTACATTTTATAAATTACGAACTGCTTTGCCCATTTCTGAAGCAAGGTTGATAAGGGTTTTCCGCAATGGCAGCTCTTTAGCGAATTTTATTTCTTTCACGAAATCAAACAGGGAGGTAAGTCTTCTGCGCTCATCCCATTTGGGCTTGGCGGTGCCATGAGTGAGGTAGCCTTTTGACGGGTCTGCCTGCCAAGACTCTTGCTCTCTTCCTTCTTTGCCGGGCTTCTTAAATTTCAAAGCTCCGAGGTTTGTCACTTCCTTGGTGAAATTGCCTTTGAGAATGCCGAAGAGATGGAGTATAAGCTCGTCCTCGTCAGTATATGTCATGGCTATTTTCCTGATTTCGCCCCATTGCGAAGCAAACGTGTCGCCTCTGAAAAGACCTTTCTTGTCGTCAACAAATTTATTGACGGCCGTCATAATGGCATTGTTCTCTTTATCTTCTGCTCTCTTGGATTTTAAGAAGAGAATAAGCGGCTCGGTGCTGTTTACTTCTTTCGCCTCTGTTTTTTTCTCTTTTGGCAATTCGTTAATCACACAGGCGGCCTCGCCATTTTCAGAGCCCTCTCTTGGTTTCAAGAAATCGGGGTTGTAGATAATTTTACCGAAGCCCTCGTTGTTGTATGAGCCCACGTATTGGCTCTCCACATTTGCTGGCTTGTCGGTTTTCACTATAAACACGCTGCCTTTTTCGATGCCGCAGCGGTCGGTGTCGCGGCATTGTCTCTTGAAATTCCAGGGTGCATATTGGAATGTGCGTATCTGGCTCTTCTGCCAGTCAATAACTCCATCTTCGTCGAGGCCGAGGGCTTTTGCCGTGGGCTGGAATGTGGGATTGCCATATTCATCGAGGAAGATGAGACGGCTGTCGGCATAAACAGCGATATATTGTCCGGTTATTTCAATCTCTTTGTCACCATCCTTTTTCTTTTCAGTAATATTGAATGGGTTTATATCACCTTTGCAATCCTCGTAATCTTGCTCCTTAATCTCGACAAGTCCATATTGTGCTGTCTTGGAGCGACCGATGTTTCTTTTCCCGATAAGGTTTTCTTTTATCTTGTCGGCAAGCGCATCATTATCGCACTGCACCTCGAAGAGGAATGCCGCTCCAGCGTCGAGCGACTCAAAACCATACATCTTCTCGTCTTCCGCACGTCGGAGCTCACGGTTGTATGCCGATTTGATGGCAAATGACGTTTCTGTTTTTGCAGGATAGCCGGCATTGTCTTTGAAAGCATAATATCCCGAACGGCACTGTTTCAGCTGTTTCGGATTTTTGGAATCTTCCACATAGAAATGGTGGATATAGCATTCCTCTGATGCTTTCACCAATTTTGGATGATACATGGAGGCGGGGATGTGCAGTGAGCGGAGAGGGCGGTCAGAGGGGAGCTGCTCATAACCATCTACAATAGGGTGGGCATCACCGAAGCGCACCTTGCCGCTATGGAAGACTTCGATTTGCTCTTGCTTGAAAACTCCGTCGTATTCTTTTGCCACGATGCCGAGGAAATTATTTCCTGGGATGAAGTCGAGCGTGCTGTTATTTCCCTCTGTGGCAGTCTTTACATTTAGTATCACGTCGGAAAGCAACGTGCATTTGAATTTCAATGTTTTCATACCTTACCTCCTTCCTCTTTTTCAACTTTAATGTCGCATCTTCCTAAGCCGCGGTTGCGTTTTTGTCCGAGGCGTTTTATCATTCCGAGACTTTTAATCACTGTGTCAGCGAACTCATCAGGAACGTTGAGAATCATGCCTGTAAGTTTGCAAGGCACTACTGTTTCCATAGTCCTGAGACTGTGGTCTTGAGCCACGCCATCTTCGTCGATGGCTGTTGATGCCACCTTGTTAAAAAGATATTGCTGCAGTTGACCTTTCACGATATCGTCTTTTTCAGGTATCGTGGCATTCTCGAAGAATGCCGTGCCTCTTTTTACATTTAAAGCCTCTTTCGCATCGTCTATTCCAAAGGTCTCAATTAAAGCCTTTTCCTGTTTTTCAGACTTTTTGCTTAAGGAAACATAATTTTCCACGGCCTCACGTATCAAGCCTTTCATCGTTTTGCCGGGAATGAAAGGTATGCCGTCTTTGTCTTTTATTACGAGGGCATCCACATCGGCGCCTGCCGACAGACCGGAGCCGCAATGCCATTGGGAGAAGAACTCCACTGTATATTTAATGTCGGTCATGCTTTGCCTCCTTTCTTTTCTTTGATTTCTTGTTCGTTAACAGTAAGCAGCGACAGCACATCGTAAACGGGGTAGAATTGTGCCTTGACAGGCTTTTCATTTTCGTCTTTGCCGATTTCGCGCTCCCACTCCTTGCACTTGGTGTCAGTAAGTTTTTTAAACAGCTTATTTAAGTCTGTGTTTGAAATAATATATTCCGCCCGTTTTTTCAGTTGTTCGGCCTGTGCCTCTTCATTGTGCATGGCGGTCATCCATTGCCTCAAGCAGCTCTTTACGGCATTGCCGTCTTTATCATTAGATTTGCTGAGTTTGCTTGTAGCATTCAATAGTTCTTTGATTGTCCACCTCTCATTGTATTCTTCGTTGCCCTCGGGCTTATTCAGGTAGTATGGTCCGAAATCGAAGCGATGCCGCCCCGTTGTCGGTCATAAGTTCTTTTTTCACAATCTCATCGTATTCCTCAACGAAGCTGCTTTGCACTTTGTGGAACATAAGGCACGAAGGAACTTTTTTATTTTTCTTATCTTCCTCCGATTTAGGATTGTATAAGTCAATCATCTTTTTCGACTTCGCGTCTTTCTTGGCTCTTGAGCAGAGGGCCTCGGCGAGGTTGTAGCCATAATAGAACGGGTATGAGGATTTGATGTATGCGATGCCCGCGCAGGCGGTGAGGGAGTATTTGTTATGGTCTTTATCCTCTGCGATATCCTTTGTCTCTTCCTCAAAATATTGGAGGAATTTTGTCGCATAGTCCATAGCGATGTCTCCACGGCATATCATTGTCATATCGTCGCCGGAAAGCACCACGGGCCGCATAGGATTTTTCTTGCTGTTCCATCCTTTGTCCTCGTCTTCTCCAGTTTTGAATTTTTCCACGATGTCTTTGAAAGTGCGATTTGCGGCAGCCACTGTCTTTTCGGTGAGTTTCTTTGAAAATTCGGAGAATTTTTTCTTGTCGTTTCCGATGGCTCTTACTATCTCGCCGAGTCCGTTCCCGTCGGCATGGATAATGGCAATCCAGTCGTTGCGCCAAGTCATGTCTTCAATATTATGCGCCAAATGCGGATTTAGTCCTTTCGCTTTGTCTTCAGTGATACCAAAACTTAGGCAGCTTAGTTTCGCGGTGTCGGCTTTATCTTTTTTCTTTACTGTTCCTTCGTCGCTGTATTCTCCTTTGTTCTCTTCTGTTGCCGGCAGACCTGTTTTTCGGCTTCGCTCAATGCCCATCAGTCCTATGGTGAGGCTTTTGGCGGGCTTATTGCGCTGGGCGCGTAATTTTTCTTCTAATTCATCTACTTGCTTTTTGAAATACTCAGGATTATTCTTTTCCTCGTCCTCGTCAAATTTCACCACTGCCTGGCTGATAGTGATGCCGGGTGCGGCTTCCATCACCTTTTTGGGAAATTCCCTGACTGCTCTTTGGCAATGCTCTTTGTCGAGGATGCACTTGATGTTACCAGCGGCATTAATGATAATGTCGTCTTTAGGGATGTCTTTTCCGCCAAAGAGACAATCATCCTTCTCTTTGGGGTTCTCCATATAAAAGAGGTCGGTGCATATCTTTTGCACCAACTCACTGGCTCCGACAATATCTTTCAGCTCATTCGTCTGGAAGATAAAGCCTTGGATGCCTTGTACGGCTGCGCCGTATAAATACTTGCTCATAGGCTATGAGTTTAAAGGGTTAATATTTTAGGTTTTATTACTTTTCTGTGATTACGCCATGCCCCACGCTCGCATGCTTTCCGAGACCGATATATAGCGGCAGTTGGATATTGCACTTGAAGTTGAGGTCGAAGGACATCAGCTTCACTTGTTTGAAGCGGACGGTTTGTATTTTCGGCACTGACGTGATGGTGCAAGTTAATTGCTCATCGATGATTATGTCGGAATTTTTTAAGAGCGACAGGATGTTGCTGACTAAAATCCGTTCGAGCATCTGCATTTGCCCCACTGCACTGTCGAGATTTTTGTAGCCGGCATAGTTTGCCTCATTCAAAGGCAACCAATTTTCGATGTGGTAGGCGAATGCGTTTTCGTTAATCATCACGGGAGTTTCGTATATTTTCGCTGAGCCTAATTCCATCTGCACTTGGCGTTCGCCGATATTCAGGTTCCAATCAGACTTTTGAAAGGTCTGGTAAAGAGTGTCGGCTCCTTCCCCCACTGCCACTATCGCCGCTTTCCGGTCGATAGTTTTGTATTGTATCAGCGGATAGCCATAGCGTAGGCTGTCGCCCTCGTGGTTGTGGAAGAGGATGTCAGCATCGTGCATCGACGCGATTACAGCCCCGCGGAATTTTGTGATGTCCCGCTTGGAAAGTTCATTTTTGAACTTTATTATGAGTGTTTTCACGTAGTCCATATTGTTGTAGTAATAATTTCGGGGCAAATATAGTGATTTTTTTTGATATGCGCAAAATAAATCAAAAAAAATGCGCCTTTTGAGCGCATTTTTGTGATTGAGGTTGCAAATGGTGCAATTATCGGCCTTGTCGTGTGCTGTAGCCTTTGATGAAAAAGTCGTCGGCGATATGCAGTTGCTGGCTCGCGCCGCCTCCTGTCCGCGGTTCAAACGGATAGGGGCGGCTTCTTTTTGGTTTTGATTCGCAATCCTTGGCCTTTCCTCCAATGGCTGCTTTGCATTATCTGTCATATAATTAATGTTTTATATGCAATTAAGCGAGCTGCAAAACCTCTAATTTTGTGCCTTTGAAAACCATCACTATTGGATGGATTTGAGTGCCGCAGGCATACTCCTTGGCCTTTGGGGTTAAGGCGTATTTCAGTACTTGTGCCTTTGCCTCTTCCGTTTTCTTCTGCACCTCGGCATCAGTGGCATCTGACTTGACGTATTTAAGCTCGATGATGCAGCAGTGGCGCAAGAGCTCATCCTCTTGTAAGCGCGGTGTCATAAAGAGGTCGCAATAGTATCCGTTGAGTTCCAATTCTGCCCAAGTGAGAAAATATTTTGAATTATTGAGTACGCCGAGCAGATAACATTGTATATTCTTCTCCCCTTCAATCCTCACGTTGGAGTGAACATAAAATTGCTCTGCGACATATTCCATCAGTGGCAGCCATTCACCATTCTCGCCAGCCGTTTGTATCAGACCGTTGGTTTTGGGTATGTCTATTTCCATTCGCTCGCTCATCATCGCTGCCATACTGCCGTAAAACTGCTTTCGGGCGTTGAGGTTGGGGATGACGAGAGCATTCCTGCCATCAGTATCCTTTCCCCAGGTGAGCATTCCGTAGTAGTACATCAGCGATGGCAGGTTCTCTGTCTCTACCAACTGCAGAGCCATTATGTCGTCTTTTAAATCTAGATTCGTGTATCCGTTAACAGAAATATCTTCCAAGATACTTTTTCCTATTTCTGCCCCTCTGTGATCTATATCGATAATGTTTTGGAGTTTTTTGAAATCCATAGCCGTGTTGGGGTCAACCAATTTTTCTGGTGCCTCGCCAGTAGTTATCAGCTCTGACAGATAAAAAAGCACCATATTTGAGTTGTACATACGTGCATTATTGTCTTTTATCTTACTCTTCGAGAAGCAGTATCCGTCGTACCAAGGACGAATCTTGTCAATAATATCGTCGGTGCTTTCCTGTATCATTCCCTCTCCGCGATAATAATCAATCATCTCTCTCACATCCTTCTCTGAGAAGCCCACGATGTCGTTGAGAATATTATAATGCGACACGTTTGTGGCGATGTTGAATTTGCTGGAGAGGTCGGACATAGTTATAGGCGACACGCCAATCATAAAAATACGCTCAAAATTTGGCTTATAAGCCATGAAAGCAGTGCGGTAGAAGCCGTCGGCGTGGGTGAGGTCGTGATAGGCCTGTTCTCCTTTCTCACTGAGGATTGTATTGGTGAAGTTGTCGTATTCATCGATGATGAGATATACGTGCTGACCTCTATTCTTTGCCTCTTTTGTCATCTCTCCAATCTTATCGCCGTGGCTTTCGAAGTTGATAACTCTCTCCACTGTCTCAGGGTCGTAGAATTTCGCATAATACCTCATAAATGAGTTTATTTCCCTACAACAATAGTTGTTGAATTTTTCTTCGAGAGTATCGCCTTTGGAATTATTGACTTGCGAGAAGTCGAAATGTAAGACTTGGAAATAGCCTTGCAGCCTTGTCGGATTTTTTGCTATCCATAGTCCCTTGAACTCTTCTTGGAAGAGGTCTTTGCGGTTGATGTCGTAATAGTCTTTCATCATCGACACGAGGAGGCTCTTGCCGAAACGGCGAGGACGGGTCAATAACAGGAAACGACCTGCCTTTTCTAATTTAGGCAGGAAACTCGTCTTATCAACATAATAAAGGTTTCCCTCCTGTACTTCTCTGAATCCCGACACACCCTTTGGCAGTTCTTTTATATTCTCAAGCTGTTCCATAATCGCAATATTTTTTGCAAAAGTACATACTTTTTCGCAATCTTGCAAATAAATTGTTGATTTTTTGTTTTTTCACCTTGTATCCAAATAAAAAATGCGCCTTTTGAGCGCATTTTTTTATTTAGTGTAAATGATTTCACCTTATTACATATCCGGCGAAGATACTAGCACTTTGGCGGAGCTGTTGGAATAGGTTGGGAATGTTTCTTCGATGTCTTGATAATATTTGATGAGGTCTGCGCCGTAGGAGTAGCTGACGCCGTCGAATGTGATGGTGCCGGACTCGTCGAGAGACACTTCCTGGTCTTTGTAAGTCTTGTAGTTTTGCGTCGCTGATGTTGGCTCGCTCTTCTTGTTTCCTATGCCGAGCACTTTGCCGCCGGTGATGGTGAAGGCGTTGTCGGTTTTGAAAGCCTTGGCAGAGTATTGCGAGGCGAGGGAGTAAACGCTGCCTCCGCTGATGGTTATGTTGCCGTCGGCTTTTATGCCTTGTGCCTTACTGTCGTCATCGCCGTAGGTGAAGAGAGCTCCTGTGGTGATGGTCTCTACCGTTCCTCCGCTGATATTGATATTGCCATCGACATTGATGCCCTTGCCTCCTGCTCCAGTGTTGAGTGCGCCAACGCTGCCGCCTGTAACGTTGAAGTCGCCGCCATTTTTAATTGCCGATGTTCCGGAGATTTCAGCCTCGTCGGTGTCATAATAAGCGGAGCCGAAGCAGTATGCAAACAATGAGCCGCTGATGACGTTGATGGTGCTGTCGGCTTTCACGGCTTTTGCTCCCTCTCCGTATGTATAACCGATGAGCTTACCGTCGTTGACGATGATGAAGCCGTTGTTCTCATACTGGTCTTTAGTGCCTTTGGTCTCTCCACGGAATTTCATATTTATGCCATGTCCGTAAACTGAGGCTCCCATTACTAATCCTCCGTCGATTTGCAAGTACTCACTTACACGTATTCCGTCTCCGGAGCCTTCTGTAACTCCTGCGAGCACTGCGGCGGAGCTTACCATTTTCTCTCCTACAGAGATGCCGTGTTTGCCATATCCAGCCACTTCAAGTGAGTCGCCGCTGAATGTCGGGTTGCCTTCGATAATCATGCAGGCTTTTGACGCAGAAAGTGAGTCGTCGTAGAGATACGATGTGCCGGTTAATGCGATGTCGATGTGCTTGCCGTTTTGAATATTTATGGCCGCGCTGTCGGGGCTAGCGAGTGTCAGATTGTCGATAGTCATAGCGATTTTGTAGTCGCCGTCGGTGTAGAAGCTGCCGTTTTTCGATGAGCCGCTGAGCACATAATTCACTTTCGACTGGAGGTCGTCGCTCTGTATCACGCTGACGTGCGCACCATTTGCGGCGACGGTGAGGTATTGTGCGATGTTTCCGGCCACGGTTACGGCGGCGGAATTATCCTCGTAAGTCACTATTACGGTGTTGTCGTCCACCTCGGTGTCGCTGATTACGATGTTGGAGATGTCGCTGATGGTGTAAGTTTTTCCTTCGATGGTGAGCGTCTCGCCGTTGCTGAAAGTTGCGTCGCCCACGTTGGCTGCCTTATGTGAATAAGTGATGCTGCCGGTATTCACGTTCATGCTCTGTGCGCCTGCTGTGATTGTCGTGATTGCACAGATTGCGGTAAGTATAGTTTTTTTCATTTCACAATCTTTTTACTGGTTTTGCTGTCCTTGTTTTTAATCACGTAAACACCTTTGTTGAGGCTTTCATTGTTGAGCATACGCTGTCCGCTGACATTGTAGATTTCTTTGTTCTGGCTTTCAGCCTGAATGTTGCTGATGCCTGCTGCCTGTGAGCTGAAATACATTTTCGAGAGGTCGGCGACGGTGTAGGACTGAGCGTCGCCCGATGTCGGGGTGACAGTCATTTTGCCGTCGGCGAAGGATATTACTGTGCCGATAGCGGTCGATGACTGCTCGGCACCCGATGTTGTCTGCACGACTAAGTAGTCGTAGTCGCCTGCATTGGCCAGCGAGGCCGTTGCTGTCAGAAGGGTAATGAGTAGAATTTTTTTCATAATATAAAATTTTTAAATTTGGCTTGCGGTGGGCTTACTCCTCAATCGGTTTGAGGGGATAGTATTTGGCGCCTCCTTCGCTGTTGTCAGGGTTGGGGAGGGCGTTGATGGCATTGGCGAGGTTAGTGAGCTCATCCCAATGTTTTCGTGCCTCTTCCTCTCCGATTTCGATCATGCGCTTGGCGTTTTTGTTGCCGAAGCTGGAGAAGTCGAAGAGCGAGAGTGAGGGCTTGATGTAGATGTCGGCGTCGGCTATGTTGGCGCTTCTTTTTTTCGCTTGCGGCTGACTGATGAGCCAGTCGAAGATGCCGAGGAGTCCTTTCTGGTTGAAAATCGGCTCGCTGTCGTCGTCTGCGTCAGCCTCGTCCGACTCGCTCGACTGCAGGTCTATTGCGATGACGATGTCGGCTCCCATTTGCCTTGCCACATCGACAGGGAGGTTGTTGAGCACACCTCCGTCCACGAGCCATCTGCCGTCGATTTTCACGGGTTTGTAAATGCCGGGTATTGACATTGAGGCCCTCATGGCTTCGGAGAGTTTTCCCTCGTCGAGAATCACCTCTTCCATGGCCATCGGGTCGGCGGCGACGCATTTAAACGGTATGAGTGTCTGGTCGAATTTCGTGCGTCCTTTTACTTTCAGTATGGAGTCGATTTTCTCCACCACGTTGGTGCCGTTGAGCAGTCCCACGGTTTTGTCTTTCTCATTATATATTGGCACTCCGAAGAGATAGAACGTGCCGTTTTTCTTTTTCCAGGGCATGTCCATCAGGTCGTCGTTGCGGTCGGAGAGGGTGTTAAACCAGTTCATCGTGAGGAAGAGGTCTGCCATCTCGTAGTATCTCACTCCGACGGCATACATTCCTCCGACGATTGCTCCGATACTTGTGCCGACCACGCAGTCGATAGGCACTCCTGCCTCTTCAATCACCTTAATGGCGCCGATTTCGGCAGCGCCTTTTGCGCCTCCGCCACCGAGCACGAGCGCGACTTTCGGACGCTTCGACACGCTGTCTTGCGGCACAACATCACTTGCGGAGAAAGAGGCTTTCTCCTTCTTTGCCGCCTCCCCTTGGCGCGGTCCGGCAGCGGAAATATTTATCGCCATTATTAAAAAAATTAGAATCTTCTTCATTTTCTCAAATCTCAAATCTCACCTTGCGGTGAGCTTTTTCTTTAGAACAAACCCGACCCAGTCGGGGCAGCTCCTGACGGAGAGTTTTTTTTCTTTAAGACAAACCCGACCCAATGTCCGCTCAGCGGACAAATGAAAAATGAAAAACGAAAAATGAAAAACAGACGGTCCCGGAAAGTTAACGCTTCCTTTGCGAGGGCTCAACGCCGGAACGGCGCTAATTCTCAAATCTCAAATCTCAAATCTCAACTGGCGAGCTTGCGAGCCTTTTCGGTGGCAAATTTAGTGCTTTTTTTTGAAATCAACAAATATTACGGTTTTTTTTCAACGAAATGGCAAAAAAAATCAGAATACGCTTGCAACTTTCGTCGAAATAGTGTAACTTTGCAGCGGCTTCGTCATTGAAAAGTGTAGTTTTCAGCTACCGAAACTCATTGAAAAGTGTAGTTTTCAGCTGCCTAAACTCATTGAAAAGTGTAGTTTTTGGCATCAATTTTATATTGAAAAGTGTTGTTTTATGCTGTATAGGAAGATAGAATCGTTTATAGAAGAGCAATTGACCTCTGCCGACGACAAGATATTGATTATTGAGGGCGCGCGCCAGACGGGCAAGTCGTATATCATCAGGGAGACGGGCAAGCGTCTGTTTCCTCACTTTATCGAGTTGAATTTCGCCGAGGACGCTCTTGGCGAGGAGAAGTATAAAAATATCAGAACCACGGAGGAGTTTTATTTCCGCCTCAGCACCACGGCGGGCAACGAAATGGGAGAATACGGCGACACTCTGATTTTCTTGGACGAGATACAGCAGTATCCCCAATATCTCACGATGCTGAAATTCTTCAGGCAGGAGCATCGGTTCCACTTTATTTGCAGCGGCAGTCTCTTGGGGCTGGCTTTGAGGGTAACCACTTCGATACCTGTGGGCAGCGTAATTCGCAAGGAGATGCATCAGCTTGATTTTGAGGAGTTTCTTATCGCCAACGGCATGGGTAGGGAGGCGATAGATGTTATCCGCCGAAAGTTTGAGGCTCGCGAAAGTCTTGACGAGACGACACACGAGTATATCATGAAATTGTTTCGCCGCTACCTCATCACCGGAGGAATGCCCGACGTGGTGAATGAATACCTCGCCACAAATAATATAATGAGGATTCGGCAGCTTCAAAACTCCATCCACTCGCTTTATGCCGACGACGCCGCGAAATACGAGGCCGACAGCGGCCGCCACCTGATGATAAAGAGGGTGTATGACATGGCGGTGTCGCAGATGGAGAATAAGAAGAAGCGCATCGTGGCGAAAAACATCCGAGACAAGGAGGGCGACCGGTTCGACAACTATATCGAGGAGTTCGAATACCTTATCTCTTCGGGTATCACAAATGCCGTGAGCGCAATTAGCAACCCTGTGTATCCGCTTGAGGCCTCGATGCAGAAAAATCTCGTTAAGCTCTATCTTAACGACACCGGAATACTCACGTCGCGGCTTTACAGCAACAACGTGGAAAGCATCCTCGACGATAAGTCAAGCGTGAACCTTGGAGCCGTGTATGAGTGCGTGGCAGCGCAGGAACTCAAGGCCCATGGGCACCGCCTCTTCTACTACGACAACAGAAAGAAAGGCGAGGTGGATTTTATTATCAACGACTACACGACACAAAGCGTGATGCCGATAGAGATAAAGTCGGGAAAAGACTATGCCGTGCATAGCGCGCTCAACAACCTGTTGGCGGTGCCTGACTATAATGTGAAATCGGCCTTGGTATTGTCGAACGACAGGGTGGTGAGGCAGGAAAACCAAATTTGGTATATGCCGATATATTATGTTATGTTTTTGTAGAGTGCTACTAAACTGTTGATAATGAGGGGAATACTAAAAATATTGATTCTTGCGATGCTCGCTTGCGGAATTGCGGCGGGGGCACAGGGGCTTGCTGCTGCGGAGAAACAGACTTCGCCGATGAGCAAGGGAACGCCGATGAGCAAGGGCACGGCGGCGGGCGAGGCTTCGCTTGGCACGCAAGATGTAGCGACGGTTTATGACGAGAATGTGTCGCCCTCGCAGCGTCATATCACGGAGATGCTGCAAGACGGCAAGGGATTTATATGGCAGGCGACGTGGGACGGACTGACACGCTTCGACGGATATGAGTTTGCCACATTCAAGGTGATGCCGGGCAGCGGGTGCAAAATGCCAAACAACCGAATTCGCAGTTTCCGACTCACTCCCGAAGGCGACATAGTGTGCCTCGTGGATGGAAAATACTACCTCTTCGACACGAAAAAATATGCTTTCAAGGATATTGCCGACAGCGATACGACGGCAATGGCCGCGCTCTTTAAGAAACATATTCCTAACCTGCGAAGCCATGTACTTACTGACCGCCAAGGGATAAGGTGGAGATTGTTTCAAGGGGGAACGGAAAAGACTGTTTCCAAAAGCCTCAAAGCACGCCATTTGGACATGCCCGACACCATAAAAGTTTTGTGTTTGTTTATCGACAAACAAGAGAATATTTGGGTGTGCGGAAGAAACGATAATTCAGTAAGAATATTTGACAAAAGCCTTGATTTGCAAGGCTTCCTTGGACTTGACGGAAAACTTTACAAAAATTATCATCGGAATGAGTGTCCTGTGTATGGGATTTGCGAATCGAAGAATGGGGATGTGTGGCTGTGCACGAAGCCGGAAGGACTGATCCAATTGAGAATGGAAGGCGGCGGAGCCGCAATGGATAATGGAAAATGGATAATGGAAAGCGGCGGAGCCGCAAAATGGAGTGCTCGGAGGATTGAGACGGGGAGCGACAGGGTGTATAACGCTTGCGAGGATGCAGAGGGGAGACTGTGGATCGCAACCATGGATAAGGGCGTGATGCTAATCGATAATAATAGGATATTGAACCGCAATAACGGCTTGAAGGGGTATCCGAAGGAGGGGTATAATCAGGTGCGGTCGATATTGATTACTGCCGACGGGCATCTTATTGCCGCGACGACCGACGGCATTGTGTCGGCGAAGATAGGGAAGCCGGAGGAGATGGTGTTTAATACCCACTCAATGTCATCGGACGACAGCCAGAGTCTGAGCAACAACGCCACGATGCAGGCGGTGCAGGACGCTCAAGGGCGCATTTATATCTGCACCGAGAGCGGCGGAGTGAATGTTATTGAAAATGAGAACCTTGACGACAAGGAATACCGTTTCCGCCACTTCGGCGAGGACAGCGAGATTCCAGCGCAAACCACTTTCTCGATGGCATACGCCGCAGGGCAGTTGTGCATCGCCGCCAATAACGAGGTGATAATCTACGACCCGCAGAAAAACAGCAGTAGGGTGCTGGGGTATAACTTCTGGAATGAGAAACTGCAATTCACAGAGGCACAGCCGGTTATCACGTCGCAAGGCACTCTGCTTCTCGGTCATCTCGCAGGCGTGGCGGCCGTGGATACCTCGGAGATAAACAAAACTGGTTTCTTGCCACCGATAACGCTCACCTATATCGACATCGACGGCAAGGAGCGCGACTACTCCGCCACCGCCAAAGACACCTTATTAATATATAAAGACGAGAGGAGCCTCACCGTGGCATTCGCCGCCCTCGATTTCACCGGTCCGGGCGGCATCAACTACGCATACCGCACAGGTCCCGACAAGGAATGGAACTATATTGGCGAAAACCACTCCACCACGTTCGTGAACCTGCCTCCGGGGGAGTATCAAATGGAGGTGAGAGCCACCAACAGCGAGGGGCAGTGGGCTGCCAAACCACTGAAATTCACGATGATAGTGAAGCCGGTGTTCACAGAGACGCTCTTGGCGAAAATCCTGCTTTTCCTGCTACTCCTCGCCCTCGTAGCCGGCGCATTCTGGCTCTGGGCATACATAAAGAGAATAAATAAGGAGAAGGAAGAGGCACTCGAGGCTTACCTGAAACTGGTAAACCCAATGGATAATGGAAGTGGGCTTCGCCCAATGGATAATGGAGAGCGACTTCGTCGCATGGATAATGGAGATGCAGGCAAGCCTGCAATGGAGAATGGAGAAGGGCTCCGCCCGATGGAGAATGGAGATGCGAACAAGCTCGCAATGGATAATGGAGAAGGGCTCCGCCCGACGGATAATGGGGATGCGGGCAAGCCCGCGATGGAGAATGACGGTGGCTCTGCCGAGGAAGAGCAGACGGCGACTATTATATCCGGAAAGGGTAGGGGCGACAAGGCTCTCGATGATAAGTTTATGAAGAAGGTGGCGGCATTTGTGGAGGAGAATATCGGCAACGCCGACGCCAATATCGACGACATGGCCTCGTTTGTGGCCGTGAGCCGCTCCGTTTTAGAAAGACGAATGAAAAGCATCGTGGGTGTTACGCCGGCCGAATTCCTGCGCCGCGCGAGAATACAAAGAGCCACGCAATTGCTCACCTCTACCGACAAGACTGTGGCGGAAATAGCATTCGAATGCGGATTTAATGACCCGAAATACTTCTCACGAATTTTCAAAGGCATAACTGGCGTTACGCCTTTGAAAATTCGTGAAATGGATAATGGATAATGGAAAATGGATAATTAGTATCGCCGTTCCGGCGATGGCGGCAAAGCCGCGGTTGGAAACGTAAGCTAATTAGGGAAACTTTTGCGTCAAAATGGGGTGAAAAAGCCATTTTGACGCTTTTTTAAACCCAAATGACGGAAATTTAATACCAATAAATAAGGAAATCATCGTAATTTTGCACCGCAAACACGGCACTCCGCAGGAGCTGCCCCGACTGGGTCGGGTTTGTCCTGGAGCAGAGATTCAAAACGCCGGAACGGCGTATAATTCTCAAATCTCAAATTTCAAATCTCAAATTAAAAATTTATAATTTTTATAATATGAAAAAATTGAACTACTATGTTGCAGCATTGAGCTGCGCAATCGGAATCAGCGGCATGGCGAATGCCGCAAAAGTACACACTATCGGCGACTCCACGATGGCAGAGTATGAGGAGTCGAGAGTAACAAGAGGTTGGGGAATGTTTCTCCAGCAGTTCTTGGAGGGATGGACGGTAAACAACCGTGGCAAGGCCGGCTCTTCGAGCCGCACCTTCTACGAGGGCGCCGCCTACTGGGCATCGGTGAAGAGCCAGATGACCGCCGGCGACTACGTGTTTATACAGTTCGCCCACAACGACGAGAAGAGCAATGGCGCCGACGGCGACTCGCTCATCGCCTATTACAACAGCGTCGGCGATGCCACATCGGCCTCTTCGACCGTGCGCACAGGAACACTGCCCTACGACAGCTACAAGTATTACCTTTGTAAATATGTGGAGGAGACACGCGCCTTGGGTTGCACCCCGGTACTCGTGGGTCCCATCTGCAGAATGTATTTCAGCGGCAACACCATCCGCCGCAACGGCCGCCACGACCTCGGCGACAGTTTCACGAAAATCACCGACAGCGGCGTTACCACTGGCAACAGCATCCCCGAGAGCGACCACACCATGGACTACGTTTATCAGATGAAGAGCGTGGCCGACTCACTCGGAGTTACTTTCCTCGACCTCACCACAGCCACCAAAGAGCTCTTTGAGAGCTATGGCGACACCAAATGCCATGAGCTGCTCAGCGACGGCGACGGAAGCACACACCTCAACACCACTGGCGCAGCACTCGTGGCACGCCTGTGCGCACAGTTGATGAAAGACAATGGCGTGCTTGCCGACAACGTGGTGCTAACCAGCGACCTCTCCGTAAGCCCCTCGGAGGCCGACTTAGGCAAGGCGTACACCGGACAGACACTCACCAAGGAGTTCTCGCTCAGCGGTTTCTCACTCTCTCCCGAGGAGGGCACAGTGAGCGTTACCGCCTCCGACGGCTTTAAGGTTTCGACCGACAAAAGCACTTGGAGCCAGACACTCAGCATCAGCTACAACGCCGGAACGGTAATCACCAGCGTGTTTGCGCAGTGCGAGCTTACAGAGGCAGGCGAGAAGACAGGCACGATAACATTCACCCAAGGCGCGAAGACCGTGGAGGTGCCTGTCACTGCCACCGCCGTTACACTCGAGGGCGGACAGGATGTGCTGGTGTATTGGCGACTTGAGAAGGACGACAGCTATGAGCTCACCGGCCCGGCAGTGGTTTTCGGCGAGACAATGAGTAATATGTACGTGCAGAGATACGCGTCGCCCAACAGCAAGGCCACCTGGCCCGAGGAGACCGGCTGGGACGCCTCACGCAAGACACAACGCTGTCTGATCAACGGCGATGCATGGCCGGCAGGCGAAATCGACGAGGTGTATGACAGATATATCGAGTTTGGCGTGGCAGCATCGAAAGGCACAGTGCTGCGCATCGACTCCATCGGACTCTATGTCTGCGGTGCCGGAGGCAACGGCATGCGCTGCCATATCAACTACTCCACCGAGCCCTATTTCGCCAACGAGGTGAACTTCTACGCTCCCGACAAGATGGTGGCCAACACGATGACCGCCGTGAGCGTGCAGCCCGTGATTGAACTCACAGAGAGCGACACCCTGAGAGTGAGAATCTACCCTTGGTACAACGGCTCGGCAACAGGCAAGACCATTTGCATCAGCGACGTTACAATCCATGGAAGCGCCGTTGACGCCTCCACCGACGGCATCACTTCCGCTACGGCAGCAAAACCCTCAGAAACAGCTTTTTTTAGCATCGACGGCACTCGCCTCTCAGCTCCCCGCAGAGGAGTGAACATCGTGAGAAGCACGAATGCGGAGGGGACAGTTCAGAGTAGGAAAATTATTTACAAATAATAATAACTGACTAAACATTCACTTTTATGAAACATTCAAACATTTTCAGAACCTTGTTGTTCGCCGCGGCTCTCCTGCTCCCCTTCGGGGCTATGGCCGACAGCACAACATTAGCCTCTTGGGGCTTTGAGAACACTGAGGATGCCACTACATGGTTTTCGTCAGAGGCTCCCTCCCTCGCACCAGACACGTGCGTTGGAGAGTCTTCAGACTATGTGATGACAGCCCTTTCCACTAACCGCTATTGGCAGCTCACCACCGGTTGGCAGGTGAGAGTATTGCGCATCGAGAACACCGATGCCAACGCCATTACTGACTACACCGACGCCAGTCAGCACAACGTGTATTACGAGGTGTCGTTCCCGACAACAGGATACAAGAACATCGCAGTGAACTTCGCTGTGGCATACGGCGGCAACGCAGAGGCCACAATGGAAGTGGTGGTATCCACCGACGGCGGTACCACCTGGGCAGACGCAGGCAGCATCACCACAACAGCAGCGTGGTGGACATACCAGGACCAGAGCGTATCGCTCTCTGCCAACAATAAAGAAAAGGTAATCGTGAGACTCATCGCTGGCAACGACTTCGCCAGCAACTGGAACCTCGACTACCTGAACATCACCGGAGAGGCATCGGAGGCAGGAACAGCCGTGAGCGCTGACGGACTGACAGTTACATGGCCCTTCAATCTCGGAACCAATAACGACAGCAACGGCGAGGTGTCGCAGGAAGGTGTGATGTCGGTGGCAAGCGTGGCCCTCGGCGACAACATCAACTACCTCACCACCCGCACGGCAGGCGGACTGACATTCTCGACTATTCAGCCCACAGAGGTGGCCTCAGAGGATGCAGACGCCAATGCCATGAGCTTCACCATCACCCCGAAGAAAGGACTTACGATGACTCCGACGAGCCTCACCTTCAGCGCGTGCAGAATAGGTACCAACGGAGGAGCCTTCGACGTGGTGGCATACTGCGACGGACAGACCTACGAACTGCTGATGAGCGAGACGCCACAGCTCGTGAAAACCGACCCCTATTACAGCTCTTACACTATCGACCTGAGCTCAATACCAGCAACTACATCGACCTTGAACATCAAGATTTATATCCGCAACCTCGCAACAAATAAAGAGTATGGCTTCACCAATTTCGTGGTAACGATGAACGTGAACGGAACGATAGAGGCAGTGCCGGCATACACACTCGCAATATCGAGCTCCGACAGCAACGCCGGAACAGTGAGCTCATCGCCAGCCGGAACAGAATTCGACGAGGGAACAAGTCTCACCGTATCGGCAACAGAGAACTTCGGATACCACTTCCAGAGCTGGGTTGACGCCGACGGCAACGTGGTGTCGGAAGAGAACCCCTACAGCTTCGAAATCGCCGCCAACACAACCCTCCAGGCCGTTTACACCGCCAAGAACGTGTATGCGATGAACCTCAGCTACACCAACGGCGCAAGGACAAACCTCGTTACCGTGGAGCCAGAGGGCAACCTCGTGGACGGCGTGCACTATTATGAGGAGGGCACACAGGTGAAACTCACCGCCCTGAACAATAAGATCCTCACCTTCACCAATTGGGAGGACAACACCACTGCCGCAGAGCGCACGATAACCATCGACGAGGAGAAGAACATCACAGCCAACTACTCCGCTTGCGACTATATCGTGGGCTGGGACCTCTACGACACCAGCGTGCGCCAGGACCGTGCCGCTGAATACGCCAGCGACTCCGAGAACGCCGGACTCCTCGTGCTTCGCAATGCCGCAGGCACATCGCTCTCATGGCTCGGCTCCGTGATGAACGGCAAATCGAGCGCAAGAGTATGGCGCAAGCTCACCGAGAACGACTATTTCGAGATTTCATTCTCAACCACAGGCTACAATAATGTTAAGGTGAGCGCAGCCGTGGGCGATGACTACAACGCACACTCCGTGATATACATGCAGGCAAGCCTCGACGGAAGCAACTACACCACCGTGGGCACCTACAACCTGCCCAACAGAGGCTGGGACGAGCAGGAGTTCGCACTCCCCGACAGCTTCAGCAACCAGACCAAGGTATGGGTGCGCTTCATGCCCGACTACGACAGTGACCTCACAGGCGTTACCAGCGATTACGACGGCACCGGCGTGGCAGAAATCTTCGTGCTTGCCGATGCTGACGCCAGCGCCGACGAGACAGCCCCGCAGCTCGTATCGTCATTGCCCGCCAACGATGCCACCGACGTTACAGGAAGCGGCTCCGTGGTGCTCACCTTCGACGAGAAAGTGCAGCAGGGAACAGGCGACGTGACACTCGCCGGAGAGACACTCACAGGCACCTTCAGCGGAAAGACCGTGGTGTATAAATACAGCGCGCTCGACTATTCGACACAATACACCTTCACCGTGCCAGCAGGAGCCATCACCGACCGCAACGGCAACGCCTTCGAGGGATGCACGATAACATTCACCACTATGGACCGCAACCAACCCGAGCCGAGACTCTACGACCTCGTGATAGCACAGGACGGAAGCGGAGACTACACCACCTTCCAGGAGGCCATCGACGCAGCTCCCGCAAACCAGGCCACCCCGTACCTCATCTTCGTGAAGGCAGGAACCTACGAGGAGCATGTGGACATCCCAGCATCGAAACCCTACCTCTTCTTCATCGGACAGGATAAGGACCTCGTGAAAATCTCTGACAACAGACTCTCCGGAGGCGACAACGCATACCATGTGAGCAAGGGCGCGACAGTGGTTGACAACGCCGCCAACACACTCTTCGAGAACATCAGCTTTGTGAACTCTTGGGGCGTGGAGCAGAACGCAGGACCGCAGGCCCTCGCACTCTACACCGTCAACGACCGCGTGGTGCTCAACAAGTGCGGACTCTACAGCTATCAAGACACCTATCTCACCACTACCAACGCCAACTACCGCCACTATGTGAAGGACTGCTTCATCGAGGGCGCCGTTGACTTCATCTATGGACAGGGCAACGTTTACTTCGACGAGTGCACCATCAACATCGTTCGCAAGAGCGGAGGCTATATCGTGGCTCCAAACCACGTGGCCAACACCACCTGGGGATATGTGTTTATGAACAATACCATCACCGCTCCCGGCGTGCCTTCAGAAACCAGCGTATGGCTCGGCAGACCCTGGCACAACAACCCCAAGACCGTGTTTATCAACACCACGGCAGAGGTGACAATCCCCGCGGCAGGATGGTATGACCACATGGGCGGACTCCCAAGCATCTGGGCAGACTACAACACGATGAATGCCGACGGAAGTCTGCAAGACCTCAGCAACCGCCGCGACACATATTATTATATTAGCGGCACCGACACCGTTTGGGGCACTGCCAAGAACTACCTCACCGACGAGGAGGCAGCAGAATACACAGTGAAGAACGTGCTTTCTGGCGATGACGCTTGGCAGCCCACAGTGCTCATCGAGGAGTGCGAGGCCCCGGCACCCGTAATCAGCGACACTAAGATTACTTGGGACGCTGTGCCTTACGCAATGTGCTACGTGATTACTTGCGACAGCGTGGTAGTGGCATTCACCACCGATACCGAATACGACGGATACCAGGAGGGAAGCACCTACACCGTGCAGGCAGCCAACGAATACGGATGCCTTAGCCCGGCAGGAACAGCCGTAAGCACCACCGACGCAATTACCAGTGCCAACGACAATGCCGCCACCGTGGAGGCAGTGTATAACCTTAGCGGACAGAAAGTAAGCAAGGATTATAAGGGCGTGGGAATTGTGAAGTCGAGAAAAACCGACGGAACTTGCTATTCGAGAAAAGTAATCAAATAATAAGTTTTTAGTAAAGGTTTTTAAGTTAAGAGTACAAAATTCTCATAAATGTTTGGGGCTGATTTGAAGAGATTTCAAGTCAGCCCTTTTTCGATGCAAGCCTCAAGCTGTTTAAAACCACGCTGACGCTGCTCATTGCCATGAGCGCGGATGCGACGGAGGGTGTGATTTGGAAGTTGAAGAAAGGCGCGGCGACGCCTGCTGCGAGCGGTATGCAGCAAACATTATAAATAAACGAGAAGAAAAGGTTCTGGCGGATGGTTTTCACAGTCCGTCGGCTGAGGTTTATCGCCTCGGGGATTTTGCGCAGGTCGTCGCTCATAAGCGTCAGTTGCGCCACGTCCATGGCGATGTCGGTACCTTTTCCCATGGCGATGCTCACGTCGGCGCGTGCGAGTGCTTGCGAGTCGTTGATGCCGTCGCCAGCCATTGCCACCACGTGCCCGTCGGCTTGAAGCTGTTTCACGAGGTCGTCTTTGTCTTGCGGCATCACCCCGTATCGGTATTCGCTGATGCCCGCCTTCTCGGCCCAATATTTCACTGCCTCCTCCTTGTCGCCGCTCGTCATAATCACGTTCACGCCCGAGTTTCGCAGTGCCTCCACTGTCTCGCGCGCGTTCGGTTTCAGTGTCTCGCGCTCCTCCAGAGAGAGGTTGTCGCTTTTCGTGAAATCCGCGTTTTTATTCGGTATCGTAATCGTGCCTGTTTTGTCGGTAACGAGCGTGTCCACCCGTCTTAGCAGTTCGAGGGCAGTGGCGTCTTTGATGAGGATACCATCTTGCGATGCCCTTCCGATGCCGGTCATTATTGCCGTTGGTGTGGCGAGGCCCATGGCGCAGGGGCATGCGATGACGAGCACCGACACTGCCGAGAGGATGGCGCGGGGTAGCTGGCTGCTGCCTCCGATGAGCCACCAGAGGAGGAATGTGAGGATGGCGATGCCTGTAACTGCCGGCACGAAATAGAGAGCTACTTTATCAACTAATTTTTGGATTGGCGGTTTTGAGCCTTGCGCCTCCTGCACCATTTTTATTATTCCGGCGAGGAGCGTGTCTTTGCCTGTGGCCTGTGCGCGGAAGGTGAAGCGTCCTTGCTTGCATATCGTTCCTGCCAGCACCTTTCCTCCGGTTTGTTTTCCCACGGGCAGCGGCTCTCCGCTAATCATACTTTCGTCGATGTATGCCGTGTCGCCGTCGAGGGCTTTGATAAGTTTTCCGTCCACGGGGATGCTCTCTCCCGGTCTCACTTCGATGACGTCGCCGGGACCCAAAGCCGATACCGGCACCTCTGTTATGTTGCCGTCGTTGTCGGCGAGATGCGCCGTTTTCGGAGTCAGAGTCATCAGTCGTCTTATCGCCGCCGAGGTGTTATTTTTCGCCTTCTCTTCTAAGAGCCGGCCCGTCAACACGAATGTGATAATCATCACCGACGCATCGAAATAGGTATGGTTTTCGATGCCTCGTGCGCCCCAGAAAGAGTCGCCCCAGAAGGTGTTGAAAACGCTGAAGAGAAACGACACGGCGGTGCTAAGGGCCACCAAGGTGTCCATGTTTGCCGAGCCGTGCAGGAGTTGGCGTATAGCACTTTTGTAGATGTCGCGTCCGCAGTAGATGAGGTTGCAGAGTGCGATGATGAGCATCGTCTGGTTGGCGGTGTTTTTGTCGCCGATGTGCAGCCATCCCATCGAGATTGCCATTACGAGGATTGCGAAGACCCACGACACGATGGTTTTTTTCAGCAGTGCCCTCCACGAGGCTTTCTCTAATTCCGCCACGTTAGTGTCTTCATCGACCACCATGTCGTAGCCGATGTTCACGAGTTCCTCCTTCATCTTTTCGGGTGAGATGACGCTGTCGTCGTATTCTATCATCGCACTCCGTCCGGGGAGGTTTACCGCCACCTCCTTGACCCCTGTGAGCGATGCCAGTTTCCGCTCCACATTCGCGGAGCATCCGGCGCACATCATCCCTAATATTGCAAAAGTTTTCTTTTCCATTATTGTTTCTATTCTACCATACCTCAATATACGAAGGAGTTTCTCCAAATTTCTTTTTGTAATCTTCAGAGGCTTCTTTTACCATCCAATCCACGCATTCTTGTTTGCGTTTCTTTACTTTTTCTAATCTTTTTAATAGCTCTTCTCGATCCATATCAAAATATTTTTTTTGCAAAGTTACGATATCTTTCTATACATCAAAACTTTTTTGAAAAAAATTACTGCTGAATAATGTCTTTTGGTTTTGAGAAGACGCAGCCGCAATAGTTTTGACGATAGAGTTCATATTGAGCCGACAGTTCTATTGACCTCTTGTATCCATTGCGTTTTTTAAAGTCAGAGGGCAGGAACTTCACGCCATATTCCTCTTGCAGGCGGAAGCCGATTTCATTGATTTTGTCAGCTTTTTTCAGCGGACTGATGGTGAGCGTGGTGGTGAAGAAATCATACCCTAATTTCTTGGCGTATTCTGCCGCCTCACGCAGTCTCATCTCGTAGCACACGAGACATCTTGCGCCTCCCTCCGGCTCTTTCTCAAGTCCTTTCACAGCCTGATAGAAAGTTTGCGGGTCGTATTCCCCTTCAATCACCTCCACCTTATGCTTGAAAGGCATCGCCGCCACGAGTCTTTTCAGCTCTGTCACTCGCTTTTGATATTCCTCCGCCGGACTGATATTCGGGTTGAAATACAGCATTCCAAGTTCAAAATATTCCGTCAGATACTCCATGCAATAACTTGAGCAGGGGGCGCAACAACTGTGGAGCAGCACTTTCGGCACCGCCCCGTTCAGCCCTTTGATTATATCGTCGAGCAATCGCTGATAATTCACTTTCGGCTCCATTTGTCAAAAATCTTTTGTCAAAAATTTTTCTTCAACCCCCAAAACCTACTTTAAAAATCCATAGTTCCCTATCGGAAATTAAAAGTTTCCTATCGGAAATCCAAGTTTCCTATCGGAAATCCAAGTTCCCTATCGGAAATCCAAGTTCCCTATTGGAAATCCAAGTTCCCTATCGGAAATCCAAGTTCCCTATCGGAAATCCAAGTTCCCTATCGGAAATCCAAGTTCCCTATCGGAAATCCAAGTTCCCTATCGGAATTTAAAAGCTCCCCTCGGAAATCAAATCCCCCTTTCGGAAGCTCTTTTCAGAAATCAAATTCCTTTTCAGAATTTAAATACGTTATAGCTTATTCCGTTGTCATACACGTCTTCGCCCTCGTATTTCTTCGTCGCTTTCACCACTTGCATCGTGAGCGGCAGCACCACGATCTCGTATGCAGTTTTCAGTGTCACCTGACTGATAATCATCGGCAGCATCACCTCTGTTGGAATTACTCCGCCGAGAGCGAGCGGTATGAAGATTACCGAGTCGGCAGCCTCTCCGAAGATGGTGCTCACGATGGCACGCAGTCCGAAGCGGTGTCCTTGGGATGCGATTTTCATGCGGCTCATCACGTAGGCATTGATGAACGAGCCGGCGAGGAATGAGGCGAGCGATGCCAATGTGATGCGCGGTGCGAGCCCGAAGATGGCGTGAAAGCCCTCCTGGTTTGTCCAGTATGGCGCGCCCGGGATGGCATCGGCGAGCGATGTGAAGCTGATGAAGAGGAAGTTGGCCGCAAAGCCTGCCCATATCAGCAAACGCGCTTTCTGATATCCCCACACCTCGCACACGCAGTCGTTGATGATGTAGGAGATTGGAAACACGAGGAGCCCGGCCGTGATGGAAAACGGCCCCACTTGCATTTGTTTTGTCCCGAGGATGTTTGCCGCGATAAGGCAAACGCAAAAGAGTATGCCATAAAGCATAAACAGCACACTCACAGTCTGTTTTTTGTTCATAACACTTGTTTTTAAAGAGGTTTTCAAGCACTCTGTTGTTAAATCGGGTGCAAAGGTACACATTTTTTTTGAAATGGCACATATTTTTCCCAAAAACAATACTATTTTTTGTCTTTTTTTTTGCAGGCTTATAATTTTTTCGTAACTTTGCCCGCGGATTGGCTTGAGGAATGAATGGGAGTAGTTACAAGAAGCATCTGAATTTTCTAAATAAACATTAGCTGCATTAAAAGAAAGAATGGTAAAAAGGACGTGGATTCGAATGGTGTTTTCGGCGGCGGTAATGTTGTCGCTTTGCCCTGCGTTGTCGGTCGCTGCATCGACGGCTGGGGGAGGGATGTCGGCTGACGCAGGCGTGTCGTCGGCATCCGAAAAAGTATCGCAGGAAATTGGTAGTGTTTCGTCTGAATCCGATGAATCATCGAAGTCGAAAGCCCCGCGGGTGTCAGATATGCTCAGGCATCAGAAATTCCCTGGGTCGGTTCCGGCAGGAAATTACAGCGGGATTACCCACTTGGGCGGCAACCTGTATGCCGTGGTGGATGACAAGGGAAAGACCGACGGCTTTCACTTGATGCGCATACGACTCGATTTGGAGAGCGGACGCATTGACAGTATAAAATATTTGGGATTCCACAGCAGCGGACTGCCCAACCGCGACGAGGAGGGTATTGCATATCGGCTTTCAGACAATACGTTGTATATCAGCGGCGAAGACGATAACGAAGTGCTGCAATACAGTCTCAACGGAAAACCGACGGGGAAGAAGCTGAATATGGATGGAGTGTATGGCAAATTCAGGTCGAACAGAGGCTTGGAATCGCTTACATACAATGCCAAGACCGGCAGGTTCTGGACGATAAACGAATGGTCGAGACCGGGCGAGACGGAGGGCGACCTGTTGCTATGCTCTTTCGGCGACGACCTGCAGCCGCGGGAGAAAATACATTACAAAACGCATTTCCCTCTGAATGAGGAGACGAAAAACGATTTGATGGGAGTGAGCGAACTGCTGGCCTTGGACAACGGCGGGCTGCTCGTGCTTGAGAGGCGCGTGAGCAGCAATGCTCAGCATACAATGGGAATTGTGTATTGCGCAATTTATTATATCTCGCCAGAGTCGCTGCAACACAGCTATGTGAACCACAGCCTGAGCACGGAACTGTGTAGCTGGCAAACCCGTATGAACGTGCTGCATCAGGACTTCGCAAATTATGAGGGAATGTGCTTCGGTCCGAAACTCAAAGACGGCAGGCAAACCCTCATCCTTGTGGCCGACAGCCAAGGGCAATACAAAGGCCTCCTGAGAGACTGGTTTAAGGTGATAATTCTTTCAAATTGACAATTGACAATTGATAATTCAATTTAAAATAGACGTTATGAAAAAGTTATTTGCAATGGCAGTGGCGTCGCTGATGTGCCTGTCGGTGTCGGCACAGAAAGCCCCCGGCACATTCACTATTTATCCGCGTTTAGGTATCAACCTGTCGAAAATCACTAAAGATTATTTTGTGTCTCAGGCAGGTGAGGGCAAATCGAAATACAAGGAGGGCATTACCGCCGGTGTGGAGGCCCGTTATCAGATTCTCGACTACCTCGGAGTGAGCGCAGGAGCACTTTTCAGCAATGCCGGAACGAGGTTTAAGGATGAGGCAATCAATCTTTCAAAAACAGAAAGATATAGTATTACTAGTGCGAAATACCGTTTGTATTACTTGCAGGTTCCCTTGCTTGCCAATATCGATATAAGCAATACCGGACTGACTTTCAAGGCTGGCGTGCAGTTTGGCTTCCTCTTTGGTGCGAAGTCGAAATACACGGAAGAGATAGGCACAAAGAATAACGACGAGTGGATTTACGACCGCAAGGAGTATAATCCGTCGATTGATGATTCGTTTAAGAAAGTCGATGTCGGCATCCCCGTCGGTTTGGCATACGAGTATCGCAATGTGTCGTTGGATTTCCGTTATATCATCGGGCTGACTCGTATCTATAATGTTAATTACGGAGAGACAAAATGCCGCAACAGCTCTTTTATGATTACTGCTGGCTATGGCTTTGATTTATAATAAATTACATGCGATATGAGAATAGAGCACGCAGCACTTTATGTCTGCGATTTGCAGGGCGCCAAGGCCTTCTTCGAGAAATATCTCGGAGCGACGGCCGGCGATGAGTATTACAATCCGAAAAAGCAATTCAAGTCGTACTTCCTCTCTTTCGACGGAGGGGCACGGCTTGAGCTGATGTGGAAGGAGGGTATCGACGACGCGCCGAAAGACCGTGAGCGCACTGGTTATGCACACATCTCCTTCTGCCTCGGAAGCAAGGAGGAGGTTGACAGACTCACCGCACGCCTCAAAGACGACGGCTACAATGTGATTAGCGGCCCAAGAACCACCGGCGACGGCTATTACGAAAGCTCGATTGTCGCAATAGAAGGCAATATCATCGAGCTAACCGTGTAGCGTTAGAACGCTTTGGCGCATTTTTCTAATTCCGATATTATTTTGATGTGTTGTGGGCAAGCCTGTTCGCACTGCCCGCATTTTATGCAGTCGGCGGCGCCGTTGCCTGTTCCCACAAGTTTTTTGTAATCGGCAGAAGCCTGCTCAAGCAAACCAGTGTTCGTGCGTTTGTTCATTATCGTGAAAATGCCGGGGATATTGATTTTTTTCGGACATCCTTTCATGCAATATTTGCAGGTGGTGCAAGGAATTTCGTTCGAGGCTCCGAATTCCGTGCGTGCTTTTATTATTGCAGCCATTTCCTCGTCGTTGAGCGGTTGGAAATCTTTCATATAGCTCACGTTATCGAGCATCTGTTCATAGTTCGACATTCCCGAGAGCACTGACAGCACTCCGTCCAACGAGGCGCAGAATCTTATTGCCCACGAGGCGTATGACATATCGGGGTTCACGGCCTTGAAAATCTCTTTTACTTTTTTGGGAGGGTTGGCGAGTCTTCCGCCTTTTATCGGCTCCATAAT
>Ga0065711_1028664_pt1 | contig 39876 bp, 19 predicted proteins | sample Hoacrofraction12_FD_59098 | JGI IMG/M metagenome (GOLD analysis project Ga0065711, IMG submission 59098) | Hoatzin crop microbial communities from Cojedes, Venezuela - Epithelial fraction 12 v2 (version 2) | ecosystem: Host-associated > Birds > Digestive system > Esophagus > Crop | place... | reverse complement strand
TCAAGAGGTCAGTTTGTGTTGGTAGGATTTGGGGTTGCTGTTCTCTGTTTTGTCTTTAAAGTGCAAGGCATTATATGGTTATTTTAGGAACTTCCTTTCTGTGTGTGTGCATGTACGAGAGAGCTTCCAACCTAATACAATCAAGTTAGATCCAAAACATTAGCTCTATTTATCTATTCTGCAGTGTGTTTAACTACAGTGACTATTGATTATAAATGATCTTGCCATTACTTAAATGACAAATACAGACACACAATTACCTGAGAAACTAATGGTCAACAGCTGAATTTTTAAGATTTAATAAATGTAGGTTCATTTTTGAAAGACTGCAGTTCACAGGGGCACCATCCTCTTTGGCTCATAAAATCAATATTATAGGTAGCAAAACTAATACAACATTTGAAGTTCCTTTGGCACAACAATCAAAATATGAACAAAGTTTTTGGTTTTCAGATCTGAAGTCCATGTTAGGCTACATGGTGTGATGACCATAAGCTTCAAAACCATTTTCCGTCTGATTTCATGTGATTGTTTTCTTAGGAGGCACAAGATCTTCTTGCCAAGAAGGAAGCACTGAAGGAGGTTTGGGAGAATTACATCTTCCTGGAAAGTGAAATCAAGTCACACAGAAAGGTGCTTGGAGGAGGAAAGAGGTGGGAGAGGTAACTGAAAAAATCAGTTACTGTTTACCTTATGTCCTGTTTTGCTGTACATCTCTTTTAAAACTGTATTTGAGTAGTCACATCCCAGATTTTTTGAGTTTAAGAGTAGACAAAGAAAGGTCTGTGCCACCACCTCTCACAACTAATTAAGTCATTTACCTCAGGAAAATGAATGTCAGATTTGTAAAGGCGTCACTGAATGAGTATAACATAGCATTTCTTTGTTGTGTTTTTGTCATGTCATGCTAGACACAATTTTGCCTCTTGTGTTCCTACCAGTTCTTCCTTTCTGGAGAGCCCCATTATTACCCCTCTAACCTGCTGGAGCAGAGCATGGTGTCTGCATCTGTTGGCTCTTTTGTCTGTGTTTAGTTCAGAAGTACCCATAAGCTTACGTGGTAGAGCTTGCATTGAATCTCCAGTTTTCTCAGGCTTCCAATTTGCCTGAGTCCAGCAATTTTAATTCCAGTACTATGTGTACTCTCACTCTTTGCCATGCTCTGTTTCCCTTCCCTGCTCAGTTAAACAGGTTCTGCTTTGTGGAACATGTGTTAATACCTGTTCCCTTTGGGGGATATAGTTTTGTAAAGCCCAGAAAGGCTCCAGCTAGCTCTCTTAGCTTCTTCCTTGTATTCTTCCAAGCCAGCTTCCAGTCCCCTGCATACTGAAGTACCAGAAATCCTTTCGGAGGCACAGAGACTTGCCCAAGGCAAAGCAGCCTATGTAGACTTGCCAACCCGACCTCACCCCATCTGTCTCTGAGCTACTCTTGACTGAACTCAAAGAGCTCTTTATCTCTCCAAGTAGACTCTGAGAGTGGGAACCATCACCTGGCACTGTTGAAGCTTGTACCCAGCCTCCTAACCTAGGTCAATATCACCTTATTTTGCTCCCTGCATGTATAACAGAGGAAGAACTGTTATGAGAGAAATTACTGAAATGACCAATTTTCATTCTGCTTTCTCTGTCCACTTACCATGAACTGTTCACTCAGGTTCCATCTAGCAGTCAGTAGCTGAACTGTGTTGCAGTTTTCTGAAGTGGGTAAGAGTTTCACTGATGCAGTTCTCTTGATACTCCCTGTAGTTTGAAACTGCATATGCTTGAGATCTGCAAACTAGAGTGGAAGGAAGGGGGTTCATTAGCCAGGTGTGGTGCCAAAACCCACAAAATTAAAGATCCTGTTGAAGGAATGGATAGCTTGGAGGAAAATGTAAGAGCTGCATACACATCAGCAAATACAGGCCCATCTGATCTCTTTTGATTAGAAAGTTTAGAGGAGCAAAGAGCAAATTCTCAAAAATAAATCTGCTTCAGTGATCTGATCTCCCTGTCACCAATGGTGTTTTTTACACTGGTATAATGTGTTGATTTCATGCAGGAGTGCATGGGCTGCTGAATCTTGCTGGCCACTCAATTGTTCACAGACATATGTCTGTACAGGTATCTGTATGCATACGTGCATAAAATAAAATAGATAATATAATGTAGTGTAGCATAACATAATTAACATATTATAAATATAATTTATGTATTGCATAAAGCAAGCCATATAGATTATGCTTTTCTGCCTGCTTGAGCCATTTGCTAGTTGATAAACGAAAGAGCTCTCCAGCCATTTTAATCAACACAGTCTCACCTTTTGCCTTTCTAACTGGAAACTACAGAGATTTATGTGGAAGACAAGTCTGAGTGGTTTTGGTTATGATGTGTCATCCCTAGTACTACTGCTGCAATTAGCTGCCGCCTCTAATGCAGGGAAACTTTGGTCCACTGCTCTGTTTAATCACAACACACAGTGCAGGTGTTGAGCTTTGTACTCTGAGCAATGACAAGGTGGGGTGGGCATTTTAACATCCTCTTGTTCTATCTAGTATGAAGATTGCAACAAATTTATCCGTATTTTAGATTTCGTAATGTAGTTTAATGCATAATTCTTGTGGATGACGTCCCTTGCACAAGCAGGGTTTTTGTTGGATATTGGCATCAGGTTGCCAGTCTCTGTGGATGTTTCCTATGAGCTGGTGCTTAGAAGGGCCTTGCTCTGGGTTCAGTTGTGCCCTCACTGACAGCTGTATAAACCCACAAGTAATTTCACTGAAGTTATTGAAAGTGCTCTGGACTTGTACCGCTGTAGCTGGAAGCAGGAGGTAATTAAGTTCATTTTGAAATTCTTCAGCATACAGCAAACACTCAGCCCTACCCGCCCACACAGACAAAGAGGCATAGGTACATACATGCAGGTGCAGTTCATAAAATAAACGGCCTGACTGAGTGTATCCGCCCAGATGAAAGCCAGATGCTTGGGAAGGAAACTCTTTTCCTGCCAAAGTGGCCTAAAAGCCGCCAGCTTGTATACGGTCAGCCTCAGCTGTGTTGCCATGACCAGAAATAGCGTTCTTGGGAATATTTACAAGGATGAATACACACCCGCTTTTTCTTCCTTTGAGGGTTTTAACAGATGCTGCTATGCTTGGAGTTTTCTAATTAAAAAAGGTCCTATATGTGTCAGTGTCATATGAACTGTGGCACTTTTTCTGCTATCCTGTTTCATAGCATAGATCCAGCGAAGTCCTGAGAGTGCTGGTTGCTGTATGTGTGCAGGGGGAGCCTCTGCGTTTACAGGCACATTGTCTTCAATCACATACATTCCTTAAAAAAGGTGATGCAAAGGACTGATGCCTTTAGTGGAACAGAGAAATTGTGCTTCAGAGAACAGTATCTCTTGCTTGGGCAGCACACTGTCCTCACAAGACAAGCAGCTGACATCCTTTTTAGGCTGTTGGAAGAGCCCCCACAACCTGTCCCCTGAGGCAAGGCTGGATGAGGGGCAACACCATACTTCATCTCCTCCCTTCCCTGAACCTCTCTTGCTGTCCTGACTCTGCAGCAGCAACTCTCAGTGCCACAGTAAGGAATTCTGCAAGGTCCCCTGAATGACATAGTATCATGGGTTGGAAAAGACCTCTAAGATCATCAAGTCCAACCATCCACCCAACACCACAATGCCTGCTAAACCATATCTCGAAGTGCCACATCTACACGTTTTTTGAACACCTCTAGGGATGGGGACTCCACCACCTTCCTGGACAGCCTGTTCCAATGCCTGACCACTCCTTCAGTAAAGAAATTTTTCCTAATATCCAATCTGAACCTCCCCTGATGCAACTTGAGGCTATTGCCTCTCAAATCAAATGAACCACGTAATTATTTAACTTCAAGAGCAGGACAAGGACTTTCTTCTGCAGGACTCAATATGGGGAACTCAGCAATTCCTGTAAAATTGTTGTGGAATATGTTTGAAAACCCCGTGGCCCTGTGGGCTAGCTGCACTGGCAAATTATCAGGAGCCTCTCAAACCACTGGTCATCCTTCTAAGGGAGCAGTCCACATAGCTGGCACTTAGAAGCATGTATAGGTTGAAAAAAGTGCAGACAAATCCAAATCTCTCTGTCTGTGCTCCCAGCAAGATGGATACAAGCCAACTCTGGTCCAAAACCTGCATAGCTGTGTTATGATAAGTGAGTGTATTAGTTAGGACACAGTGCTGTGCTGACTTGGCAAGGTGGCTTCCAGGTGGGAACTGGCTTAGGTTCATCTGGCCCAGGGAGCAGGCATTACATGCTCAGCTCATGTCTGCTCCTGCCCATGGTGGCATGCAGAAGAGAATTAGAGTTACAGATTTCAGCCAAAAGCTGCCAAACCTGGCAGCTGAGGCAGCCTACAAGAATGCAAAGATCTCATCACAGATAGGGACCTGCCCTGATGGCAGGATGTGACAAATAGTCAACCCAGCATGCAGACAGATTAAATGGTACAAGCTCAGAGCTGAAGATGGGTTTGTTGACTGTATCGTGATGCAGTATTGCTCATCTAGGACTGTGTCCGCTTTAAAATGAGGAAGAGGTTGGGATATCATTCTCTGGGTTAACATTGATATGACTTGTCCCCATGTAAGATCCTGCTCTCGCTTATATATTTAGTAGAGAAAGACACCAGTGTATGCCTTGGTCTGGTTTTAAAGATCATTTTCTTGACAAATTTCTAAAGAGTCATTTTTTCATACAGCGCAGAGACAACATCCTCCCAGCTGTGTTCTGAGCTACTGGTCACAGGCTCCATCACTCCAAGCTCCGCAGCAGGTAGGTCAATGTATTCTTCAGACATGTCCTTTGTGGGTTTATCTCATCCTGCCTCTGTCATGGGGACCACAGAGATGCCTGGTCTGGCACGATCTTCTGGCCTAACTCAGGCTTTGTAAAAGACAGCCATAGGTAAGCCTCTGGAGACTTGACTGATTTGTATTTAGGACAGAAAAACACAGACCTTTATTTGTCCATATGCACACAGTATGCAAATATAACCCTATAGCTTGAGAGGAGGCTTTGGTTATATCTCAGCTAATGGAATAGAGCAGCCCACATCTCATTTCACATCCCAGTCTCTGTCTGAGACCGATCATGTGTCCAAACATGAGAGTGGCAGGGGAGGCTTCAGGTGGTAGAGAATATGCCTGTGTTCCATGAACTAAGTGTTGTTTTCATGCCTTGTCTTATAGTAGGCTTAGCTTTTCCATGTAGAAAAATCTGCAGCTGTGCTCCAAGCAGTGCTCCAAGCCTGGAGGAGGCTTGTGGAAAGATGTGTGTACATGTGCTGGGAGCCATGAATGGCACAGAATAAACTGCTGAACAGTGAGCACCCAGCTCTTCCCTGTTGTAGCAGCTGTGATCGTTTCCAAATCAGAGCCAGGGCTGAGACAGTCCCGATGTCAGCAGAGGTTCTGCACCCTCTGCCTCCCTCCCTGTGTCATTTTCTCCAGTGTTGTGTTGCGACACAGAGGGCAGTGACAGTAGCAGTCTTGCAACAGGGTGCTGCTGATGGGGCAAAGGCCCAGGCTTTGCACTTGGCCACCGGATCTTTCTGGCTCCCACAGAAAGACAAGGCAAGTCCAAGAAGAAACTGATGCTGGGTGGGGATTTGTGAATGCTGCTCTGTGCGAGGGAGGACAAATCTCTGTTACATGCATCTGCAGTGAAGCAGAGCATATTTTTCCCTGTAATTTTTTAAACACTCTTTAGTTACTTCGACGCAGACCAGAGCAATGATGCCAATCATATTAGTGGGTTTGAACAACATCTAGCAAAAAAGGGGATGCAGCACAGCTCTTGAAACACACTTATGACTACAGTTTATAGTCAGTGGGCAATTCTGATATTTTGGCATTTGGATTAGTGTAAATATGGAAACACTGACTTTTGGGGGGAAACAAAAAGAATTGGATTTTTTATTCTTGTGGTACCTAGCTACTGCTCTGTGTGCATATGCACCTGTTTTTCTAACCTTAATGACTTTGGAGTACATGGACCAGTTTCTCTCTCCCAGGTTGGCATGAGGATAGTGTCCTCAGGGATGAGGTCCTACCAGTTTTCTGAAAATTGATGGTCAGGCATGAGAGATACTGTTAGTGCTTCTATTGAAGGAAAGGTTGATATGTCCTTCCCTCATTCCCATTTATTAGCCATCAGAGAACTCACGTGATGCTAGGGCAGGGGGATGAGGAAGCAGAATGAAAGGAAAAAGTCATTAGAAACCAGGCTTCATTAATTCAGCTGCTGAGGGAACAGCGTGTTTGGAAAGGTCGACATGTTTCATTTGACCTAAACAAAATGCTTGGACATTCTTCAGCTGAAATGTTTCATTCCTGCCTATTGAACCAAATCCAAACACTTTGCTTTGGTGAAGCGCTGTAATGAAGGGCTTGGAAGGGAGCAGCTGCAGCTTACTCCAGCAGCACTTGTCTGCCCAAGGGCTGGGAGAGGGTGATGTTCTTTCTCCAAACGTGCAACGTTGATCATCTCCAATGTATTCATGGATTAATATGGACTTCACCTCAGGTGTTAGAAAACGGTGAAAGACCTCAGTCTGTCTGCTGTCCGAAAGGAGTGTATGTCCTCCTGCCATAACAGCTATCTGAAGGGAAAAAGAAGTTGTGCCTGGTCTTCTAGGGAAAAGGCATTGATATGACTTCCCTCTGTGTCTGTGTGTGCTCACATTTGTCTGTCTGTCCTCCCATCTGTGTCTTTAGTTAATGACCTGCTTCAAGCCAGTTTGGGCATGTTTGTACATACGATACGGGGTAGACATGTGGACAGCAGCGGGCCCCTGCTGTTCCACACTTTGGAGCGTGAGCTAGCCACTAGCCTCAAGTCCTTCCCTCCTGTTCCCGTGTGTGTATCGGTGAACAATGATGCGGGTGAGACAGTGGGATTTGTTGACAGACCCATTCTCCCCTCCACACCATTGCCTGGAAGTTAATCCAGCCTCCTAAGTGGAAAACTGTGATGAAAATCATTGCTCTGATTTGGATATGGTGGGTTTGAACTCAGAGCCTTTTCTCTCTTAGGAGAGCTTTCTAAGCACTCCACTATGAATTTTAGGCTATAGATGTCCCTTGCTGTGGCATAACACAGCAAAAAAAATGGCACAAAATAAAAAAGGAAGGGAGAGCGTACAGGGCGGAGCTGGTGCCCAGGGTGAACTGCTTAAGGCAGCTTAATGATGGATGGAGAGAGGGTTTCCCAGAGTTCAGGGTGCCACAGGAGTGGAGACTTTGACCAAGAGATGCTCTCCTGGAGGCTTCTACCACAGCATTTTTCCCTGCTGAGTGTTTGTGGAGTTCAGGCAATAGTTTTCAAAGTAAAAGAAGGGAATTAGTCCTTTGATCCCACTGAATTTCAACAGTGTCAGGGCCTCTCCTAGAGGCTCCCCAAAAGCTCCTTGTAAGGATGCTGGATCCTAGCAACAGCAAAAACAACCATAGGTCTGATCTCAGGAACAGACTGGCTTGTTGACACATCAGTGACAAGCAGCATCAACACAGTCTGTTCTCCCTGCGGCTGCCAGTTCGGCTGCCGCTCTGAGTGTTTGATCTAGCAAAGGCTCCAGCCCAGAAAAGCAAAGCCCGGTGTTTCTTGTTCCTGGCTTAGGGAGCTTGGTGCCCCTTGTGCTGTTTTCTCTGCCACCAAAAGCCCGAATACCATTTTTAATGTTTGCTTGTTTGGTTCATTCTCAACCAAAGTCACATTCCATTAAGCTGGATGCCAGCTGTAGCTTTCCCTTTAGACCACTTGCGCTGTAGCGTTTCACCTCCTTATTACCCCTGTGCTATTACACTTGGCTGCCGCTAACTGTCTGTTTAACATAGGCAGGTGAACCAGCGCTGCTTTCCCAGGGCTGGAGCAGTGCTTCCCTGGGTATCGCAAGGGAAGGGACTACAAATGACTCTGGAAGAGTGTCTGATGCTGTGCCACCACCATGCCACAACGGAATGCACGGGGAGAAGGGACTACAGGATTTCTGACACTCATAAGGAAAAAAGTAATGCTGTAGACAATGCTCTTAGGGAACTGATGAAGCTAATCTGCATTGCAGCAATGCCATCTGACCCAGACACTCATCCAAGCAAAGCTGATGTGTGCTCCAGGCATTTCAGAGCTAAGATGAGCCAAGGGATGCATCTTCCTCTCAAAATTTAGGCTGCCCCACCAGATCTGGTTAGAGATAGATTGCCTGGTGGAGTGAGTCTCATACAATACTCCAAATACTGAAGGAAAGCTCAGATGCATAGTCTGCGAAACAGGCACTGAAAAGGATTTAGTTTGTTGGGGAGACTGATGTAAGAGATGAGAGAAGTTTTCCAGGTGAAAGATGGGTTCACAGGGCACGTTCCCTCTTTCTGGTTCTCCCTGCCTTTGCCGGGACGAGAAGTCCCTCATAGTCCCTCTTGAACACTTGTATTTAAAAAGGACAACAAAAAGGGGGTTAAGAGATGTTATCACTTTCATTCTGTAATTGGAAGGGAGTCTTGAGATATTCATTATCTGCTCCCAGCTGATGCTATGCTGTCTAACAGCACTGAAATTGCAGGATGACAATTATACCACTGATGGCATAATTTATTGTTTTTTTGTTACCCAAGGTAATTCCAATGAGGTAATAAATCTACATGTCAGTAAGTAAATACTCAGTTTACCAGCTGTGCTCTATTTTATAGCCATAGGTTTAATGCTTTCAGAGAAGCATTTGTGAAGTATCGCTTTGCAGTTAGAGGCAAAGAGAAAATTAAATGTTCCATTTTTGTTACCAAAAGAGATTTGTTTCTCATAATTTGTCTTTCTGTTAATATTGTATAACTCAATGTCTTTGTCTTTTGCTTGCTCATCAGCTCAGCCCAAAGACAGTCTTGAAATGCCAAACTGGAACTCTGCTCCATCGAGAAACCTTAGCATTTCAAAGATGGTGTCAGGACAATGCCAGAACCACTTCAGCCCTTTGTTTACTTACTCAAGGAAGGTTGCCCAGAGCTTTGGATGCATGGAGAGTCATGGAAGGACACGTTCTGCTTGTAAGGACTACCGAAAGTTTGCATCCAGGTATAGACACAGCTGGGACTTTCTATCAGGTTATTTTTGTAGGGAAGAGATGGTGTTTGCTGCAGTATTTCCTTCAGAGGAGCTGTGAAACACAAGCAAACCCTTGATAAGAGTCTGGGTCATTATCCAGGAGGATACTGGAGAACATCAAAGGCTTTGAAATGTAAGGATCTCTCTCACTGCTTTAGGGACAAATGCCCCCAGATTGGACTTCACCTTCAGGAAAGATAAATCACCCTTCATTCACCATGTAAGATTCCTCCGTTGTGAAGGTAGTCCATAAAAGGAACAGAGACACTGTACCTCGTGGCTGGTTTGGCCTTGCCTTCAGCTGATCCCAGCTAATTTTGAAACCAAGCATAGAACTGATGTTGCATGCGACTTCAGACAGTCCCATCATGTGGGCTGCATGAAGCTATTTGAGGCCGTGACAGGCAGCCAAAGGAGTGAACTAGGCTGTACGTTGTTTACACTCACCTAGAAATCCCATTAGAAATAAAGTATTGTCTCCTGGAGAAACTAGTTCTACCAAGCTGGCATTTGCCATCTTTAATTTAACTTCATGTATACTAAGGGTGGGAAAGACCTAGGTCCTCAGCTGGTTTCAGCTATCTTGAATCTGTCTCCTTCAGAGAAATGACAACAGTTGACAGCTCCAGTTTTAAGGCTAGCCCCTATGTGGACACTGTCTGCTGCAGACTGCTTCCTACTGCGTTGTTCAGTGGATAGGCCTGCACATGCTTATTGCTAAGATTGATTTCACAATACTCAGCCTACATTTCTCCTTTGATAATGATATTTCATTGGTGATAGTTCAGCTGCACAAAGCCTTAGCCTTTTTGGGATTTTCCACCCACCTGCTATACCCATTCTGGTATCACATGTCCCTGTGATTATCTATTGAAGACAAGCATTTTAGCTGTTGTACTTTTTTCCCCACAAATTAGACCCTGGATCATCATTTTTGTCCCCTTCTATAATTACTTATTAATTGTCAATATCTTTCTGGTAATGAGATGCCCTAAAATGAACCCAGTACATTTTACTCTCGTCTCATGCCAACCTAAATCCAGCTAGAGTTTCTAGCAGAGTAGTACTTAAAGCATCATGGATGATGTCTCATGTTTGGTGCTTCAGGCAAGATGTGCGGAGTGGATGAATTCTGTGTTGCCTGTATTAGAAGTGGGAGAGCTCTATTTACCTGCATTTACTCCTGGGAGGAATTTCCTTATAGTCAGTGAAGCCTGGTCACATAGGCATTGGGGTACATGAATATCAGGATCAAATCAGTATTTCCAGCTTCCCCTCTTCACAGCTGCACAAAGGGAATCTTCCACTCCGCGCTCCCTGCTCCACAAGGACAGTGCCATAAAATTGTAACAGCCTTTTTTGTTCTGTCGGATTGCAAATGCATCACTGGCTTCCTCATAGACTTCGTTCAATGTTATTGCTCTCCATACTTTTCCCTCCAGTGAATGCTATTTCCCCCCTGATAAATTAGTGTACAATTTTCCAAGAGCTGCATCTCACTTATTTCCTGCCCATATTTCTAAGGTCTCTAGGGCTCTTTGTATTATTTCTCTTGCTTTCATTTATGTTCCCCTACTCTCTCATCTCAACTTAATGTTATCTACATATTTTATTAACCAGCTGTTTTATTCCCTCTCACTCATCACAAGTGGAGATGCTCCCTGAAATGAGAGCTACCCATTGTGCCTATAGGGAACATACGAGATGCAAGCCCCTAGTCTATTATTATTCCTTGTTTGCAGTCCTTCAGACAGTTCCTGTGACAGTATTTATGTCTAAGCCAATGGGAGATAATATTTGAGAGGCACTTTATCAAATGCTTTCCTGACTCCCAGCTCTTTGATGCCTGCTGCTCTCCCTGCTCTCATTGATTTTGTACTTCTGTTGAGTTTATATGCGTTTTTCTCACAGACTTAGTCTTTGTAAGCCCGTGGTGTTCCTTGCATATGTTTCCGAAAGAGATCTGTGTAAATCTCAGGACATTACAGGGAGAACCATGAAAAGATACCGTTTAAAGCCAGCATGAAAGCTCCAGTTGTGTTCAGACCTCTAAAGCCATTTCCAAATAATGAGACATGCCATACTGTTTGGCTGGGCTTGAGGAGAAAAACTCTAGATAAACATGAGAAGATAAAAGAGATCACCTTCCCCTTGATGTATTTCCTTGTATTGTGTGAACCTTTATCCAGTGGGGATTGAATCACATCTTGTCACACACAGAAAGAAAAGAAGTCATTAGCTCAGCTAATTGTTGAAGATAAAGAGCAAAAGGCGATGACAGTTTGCTTTGTGTGTGGTTAAACTTGTTAAATGCATAAATTAAGCAATTCTTTTAATTCTTATTTGATTCATGACACTTATGGTATGGTATTCCACCGTGCCAGCACACTAGCACTTTTTTTTTACTCCTCTCAATTTCAGTTTAAACTATACCTTTTCTTGTTACACACATTAAATAAGTAAAATTATATTGCAGTACACAATACCGAATGTTTTGATTTGGTACTGCATTATACAACATCCTTTGAGTGTACATGGTGTGAACACATACTTTAGTAATACTTCTGTAGAGAAATGATGAGTAGTATGTCTGGACCTGGTTTGTCGTGAAGCCACAATACAAATATACACAAGCTTAGTAGAAATAAGTGGGTTTGGCCAACTAGGATATTTTGGTTTTATTATCTATAATTAAGTTTAATTTACATCCATTTTCTTTTGAGAATATATGAATGTGCTTAAAGCACCTTGAAGTTTATATGTTTAATTAGACTGTTAACTAATACCATACTGAGAAATGGATGGGAGTTGACCCATCAGGATTTTCAGCAGCATCAGGGTTTCCAGTGGCATCAGGATTCACTGCATTAGGATTTTCAGCTATCAGCTGTGTGCAGAGCAGGTCACACGTGTATTGTCACACGTGTATTGTCACACGTGTCCTGGCACTGGTGCTTAGAGACAGTCCCAGTCTGTGTTCAATGAGAATGTCACCCTAAGCCTTTCCCTGACTTTCGCACCTGAACAGTGTTACATCGGCTGCATTTCTGGGGTGTCTGTTTTGCAGAAAACAAGAAAAATAGAAACTGATACTTGAAGTTTTGTGCACGGCTATTGAAAATCATCAGTGTCTGTTTTGTACTCAGTACATGTGCTACAGACTAAGGATGAGTTAAATTAAAGCCTTAATCTGTAAAGCACTCGGGATCTCAGCCTACCCTTGGCATTCCAGGCCTGCAGTTGCTTTTAAGTTTTGTGGTGAGTGGAGTCAAGGTCCCTGGTGTCAGGTGTGGACCTGCCTGCTCTCCTTCCTTTCTTTTGTTCCACTTCTCTCTCTTTTGCTATGTGCAGACCCCATGCCTGTTTGAGAAAATGACATTGATTCTTAAGGAGTTCTTTTTAGATTTACATGTGTTAACAAAAAAGGGGCGCTTCACTTCGAGGATCTCCTTGGGATGTACGGGCAGAGAATAAAGATTGCTGTTAATCCCGGGCTGAGTCACGGAACCGGTGTATGGCTTCTCCGGGGAACAAAGGGGAGATGCCAGAGAGCTATTACCTTGGAAATCCCACCCAGAGCAGGATCATCAAGAGCTAACAGCTCCTCCTAGCCTCTTCTAGCTACTGGAAGTTATCCACAGAAGGAGGCTGTATTTACATGCCTGGAAGAAGAGTTGCATGATGTTGCATTCCCATCCCATGCCTATCAAAAGTACTGTGCTCTCTGAGCTGGCTCAGGAGAGCGCCCAATTGATTCAGAAGCATTTGAGACTGAAGCATGATCAAGCCCATGTACTCCTCTTTATCAGTAACAGCTTTTGCCTGATTCAACCTTAGGCATGGTTGGCCCAACCTTGCTCTTTAACCATTGCAGCTTTGGATCTGACCTTCTCCTTCAGCCAGCGTGGCTGTGAGAGACGGGATTGCCTGGGCGCAAGCTGGCAGATCTGCATTGCATGCTTCAGCAGCTTCTAACACCAAATTCCTGTGTCCTATCTTTTGCTTCTTTACCAGTGCTGTGTGCTGTATCAAAAACTCCTGTCAGCCCCATTTTATGTTCCCAAGTCTCCCTGCCTTCACTAGGTTCAACCTGGGGTCTTGTTTAGGGAAAGTTACACTACTCTGGATGCTCATTATTCACTCGTTTATCAAGTAAGATTCTGTTATTTACAATGTTACATCACAAAATGGCCTTTTAAGACCATTTTAGGACATATCTTTCCCTATCTGCTTTTTCCTGCCCTCCTCCTAGATACATTTTGGCACCCAAAACTTTTCCTTCACTTTCCTTGCACATATAGAGATAAATGGGAGATCAGGAAGGTCTCTGCCTTCTGTATCATTTAAAAGCCTTCTCACATCGTCTTAACTGGCTCTACACCCTTCCAGAGGGTAAACTCTTTGTTGCTGGTGTAATTCTGTTTTTAGATCTCAGAGGAGTCTTAGGCTGCTGCTGGAGCGCCAGGACTGTAGTGATATAGGTAGAATTCAACTGTGGATTCAAGTCGCAGCATTTTACATCTGTGTGTGTACTGCATATGTAAATGATGACTTACAAACCGAGGGATCCTGAAGGATCGGTCTCTGCGTCAGCAGTTCACAAAGTTTTGAAGCGCAGCTGGCCATCCCTTCAGCTGCACTGATACAGCAGCTTGCAGAGACTGCCAAAAAAGCTCAGGTTGAAATAACGTCCTCCAAAAACCTTTTACACTGGGTTATTTGAGCGTTGCAGCTTAGAGCGTCATCCTATGAGCAGGGAGGAAGGAGAAGTGTGCCAAACTGTGACAGCCAGATGAAAGCAAGCGGTCAGAAGAGGGGGAGAGTCAGAAGGTGAGGAGCCCCTCAGCCTGGCTGTGCTGCCAAAGCCCCTCCAAGGCTCTGTGTCTCCGGTAAGCTGTCTCCAGGTCTCCCCTTGCTGATGTGAAGCACAAATAGACCAGGACTGAGTGCAAGGAGGGGAGATGCTCCGGAGTTCCCAAAGTTTGCAGAAAGGCAGAGGAGAGGCAGCCAAGTGTTACATTCACTATGGATGTCTTCTCTGGCCAGGGAAGGGGCAGATCCCTGCGGCTCGGCTTCCAAATCTATCAATGCCAGCAGCAGACTGGAGACAGCCTGGCTGTCGTGAGCAAGCAGTGACTCACTGCTGCACCGCACTGCTGAATTATTTGGGGTGGGTGGGCAGTATTTATCACACTGTCGATGAGGATTTGGCTACGTTAAGCAAGCATATAGGCAGTATGGGCTGTTGAGTCAACCTTTACTATACACATAGAAGTCTATGACTTAAGCTTACTGGAACGAGACTAATGTGTCAAGGGAAAAAGTGTTACACACACAGAAGATAGACAAGACACTGCACCAGTGCTAAATATGGAATTTATTGCAGTATATGCCGCATCAAAAGCTGAATGATTCTTAAACTTCATTCACAACCTATCTAATAAGACCTATGATGAGTACTACAGTCTGGGACTGAGTGTTTAAAAGTGTTCCCTTGACATGTGCGCTACTTAAAGGAACACTCAAGTGATAAATTTGTTTTCCAGTGCTTAAGGGAGATTGCGTGTTCCCCTGCTCACACAAGAGCTCCCTGATCTTACTGCAGATGCAAAACAGACCCTGCTTTGCTGGGATTCTGAAACAAGGAAGGGATGAAATCTCAGTCTTGTAGCATGGAGTCTTTTGGAGTTAATAATAAAGTATTAATAATGACAATTTGTCTTTCTCCAGGAAGGAAAAGCAATGAGAGGCAGGAGGAGAAAGATATACTGATGGTGGGGAGGAATTTTCTAAACTGACAAAGGAAGTCAGCTGCACAACTCCCACTAATCATACTAGGCTAAATACCCAAGGCAGCCTTAGAGGTTATAGCTTATATAGATTTAGACAAAAACAAGTTCAAATGGTATACCGATGACTTTTTGCCCCACAATGAATCTTTTAATTTCTGATGGTAATGGATGCTACCTAACTGTGAAAGAGAATCAGAATATACTAATTTTAATGCAAATGGATTTTTTTAGATGAAAGGCACTGCATAAAAAGTAGAATGGCAGTGCTGTAAATAGTCTGCCTGTGGTAAGTTTACTTACCATTAATTACTGGCATTTATGCTAGTTGATTTAAGAAAATACGTGTATTTTTTAATTAAGTAGTGCTTTTACACTTTCAAATCAACTTCTGTTCTTTCAGTGCTATTGGAAATTTGAAAATTGCTGAAGTTGATCCAGGTGGTCGTTTTGTAAAGATCATGAACTGTGCACCTGAAAAAGAGGAGAGCGTTGGGGATTATCTTTTGAAGCAGGACATCCAAAGTCAACCAGTGGCTGTATTCCGGTTTCCCCCTGAGACCAGGATGGGGCCCAACTCCACCGTGACAGTGAGTGTGGGGGGTCTGAGTGCCTGTTCTCAGCAGGCAGACTAGGGTACACTCTTAGCTGGATGGTATGGAGTCAAACTTAAGTCTGTATTTTCAGAGAGGCTAACACTTACAAAGACTGATGAATTCAGAAGAAGCTGTTAATGTCCGTCATCAGTTCAAGCTTGGCATTTGCATGACGAGTCCAGCATTTCATGTTTCCTAGCAGTGGGAAGCTATCCGGGGATGTACTTGTTTGATACATTCCTTTTCCCAACCATTGCTCCCATAAAAAGCTCCCCATACTCTCAGAATACTGAGTTGTGCCAGTGTTTGCCAACAGAGGGTGTGAACCTTGGATTGGAAACCCACAAATAATAGAACTGGAAAGGAAACGAGTTTTAGGTGTTGCTGCTGAAGTAATTAATATAGTTTTGTGTATAGTCTGAAGTGATCACTATAGTGATCTATAGTAGGGTCTCAACTGAAAATAAAAAGAAAAATGATGTTGCTTCCCAGACTGTGCGCACTGTCTGAGGACAGCTGTTATCCAGCAGAGAAAGGCATAAAACACTGTTCTAGCAACGGGGCTCCATTCCTGGCATTGCCTTGGATGACTTTAGGCAAAATGATGACACTCTGAGCCTTAGGTTCCTAAGTGATGTGCTCTCCTTTGATGTCATGCCAGAGCTATAACATTAACTATTCAGTGCATGGGCTGCTGCTTTTCAAAAATTACTTCCCCTCTGGCTAGTTCAGATGTATCTTTTTGCCAGTTCGTATAAGAGTTAGAGGCAGGTAGGATCTAAGATGCAAAGAGTCAGATGACTTCATCATACCCCAGAAAAGCTTTAAATAGAAAACAATAAATATATGCATTTGATAGCCATGGTAATGAAAAAGGCTTGAACATGTGAACTAAATGTGACCAAGGCTCAGCTGTAGGTGTAGCTGAGGAACATCTGCTGGTATCTGCACGTGGCTTCCAGCAACCTCTGGGATGTACCCGCACTCACAGCTGGCACAGCCTCTGTTGTACTGGGTAAAGATGCTGGCTGCTTGGCTGGCTGCAAGACACCTTGCAGATCTCCCCAGAAATGGTTTCCCCTTAGCTGGCTTTTATGCACCAACGATTCCCACCAACCCCAAAAGTAGTCCTTTCCAAAGTGCTCTGATCAGTGCTGAAGTTATTGACAAGGTTGCTGTTCCCATTATCATTAAAAGGCTCCTGGGTGAACGACTGACTGAAGTAGAAGGTCCACCACAGCTGTTGTTTCAGTATATGCAAGCAGAATATTTCTGCTGAATATTAACTTCAAAGGGTCATGTTCAGGCTGCCAACTCTTGCATCTAAAATTCATGTATAGATAGACGGCTAGGAAGGACTTCCAGGCCCCAGCTCCCTGTGAGAGCAACAGATGCACCAAGATGGCTCAAGTTAGATGCCAGTGCAGATGGTTGGAATATGGCCTGAAGCTTCTTTTACCACCAGTGCTTGTTTCTTCTCCTGAGATGAAAATTGAAGCCTCGCAGAGTACAAGGGGGCAAAGTCCATGTTCATCACCAAGCTCAATGCAGGTCAATGCAGCCCTGCGTGAGCCCTCTTACAAGAAAGGTGGAAAAGCAAGGTGGTGGGGGCCCAGAAGAGCCACAGTCAATGCTGTCTTCTGGTGTATGTGTGAAAAAGCCACAAATACACCTTGTCAGGGTGCCATATGGTGACCACTTTTGGAAGACAACATTTTTTTTTTCAAGATACTTCTTTAAAATAGAATGAGGATTGTTTTGGCTCACAGGAAATGGCTGAAGACATTTTCTCACAGATGGCAAATGCCAGATCCTTTAGGGACACCGTTTGCAAAAGCATGTTGTGATTGTCTTATGTAAGAGAAATGTTTTCCTAACAGGTCCTTTGGCTACTGTGTTAGTGATAAAGGTCACCTATAATTGTGTTCACTTTATAAAGCACAACACTGTTAAATCTTTTGTATAAGGATAATAGTACAAAAAAATTCTAGTCTTCAGTAGAGACAGCTTCTCCCTGAACAGAGGGAATCCAGAATCAAGCAGAGACTGGAATTTTAAAGCTGATATCACAGATCTCTTCCAATGCCCTTGGTAATTTAGAAAATACAAGAAACTGCCTATTTTAAGTCTTACTCTCAGCAAGCCAGACCAAAAAGCCCGGGATTTACTATCACACCTTGAAAAATGTGCCTTTGCTAATCTCTGTTAATCCACAGGAGAGATACTTGAAAATAATCACTATAAGCTGCGAGTCTTGAAATATAATTCTTTCAGCTTTGATTTCACAGACCAAATAGTGACCAGTGTTACAAAAATCAAAAAGCAAAAGGAAAACCTGATGTTTTTACTGAGTTCTTATATTGTATAAATATCCAGGAGCCATTTTGTCTTTAATGTAATGGCTGCTTGATCTTTGCAGGTTTGGGCAGCAGATGCGACAGTGCTTCACAAAAGTCCCTCAGATTTTCTTTGGAAGGAACTGGAGAGATTTAGGACAAGCCTTACCTGTGCTACCATTCTCTATGAGCCCAGTGGTCAAGTGAGTGCCTTGAACAAAATCACCATGCTTCCTTACCCAGACAGCTCTATCGCTGGACATCCTTCAGAGATTTGAGATCATACTGTTAAAGTCCTTGTAGAATCAAGCACACGCAATCCAAACAGCAAAGCTGGGCTCTCTCTCTGTTAACCTTGCTTCAGCGTGGATGTTAATTATTAGGATCTGAAGAAAAACAGTAGATTGATGACACCACTTGTTGAATGAAAGGCTAACATGCTCACAGTGATTGAAGCAGGGGCTCCTCAAGTGTGAATTGTCAGCCCACTGTCTGCTTCCAGTGTGCTTCAACCATGAAAGGTCCAGCTATGCCCAGGGCTATTCAGCCCATGCCTGCCTGCTAGTAACTGCCATCAGCTTGGGAACTGTGTTGAGTATTTTTAGGCAAACTTCTGTTGACTTGGGGATGAGAAGGAGCCCAAGATCATTCTTTACCCTGTAGTTGTCCAGTGGCAACTATGGTTTTGGTAATTTTTAGCTAGACAAACTCGGACTAGTGACAGCGTGGAAAGACCCGTGATTTTCACAAACAGTTCAAGTTATACAATTTCCCCAAGGTAGCATAATTTACACCTTACAAACTGTTAAGTGAATGTTGACTTTTGGTCTCACCTTTTCACATTTACTCCTCTTCTAACTCACTTTGGCCATACTTGCTATTACATCAGTGCCAGGGAATCAGAGGCTGAAAGTGAACTGGAGACGTGATTACCTCTGCCAGGATTGCTCCTGGCTGTGGCTTGCCTAGGCAGTTCTGGAAGACCTTCAGTAAGAGAGACTCCACCACATCCCCGGGCAATCTCCTTTAGTGCCTCACTCTGTACGCTTAGAAAAGGTTTGCTAGTGCCTAAACTGGACTTTTTCTGCATCAGTCCTTTCCTTTTTATCCTGTCAACTGTGGACATGGAGAACAGATTGCTTTTTCTTCCTTCAGCAGCCTCTGACATTGTTGCAGAATTGTCATGACTTCTTTTTTCTCCTTCTTTGTCTGGTTTACTTAATTGGAGCAGTGGAATTTCAAGGCTCTTAGATGATGAGTTTACCCTAAATATATTTAAAGACTGGAAACAGATTTTAAAGACCGGAAACAGATTTTAAAGGCCAAAGAAAAAAACCTGGAATTTGGTGGCTGCAATTAGTATTTATCTTTCAAATGATAAATAACTCAGAAATATATTGGAGTACCTGCCCTTTCAGCCCTTCTTGGTTTGTCTAGAACAAACACTGATCTTAATGAAAAAATGCAGAACATAAATAAACACTGATATGTTGGGGTTTTGTTTTTTTTCCAGGCTGTGGCTTGGTACACTTTTCTCTACTGGAACAGAAGGCAAGGATGGGTGGCGAAAGAGGAAAGTGAAGAATTTGAGAACATTGTTATACCAACATTCCCAACACCAAAGCAAAAAGAAGTCTGGGAAAATGAACAGGAATTTGCAATAACTGATACAGAGTGGAAGAGGGCTGATCCACGGCAAACAATTAAAAAAGGACAAAGCTACATTAAAAGGTATCTGACGTTCATTGTGTGTACTCTGTAATTGCAGCATCGTGCCATACTGGCTCTGTAAGTGAAAGCTTTTAAATGACCATCTTGTAAACAATTTTTTAAAAGCTTTGGAATTTTAAAAATAAGAATTAACCTTCAAATAGGAATCCAGCCCAAAACTCCTGATAGGAGCACGTTCATTGTCAGTCAAGACTAATTGGAAAGTAAAATCCACATGAAATTCTTCTTAAACTGTGACTTTATTATTACATATTATCCTTTGAGCCCCAAGTGTTTGGATGGCACCATTTGGAGACCACAACTTGGGAAGCTTTCAGCCAAAAATGTTGATGTTCACAGAACTATTTACCTTTGTCTTGAGAAGGGTGGGCCTGAACTCAGTCTTCTCTCAGCCCACTGCGCTTTGAACTGGGCTAAGGACTGATAACCATTGCTTTCTAAATTGCTTCAGAACTGTCTTCTAGCCATTGTATCAGACTTAAAATTGGCAACACCATGAAAAAGTGTGATCCATTGGACTTCGTGCGGACAGGTTCGTTTGGGCACCCAAGTCTCAGCCAGGAACCCCTGAGCTGAGCCATTCACTGTTTTGAATAAGGAATGCAATATTGGTGGTTTTTTCTCAGTCTTCTCCAGAATATTGGTTCCAGGGGCTTTTGAGCCAGGTTCATGACAGAAGAACATGTATTTCAAAAATAAAGGGTTGGCCAATCTGGATATATATTTTTCACAAAAACGTGGGTGACCCTTCTCACACGTGGGGTAATTGCTCTTCTCTAAATTTCTTCTCCAGACTCTGGCTGGTGATGTTCAGAAGATGAACACTTTTCAGCGTAGGTTGAACTGGCTGTTCTTCACAAGATTTATTCTTAAAAATAGCTAAATCACTTTTGCTCAAAAATTTCCAAAGAAATGAAGTCAGAAGCAGGGAGCAATTATGTAAAAATTCAGTGCAAAGAGTTCAAGTCTGGCAGAATTATAATCAAAGGCAAATGGTAAATTATAATACGATATGTCAAAAAATACAGAAGTTGCAGTTCGTCCACCTACAACTAAATGCAGAATGTGTCAAATATATGTGTGCTGTTTGGTAGGTATATCACATAAATGTAATGTATGTGTGCAGTAAACACAGTAAATCTATGTAAAATACAATAATAAATATGCTAATGCTATACAATAAATAATGCAGTAATAGACAAAATATACATATTTGTTATATCCTGTGCACATACATGCCTGTGCAAAATGTGAAATACAGTAAACTTGATTGAATTTCTCTCTACAGGGAGAAAAAGACCTCTACATCCCTTTTCCCTAATCAGAGTGCCTGGTGCCAAAGTCCAGACTCTCCCACACACCCTCACTTTTCTCTGGTTAGACCATTAACCATGGGGAACGATGGCAGCAGTTTGTGCCGACATCTTGGTGTCAGTCATCAAGGCCTGACCCCATGCCAGGTGAGTTCAGCAGCAGATGTGGTATATATAGCATGCACAGTGGCAATGGGGTGGATTTTCTGACACAAATAGCTTAAGACTTAAAACACATGTATGTTACCACCCCTTACTTCCATAGCACTGGTCTCCACACTTTTTTAATTGTGCACCTGTATCAGTAAAAAATTTTTGAACATGCACTCCCAACATATGTACATTTATTTATTTGTAAATTATATACATTTACTGCTGCAATAATGTATTATGTACATTATTAAACATACACATAAATAGGAATTTTAAAGCATGATAGAAAGATTAAGAAAATACTATTTTAAAAGTATGTTTACATTTACTTTTCTTTATTAACATTACAAAAATATTTTCTTCCTGCACACTAATAGATTGTCTTGCACTCCCCCTGGAAGACCACTGCTCTATAGAGCTGCGTATGTCAGTGAGATATGAGGAGGCTACCATTACTAATATGGATGCATTTAGGAAATGAAACTAAATATTAGGAATCACTAAGATTCTTACATTGGCTGTGAATTGTTAATTAGGCAGTGGTGAGAAAGTCAGTGTGTAATTCAGGTACATCAAACCCAGAAAGCCGTTGACACATTGGAAAGAGTTCAGAGGAGGATGACAGAGTGAAAAAGTGTCTGAAGAGATTGATTCATGAGGACTAAAAAGAGCTAAATGAGTGCTGGACAAGCAAGGTGATCCTCATGCAAGGGGGTTCAAGCATCACCGTGAGAGAGGAAACAGTCTTAGGTCCAGGAAACAGAACTAGAAGAAATACGACCAAGTGAAACACAGGAAGGCTTAGGTTGATTATGTCAATAAAAAGGAGCTTTAATGATCTATAATGTAGTCCTCCAGTTGTGCTCATTGCTCCACTTAGTATTTTAAGACACTTGCAAGTTTTAAGTGCACCACTGCCATTAATTTTAAAGGAAGTAGGTATCCAGCCCCTGAAGACAGCTTTGTAACACTCATTCTTTCTTTAGTTAACATTAAAACCAGACTAGTCAAATTATCTGAATATGCTAAAGAGGTCATCCTGTGGCTGGCGTGGATCGGTGGTTGTGCAGTTGTTGGGAGTTTTCCTCCATTTCCAGGAGCGCCAGCCTAGGAAAAGCCAGATTGAGCCAGGGAAGCGTTTATGCACCTGCTTAGCATTACACACCCAAATAGTGTCCTGCAGCCAGGGAGGACTGTCAGGAAGATCGTTTTCAACTGCTAAATCCAGACAAAGCAGATTAAAACCTGATGGAGTCAGTTGTAAGAGACCTAATTTCAGGGTTTTTTTCCTGCTCTGTCTTAATAACTGGTAGCACCAGCTACTGGGTGTCTGTTTTGTGTAATCCCAGTTTGTCTCATTTGCTAAAACTTAGTTTGTCTCGTTTTGTGTCACTCTGGCCTTCTGCAGAGCTGGGTCCCCCATATCTGTTCTGCTGGTTTCCTGGACAGGTAAAAGCTGGGGACAGGGGGAGTCGGCACCTGCCAGCTCAGGGTGCTGGTGGCATCAGAGGTTGCGTTCACATGAGCAAATGCTGTGGACAAAGAGGGGCAGATCTGTAGAGCAAACCCCTTGGTGCTGCGGTGTCCACCCCGTACACATTTCAAAGGTGATTTGCTTTGTCCCAGCACTAGTCTGGTACAACAGGCCACGAGGGGATACCTACCTCTGCATGGTGTGGGTCCTTTTCGGGTATGAAACTTCCCAAGCTGCTGTGTAGCCCACTCATGCACAAAGTGGTTTCTGTCTGAATACCCACTTGCAGCCACAGCACTTGAGGTTTCACTCCAGAGGACATCTTCTGGCTTGGTTTTGTTCAAGAGGGAGCCAGCTTGTGCACTTGATAGCGCACCATGGTGTGAACCCGAGCACAGCGCGGTTGGAGGAGTGGCAACTCCACTCCATGGGTGGGCTCCTCTTCAGACCCAAAGCGCTACAGCCACCAGCAGGACATCCCCCAGTACTTCTGCCAAGCCAAAGGGAGTTTGCTGCACGCAGTCCTCTTTCCTACATTCCCATCTTTTGTTCGATCTGCGCAGATGGAGATCAGTGTAGTTGCCACGAGCTACATTTGGTTTCAGTTTTCAAGATTTTTGTCTTGCAACTATTAGGACTAAAAACTTTTTCAATAAAGCAAGCAATATGAAACCGAAACAAAACACCTCTGAGACTGTAATGCAATCATGTGGTTCCAGGACCCAGGGCTGCAGGCACAGAGAGGGCATACCTGCAAATTTATTTTCTCAGTATGGGAACTCTGAAGGCAGAACTCAAAGCAAGGTGGGCTGTCATGCATTAAATATATCCGATTTTCTGTAGGTTTGCACATGCACCCTGCATACCCTTAGTCTTTCTTTCTCAGATCTTTGCAAAAGATAATTCAACTCTATTTACTTATGGTTCATTTGCAGTTCATTTCACTACTGAATTATGAAATTACTCCTCCTGATACTTCCAGGAAAGTTAATAAGATCCAAGATCTCAGATTAAAGATCAAATATCGGTATAGCCATTATTTTTCTCTGAGAGATATTCAAGTGTAGTACAAATTACTGCTGGATTTTTCCAGAAATGAATCTATAGAGAGATGTAAACATCATTCTTATTTTATTACAATGCAAAAATTACAAGTGCTTTAGGTAGATTTATACAAGTATGCCACTAGACATTGTTACTGATGGTGGTGGAATGATGATTTTGAAATGTATGAGTACTTTCTATTTTCCTTTTTTTATTTTTCTTTCCTTGCTTAAAAAATTTTAACTAGTAGGCTTCTAACTGACATGAACAACTGGGGTCCACAGTAATATGCATAAATGCAGTCTTGCTTGGGTCCTGGTCCAAGAAAGCTTCCCTATTCAGTAAGGACTCTTCAACTTGTTCATAAATGTTTCATAGTATCAGAGACTTGGAGAAATCAGTATTATTAACTTACTTGTTTTCCTCTACAAACACACTTTTCATCACTAGTATCTTTAAGTATGGGTAGCTATTTTCTTAATGCCATAATACAGCAAAATTAGATTAATGCCTTTGAATAGAATTAGTGATTCAAAGTATTTTTGCATTTTTCTCTTAGATACTTAGTTTCACTTTTCAAAATCAGTTTAGTATATACTCGTATTTCGGAAGTACAAAGGCCCACTCAAAACTGGAAAGAGATGGGCCTCACAGTTTATACTGTTTGATGGTATTTGCGTTTCATACATCTGTTGTATCCTTTCTAGCTCCTAGTTCTGCTCTATAATAATCAAACATTATATTTTCAGTCTTTTTGGGGGGATGTTAGTAGCAGCAGTCCACAATATTCCAGTGCAGAATGAAGTGTGTTTATTGGCATGATGGTGTTTTGAGAACTGTTTGCCTCTCCTCTCCTCACGCAGCTCAGCTTTTTACCTTTCTAGCTGCTGCAGAACAGGATTTTCACTACCCGATTCCAGTGTCTCCTGTGGCTTTACTTCTGAGCCGTTGCAGTTGATATGACCATGGTAGGGTGTGTGGTGGTGGCCTGTTCCTTTTGGCACATACCCATCCATATGAAATTTTAACTGGCACCTTACTGTTTGTCCACTTTGCCTTCTGAGTCCCTCCTGAAGCTGTTCTGAACAGTTTTCTTTGGTGCTGACAACAAAAGACCTCGAAAGTTATCTACAAATGGTTTCACTTCATTTCTCGCTGTCTTTATAGTATTTTTCGTTAATTTTTGAGCTGTCTGTTTAGTTTCCTCTTCTCCCAGGTATCCCCATTTTCTTCTCAGACTGAGAGATAGCAGGGGAAAAGCTGCTACTGCCATAGGTCACAAAGTTCAAGCTGAGCTCCTACCTCCCATTTTGCTGAGAAATGCAGCACTCTGGTGATGGTGTTTTGTTGTTGTTGATGATGAATTTCACTCTGAATCAAAATGCTCAGCTGTGAATTTTGCAAGGAGTTTAAAAATAGCTGTGGAGTGTATTGTGAAGCGAGCGCTTTGAAGCCTCAGCCAAAACCAGCGAGTTTTGTCAATCAGAATGTTTCCCTGCGGCTGAGGAACGCTAATTAAGCTTTCAGTGGCAAATTGAACCTGCAGACAAGGAACATATTTAGCACACATTTTCAGTGAAAAGGAGTCAATTCCTACCACCATCTTCTCTACCAAGTGGATCAAGCCTGCTAGCTTTCTGTTCTTCCCACTGGTTCTCATGGGGTTTGTCCTAGAAATTGAGAGTTGAGTGAGATGAGATGCACTCATATCATGATGCATTTGCTCTCTTGACTTGTGCCAAGGACTTCCACAGGCTACAGGACTGCCCATGTAATTCCTGGTTCGCAGTGAGAAATATTTGCAGATTCATCTCTTTTTGACTTAGGATGCTGATGTATTATGGGCAAGAATCAGTGGTAACATTGGCCATAATAAATGATGTTGTTCAAACACAGACATGCACTTTTTGAGCAGCAAGAGGTCAGACAAGATATTACGGTGATATCCCATGGTGAGAAATGAAGTCAGCTGTTTTCTCCAGTAGATCGATTGACCAGTGCCGATCAATGAACTGTTCCTATCATTGCTAGGACATAAAGCGAAGCGTCTCAGCTTGCTCAACACAGTGTCATTCACTCTGGCTGACAGTGAAGTGCTCCAGTAGTCTGCACCTTTGAGTGCATTTATGTGTTCTCTGCCAGCTTAAGTTCTGCTGTAGTCCTCAAAATCTTAAAATAGCTTTTCAGTTTCTTGCTGGGTGCAGATGGATTATCAGGAATTCCAAGGTTCTGCGGTGCTGAGGAAGAGGATGGTCCAGTAAAGGAAACCCCTCTGGTGACAGAAAGCTATCAAAATACCCTGACTTTGTTTATTAGGTGGCAAATACTGTACCATTATTTTATGAGAAACACAGTAATTCTGGTTTCTTTATTGCTGCTTTCTCAGCCATGGTATCTTATGACCTGACATTGTGTTTCCCTACCTGCCAGGCAGGATGCCAGTCTGTCAAAATTATTTCCTCACCTATTTGTTGTTTACTGCTTAAAAATCACTGATGTAATGTGCATTTGTGTATTTTTGGTGCTCTGGGAAAAAAAAACCAACAGGTTATTCTGACCTAGAATTTTGGAGGAAGGAAAAACTTGGGTAAATCAAGGGGATAAATAATAATCCTCTGTGGCCAAGTATGGAAATTGGGAAAGGAATTAAAGATTATTGCCAACATCTTCAAATAATATAAACAAGCACAGCTCTTTCAACTCACCTTCTTCCATCACGGTCAAATAAATACATTATGAATACTTCAATGCAACTGAAATCAAACCAAAGATTTATCTGTGGTTTTGTTGAGAGAGAGAAGGTGGCATTCGGTAAGAGGCTTTCTTAAGACTGTAGGAAACACAAATACCTTTGTCACTTTTGGGTGGGTGACCAGAGGTGACCGCAGGGTGTGTGTAGCAGGCTGTCCTGTGAACTGCCTCAGAAAGTCAGTAGCGCCGAGCTGCTTGGTGTTCATTAGCATCACCTACCAGACAAAACGTCGTCACTATGCTGAGATGTGCTAACACACTTGGTGCTCACAAACTCTGGTTGCCACTGAGAGGAAAATCTGGAGAGCTGCAGTGCCTTTGAGATGTGAACACTTCTAAGCGCCCAGATCCCATGGAAACATCAGCAGAGCTGTCAGAAGGAAAAGTACATTTACTGCCCTTTGCTTCTCTTGCAAGCTGATCGCTATGGGGAAACTGCGGTTGCAAGTGTCAGGTTGGCCTGTGAAAAAGCAATTCTCTCCTGGATGATTTTGGCAGAACAACCTGACCGTCAAGGAACCATGACTAAGGATGGCCCTTTATCTTCTTGTTGTCCATTACAGCATATAATCTGTGACTGAGTCATATAATGGAGTGATAAAATGAAGACCAGAGATTCACTTCTGAAAATTGCTCTCATGTAATAACAATACCTAGCACTTCTGAAATCTCCAGGTGAACTTGCTTAAAGGTGGTGTTCATGTCAGTAGAAACGTGGAGTCATTTAAAAGTTGATTCTCTGGTAAAAGTATGTCTAGGGCTGGGATTCGGTTTGAACACAGCTCAAGGCACTGACAGAAATCCAGGGTCAAGGAGTGAAAAATCTTGTTCCCTGCCTGCTAGGAATTTCTGGAGAACTGCAGGCAGTGAAAATGGGGAGCCAAAGACACGATGACTTTTGTAGTGAGACTTGTGGAGGTGGTATAAGGCAGATAGTCTGAGAGCATCAGCTGGAGGGAAAGTGACAGTGAGGAGGAAAACAACGTGATCTCCATTCAGAGGCTGCTAAGGGTTTGGAGAAGTACATGTTGTTCATGGTCAGCCAGCGTGACTGTGATTTTGGCCAACCCATGCTTGCTGAAATACAATTCAATGAAAAGTCTGCAAGAGAGAGTTTGATCCTTTAAAGTAAAGGTATCTTAGTAACAGCTAGTGACCTTGCATGGGATTGTACATTTATCCCAAGGTGGCTTTTACTTGAAATGTTCTTCCATAAGGTCAGAGGAAACAGAGAGTTTTTATTGTTAGCATGCTTGTTCCCGAAACTGACTTTCTTCTTAAAGTGGGTATGTGGAAATAATGACTGTTGTCTTCAACAGGCAATCTGTATGCAGGAACTAGCTGGAAGAAAAATCCTTCCGTTCCCAGCTGTGTGAGTGGGGAAGGCGGCAGAAGGCCTACGTGGTCAGCAGGGGTGAGTAGAGTTGCTACAATTCAGTTTTCAGAATAAACAAAGAAAAGAACAGAAGAGCTTAAAAAGCCCCACAATTCAGAATACAATAATTTCTTCATTTTGCTGGATTCTTTCAGTCTTCTTTCTGTGAAAAAGGCCTATACCAGACCACAAATACAAAGCGTCTGTATTCAGGCATTGCAACAAGATCTACATGCTTCTCAGTCTAGAGAACTTTATGTTTGCATCTTGTGTTTGCTTTAAGTTGCAATCTATTTACACTAGTCCTTCTAGGAAAAAGCAGGTTTAAGTGCACAGCCAGACATAATTTTTAATCTGTTTGAAGACTTTCTTACTTGCAGTAAAGGCTTAGAATCCAGGGTCAGTAAAGAAGCCCTCGTATGTAAATATGTAGACCCTCAAACATGTGTTGTTGCAAGTTCGTCTTCCAAACTTCTTGATTTCTAGACTCATCCCCAGGAGTTGGTTGTTTGATTTTACTCAATATCTGCTGCATGATTCATTGTAATCCAGAATGTTTTCTCTATATTTGTACTACAAAGCGCCATTAGATATACAGAAGTTGGAAATGTCTTGCAACATGTTAAATATCATTCCAATTTCCTGTCTCTACTTCTTAGGTTCTGTTAAAAATGCTGTAAGAATTGATGGATTTTGTTGATCAAACAACTTATATATGCAACTTATTATTACTGCTATGATTATTAAATTGTGCAATATGTTTTGATGTTATTTACAATGGTTAATTTTCTCCAAAGTGCTATATGCATTTGTATATATATGTACAAGTAATAATAAGAAAAAGAATAGCCAGCCTCTCTACATCAGGTAGAAATAAAGCAGAAAAGAAACTGGAGGATTATTGCTTGTGCCTGTCTGCTCAGTGTATACATGAAGTGGGTCTCTTTGCCCAGGTACAGGCCTAAGCAAATAAATACATCAGTGTTACAGTTTTGCCTTATGTAAAATGATAGCAATAACACGTATCTCCTAGGGGCAGTGAGTCAGCAGTGTTTGTAAAAAGCCTATTCTGCCTTTAGATGAGAAACACTTTAGAAGTGCAATGAATTAGTGTTTTTGTCAGTGACGCTAGATTAAATGCTTTCTGGTTAAGATTCCCACAGTTCCTGAGAAACCTGTTGAATTAAAATGACCTGACCTCAAGAAAACCAAGCCCACGTAACTTGCTTTCTAATCTCTGGGTTTGCCATATGATAATCAGGGTTCAGCAGAACTATTGCAATAGCCAAAGAGAACTATGTGACATTTTACAGCTTTATGGGGAGGAAGCCCTTGGCACTGTGGGCTTGATGCCGGTTCACACTGTGAAAATTTCATGGCTCAGAAAACAACTCATCCTGTGACCTGTAATGTTCTTAGCAGTAACTAACTCTGTGCACACAGTTCTCCCAGAACAAATGAAAACAAGGATATTTGCTTTATTTTCAGCAAAAGAGATTTAAAAGCATACTTCAGATTATAGTGTGTTAAAAGTTTGACTTGACACTAACATACCTGACTTGTAGCAACTTCTTAAACCCTGGTGTGACAGCTGTGCTGCAGAACCCTAAAAACGTATCTGCTCCACAGATGAGTCAAGTTCTCATTCAGATATTCCTTACAAAATCCTTTTACCTGATAGAGCTAGGCTTTCAGTCAAGCCAAGATTGTGAAGAACACTAGTTTAAATCCCAAGAGCAGCTCTCATCTGGGCTGGCCGATTGCTCATTTTGTCATGAAGAGGTGTCCAAACCAACTGAGGCAGAGAGATGCAGATCTGTAAGTTCTTGCCCAGGGTAAGAAATAACAGAGCAGCTCAGTTTATTGCAGCTTAAAGGACCATAGGACATGCTTCTAAAAGTGAGGTGTGTACTACACCCATGAAGACACAGTAACTCAAGTGTTGCTTTGCAGTATGGCCTCTCATCCACCAGCAAATCAACATGCTATTTGCCTTATAGAATAAAGATAATTTTATGTATTTTACTGCTAGTGATAGTTACAGAGAGCTGTTAATTATTTTCCCAAATGCTATATGTATTTGTAGTGCTGTAACAAATGTTAAGACAGCATTTGAAAGTAAGGTCTTTTGACTTACTATGGTCTTATGTTCTTATCAAGACAATCATAATGCTCATGTAGTCCTGACTTCTCAGTCACGAAACCACATAGTAGACAGGAGATTCTGAGAGACACCAGAGGCTTGATGACTCAAAAGTTTTGGTCCCATATAAAGGTAGTTTCAATGTGGGAAACTGGAATAGGTAAAATTAAAACACTGAGTGAGTACTATATGGATAGTCTTATTCCAAACTGGAATGCCCTGTTTCTGGCTTCATCTGTTTCACTTTCAAAATGGCACAAGCTAAGCAAGGCAAAGAAAATCCCTCTTGTTTTGAATGGAACATCTATAGAGGCAGTTAAATCCCTGTGACCTCAATGGTGTTTTTAGTTTAGAAAGCTTTCCCATACAGACCACTTTAATAAACACCTTCACAGAGTATCCTATAGACAACCTGTCCTCTACTATATATTAATTGCAGAGGAATATCTGTGAGTATGAATTGATCTGATAACTTAATAATGACATTAAACGTCTGGTTTCCTAATGAAATGCATCTCAGATTAGTACTGAGTGGCTCTCTGATATTGAGAGGATCTGTGAGCTTCCTTCAAATTTCCAGTGGGACAGTATCTGCCAACACAATAAATGGTTTTCCTTGGTTTGCTATCTAGTGGACATGCAAAAATTAGAGTGGGAAAAGATTAACATCTGACCCCTCTGGCTCCAGGAGGAGGCATTTCTGAAGCAAGATGGAAGTACCATGTTGGGATGGAGTGAGGAAGCTTGCAATGACCATAGGCTTTAAAAATTCACTTAGAAAAATTGCACATGTGAGTATCCCATCTGCCTCCCCAGTTCAGCCCGTCTCAGAGAGATGTTCACATCTTAATATGTGCTACAATTTTACTTTTCTCTGGGAGGAGGAAATGCATACCTAGAGAACAGTAGAATTTCCCAGGGTGTGGTATCCAGTCACCAGCTGTTAGGAGGAAGGAGACATGGCAAATTGTAAGGCATCTTGTTGGCTTCAAAAGGACTAACTTGTTGGAGCTCAAACTTTAAGCTTCTCAAGACAGGAGAAGAGGCATAAATCTGTTTTGGGTGTTTCCTAAGCAGGAGAAAGTACAGAACAAACCATACCGTGAAAAATCAGTCTGTTGCTTGGTACTCATCACACTTCTAAAAAACATTCGTTCCTTTCTCCTTTACCTTTACTACTGAGCACTTCCTGAGTGTTTCTGTTGTTCTTGAATTGGGTCTTTCATAGCACTTAATGTAAGGAGAACCTGATTGCAATAACCAAGAGGGTTTACCCTTGAAGCTGATTGACTGAAATGTGCCTTTTTTCTAGGTGGAAAATGGATTGTTTCCATGCCAAAGGAGCATTGGGAAAGCTTAGGGTATTTGAGAAGTGACATTCGATGACTTGACAGGGCCAGATCAGAAGTGTAGCTGTCCATCCCAGGGCAGGTGTCTGCTTCATGGGTGAGAGAATGCAGGGTAGAGACGACAAGGCTGGCTGTCTTTCAAGCTCTTCTGTGGTGCTTGATGGGAATCAGAGGATGAGAAAAGGGGCTGGCTTATCTGCAGGCCTGTGTGTGGACTGCAGGAAGGAGATGCCGCCTGACCTGGCCATTTCTCCACTGTAGTGGTCCCCATTATTCTTTCTCATGATGAGTCCCAGCAAACTGGTACATATACATTTAAAATCCAGATTTCAAATCAAGCAAGGTCCTGTTGTTGATAAGCAATCCTTTTACCTTTCAATTTGGTTCTTCTGCAGTAGCTATTGTTATGTTCTAAGGTATTTTTTTAAACAATGAAACAGAAACAGTCCAACAAGCTGTGTCCTGGCACAGAAGAACAGAATAGTGGTGCAGAATTAATGTTGATATCCTCCTCACTGCATTTCAGGTCATCTGGAATAGCTCAGGAACAAGTGACACTCTAGATTACTGTTAGAGAGACGACGGAGCAGGCAGTCTCTCCTGGTACCCTTTCATTCTCTCATTTTCTTCCACTGCACTCCAAGTACCTTTGCAGTCATGTTCAGTGCTGAAACTAAATGGCTCCAGCAGTGGGGATGCTAACGATTTGGATTTAATTGCAAAGGCCTTCTCACCTGTGTGTCAGCAGTGTGGATTGTTGTGACCCAGTTGTTGTCAGAAGCAGATTGCAGCCTGTGTGGGACATGTTCCTGGGTCTCAGTTTAGTCTTTAGCAGAGAAGCCACCACTTTATGTGCTGCTAGTAGCAATCCTGATAGCAAAGACAGAGACTGCATGGGCATAGGCAAGACACAAACCCGTGGAACAGTTTTAAGACAAATTAGATGGGTAGTATAAAAGCACTGTTTCTGCTACTTACGCTGTGTTGTGGATTTATGAATTTATGAAGTTTAGTCTCCAAGGCTAGGAATATTGCTTCTTTTACAAGCTAAGTGAGTGTCAAGCACCCCAAAATAGGCCCAGGCATTTCTACAGATCTGTGGAGACAGGTTTGGTGTAATTTTATCCCATTCAGTTCTTCACACCCACCTAAGGCTTCTTTGGACACGGTAGAATAAACCAGTGTATTTCAAAACAAGGAAACTAAATCTGCACCTTACCTCTGATCCCCATGTTCCGTACAGTTTACAGTTTTCATGGTGTGGAAAACCATCTGTCCGTATTTATCCTGTTTAAGTAATGTAGGGCAAGGCCACTCCACGTTCTGTCTTACCCTTTAATGAAGGAGATTGTTTTGGAAAAAGCTTAAGTATTAGTTAAGAAAAAAAAGTAGTTCTGAAAAACAAGCTGATAGCATGAGGAGAGCTCGATTTCATTCCTAATCCTATGTCTATATGTTACAGCTAAAGGCAGCACATCTGACCTAGTTACCATACAGCTGCCCGTCACCCACCTTACCTGGTGGTTAGAAACAGCAGCACAGAAGGGATGGTGTCCCAGGCGATGTTTGTGCACCAACTGCACTCTAGACTTCAGGAGAGATCAGACAAGCTGTGTAAGCAGGTCCCCTGGCTTGTATACAGGACTTGACAGAAATATGGAAAAGGTGAACCTAGTGGCTATTTGGTGGTTTTTAAATCTTACTAAAAGAACATAGTTATTCCCCTTGGAAGTGAATTTCAAGCTGCATCTAAAGTGTTTTGATGGGAAACAGGAAAAAAATGGATTTGTTCATTACAATATTTTAGTAGCTTGGAAAATTAGTGTATTAAAAAGTCGATAGCAAATGTGCTTGTTGGGTGATGTTGTATTCTTGCACAGAAGAGTGCGCGTGCACGGTGTGGCAGATGCAGGGGCCTCCGCAGCACCCGGGTACCAGTTCTTACATCCAGTATCATGTCACACGCACCAGCCCTGTTTGCCCACAAGTTTCGGTCCTGAGCACTTCATTCTGCAGGAGCATAAGGTGAAAGTGCCAAACAACAGAAGCACAGACATGACTCCCTTCTGGAGTAACTGCACGGTCACAAAAGTGCACAGGCAACACACGGTGGATGGAGAGTGCCCTCTTTTCTTTTAGTCTGCCTCTTTTTCTGCTGAACAAAATACTTGGTGAGTCACAATTTTGCTGCATGCTCCATCCAGGAGACACTGTAACACGCAGTGAACTCCCCCATGGACTTGACAGGAGTTTTAAAAATTTATTGCCCAATCTGTAGGTTGATATTACTGTGCGCAATCCCCAAGAGTTGGTACATGTTCATGTGTCACTGCACATTTTCTTTAGTTAGAGCTCTGAAACCAAAGCAGAATCGCATGCTATTTATACCACAGTTATCAGGAGGACGGCAGATGTAATAGAGCTTAGAAAGACAACAGGGGTTCCTGTGAATCTCAGGGCACTGTAGAAGCCGACTTTGTAACCTGGCTGAAAGAAAATGCATTCCCAAAACCTTACAAAAGGGCTGTACTTTTGACAATCGCCTTTTCTTCCCCACGGTGCCAAAAGCAACTTTCATAATAAAACTTAAAGTCCCCCCAAAATTAGTCATTGCGTACATCTTTACAGTTTCGAAGCTCAAGCCATAAACACTGAAAGGATGACTACATGGTAGCCCAGACATGTAGTTTGTGACTAAGTACAGGTGTGCAGGGCACTACCAGCTTCATCTGTTCGGCTCAGTGGGTTTTTTTAAGTTTCAGTGACAGTTTTAAGTGGGATGCGACTAAGGGGGAAAATAAGGATTCAGTTCTGATTATATTGCCAGAATGTCCTGATGCATCCCATCAGGCAAGCCCAGGGCTTCCCAGTATTATGATGGAACGTCATCTAGGACAGCGATCCAACTCCTTGTCATAGTCTCTGCCTTCAAAATATTTTGATTTACATCACATTTCTCACCAGCACTGGCTTTGAAAACAGTTTTTGCTTGGTGTACAAGGCCAGTACCTCTGTGCGTGTTGGAAATCCTGTGTGGGAAATCCCAGAAAAGTGATGATACAAGTTGCATGGCATCATCGCTGGCAACCACTGAGAGGTCACTGTGCTGGCTAACAGTAAAGACACAGCAATCCTCTGAAATGATCACTCTATGCTTGTGGTGATTTGGTAAATTAATTGCCAAAAGCTGTGCTACTTCATTTTCCATAGTCCCTTGAAGGGAATCAATATGACTCAAGCAACAGGAAGTGCACTATTTTTCATGCCTCTTTTGACTTTCAAAACATGGGACTTGTGTTTATCTGTTCTTTGTCTACAGCCTTTTTGATCTCACTGGAGCAGACAGTTACAACAGGATGACATTGGTGTCGTCTTCTATTACAATGCAACTTTATTTTTACTTTTTGTTTATCCTAAAGTACCCTGAATTGCAGCCTATGAAACAGCTGGCAGCTAAATACACTATGCAAATAGCTTTATTTCATTAGCTGACGTTAGTTTTAAGGGTGCTCTGTTGTCGTTTGCCTTCCTTGCAGCTGCTGTAGCCTGTGCTGGACCATTTCACAGCGTATGCCGAATACAACTATCAAATGGCTGCAAGCTAGAAACTAGACAGAGAGTAGTTTCTTCCTTTTCTTTAATTATGAATTACATTTTTGGAAGATAGCTCCAATCTATCTCATCTTTTGAAACAGTTCTTGCTGAGTTGCACAAGATCAGTACACGTGTGCATGTTTGAAATGGCATGTGGGGCAGGAGGTGCTTTATAAGCCTGTAACATTGCATCACTGGGCTGGCCTAGTGACCACGGGGAGGTGATTGTGCTGGCTAATGATGATTAAATGAATTGTGAGCAGCTGTTTCTATAGTCTGTGCAACTGCAACAACAAGAGTGAGAGGTGCAGGCAGCAAACCAGAGTGAGCTTGTCACGACACAAGGCAGGAGGTGTGAAGGACATGCAGTATGCTCTCTGTACGTGCACAGGAGCAGAGCCTTAGAGCTGGTTTTGAAGATACTTGATTTTTTTATTGACAGCACTTAACTGCATATGCTTTAATTCTTCTCACTTATGGGCTGTGGTTTTTTTTTTTTTGTCGCTCACACACAGAGAATATTACAATCTAAACAAAGTTCCCCTAGCCACACTAAAATCTTCGTCATCCTCCGTTAGTTCTTCTGCAGACCTGATGATTTCCATCTGGAAAAGCAGCCAGTAATGAATTCGGAGTACTGTGGTCAGAACTGCTGTCATTTCATTGCTTTCACAACACGCTGCTACAGAATATTTGATGGCCCTCTATGAAGTGTTATCACAAATACACAAACCTAAACTTTACAATTCAAAATAAATGAACTAAATTCTTTTGGTGGTGCAATACCATCAACTGTTTTAATCATGGGGGTTTGCCTTTCATACTTGCAAAATTCGTTAAAGTACAGTATATGCGAAACCCAGGGCTCCTCAGAGTTTCCAAACTGATCTTCCTCGAGACTTAACTTTTATCCACAAACCAGAGGGAGCCTAAGAAATGGCAGGACAAGTTTCCTCTCATCATCTTGCCAGCGTGCTGAAAAAGGTTCATGATACTTTGGTCTCTGCGCCCTTTCATTTGTAAGTGCCTCTGCTGAGAGTGTCAAAAGAGATCACAAATAATGCCAGCTGTGTAGTAATTTTATTGAGGGTAAACAAAGTCTCGGGAAGAGTGGGGTTAAGAGCAACTAATCATTCCTATAGGTCACCAAATAAGCATGTTACACCACATTTCCATAGCGCTGGGTGAGTTAGAGTGAATTATCTAATAAACTTTGGCCTTGGCTGATTTCAGAACAGGCTGTAATTTTCCCAGATATGTCAGTCACACAGGTGAGTTTGTAATGCTTGTTATCAAAATAATATTACAAATGTACTCAGTACACATGCACAGCTACATTACCACGTGCGATTTATAGACAGTTGGTGAGCTTGCCCCTTTTATTCTTTGTCCTCTAGGGAGCCAGATTGTTCAGATGAGTTTCAAGCTGTGATTGAACCTTCAATAAAAAGTAGCGAGCAGCCATGAAGCCTGGGGGAGCCTAGGCAATTCTGCAGTCTGTAGGGCAGCCATTCGAACTCAGGACAGTTTAGACAGACTCACTGCCCCTGCCTTGTCCCAGTCCCCTGTAAATCATGGCTGGGGCCTTTGCAGTCCCCCAAACAGTCTTGAATCGAGGTGTTACGGAGGGCTGGAACTGGTGACATAAAGTGCTGGGGACTGGACAGAAATAGAGGTGGCAAGCTGGGTACTATTCGAGCTCTGGTCTGGAGGGTGGTGGGGAGCTTGAGAAGGTACCTTCAGCTCATCTCCTCCCACTCCCCACTTCCATGGGCATTAACGTGTAGTAAATCCTGCTCTGCCATCTGGCAGTGTGAAGGTGTAGTTGCCAAAATAGGATAAAGAAAAGCCCAGAGCAAAGGCACAAACAGTGCATCAGAAATTGTGTAACTTCTGTTTCATTCAGTCCAAGTCTGATTTCTCACATCGGAAGCTGGCTGCAGCAGACCAGCTGATCAGGGGTCTCTTGATGCCCATTTAGTGCTTTTCGTGCAAAGCCCGGAGAAAGAGTAGAATTATGTTTTCTGGGGAAGCGTTGCCCTCCATGTCTCCCCATGTAAGTACCCATGCTCAATAGAAAGTAAGTTACATTAATAATTCATATAAAGTCTTGCAGCCTACAGATAGCTTCAATGGACTGACTTCAATGTATGCTGTGTGCCAGCTGGGAGTCTGGCTCTGCACTCTGAATTCAGCAGTTCCAACCTATCTCTGAACAAAGCTGCTGCTTCTGTCGTGTACAGATTCTGCCTTATGTTCAATATATATATAAAAAACAACCATAAACTAAGCAGTGACCTTGACCGTAGCATCAGTTAAAGGAGAAGCAAAGAACTCCCCATGGCATGCAGCATCCTTTATCAAGGCATGCTTCTATCAACCGTGTTTCCTTTAAGGAAAATATCTTGATCCCAGGCTTTATTACTGAAACACTGGGAAAAGTTTGGGTAAATCTTGGCAGCGGAGGCTTAAGCATTTGAAAGCAGTTATGGAAGTCTGCTACTTTACAATCTTGCTCCTCCATAGTCCCAAGCAATTGCCATGATGGCCACACAGATATACAGCACGTGGTTGCTCTGCTGTGGGATGCTTTCCAGTTGCTGCAGCCTCTCCCATGGGCAGCATATTTCAGGCACTGGCACGCTGACTCCATGTTCTGAAGCACCTCTGAATTCTACAAAGTGGTGGTTGTTGTACACATGGTATAAATTTGAACCCAGCATAATGAGATCTCATCCCCTTCTAAATCTGTGATGTTCTGCTGGCTTCAGAGGACAGATGGTGTTTTACCTTGGTTGAGGAGTAGGTGCGGAGACTAGTAGAGTATGTTTTGAAGATATTTAATAAACAGCCTCAGAAATTCAAACAGTAATTGCATGGGAGCTGTCAAACTCTTCTTTAAAACTTCTAATAGCATAAAAATACATATATTTATTGTTATATAGTGAAAGATATACTTAGAAATTGGCAGGAGAGAGAGGGAGACACAGTAATTCTTAATGAATATTCTGTTAGATTTTTCTTCTCTTATGGACACTACCTTTTCAGATCTGGAGTGCACGTCATTTCCCAATTACTACTTTCTCCTTCCTCTCTGACAATTTTCTTTTAAAAGGGAAACTGGCAACTGAGTGATCTTCCACCATTTCATTGCTCTGTTTTTATGGAGATTATTTCCCTTTGCTGCCCCTATTCTTTCATTTAAGCTGTGTGCAGAATTATCTGTCACTTATCACATTTGAGATACACCTGCACAATATAGAGACTAGGTCTTGATCCAAGCTTTATTTAAGCCAGTGTGAAATTTCAGTAGACTTTGGATCAGGTCCTAAACATTCCTTGCACAAGGATTGTCCCCAGTTGGGAAACTACTTATTTAAAGGTATGCCTCTGTGCTCTTGAAATATTGGTTTTCCTTTCCTCAGAGCAATTTCATAAAACTGAAATCTCTGGCCAATGTGTCTGTGTCAAGAATGTACTGTGTTTTCTTATAGCATATTTTGATGACAGCACTGATTTTTTCACTCCAGAAAAATGGGTGATGCTTACGGATCAGCAATGTGCTAGTTAACCCATTGGACTTACATATGCAGCTCAGCCTCTCAAGGGAATTGCTTAGCTGCCCATTTCCCTCAGTTTACCCATTTGAATCCACGGCGTAATGCCTTCATGAAGTTTAAATGATGCTTGTTTTTAAAGTATCTGAAACAAAGGGGATTAAGTAATGTGAAAAAAGAAAGAAGTTATTTGTTTAGGAAAAAACATAATTCTATAGTATTGTTATAGGTCTGAGGAACAACAAGAAAGGATTTGCTAAATACAAGCTTAAAGCCAACCTTGAAAATGTCCTTTTACTCTTTGTTTTGGATCACATAACAAACATCCCAGGTTCATAATTTCAAAGAAATTATGTAATGAATGAGAATCCTACCCATACTCTAATCATGCTTCATGGTACATAAATCAAGCAGATTGCCTATTAGACTCGTGTCTCTCCAGAAGACCAGATGCAGTCTCACCCGAAATGTATTGCAAAGACACGTCCTTTGGGGCCAGAACATGGTGTCCTCAGCCAAAGCCTGGGCCTATAAAGAAAACGCTGCAGATAGGAAAGTAACGTGCAGCACTGAGAAGCACCTAGCCATGTTCATCCTGTAAAGTGTGGTTTTACTGCAGGAACCTGTGGACGCAGAGTTAATTGATTCAGCAGCAGGGCACCGCGCTGCGAAGAAGCCTGAGCACACAAAAAGACGTATGATTGTTTCAACCATTTCTGTTGCACGACAAATACACTTGCCTTACAACTGTGCCACATTTTACGAAATTACAGGCTCTGCGGTTTGCTCTGATTGTATGATGGCATCACTCTCTACAACTACAAACCACAGGGAATTGACATTGTCTTCCTGATTTCACTGGTTTTGTCATAACCATACCCTTTGGTGTTGCTGCCGCTTTCACCAAAAGGAAATGTTGAACTGGAGACACCACAGAACATTTCTACAAGCGGTTATTCCCAAACACTTTTAAAGGCACTACTCTATAGGCAGCGCTTCAGTCTAGTGTAAACCTCCTTACGAATGCGCCGTAGGCAGCTCCTTCCTGCCCTCCCAAGTGGCGGCATTGGACTCCACCCAGAACTGAAACACCGCATGCTTTGGTGGAGGTCGTGGGCCAGCTAGCCCTTCCAGCTAGCAGGTTTGAATGTTCTTGTGGCTGATAATGAATGAGGCCTAGTAGTTGCCCCGCCTGTTGTTTCACATTGATTACTACAGTTCAAGCACGTGATAAAGGTACCACCCTGTGAGATGAGTTGGGAGGTGGAGGCCAGGAAAGGTCCTCACAGTTGGCACAATTTAGATGCCATAGGCCTGAGAAGATCTGAGGATCAAAATACGCTGTGCTTATTACGGGCTTCTCTGGAAGGGAAGAAGAACGCCACTGGCTTACAGTGAGAGTGGATGATCTTTCATTCCTCCACTCTCTTCCTCCACCCAGAGATAACGGCCTTCACTTGCCCAGTTTTTCAGTTGTGATGTCCGTTTAGGCATTGCATGTGCTCAGGCAGCTGGAAAAGGAGCTTTCAGATCATGGTTTCAGTGGA
>Ga0065711_1003689_pt1 | contig 39877 bp, 35 predicted proteins | sample Hoacrofraction12_FD_59098 | JGI IMG/M metagenome (GOLD analysis project Ga0065711, IMG submission 59098) | Hoatzin crop microbial communities from Cojedes, Venezuela - Epithelial fraction 12 v2 (version 2) | ecosystem: Host-associated > Birds > Digestive system > Esophagus > Crop | place... | reverse complement strand
TTGGATTGACTGACAGTGAAATTAATTTTATTGAAGCCAATGTGACGCCATGGTTATAGAAGCAATAGCGCGTTGCAAAGAAAAATGGCAACTTATGATTTAGGTTGCCCAATTAAATTTGTGCCCCTCATTCAGGCATCCGAGCGTCACCATCCACTCATATATGTTCCTGTTGCTGTGTCTCATTGTAAGTACGGTTTTTACTGTATATAAATAGTGAGTGGCAGGAAATAATGCTTTATGGTTCGGTCAGATTGTATAGGGATGCCTTTGAAAAACGACTGCGGTCGTTTTTGAAAACCACTGCGGTCGTTTTCAGAAACCACTGCGGTCGTTTCTGAAAATGGGTGCGGAGGTTTCCTGCACGAAAACCCGTTTTTAGGGCAAAGAAACTCTGTTTTTAGGGCAAGAAACCCTATTTTTAGGTATTGCGGGGGTGATAGGAATGTGCGAACTTTGCAGTCGTTATTTGCAACTGGCCCCATGGGGGCGGTTGTGAATCGAGAAAGAACGGATTGTTTAACGAGAAAAAACTTACAAGCAATGAAGAAAACAGCAATTATCTACGGCTCGAGCACGGGCACGTGCGAGGCCATTGCACAGAAAATCTGTGAGAAACTGGGTGGCGGCGACGTCATCAATGTGGGTGAACTGGACGCCGCGCAACTGGCGGACTACGACAATCTGCTGCTGGGAACGAGCACTTGGGGCATCGGCGAACTGCAGGACGATTGGTATGACGGCGTGGACAAGCTGAAGGGGGCTGACCTGAGCGGCAAGACCATCGCGCTCTTCGGATGCGGCGACTGCCAAAGCTACGGCGACAGTTTCTGCGGCGCCATGGCTGAAATCTATGACGCGGTGAAGGACAGCGGCGCCAGCATCGTGGGCGCGGTGAGCACTGACGGCTACGACTTCAGCGACTCGGCTGCGGTGCAGGACGGCAAGTTCGTTGGCCTGGCGCTCGACGACATCAATGAGGACGACAAGACTGACGCGCGCATCGACGCTTGGCTGGCCGACATCACGCCCAGCCTCTGAGCCTTCGCTTAGCCGAAAGGCACATAAAAAAGAAATCTGGCACGGCCCGCATGGTTTTGGGCTGTGCCAGATTGTTTGTTGGGCTTTTCCGGGACTAATAGATGAGCAGCCCGGCGATGCCGCAGAGGATTATCATGAGGATGGGGTGGATTTTGTAGAGGCGTGTTCCGACGAAGGCGAAGAGGAAGATGATGATGCTCACGATGAACTGGAACATGCTCTCGCTGGGGGAGGAGAAGTTTTCTTTGCTCATCAGGAGCAGTGCGGCTGCGGCAATGAGGCCGACGATGGTGGGGCGCAGGGCGCGGAATACGTCGTTCACGCCTTTGCTCTGCGCGTGCTTCATGAGGAATTTGGAGACGAGAATCATGAGGACGAAGGGGAGCCAGATGACGCTGATGGTGGCGAGGACGGAGCCGAGGACGGCGGCCCAGGTGGGGAAGCCTTCGTTGAGCACGCTGGTGTAGCCCACGTAGGTGGCGCAGTTGATGCCAATGGGGCCCGGGGTGCTTTGGCTGATGGCGACGATGTCGGTGAATTCGCTCGACGTGAGCCACTGGTTTTTCACCACCACTTCGTTGTGGATGAGTGAAATCATGGCGTAGCCGCCGCCAAAGTTGAATATGCCGATTTTGGAGAAGACGAGGAAAAGTTTGAGGAAAATCATAAGGGGGAGTTTATGAGGGGGTGAGTTTTGAGGTTATAAGTTTTTTAGAAGTTAAAGAAGTTAAGAAGTTATCAGCGGCGTTGCCGCTTAGAAGTTAAAGCCGATAGTTTGAGCGGTTCAAATTCTCGACTGTTTTGTGCTGGCGGTTCTCGGCTGTTTTGTTGCTATCGACTCTCGACTGCTTTGTTGCTATCGGCTTTAACTTCTAGTGAGCGGAGCGAACGATAACTTCTCTGACTTCTCTAACTTCTTTCTTCCGATTTTCATTTCTGCTCAAAATATCTGCCGTAGAGCCATCCGCCGAGGCCGGCGGCGAGAATCACCCAGATGGGGGAGACGCCGAGGCAGGCGATGAGGACGCAGGCCACGATGGGTATCCAGCAGTTGTAGCGGTTGATTTTCGCGGTTTTCGCCATGGTGAAGACGGGGGCCGCAATGAGGGCGACGACGGCGGGGCGGATGCCGCGGAAGATTTTCTCCACGTAGATGTTGTCCTTGAAGGCCTGGAAGAACATGGCGATGAGCAGGATGACGACGATGGAGGGCAGGGCGACGCCCATGGTGCCGACAATGCCGCCCCACACGCCGCGGAGCTTATAGCCGATGTGGCTGGCCATGTTCATGGCAAACAGGCCGGGCATGGACTGCGACACGGCCATGATGTCCATGAATTCCTCACGGCTGAGCCACGCGTGCTTGTCCACGATTTCTTTCTCCATGATGGGCAGCATGGCGTAGCCGCCACCGAGGGTGAAGGCGCCGATTTTGTTGAACGACCAAAACATTTGCCAAAGCATAGGCAATTTGGAATTACGAGTTACGAATTACGAATTGTTTCTTTTTATTTGCGGTGCGCTTCCACCCATTTGCGGGCATTGACGAAGGCGTCGAGCCAAGGCGTGGCCTGGTCTGCCTGTCGGGCGGCGGGATAGCAGGCGCACTGCCAGGGGAAGATGGCGCGCTCCAGGTGGGGCATCATGGCCAGGTGGCGCCCGTCTTTGGAGCAGAGGCCCGCCACGTCGTAGTCGGAGCCGTTGGGGTTGCCGGGATAGCCGTGGTAGGTGTACTTCGCCACAATATTATAGGTGTCTTCCTGGGCGGGCAGGTCGAAGCGTCCCTCGCCGTGGGCCACCCACAGGCCGAGCTTGCTGCCAGCGAGGGGACCGAACATCACGCTGTTGTTCTGCGGAATGTTGAGGGTGAGGAATCCGCTTTCGAACTTGTGGGAAACGTTGTGGCGCATGGTGGCGGGCTGTCCTTCGCCAAGCAGGCCGAGCTCCACCATGAGCTGGCAGCCGTTGCAGATGCCCAGCGAGAGGGTGTCGGGGCGGGCGTAGAAGCGGTCGAGCGCCGCCTTGGCCTTGGGGTTGTAGAGGAAAGCGCCTGCCCAGCCCTTGGCCGAGCCGAGCACGTCGCTGTTGCTGAATCCGCCGCAGAAGACAATCATGGAGACGTCGTCGAGGGTTTCGCGGCCGCTCACCAGGTCGGTCATCATCACGTCCTTCACGTCGAAGCCGGCAAGCCAGAGCGAGTAGGCCATTTCGCGCTCGCCGTTGGTGCCTTTCTCGCGGATGATGGCGGCGCGGATGCCCGTCTTTTCAGGCCTGTCGGCCGAAACGCCGAGGCGCTGCAGGGTGCCGTCGAAGCCGCTGGGCATGCACCACTCCACGGGCTGCGCGCTGTAGTTCTTGGCGCGCTCGTCGGCCATGCCGTTCATGCTCTGCTTGCGGTCGAGGCGGTGGGAGGTTTCGTACCAAACTGTGCGCAGTTGGTCGATGCTGAGACTGAGTTCCTGGGCGCCGGAATGCACGGCGAGGGTGCGTCCACTGGCCACTTTTCCGATGCGCTCAAAGGTCACGCCCATCTGGCTGAGCAGGTCGCAGGCGCGCTGCAGGGTCTGTCCGGCAGCCACTTGCAGCACCACCGCAGGATTTTCGGCGAAGAGGCGCTTGGCCAGTTCGGCGTCGGTGGCGGCATTGAGGGTGATGTCGAGGCCGCCCTGCTGGTTGCTGAAGCACATTTCGAGCAGGGTGGTGACGAGTCCGCCGGCGCTCACGTCGTGTCCGGCCAGCAGCATGCCCTCGCCGATGAGGTGCTGCACGCACCAAAAGGCCTTGCTGAAGGCCTCGGCGCTCACCACCGTCGGCACGTCGCTGCCCACGTAACCCTGGCTCTGCGCGAAGGCCGAACCGCCCAGGCGCAGGGCATCGCCAGAGAAATCGACGAGCAGCAGCTCGCTCTCCACGTCGGTGCGCAGTACGGGCGAGATGGTTTTCCTCACGTCGCCGGTCTCAGCGCCAGCGCTCACGATGACGGTGCCTGGCGCAATGATTTTCTTTCCGTCGGGATATTTCTGGGTCATCGACAGGGAATCCTTGCCTGTCGGCACATTCACTTGCAGTTCTTGGCAGAAGCGGCTCAGGGCCTCCACGGCGGTGTAGAGGCGGGCATCCTCGCCTTTCTGCGCGCGGCAGGGCCACATCCAGTTGGCGCTCAGGCTCACGCTCTGCAGTCCGTCGCGCAGCGGTGCGAACACCAGGTTGGTCAGTGCCTCGGCCACGCTCAGCACGCTGCCCTTCGCGGGATTGGCCAGCGCGGCTTGTGGCGCATGGCCCAGGGCAGTGGCAATGCCGCTCGTGCCGCGATAGTCGAGCGCCACGACGCCGCAGTCGCTCAGCGGCAGTTGGAGCGGGCCCACGCACTGCTGGCGCGCCACCTTGCCCGTCACGCTGCGGTCCACCTTGTTGGTGAGCCAGTCTTTGCAGGCCACGGCCTCGAGGCTGAGCACCTGGCGGATGCATTCTTCAATGGTGCGCTGCCCCGTGAGCGGCACATCGGCGTAGGTGCGCTCGACGGTCTCGTCGCGCATCACGGTCTTGGGCGAATGGCCGAACATCTGCGCCACGTCGAGGTCGAAAGGCTTCACGCCGTCGCCTTGGCGGAAGGAGAAATGGGCGTCGCCAGTGGTTTCGCCCACCACATAGAGCGGGGCGCGCTCGCGCTCGGCAATGCGGCGCACGTGGTCGATGTGCTGCTGGTCGATGAGCAGGCCCATGCGCTCCTGGCTCTCGTTGGCGATGATTTCCTTGGCCGAAAGCGTGGGGTCGCCAATGGGCAGTTTGGTCATGTCGATTTCGCCACCGCACTCCTCCACCAGTTCGCTCAGGCAGTTCACGTGGCCTGCCGAACCGTGGTCGTGGATGCTCACCACAGGGTTCACATCCTCCTCGCAGAGGCTGCGGATGAGGTTGTAGGCGCGCTTCTGCATTTCAGGGTTGGCGCGCTGCACGGCGTTGAGCTCAATGCCGCTGCTGTAGCGGCCCGTCTCCACTGAAGAGACGCTTCCGCCGCCCAGGCCGATGCGGTAGTTGTCGCCACCCACCACCACGACTTTGTTGCCCTTGCGCGGCTCGCGCTTCAGGCAGTCGCGCTTGGTGCCGTAGCCCACGCCGCCAGCCAGCATAATCACTTTGTCGTAGCCATACTGCTCGCCGTTTTCCTGATGCTCAAAGGTGAGCACCGAACCGCAAATGAGCGGCTGGCCAAACTTGTTGCCGAAGTCGCTCGCGCCGTTCGACGCCTTGATTAGTATCTGTTCCGGGCTCTGGTAGAGCCATTTTCTCACCGGAAGGATTTCTTCCCACGGCTGCTCCTCGCCGTTGCGCGGATAACTGGTCATATAGACCGCCGTGCCGGCAATGGGCCACGAGCCAACGCCGCCGCCCATGCGGTCGCGGATTTCTCCGCCCGTGCCTGTTGCGGCGCCATTGAACGGTTCCACGGTCGTGGGGAAATTGTGGGTTTCCGCCTTCAGCGAAATCACGCTCTCCACGGGGCGCACCTCAAAGAAGTCGGGGCGGTCGTGGCGCGCTGGCGCAAACTGCTCCACCACAGGGCCTTGCGCAAACGCCACATTGTCCTTGTAGGCCGAGAGAATGCTGCCCGGATGCGCCTTCGTCGTGTCCTTAATCAGTTGGAAAAGGCTTTCGGGTTTCTCCTCACCATCGATGACAAACGTGCCGCCGAAAATCTTGTGGCGGCAATGCTCCGAGTTGATTTGGGCAAAGCCAAACACCTCGCTGTCGGTGAGCGGGCGGCCCAGTTGCCGCTCCACCTCGCGCAGATAGTCCATTTCCTCGGGCGAAAGCGCCAGTCCCTCCTGCTCATTGTAGGCCTCCAGGTCGGTGATGTGGCGGATGGGCTCCGGCTTGCGGTCCACGGTGAAGACCTCCTGCCCCAGCCCCTCGTAGTGGCGCTGCAGCATGGGGTCGAACGCGTCGCCCACAACCTCTTCCGCAAAGAACTGCTCAATGCGGCGAATGCCCTCCAGGCCCATGTTTTGCGTGATTTCCACTGCGTTCGTGCTCCAAGGCGTAATCATCTCGCGCCGCGGACCCACAAACTTGCCGCTGAGCGACTGCCCTTCAATTAGTTTGGCCTGTCCGAAAAGCCACTCCAGTTTTTCCGTCTCCTGTGCAGAGAAACAATGGTCGCAATCCACCGCAATCACTGTTTGCGAGGGTGCCGAAAAGAAATAAACCATGGGTCAAATAATAAATATGGTGAGAAAACTGCTGCAAAGGTACGCCTTTTTCCACGCCCAGCAAAACGAACGGACAAAAAAGTGAACGTACACAGCGCACCTTTCTGACCAAAACCCGCCAACTTTTTTCCGCCAGAGCGAAATTTTTCCGCCGCATTTGCTGCCGCGAAACCGAACTTTCCCCCAAAAAACCGCCCTTTTCTATACAAATGTTTATAAATTTGTAAAATTTTTAAGGTTTTTTGGGGGCAGAAAAATTTAATTTTGTATTTTTGCAGCGAAATTCCTGCTTTGTGCGCTGCGCATTGCGCCGCGGCATGGGGCATGGACAAAGATGGACAAACACGCAGAAACATAAAGCAAACACGAACAAAACTTATATTTTTATGAAGAAACAATGGATTCTGATGCTGGCGCTGGCGCTGCTTTCGGGCGTGGCCAGTGCGGCAGACCGCGTGAAAATCACCGTGAAGAATAGCCTCGACGTGGAGCGCAAGGGCGAAATCGTGGAGGTGCCGATGGCCGACCTCTACAAGAAGTTCGGCGCACGCAAGACGTTTGTGGTGACTGACGACAATGGCCGCGAAATCACGAGCCAAATCACCTACGACGGCCTGCTCATCTTCCAGGCCGACGTGAAGGCGAAGGGCAGCACCCACTACTATGTGCGCGAGGGCAAACCGCGCCAGTACGAGGCCAAGGCGTTCGGCCGCTACGTGCCTGAACGGGCCGACGACTTCGCCTGGGAGAACGACCGCGTGGCATTCCGCTGCTACGGTCCGGCGCTGCAGCAGCGCGGCGAGAAGGCCTACGGCTACGACATCTGGAACAAGCGCACCAACAAGATGGTGGTGGACGAGCGCTATGCCATGGAGCTCGACCCCGAAGTGGCCGACGTGTGCCGCATGCTCAAGCGACGCGGCTACGACCAACTGGCGCAGGAGCTCTACTACAGCGTGAGCTACCACGTGGACCACGGCGACGGCATGGACTGCTACAAGGTGGGGCCCACGCTGGGCGCTGGCGCAACGGCCCTGCTGGCCAACGGCGGCAAGGACATTTTCTACCCCTACTGCTACACCCACTGCGAACTGCTCGACGCCGGCCCGCTGCGCGTGACGGTGCTGCTCACCTACGAGGAGAAGGAGTTTGAGGGCCAGAAGGAGAAAGAAATCCGCATCATCAGCCTCGACGCCGGCAGCCAGCTCAACAAAGTGCTGGTGGGCTACAACGGCCTGAAGCGCACCGTGCCCATGGCAGTGGGCATCGTGGTGCACGACGACAACCCCACGGCCTACTTCATGAACGATGCCGAGGGCTACATGGGCCTCGAGGACCTGGGCGACCTGCTGCAGTACAAGGAAGGCTACCGCGAGGTGCTCAACAAGGACTTCGGCCAAATCTACGTGGGCGCCGTCTTCCCCGACAAGAACGTAAAGACGGAGTTCCGCAAGATGGAAGGTCTGGGCGGCGTGACCGGGCATATCCTCGGCGTGGCCAACTACAAGCCGAAATCGACGTTCACCTACTACTTCGGCGCTGGCTGGAGCCGCAACACGGAAACGGGCTTCAACAGCCTGAGCGACTGGGAAACCTACCTGAAAAACTACGCCAAACTGCTGAAGAACCCGCTCAAGGCCTCGCTCAGCATCAGATAACGTTCAAATAATAAATAATAATAAACAAATACCCGTTGGTTGAATTAAAATAACGCATACTTGACTTGCCCTATAGGTTTATGATTGAGAAAATTGAAATACTGCTTCACGGTGAAAGCAGCGATCTTGGCCGCCATCCTGGCGAACAGGCCGCTTGGCTGCTTTGCGTAGTTGCGTATCATCATGAACTGGTCGTCCAGCTGGGAGAATACGGTCTCAATCCTCTTCCTGAAGCGCTTGTACTCCCAGCTCGGCGCTTTCCAGTCCTCCTGGTTCATCCTGTATGGCACCTCAAGGGATATGCGCGTCGTCTCAAACAGATCCAGCTGCACGGGCGCGCTCAGGTAACCCTTGTCCGCAAGCACCGTGCAGTCATGATACTCCCACTTGATGTCCTTGAGGTAGTGCAGGTCATGGACATTGGCGGCGGTCAGGTCATAGGAGTGTATGACGCCCGAGACGCCGCACAGCGCATGGAGCTTGTATCCGTAGTAGCGCATGTTCTGGGAGGCGCAGTAGCCCCAGGAAGGCGCATGCTCAATGTCGCTCCTGCCCATCTGGCACCTGTTGGCGCGGACGTTCCTGCACACCCTGATGGGCTTGGAGTCTATGCAGAACACATCCTCGCCGCCGTCGATGGCCTTGGCTATGGACTGGCGGATGCTCTCCCCGAGACGCATCGTCTTCTTCCGGCGCTGATTGTACTGCCGGCGGGTAATCAGGTTGGGGATTTCACCAGGGTATTCCTTGTTCAGAAGGTTGAACAAGTAGTTCTCGCTGTCTATGCTCATGCCCTCCGCCGTAATGGAAAGCGCAACCACCTCCACGTCGGAGAAGGTAGGCACGACGCCGCAGCGGGGGATATTTCCACGCTCGTTCACATGATTTTTAGCAAAATGCTTGCATATCTCAAGAATTTCTCGGAACTTTGCAATGAAGTTGTGCATATCTACGATAATAGTGCTTAATGTTTTTGACGCCACTAAGTTACTAAAAATCAATGATATGTGCAACTTTTTCGTGTTAAATATGTCTTAAAATTTAATTCAACCAACAGGTAAACAAATAATAATTAAGCCGCCCCACCCCGCCAACTATTATTTATTATTTGTTCATTATTAATTCTCAACGACTTGCCAAGGAAAGATGGACCAGCGGGAAGTGATTTGCACCATTGCCCTGAGCCGCCTGCAGGGGCTGAGCCAAGTGGGCGCGCGCATGCTCTGCCAAAAGGCGGGGAGCGCGGCCGCCGTGGCCGATGCACGCCGCAGCCTGCGCGACATCGTGCCTGAGGCATCGCAGAAAGTGTGCGACGCGCTGGCCAATGAGCAGCACTGGAACGAGGCCTACAAGCGCGCAGAGGTGGAGTGGGAATTCGCCCAGAAAAACCACATCCGATGCCTCTGCCAAATGGGCGACCCAGACTACCCGCAAATGCTCTGCGAATGCGACGACGCGCCGCTCGTGCTCTTCTACATGGGCACCGCCAACCTCAACGCGCCGCACATCGTCAGCATGGTGGGCACGCGCCGCATCACACCCTACGGCAAGGACCTCTGCCAGCGCTTCGTGAGCGACCTGAAGGAGGTCGTGCCAGACGCACTCATCGTGAGCGGACTGGCCTACGGCGTGGACATCGCGTCACACCGCGCAGCCCTCAACTGCGGCATGAGCACAGTGGGCGTGCTGGCCCATGGGCTCGACACCATCTACCCCGCCATGCACCGCAAAGACGCCGCAAAAATGACCCACCAAGGAGGACTGCTCACCGAGCATATCAGCCAAACCGTCATCATGCCAGGCAATTTCGTCAGGCGAAACCGCATCGTGGCCGGCATGGCCGCCGCAACCATCGTGGTGGAAAGCGGGCGCAAAGGCGGAGCGCTCATCACCGCCGAACTCGCGCAGGAGTACAACCGCGACGTCTTCGCCTTCCCCGGACGCATTGGCGACGAATACAGCGAAGGCTGCAACCGACTCATTGCCAAGCGCGGAGCCGACCTCATCACTTCGGCAGAAGACTTCCTGCTGGCCGTGGGATGGGCCGAGCCAAAGCAGAAAAAGGCCGACAAGAACCCCCAGCTCGAGCTCTTCGCAACCCTTTCGCCCGAGGAGCAAAGCATCATGAACGCCCTCAGCGGCAGCGATGCCAAGCAAATCAACCAAATCGTGGTGGAAACCAACCTGCCCTACAGCCAAGTGGCCGCCACGCTCTTCGAACTTGAACTCAAAGGCCTCGTCAGCGTACTCGGCGGCGCCCGCTACCGCAAAACCATGCGCTGAGCCGCAAAAACTTTCTTCCGCTGCACCCACAAACCCCATCGGCATCGCAAAAACTTTCTCTGCAAACATAAAAACCGCGCGGCCGCACTCCACACACCGGAGCGCGGCCGCTTTCTTTTTCCTTTTCCCCCGCGGAAATGCACCGCCGCACTGCAGAAAAATCCGCTTTCCGCATGACCTTCCACCGATTTTTTGTATATTTGCAGCGAAAACAGTTTATTAAGGAGACAAAGAAATGACTACCGTACAAGTGAACGCCCAAATTCAGCAAGGCCTCAGCATTCTCTCGAAAGACGAGGGCATGATGCGGCAAGTGGCGCAATACATCCAGCGACTGGTGAATCAGATGAAGAAGAAGGAATCTTCAAGTACGCAACAAACACATCCACTCCAAGAGTTTCGCGGCATATTTGCTGATGAAACCAAAAGCGACCGCGAACTCATCAACGAATACCTCGAAGAAAAATACGGTGTATGAAAGCTTTTTTAGACACTAATATTTTCATGGAGTATTTGGAAGAGCGTTCGGAGTGTTTGTTCGTTGAGCGTATTCTATCGAGTATTTCATCCAAGAAGATGAAAGCTGTGATTTCTTCTGGAACATTATATACTTTATCGTATATGATAGAACGGCTGTTGAAATCAAGAGGAATACATCGACCCGAACAAACGCTGCAACTGCGGAAGATGCTAAACCGAATACTTTGCATTGCAACGGTAAAGAACCTCTCTAACAAAGACTATGTACGCGCCATCAACGACGAAAACTTCACGGACATAGAGGACGCTTTCCAATATCACTGCGCGCAGGAAAACGGGTGCGACGTGCTAATCACCATCAACACCCGCGACTTCAAGCGTGCTGACGAAAGCAAAATGAAAATCATGACGCCCAAAGAGTTCGTAAAAAGCTACAACATCTGACTGCACAAAGGCATCGCTGCAGCAGACCACTTTTCCCCGAAAACAAAATCATCAAAACATAAACTAAGACAATGAGCATCAAGCAAAAGCGTTATTTCTTGCAAGAGTCGGAAATACCGACACAGTGGTACAACATTCAGGCAGACATGGTGAACAAACCACTGCCGCCGCTCAATCCCGCCACCAAGCAGCCCCTCAAGGCCGAAGACCTCTTCCCCATCTTCGCCGAGGAACTGTCGCGTCAGGAACTCAACCAGACGGACGCATGGATTGACATTCCCGAGGAACTGCAGGACATGTACAAGTTCTACCGCTCCACGCCGCTCGTGCGGGCCGACGGGCTGGAAAAGGCGCTCGACACGCCGGCGCACATCTACTTCAAGAACGAGAGCGTGAGCCCCGTAGGAAGCCACAAGCTGAACAGCGCGCTGGCGCAGGCCTACTTCTGCAAAAAGCAGGGCGTGACCAACGTGACCACCGAGACCGGCGCCGGCCAATGGGGCGCAGCACTGGCCTACGCAGCAAAGGTGTTCGGCCTGGAAGCCGCTGTCTATCAGGTGAAAATCTCCTACGAGCAGAAGCCCTACCGCCGCAGCATCATGCAGACTTTCGGCGCGCAGGTCACGGCATCGCCATCCATGTCAACCCGCGCAGGCAAAGACATCCTGACGCGCGACCCCAACAACCAAGGCTCGCTCGGCACCGCCATCAGCGAAGCCATTGAACTGGCGCTGCAGACGCCCAACTGCAAGTACACGCTGGGCAGCGTGCTCAGCCACGTGACCCTCCACCAGACCATTATCGGCCTGGAGGCAGAAAAGCAGATGGCCATGGCTGGCGAATATCCCGACATGGTCATCGCCTGCTTCGGCGGAGGCAGCAACTTCGGCGGAATCGCATTCCCCTTCATGCGCCACAACATCCTCGAAGGCAAGCAGACCGAGTTCATCGCCGCCGAGCCAGCCAGCTGCCCCAAGCTCACACGCGGCGTCTTCCAGTACGACTTTGGCGACGTGGCAGGCTACACACCCCTGCTCCCCATGTTCACACTGGGCCACAACTTCATGCCGGCCAACATCCACGCCGGCGGACTGCGCTACCACGGCGCTGGCGTCATCGTGAGCCAGCTGCTGAAGGACAAGCTCATGCGCGCCGTCGACATCAAGCAGCTGGAGAGCTTCGACGCCGGCGTACTCTTCGCCCGTGCCGAGGGAATCATTCCGGCCCCCGAATCCTGCCACGCCATTGCCGCAGCCATCCGCGAGGCCAAGAAGTGCAAGGAGACCGGCGAGAAGAAGGTCATTCTCTTCAACCTCAGCGGCCACGGCCTCATCGACATGACCGCCTACGACCAGTACTTCGCCGGCTCGCTGCAGAACTACGAAGTGACCGACGAAGACGTGCAGAAGAATCTCAGTCAGCTGGAGCACATCGTATGACCCTTCAGGCAAACTGCCTCTGCCCCCATTTCTGAAAACCACTGCGGTCGTTTTCCAAAACGACTGCGGTCGTTTCCAAAAACCACTGCAGTCGTTTCTGAAAAGGAAGGGCATCGAAAACTTAAAAAATAAAAGGGAATATAAGGAGAAAAGGAGTATCGGCGCCGATGGCGCCGAGGAATTCAGCCGATAGTTTCACGACCTGCTCAAAGTATCGGCTAACGAGCGAAGCGAGTGAGACTCCCAGCGAACGAAATGAGCGATACTCTTATCTCCTGACTCCCTCAAAAACTCAAAAACTTAGGAACTTATAAACTTAAAAACTCAACCAATATGAAAACGAACTACGAAGTCCGCTATGCGGCCCATCCGGAAGATGCGAAAAGTTATGACACGAAGCGCCTGCGCAGAGATTTCCTCATTGAGAAAGTGTTCTCGGCCGACGAGGTGAACATGGTCTATAGCATGTACGACCGCATGATTGTGGCCGGCGCCATGCCCGTGCACGAAACCCTGAAGCTGGAGGCCATTGACCCGCTCAAGGCGCCCTATTTCACGACGCGCCGCGAGGTGGGCATCTTCAACGTGGGCGGCAGCGGTAGCGTGAAGGTGGGCGACGAGACCTACCACCTGGACTATAAGGAGGCGCTCTACATTGGCCGCGGCGACAGGGACGTGCTGTTCATGACCGACGATGCCGCCAAGCCCGCCAAGTTCTACATCAATTCCACCACGGCCCACAAGGAATATCCCACGAAGAAGGTGACGAAGAAGGACGCCGACATCCTGGCGCTGGGCTCGCTCGAGGGCAGCAACGACCGCGTCATCAACCGCATGATTGTGCAGAAGGTGCTCGATTCGTGCCAGCTGCAGATGGGCATGACGGAGCTGAAGCCGGGCAGCGTGTGGAACACCATGCCGGCCCACGTGCACAGCCGCCGCATGGAGGCTTACTTCTACTTCGAGGTGCCTGAGGACCAGGCCGTTTGCCACTTCATGGGCGAAATCGAAGAGACGCGCCACATCTGGATGAAGGGCGACCAGGCCGTGCTTTCGCCGGAATGGAGCATCCACAGCGCCGCTGCCACCAGCAACTACACGTTCATCTGGGGCATGGGCGGCGAGAACCAGGACTATGGCGACCAGGATTTCTACGCCATCACTGACCTGAAATGAGCCACTACCTCGACCTCTTCCGCTTCTGCCCCGTGTGCGGCAGCAGCCAGTTTGCGGAGCACAACGAGAAGTCGAAGCACTGCAACAGCTGTGGCTTCACCTACTACTTCAACATGTCGTGCAGCATCGCCATGCTCATCCACAATGAGCGCGGCGAGCTGCTCACGGCCATTCGCGCCAAAGAGCCGAAGAAGGGGATGCTCGACCTGGTGGGCGGCTTCGTTGACCCGCAGGAGAACCTGGAAACGGCGGCGCGGCGCGAAGTGATGGAGGAAACGGGGCTGGACCTGAGCGGAGTGCCGCTGCGCTACGTCTGCTCCGAGCCCAACACTTATCTCTACAGCGGCCTGCTGGTGCACACGTGCGACGTCTATTTCGACGCGCTCGTGCCATCGGCCGCTGCGCTGCAGGCCGACGACGACGTGGCCTCGCTGCGCTGGATGCGACTGGAAGACATCAAACTGGAGGACGTGGCGTTCGACTCGTCGCGCCGCGTGCTCGAACGACTGAAAAACAACGCACTATGAAAGCAAAAAGGTTTGTGCTGCTGGCCCTGAGCGGCCTCGTGCCCGCACTTGTCTGCGGCCAGCGATTTGTGGATGCCAATGCCAGCCAGCTGAGGCTGGAGGAGGCGGCCACACTGCTCGACGACAATCATTTCTTCGCTTCGAAGCAACTGCTCAGCTGGGGCGAAAAGACGGCTTGGCAGCGCGTCAGCGACTATCAGCTGAACAACTGGGGAACGGCTGAGCGCATCACCGATTTCCTGAGCCAAAACCCCGTGCACCCCGATGCCGACCGCCTGCAGGCCATGGAGGCCAACCAGCTGGTGAAGCAGGGCAACTGGGCCAAGGCGCGCGGCATCTACCGCTCGGCCGACCTGAGCAACCTGCCCGGCGACGAGGCCGAGGAAGCCACGCTCTATCAGGCCATTGGCGCCATTCACGAGGGCAATCTCAACGAGGCGGAGCAGCTGCTCGCCACGCTCAGCGACTCGCAGACCCACGAGGCCGACATCATGTTCATGAACGGCTACGTGAAGTATGCCAAGGGCCAATACGAAGAAGCGGCGCCCTACTTCGCCGCTGTGGAAGAAAGCGACGAGTGGGGCGCCGCAGCGCCTGTCTATGTAGCCGATTGCTACTTGAAGAGCGGCCAGGCCAGCAAAGCCATCAGCAAAGCACGCCTTTTCCGCCAAAACAACCCCGCGGCCGAACTTTGCAGCGAGGCGAAGCGCATTGAGGGCGAAGGGCTCTACGACCAAGGCCAATACGCCGATGCCGCCGCCCTGCTGCAGCAGTACAGCGACGAGGAGCCTGCCGCTCAGCGCAGCGGACTCTACAAGCTGGGCATGAGCCAATTTAAGCTGAAAAACTATGCGAAAGCCGCGCCAAACCTCAGTCACAGCGCAGGCAGCGCGAGCGACGCCATGGCGCAGAACGCCTGGCTGCACAGCGGTTTGGCCTACCTGCAGACGGGCCAGAAGAAGCAGGCAGGCATCGCATTCCAGCAGGCATCGCAGATGGACTACAACAAAAAAGTGCAGGAAGAGGCGCTTTACAATTACGCACTCTCCCTGCACGACGGCGCTTCAATGGGCTTCGGCGAAAGCGTCAGCGCCTTTGAAACGTTTCTCAATAAGTTTCCAAATTCTCCCCACGCCAACAGCGTGGCCGACCACCTCGAGGAGGTCTATTTCACAACACAAAACTATCCGGCGGCACTGGCATCCATCAACAAAATCAAGCACCCCAACCAGAAAATCGTGAGCGCCAAGCAGCGCGTGCTCTACAACCTGGGCGTTCAGAAATATGCCGACGGCGACTATTCCGCAGCAAAGAAATATCTGCAGCAAAGCATCAACACGAAGGAAAACGCCGAGTCTTACCTCTGGAAAGGCGAGGCGGAATACCAGCTCGGCGAGTATGCGCAAGCCACGAAAGATTTGCAAAAATACGCCATTTCATCGGGAAAAAATGAGCAAAACACCGCCCTTGCGCAGTACAATCTCGGCTATTCGCTCTTCAAACAGAAAAAATATGCCGAAGCGCTGCCCGCGTTTCAGCAATTTTGCGCCAATTCATCGGCAAATTCCAGCACTGCCATGCTGGCCGACGCCTGGAACCGCATCGGCGACTGCCAGCTGACGGAGAAGCAATATGCCGCCGCCACGCAGGCCTACGCCAAGGCCAAGAGCATCGACCCCAACCAGGGCGACTACTCGCTGCTGCAGCAGGCCAACATTGCCGGCTACCAGAACAACTATCAGCAGAAAGTGCAGCTGCTCAACCAGCTCGACCAGGAGTACAGCGCCTCGCAGTATGGCGCCGACGCCCTCTTTGAGCAAGGCCGCGCGCTGGTGCAGAGCGGAAAGAAGAACGAAGCGCTCAACACGTTCAACACGCTCATCAGCCGCTATCCTTCCAGCGCAAATGCCCGGAAGGCAAGCAACGAAATCGGCATGATTTACTACGAAAACAACCAGACCGAGCCCGCCGTGCAGGCCTATCGCCAAGTGGTGGAGAAGTTTCCGCAGACCGAGGAGGCCAAAATCGCCCTCGGCAACCTGAAGGACATCTACACCGAGCAGGGCCGCGTAAGCGAATATGCCACGCTGGCGGCGCAAGTGGGCCAGGGACTGAGCGACACCGAGCTCGACCAGCTGCAGAAGGAGTCGGCCATGCGCGCTTGGGCCAACGGCAACTACCAGCAAGCGCTCAACGACTACGCCCAGTTGGAGGCGCAGACGCGCTCGGCCCAGACCCGCCAGGAGGCCGTGGTGGAGCAACTGCAGTGCGCCAAAGCCCTCGGCAACGCGCAGGGCATTGTTGACGCCGCTTCGAAAGTCGTGGCGCTCGGCGACAAAGTGCCCTACGACACGCAGGCAGAAGCCCTGCTGCTCCGCGCACAAAACAGCCTGGCGCTGGGCAACAGCAACCAGGCCGTGAGCGACCTGCAGGCACTTTCCGCCGACACGCAGTCGGCCTACGGCGCGCAGGCCAATGTGGAGCTCGCGCAATATGCCTACAACACGCAGCAATACAGCTCCGCCGAGCAAATCCTCAACCGCTTCACCAACAGCGGAACGGGTCAGACCTACTGGCTGGCGCGCGGATTCATCCTGCTCAGCGACGTCTATGCACAGACCGACCGCACCATCGAGGCGCAGCAATACCTGCTTTCGCTCAAGAGCAACTACACCGAGAGCGAGGAAATCAACAGCATGATTGAAGAACGACTTCAGAAACTCAACTAAGCAGTTCGACTTATGAAAACCATCATCGCCAAAAGCACCGCAATGCTCATCGCAACTGCCCTGTGCGCCACCGCACAAGCGCAGATGAACAACGTGGTGGAAGTGGAAACGACCATCAAGCCCACCGTCAACGACGCCAATAAAATAAATGTGCTGCCGCAAACGCAGCAACAGCAGGTGAAGCACTACAGCGTGACCTACGACAACACCAGCATCCCTGCCCAGAACTACACCTACCAGGCCATGCCCGCCGCCGAAAGCAGCACGCAAAACGAGGGCGAGCCGCGCGGCTTTGCCACTTTCGCCGGAGGAAACAACGGCGCCATCAACGCCCGCGCAGCCTACGGGCTGAAGCTCACGCAGCAAGACCTGCTCAGTTTCGACGCATCGCTCCGCGGACACAACGCCAACGTGCACTATGCCGCTGACGACAACCAGCGCTGGAAGAGCCGCTACTACACCACACGCGGCAGCATCGACTACGAGCATCTCTTCACGCCGCTCACCTCCCTCCTGCTCCACGCCGGCGCCGAGAGCCAGGTGTTCAACTACACGCCCGAAGACCCCACCGGCCGCATCAGCTTCCCCACCGACAAGCAGCACAACACGCTCTTCGACTTCTCGGCCGCGCTCACCCCGCTCCGCACCGGCAAGTTCACCATCAGCGCTGGCGCCGACGCCAAGTGGTTTGGCCAGAAATACGTGAGCAACGACTTCTTCTCCAACGAAAAAGCGCAGGAGACCCAGGTCGGCGCAAACATCTCCGCCGAATACCAATTTGTCAATGACCAATTCGTGGGAATCGACGCCGACGTGAGGAACATCACCTACTCCTTCGACGGCTTCAAAAACCTCTTCTCCGCCAACATCGCGCCCCACTACGACATCCGCCGCGACCAGCTCCGCCTGCGCCTCGGCGCCGTGCTCAGCTTCCTCGGCGGCTTCGAAAGCGAATTCAAGGCAGCGCCCTCCGCAGCCCTCACCTACGCCTTCTCGCCCAAAGTCGACTTCTATGCCGAGGCAGGCGGCGGCGTGGTGCTCAACGACTTCCGCCACTTCGCCCAGCTCACCCCCTACTGGCGCCACTCCACCTATCCGCACATCTTTTCCAGCGACGCCAGCGCCGACGAAACAGCACAGCTGCCCCACCAGTTCGACCAGCTCCGCGCCATTGCCGGACTGAAATGGAACATCGCCACAGGCCTCTACACCCACCTCCGCGGCGGATACATCATGAGCCACGACCGCGCCGAAATGCTCTACGACGGACGACTCCTCACCGCCGACGGCACGCAGTTCTTCGCCGCTGGCGACGTCAACTACCGCCTGCGCGAAATCTTCCAGCTCGACGTCCACGCCCAGTGGAACAGCTGGAGCTCCGATGCCCCCGGCGACCTCGAATACAACGCCACATTCTTCCGCCCCATCTTCAACCTCGACGCCAAGGCCACGCTCCGCCCCATCCGACCGCTCGCCATCTCCATCGACTACCTGCTCAACACCTACGACCAGGACGACGACCTCCTCTACCGCCGCCCCTTCACCCACAACCTCGGCGCCTCCATCTCCTACCAGCTGCCGCAAACCATCCTGCCCCTGCGCCGCTCACGCGCATCCATCTACCTGCGCGCCGACAACCTGCTCAACAAGCACTACGACCTCCACCCCTTCATCACAACACCCGGCACCACCATCCTCGGCGGACTCGCCGTCACCTTCTGAACCCAAAACAGCAACACAAAGTGCCTGAAAACAATACATACAGCGGCGAATTCACACGCCGAGGAAGAATCGAAGTCATCTGCGGCTCCATGTTCTCCGGAAAAACCGAAGAGCTCATCCGCCGCATGAAGCGCGCCCAGTTCGCCAAGCAGCGCGTGGAAATCTTCAAACCCAGCATCGACGTACGCTACAGCGACGAAGAAGTCGTCACACACGAAGGCGCATCCATCCCATCCACCCCAGTCGACTCCTCGCAGTCCATCCTCCTCCTCGCCGGCGACAGCCAAGTCGTAGGCATCGACGAGGCACAGTTCTTCGACGAAGGCATCGTCGACGTCTGCAACCAGCTCGCCAGCCAAGGCGTCAGAGTCATCGCCGCCGGCCTCGACCTCGACTACCTCGGCCACCCCTTCGGCCCCATGCCACGCCTCCTCGCCATTGCCGACGACGTACTCAAAGTGCACGCCATCTGCCTCCGCTGCGGCGCACTCGCCTACGTCAGCCACCGCATCGTGGCCGGCGACCGCCAAGTCCTCCTCGGCGAAACCAAAGAATACGAGCCCCTCTGCCGCGAATGCTACGCCAAAGCCATGCAGGAAAGCAAAGAATAACACTCCTTATTAGAATTAAAGGAAGTTATAGAAGTTATCGTTCCGCTTCGCTCCACTAGAAGTCAAAGCCAATAGCACAGGTGCGGTGGCACGCCAAAAAGACCAGTGTGTATGCTATCGGCTTTAACTTCTAAGCGGCGCAGCCGCTGATAACTTCTTTAACTTCTTAACTACCCCCTCCATTGTTAATTGTTAATTGTTAATTGTTAATTGTTAATTGTTAATTGTTAATTCCTCATGTACCAGGCCCTCCTCTTCGACCTCGACATGACCCTCATGGACTTCCGCCAGACCGAGCAGGCCGCACTCACCGCCCTGTTCGCACAATACCACATACCCCTCACCGACACCAACCTCAACGCCTACCGCACCGCCAACAACGCCTGCTGGCGCCTCGTGGAGCAAGAGCAGATGACCGTCGCCCAGCTCAAGCAAGAGCGCATACGCCGCTTCCTCGCCGCCATCGGCATGCCCCTCGCCCTCGCCCCGCAGATGGCCGACGACGAAATCCGCTACCTCGGCCAAGGCACCTACCTCATGCCCTACGCCCTACACACCATCCAGGCCCTCCACACCCACTACCCCATCGCCATCGCCTCCAACGGCATTGCCGACGTCCAGCGCCAGCGCATCTGGCACGGGCCACTCGCACCCTACATCGACCAGGCCTACGTCTCCGAGACCGTCGGCTTCGCCAAGCCCAACCCCCACTTCTTCGACCCCGCCATCGCCCGCTACGGCCGCCCACTCCTCCTCATCGGCGACAGCTACCAAAGCGACGTCCTCGGCGCCATCAACGCCCGCCTCGACATGCTCTGGGTCACCACACAAGCGCCCCCGCAGCCCCTGCCCAGCAACGTCCGCACCATCCCCAGCCTCAAAGACCTCCCCGCCCTGCTCCTGCCACAAACACAGCCGCAAAGGTAATATATAAAATAAGGAGAAACCAAATTTCGCCCCCACAATTTTTCCCGCCCAACCTAAACAATTTTCCCGCCAACTTGCAGCGCACCTCCTCCAACTTGGCGAACCTTCCCTCCAACTTGAAAAACGATTCGCCGCCTTTCCGAAAACCAACGGAAAAGCGGCGAATTTCGCTTTTGCTTTTGCATCAATAATATATAATAGGTGTACCCTACTCCCGCATCCAGGCCAGCAACTGCGGGCGCACGGCACGGCTCACGGAGAGTTTCAGCTCCGGAAAGCCCGCAATGCTGACGTCGCCCTTGCGGTTCTCGTTCTGATGAAGCGCCTGAAGCGCGCGGCGGCTCACAATGTACTGGCGGTTCACGCGGAAAAAGTCGTGGGCGTCAAGGCGCTCCTTCAGCTGCTCGAGCGAGAGGCCGAGCTGATGCTGCAGACCATCATTTGTGAACGCCATCACATGATGCCCGTCCACAACGAAATGGCTCACCATGCAGCTGCTGAGCATATACTCGCCCAGCCGGCCGCGCGCGCTGAGCAGAACGTCACGCTCCGCCCTATCGCCCATGCCGAGCGACCGCTGCAGGTCGCCAATGGCCTGCTTGCCGCGGCAAACCGTCATCGCCCGCTCCATGGCGCGCCGAAGCCCCTCCTCCGTCACGGGCTTCAGCAAATAGTCCACCCCATTGGCCGAAAACGCCTGAATGGCATAAGCATCGTAGGCCGTGACAAACACAACTGGCACCGACAGCTCCGCCTCGCCGTAGGCCGCAAAGCAAGTGCCGTCCTCCAGCCGAATGTCAGAAAGAATCACATCATACTCCCCCTGCCGCTGCAGCATGCGCCGCAGCTCAGCCACACTCTCCACGGGCCCCAGCACCACCGACTCTGGCCAGCACCGCTGAAGCAGCAGCTGAAGACTGCGGAAACTGTGGATTTCGTCCTCCACAACCAATACTCTCATTGCCATCTCTCCTAAATTTTCACTTCTTCCCAGCGCCTATCACCGGCACATACACCGCAAACCACTCATCGCTCTCCGCAATGCGCAGCTGCCGGTGCGTGCTGAGCCTGTAGCGCTCATTCAGATTGTTCAGCCCTACGCCAAGCCCCTGCGCGCCCTCCGTCGGCCGCCGCTCGTTCGCCACCTTCACGCACCCGTCCTCCAGCTCCAGGCACACCTGCAGCGGATGCTCCTTGCTGTGCACATTGTGCGACGTGGCATTCTCAATCACAATCTGCAAGCTCACAGGCAGCACATAGCCCTCGCAAGCCTCCAGCTCATCAGAAAACACAAAGCGGAAATGCCCCGGGAAACGGCAATCCAGCATACGCGCATAGGCATGCGCCTGGTCAAGCGCAGCGCGCAGCGCCACATGCTCCTTACCAATATTCTCCGTGATGTAGCGCATGATGTCGCTCAGCGTGTGCATATACTCCTCCGCCTGCTCGTCGTCCCCGCTGCGCACCATCCCCTGCAGCGTGGACAGCGCATTGAACACAAAATGCGGGCTCAGCTGCTGCTGAAGCAGATTCAGCCGGATTTTCACCTGCTCACGCTCCAGCCGCGCCAGCGCCTGATGATAGCCATGCTGGATGTTCAACAACGCAAGCAGCGTGCTCACAATGCAAATGATGTAAATGTCAATCACATCGAGCGAGAAATCCTCCACATCAGGCTCACTGTAGGCCACCCAGTCCAGCACCAGCAGCATCAAGAAATTCAGCGCCAGCGTCAGGCCAATCTTCCAGCCGCTCAAGCCGTAAGGCGACTTCGCAACCCGCCCCACCAGCCAGTCCACCAACATGGCGCTCGTAGTGAAAATGGCACAGTAAACCACATCCCACGCCAGCTCATACCAGCTGTAGTGCCAATATTCATACACCACGCGCGCCAGAGACCAGAGCAGGAAATAGAGCAGAAACGAAAAACCAAGCAGCGAAACCCACCGCTTCGCCCAGCTCTCACTGTACCACCACTTCTTCATTTTCATGCTGCAAATATACAAAAAAATGCCGCCAAAACCAATAAAAACGACCCCTCAAAAACATTTAACAATTTTTAAGGTCACTTCAGGTCGCAAAATGGCAGCTTCGTGCATTTCCCGCCAATTTCCGTTTGCAAAACAATGGAAAATCACATAGCTTTGCAAACAATTCCATAAAATTCATTTCATTTCTTATTTTAAAACAAACATGAAACATCTAAAAAAATTAAAGGATTTTGCATCCTTATTCAGCATCTTGATGGTGCTGTGCGTGATTAGCACGTCGTGCAGCGACGACGAGTACTACATTGAAGAAGAAAACGTGCAGAAAGAAACATTCCACGTTTCTCCACAAGAAGCGGGCGCGCTGGCGGCACAGCTGGCTGCCCAAATGAACCTGCCCACCCGAGGAGCGTTGGCCAGTGCACCAAAAGTGAAAGACGTGGAGATTTTCGATGTACACCACTACCAAACGCGTGCCTCGCTAAGCGATTCTATTTCCATTGACACATTGCTCTACTTCGTCAACTTCGAAAACGAGGCCGGGTTTGCCATTGTCAGTGCCGACAAGAGGACAGAACCTATTTTCGCCATTGCAGACGAAGGGAACTACTCCTTGGAACAACTCGACACAGAGGAAAACGATGATTTCCTAAACTTCATTGACGATGCCATTGAAATGGAACTCGAAGACATTGCGTCTTACTCTGCCGACACGCTGAAAACCCGCGCTACAACCAACGGATGGAGCATCAAAACCATTTACCACCCCATCCTGAAAACTAAATGGGCTCAAGGAGCACCCTATAATTTACACTGTCCCACCAAAAAAGGTGAACATTGCTTAACGGGGTGTGTGATAACGGCAATGGCACAAATTCTAGCATATTATCAACAGCCAAACAAAGTGCAATGGACGAATAATGCCGAATCTGGCTCGGCAACTTTGCATTGGCAGCAAATTCTAGAAGACTGCGCCAAACTAAATGGTAAATTATTTGCAAAATATGAACAATCCTGCGAGGAGGTCGCACAACTGATGCGATTCCTTGGTGAAACATTCCAAGCAGACTACGGATTATCATCCACTGGTGCTAATAGCGGAAAAGCCATTTCATGGATTAATGGCTACACCGCATTATCGGCCACAGAACTAAAAGGCTACAGCGAGTCTGCCATCATTAAGCATCTTGCAACAGGCAATCCTGTATTTGGCCGAGGTTATCGAAAGAAAAAGAAGTTCTTAGGCATCACTACGTCGTATAAACATGGTCATGCCTGGGTGTATGATGGCTATTGCAAAGCAACCAAAGACGGCAAAGAAAGAACGCTTATCCACTGCAACTGGGGATGGAATGGCACTGCCAATGGCTATTACCTTTCTAAGGTCTTCAAAACATCAAAGGGACCAGAATTTCAAGATGAAATAGAAGCAAATGAAAATCCCACAGACACCAAAGACTATAAATATAAACTGCAATATTCATTGATATCATCCAAATAACTATGAAAAAGTGTGTATCTTTTGCATGCCTTGCGGCCATGCTTGCCATACTCGGAAGTTCATGCGACCGGCCAGATGGCGCAGATGATGTATATTTAACTTCATGGATTACCCTAGAATATCCTAGCGTCAAACTGGTACCTGAAGATACCATAACGTTGTCTTCAGAGAGCTATACTTCAGAATACGTCTGGCACAGAGATGAATGGGATAATAACCTCCGAATGGTCAACAAAGACAGCATTCCGGAACTATACTTCTATGCCTTTTGCACAAATGGTGACTATCCCGTAAGAGATTTCGTACACCAGGAAATCATTTCTTCCGACGATGCACGCTGGGGCAACCACACCGACACACTTGTAGTCTATTACACCAGGAAATGCATTGTTAAACAAATCCTCTACAACGGCAAAGACATGAAAAATCTTGCCAAGTACAAAGAAAACGTCCACATCCGAGTAGAATAATTTATGGCAACAACCCAAGAGCAAGCCAAGGAAATATCCGTCATCGTCACGACCTACAACTCGCCGCAGTACCTCCAGCTCGTTCTGGAGGCGCTGCGCCACCAGGCCGTGCAGCCCCGGGAAGTCATCATCGCCGACGACGGAAGCACCCTGCCCACCAAGCAGCTCATCGACCGCTACCGCAAGCTGTTCACCGTGCCGCTCATACATTCATGGATTCCAGACCAGGGATTCCGCGCAGCAAAATCGCGCAACGCCGCCATTGCAAAAGCGACAGGAACATACATCATCCTGCTCGACGGCGACATGCTGGTCACGAGGCACTTCATCGAAGACCATCTTCGCATGATGGAAAAAGGATGCTACATCAACGGCAGCCGGGCCTACCTCACCGAAAAAGCCACACGCAAGCGCCTGAAGCAGGGCAACTGGCGCATCTCATTCTTTTCACCCGGATTCCGCAACAGGCGCCTCGTCATGCTCCGATGCCCACTCCTCCACTGGCTTTTCCGCCACAACCAAAGCCGCCACAAGCACATACACACCTGCCACATAGCGTTCTGGAAAGCCGACTGCATCCGCATCAACGGATTCGACGAGCGATTCGTGGGCTGGGGAAGCGAAGACACCGACTTCGGACATCGCCTGGAACAAGCCGGACTCACCATGCGCAAAAGCAAATTCCTCGCCCCAGCCGCACACCTCTGGCACCCCACGTGCTCACGCGCCGAGAGAGAAAAGAACAAGGAACTCGGCAAAACAATCAAAGCAGCAGGAAACATCCGCGCACTCATCGGCATCGACCAATACCTGCACCTGCCAACCCCAGCCTCCAAGCAAGGCAACACAGCCTCAGCGCGAGAAAATTCAGCCGTCTCCAAGTGACCGAACTATACCCTTCCCGTGCATAACCCCTGCATAAAACCCCGCGCCACATACCCCAAAATTCGCGCCAAAGCGTAAAAAATGCAACCACCTGAAAATCAAATAGGTTCGGAGGAGGCAAAAAACGACTGCGGTGATTTTGAAAAACGACCGCAGTCGTTTTTCAAAATCACTGCGGTCGTTTCCGAAAACCACGCCCTTCTTTTCCATTTCCTTGCCGCCATCACTGCATAAACTTCGCCGCAATTCCTGCATAAATGCATAAAGGGAACGGCCCCCAGCCGAGCCATCCCCCTACCCTTTTGGCGACGGCGAATACATGGCGCGGCGCATCTTATGGCGCGTAAATTCGTCTATGTCATTTATTTTGCTTATCTTTGCAGGGTAAACGTTTGAATGATGAACAGAGAGGACATCGAAATCATGGCGCCCGTGGGAAGCCGCGAGAGCCTGGCGGCGGCGCTCAGGGCGGGGGCCGACAGCGTGTATTTCGGCATAGGCCGCCTGAACATGCGCGCGCACTCGGCCAATGCGTTCACTGTGAGCGACTTGCAGGACATTGCGGAGCAGTGCCGGCGGCTGGGGGTGAAAACCTATCTGACGGTGAACACGGTGATTTACGAGGACGACATGGCGGACATGCGGGCCATCTGCGACGCTGCGCTGAAGGCAGGCATCTCGGCGGTCATCGCGAGCGACGTGGCCACGATGACCTACTGCCGCAGCATCGGGCTGGAGGTGCACCTCTCTACGCAACTGAACATCGCCAACACGGAGGCGCTGCGCTTCTACGCGCAGTTTGCCGATGTGGTGGTGCTGGCGCGCGAACTCAACATGTTTCAGGTGAAGGAAATCCACGAGCAGATTGAGCAGCAGGGCATTTGCGGCCCGAGCGGAAGGCCCGTGCGCATCGAGATGTTCTGCCACGGCGCGCTGTGCATGGCGGTGAGCGGCAAGTGCTACCTGAGCCTGCACAACGCGGGCCGGAGCGCCAATCGCGGCGACTGCGTGCAGATTTGCCGCCGCAGCTACGAGGTGCGCGACCGCGAAACGGGCAACGAGCTGCTGGTGGACAACAAGTACATCATGTCGCCCAAGGACTTGAAAACCATTGAGTTCGTGGACATTATGCTCAATGCCGGCGTGCGCGTGTTCAAGATAGAGGGCCGTGCGCGCGGCGCGGAGTATGTGGCCACCGTGGTGAGGGCCTACCGCGAGGCGATTGACGCCGCGCTGGCGGGCGAGCTGCATGCCGACGCAGGGCGCATGGCGCGCTGGAACGAGGCGCTGAGCAGCGTGTTCAACCGCGGTTTCTGGGACGGCTACTACCAGGGCGCGCGGCTGGGCGAATGGAGCGAGGCCTACGGCAGCAAAGCCACGGAGCAGAAGGTGTATAGCGGCAAGTGCGTGAAGTATTTCAGCAAAATCGGCGTGGCTGAGTTTCTCATTGAGAATGAGAACATTAGCGTGGGCGACCGCATCCTCGTGACGGGCAATACGACGGGCGCGCTCATTCAGACGGCCGATGAGCTGCGCGTGGACCTTGAACCCGTGGAGCGGACGGAGCGCGGCCAGCACATCAGCCTGAAAACCAACGAGAAAGTGCGGCGCGGCGACAAGCTCTACGTGCTGCGCAAACGCAGCCTGGCGGACTGATTTCCGCCATTTGGCGCAAGCGTTTTTCTGCAAAAAAGCGCCATTCCATCGGGAAAAATCGCCCTTTTTCCGCAAAAAAAGCGGCGCTTTTCTCCAAAAAAAGAAAAAAAATCGAAGAAATCTGTAACTTTTTCCCCTGTCAATCGTCTTAAAAAAGGAGCGTAACCATGAAAGCCATCACATTTCACGACGACGTCTTGCCGCTCAAGGACAAGATTTTCCGTCTGGCGCTGCGCATCACGCTCAACCGCGAGGACAGCGAGGACGTGGTGCAGGAAACGCTCATCAGGGTGTGGCGCGATTTGCAGCAGGGAAGCCGCATAGACAACGTGGAGACGTACGCGCTCACCATTTGCCGCAACCTGTCGCTCGACGTGAAGGACAAGCGGGAACGCCGCAACATTTCGTTCGACGAAACGCTGCACGACCGCACCGACCGCTCGGCATCGCCCGACAGCCTGATGGAACGGACGGAACGAACAGAGCGCGTGAGGCAAATCATTGACCAACTGCCTGAGAAACAGCGCACTGCAGTTCAGCTGCGCGACATTGAGGGCCGCACTTACAAGGAAATAGCTGCGGTGATGGGCATCGGAGAATCAGACGTGAAAGTGAACATTTTCCGCGCCCGGCAAAAAATCAAGCAGCTGTTCCAAAGCAAATAAAAAAACGAGAAGAACATTCAACTTACGTTCATAAGTATATGGATTATAAGTACATAGACCAACTCATCGACCGCTACTTCGACGGGCAGACCAGCCTGGAGGAGGAGAAGATTCTCCGCGCGTTCTTCAATCAGGAGGAACTGCCGGAGCAATATGCGCAGTACGCGCCGCTGTTCGAATATGAGCAGCAGGCCGCCACGCTGGGCCTCAGCAGCGATTTCGACGAGCGAATGGAGGCTGCCATCGCCAAGGAGACGCAGGCCCTGCGCCCGAAAATCACGCTCCGCCAGCGCATTGCACCCTTCTTCAAGGCAGCGGCCACCGTGGCCATCATCCTCACCGTAGGCACTGCCGCCGAGCGCGCCATCAGCCAGGAGGAGGCAGAGGACCAGAATCCGACGGCCGTGGAGAGCACTTACGTGCGGGCAGAGCAGGTGGACGCCATTCTGCAGCCCAACAAGCCCGCGCCTGCAGCTACGGCCTCGGCGCAAAAAACGGACACCATCGTCCCGCCCATCTTCTTCGGCGAGCAAACCGCCACCGAATAGGGCACCCAGAAAGGAAAATGCAAGCTGCTCGTTAGACAGCGCAACGCATACATTACTTTTTTACTTTTACTTTTTACTAATGTTTTTTCATGCTAATTGCAGGACGGGAGGCTGGGAAGCCTGAACAAATGCCTGCGCAGTCGGTTCCCTAAGAGAGGTATTTGGTCTGAAAAACCAACTCTCATCAAATTTCCGGCTACAGAAAAACCCTGACGACGCGATGTCGCCAGGGTTTTTTCATAGAGTTTTTTGGGGGCTTTTTTGCCGATGATTTCGGACGATTTTCTTCAAAAAAGCGCCATTTCGCTTCACAACTTCTCGGCCGCACTCGGCAAAGTCCAAATAATTCCTGCGTCATTATTTGCCCTTTGCACTCGCTTGCACGAGAAGACATCGGGAAATTTTGCCTATTTCTTGATGTTATTCCACTGCGTGTTTTGCGAAGCGTTGAGGTCGGAAACGATGTTATAGACCTTTTCCTTCTCGTTGGCCGTGCCGTGGCCCTTATAGACGTTGACGATTTCGTCGCGCTTGTAGTCGGTGAAAATCTGCGGCAGGTCGCTCAGCGGCTTGTTTTCGTGCGCCGTTTTCAGCAGTTCGATGCTCTCGGTGATGGCCGTGCGCCCGCGGTCGGCGTTGTTGGCCATTTCGTCGAGACCCTCGCGGTGATACTTGTACATCATCTGGCGGAAGGGCTCCATGCTGCTCTCCATGTAGTCGTTGATGATGCCGTGGCGGTTGCGGTTGTCCTCAAAGGCTTTCCAGCCCGTCTCGCCCATCGTTTGCGCGTTGCTGACGATGTTTTCCACCACGTGCAAGATGTCGGTTCCGCCCATGGGCGAGAACGTGTCGAGGTCGAGCCCGATGAACAGGTAGGCGTAGTAGGCGAGCAGCGCCGTGAGGTTGTTGTCCATGTTGTTGATGTTGAACTCCAGCGGGTCGTACTCTTGGTAGGCGAACTGGAAATTGTTGTCGCGCATGGAGAAGACAACGGTGTTGTAGTTGCTATTGAAGACGGGCCGCGAGAGCTGGAAAAGCATCTCGCCGATGAAGAAATTCTCCTCCTGCTTATACTGCTTGATGGTGATGTTCATGGTGCAGTCGATGCGCTCGTTCTCCTGAAACTGCAGGTCGGTCCACGTGCGGTTGTTCATGAACTCGCTGATGGCGGTCTCCAGCGTCTCAAAAACACTGGTGTTGGTGCCCTGAACCTGCGTGTGAATGACCTTCACTTTGCAGTTGAGTTCCTGTGCCACAGCGGTTTGCGGGGCAAAGAGCGGGACAAGGAAAATGAAAGCGGCGAGGCGGAAAAATGCGGAATGTTTCATAGGATTTCAGCCAGTTGGTCCACAATGTCGGCGGCCACTTCGGTCTTCATTTTCAGGGGGAAGGGCGTTTGCGTGCCGTCGCTGCGGATGATGGTTATTTTGTTGGTGTCGGTGCGGAACCCCGCGCCTTTGTCGCGAAGGGAATTGAGCACGATGAAATCGAGGTTTTTGCGGCGCAATTTGTCGGCCGCATGCGCCTGCTCGTTGTTGGTTTCGAGGGCAAAGCCCACCATGCGCTGGTCGCTGCGCTTCATCTTGCCCAGCGCGGCGGCAATGTCTTGCGTGGGCTTCAGGCGAATGACGAGGTCATCGCCCTCGCGCTTAATCTTCTCGTCGGCCGTGGTGGCAGGCGTGAAGTCGGCCACGGCGGCGCAAAGGATGGCGGCATTGACCTGCGGGAAAAGGGTTGTGGCGGCGTCATACATCTGCTTCGCCGACTCCACCTTGGTCACTTCAATGCCCTGCGGCAGGGCGTCGAGGTCGATTTGCACGGGACCGCACACCAGTTTCACGGTTGCGCCGCGGCTGGCACATTCCTTCGCCAGGGCGATGCCCATCTTGCCCGAGGAGTAGTTGCCGATGAAGCGCACAGGGTCAATCTTTTCATACGTAGGCCCTGCCGTGATGAGCACGGTCGTTCCCTGCGGAAGGGGCGATTTTTCCCGATGAAATGGCGCATTTTTGACGTTTTCGGCGGAATTTTCAGCGGCATCTGCCCCACCCTTTTCATCATTTTCCTCACTGAAAAAGCGTTCCAGTTCGGCCACAATCACCTCTGGTTCCTGCATGCGCCCCTTGCCCTCGAGGTGGGAGGCGAGGAAACCCGTGCCGGGTTCAATGATGTGGTTGCCAAAACGCTTGAGGCGCTGCAGGTTCTCCTGCGTCGTGGGGTGGGCATACATGTCGAGGTCCATGGCCGGCGCGACGAAAACGGGCGCTTTCATGGAAAGGTAAGTGGTGATGAGCATGTTGTCGGCCACGCCGTTCGCCATTTTTCCGATGGTCGAGGCCGTTGCGGGTGCGATGAGCATGGCGTCGGCCCACTGCCCCAGCGCCACGTGGGAGTGCCAGGTGCCGTCGCGCTGCGCGAAAAACTCGCTGATGACAGGTTTGCTGGTGAGCGCGGAGAGCGTGATGGGCGTGATGAATTCCTTGCCAGCAGGCGTGATAACCACTTGTACCTCAGCGCCTTTCTTGATGAGCAGGCGGATGATGAGGCACGCTTTGTAGGCGGCGATGCTGCCCGTGATGCCAAGCACGATTTTCTTTCCTTCGAGCATTTGCGTGGACTGTTTTGATGTTTAGGTAAAATCCTTTAGATAAAGAGCGGAAACGGCGGCGAAGTCTATCATTCTCAGGACTTTCCGCCGGGATACATGATGTTGAATGCCAGGCGCTGGAACTCCTGTTTGGTGTTGAGCGGGAAGTCGCCCTGCATCACCCAGTGCAGGAAACTGGGCTCGCGGCGCAGCACGTCGGCGAGGAGTTTGCCTTTGTGCTTGCCGAAATTGACCACGGCGCGCCCGTTTTCGTCGCTCACGAGGCGGCCGGCGAAGTCGATATTGTCCGATTGCTTGGAAAATTCGGCCAGGAAATCCATGTCGTTCTTCAGGTCGTTGGGATAGGCATCGAGCTGTGCCTCAAGCACTTCGAGCGTTGCTTCGGTGTCGGCCAGCGCGGCGTGGGCGTCGGTGAGCGGCTTGTGGCAGTAGAACTGGTAGGCGGCGCTGAGCGTGCGCTTCTCCATCTTGTGGTAAATGGTCTGCACGTCGATGAAGCGGCGGTCCTTCAGGTCGATGTTGATGCGGCAGCGCAGGAACTCCTCCACGAGCAGCGGCACATCGAATTTGTTGCTTCCGAAACCCGCCAAGTCGCAGTCTTCCAGCGTCTTCTGCAGTTCGGGCGCAATGTCGCGAAACGTTGGGCAGTCGGTCAGGTCGCTATCCACGATGCCTGTGATTTCGCTCGATTCCGCGCTGATGTGCTTCTGGTTGCCCAGCACATCGACGGGCCGGATGCGCATGGTGGCGGACTGCCGGTTGCCATTGGGCCAAAGCTTGACGTAGGCCAGCTCAACGATGGAGTCCTTGGAGACGTCGAGCCCCGTGGTTTCCAGGTCGAAAACGAAGAGCGGGCGTGTGAGATTGAGTTTCATGAACCGATATTTTCACAAAGAGAATCGATGTTTTCACAAAAAAACCGCGCCGTGAGCGGCATTGCGCAAGGGCACTGCCCCTGCATTGGAGGCATGCCTTGCGCAGCGTCGCTCAGGAGCTGCGGCCATGGTTGAGAAGTGTGCTGTGTGCCCAGGGTTCAGTCGTTGAGCATCATCGGCATGAGCAGCATGAGCAGGTCCTCGCCCTCGGCTTGGTCGGCCGGAACGATGACGCCGGCGCGAGCGGGGTCAGCCAGCTGCAGCACCACGTCTTGCGAGTCGATGCTGTTGAGGATGTCGATGAGGAACGTGCCTTTGAAGCCAATGCTCATGGGCGTTCCGGCATAGTCGCAGAGGATGTGCTCCTCGGCCGACGTGCTGTAGTCCATGTCTTGCGCACTCACCTTCAGGTCGTTGTTTTCGAAGCGCAGGCGAACGAGCGACGTAGCGATGCTGGCGAACACCGACACGCGGCGCAGCGCACCGATGAGTGCCTGGCGGTCGATGGTCACGTGGTAGGGATTGTCGCCGGGGATAACCGACGCATAGTTGGGATAGCGGCCGTCGATGAGGCGGCAGCTGAGCGTGAAGTTCTCAATGCTCAGCTCGGCCAGCTTGTCGCTGAACGTGATGGTGCAGTCGCCGCTCTCCTTGCCCAGGATTTCCTTGAGCGTGCGCGCCGGCTTCTTCGGCAGGATGAACGACGTGGGATTGTCGCTGTGGGCCGTGAGCACGCGGTCGCGCACCAGCTTGTGGCCGTCGCTGGCCACGAACGTGAGGCTTTCGGGCTTGAGGTCGAAGAAGATGCCGTTCATCACGGGGCGCAGCTCATCGTCGGCAGTGGCAAAGAGCGCGCGGTTGATGCCGTTGAGCAGCACATCGTTGGCAATCGTCACCTGCTGCGTCACACCTTCCACGGGCGCCTTCTCCGGATATTCCTCGCCGCTCTGCCCCACAAAACTGCTCTTGCCGTTCTGGTAGCTGATTTCCACTTCCTTCGTCTCCTCGTTTACGTTAATCCAGACGGGCTGCTCGCTGATTTCCTTCAGGCCGTTAATCATCGTCATGGCCTTGATGGCAAAGCGCCCCTCGCCCTGCGGCTCATTCACCTCCAGGGTCGTCTCCAGGCGGTTCTCGCCATCGCTGCCCGTCATCTTCAACTTGCCGTCCTTCAACTCAAAAAGGATGCATTCCAACACCGTCAAACTGCTTTTGCTGGCGAGCACGCGGCTCAGAGTCTGCAGTCGCGAGCAAAGCGTCGTACTTGATACACTGAATTTCATATCGCTTAGATTTTGATTTTTTTCTTCAGACTATATATATAATAGGTGTCCCGTTTTTTGGCCTCCAATAGGAAAAAGCCCATTTGTTTCGCAAAGATAGAAAACATTTTCGGAAATCTGAAAAAAAATCCGACAAAATTCGTTTTTCTCCACATTTAACCGTAAATTTGCCTAACATTTCACATCAACACACAAAAAACAATATGGAATTAGCAGGAAAAGTTATCGAAGTGCTGCCCGCACGCAGCGGAGTGGCCAAAAGTTCAGGAAACCCATGGATGCTTCAGGAATACGTCATTGAAACACATGAACAATACCCCAAGAAAATGGTGTTCAGCGTATTTGGAGAGGACAAAATCAAGCAATTCAACATACAGCAAGGCGAGGAAATCAACGTTTTCTTCGACATCAACGCACGCGACTGGACACGTCAGGACGGCACACGCGCATGGAGCAACGACATCCGCGCATGGCGCATCGACCGCGTAACGCCCGGACAAGTGCCCGCACCAGGCTATGCACAGCAACCCACCACAACCGCTCCGGCAGCACCCGCTGCGCCCGTCGCCCCCACTGCCCCGGCAGCACCTGCTGAGGAAAGCACCGACGACCTCCCCTTCTAAGCACAGCGAAAACTCAAAAAAGCGCCATTTCATCGGCATTTTTCCCGATGAAATGGCGCTTTTTCATGCAGCAAGGGGCAAAACATCGCAGAAAAAGCGGCCACGCTTCGCAGCGCGGCCGCCTCTCCTAACTAATTAATGAACAAAAATCTAATTTTCGCGATGTTGTTGCGAGAGAGAGATTTTCCTTTATTTGCTCATGTAGGTGCCGATGAAATAGACGGCATCTGTGTACATGTCGGCAATGACGAACACGAAGGGGCGGTTGGCCGTGAAGTCCACCTTGCGGTATTCTGTTCCACTGTCGTCGTTCGTACTGCCATGGTTTGAAGTGTACCACGTTTCTTCTGAAACCGTAGTGGCTTCGGCCTCTGTGCCGTCCTCGGTCACTTCCATGGACACGCTCTGAAGCATGCGCGACAGCATAAGACCGCTGGCACCATTCACATTGGCCAACCCGCCATACTTAAATACGCCTTTTATGCCAAGCGCCTGCAGATTGCTGCTGAGGTCGTTCTTACTGCCCACGGTGAACTTGGGCAGACGGATGTCGGCCAGCACGTCCTCCTCGCCCTCAATAAGTTCGCTCCAGGTGGTGGCGGAAAGGCTGTTCACCAGTCGGTTCACGCTCACGTCCTCATTGGGCAGCAGCACCATCATGTGGAAACCTGCGTCGGCGTAGGGCAGAGCGAGCGCCGCGCAGAGGTCGTTCTCGGCATATTTCACGTAGGCCTTTTGGTGCATCATGTCCACGGACGAAGTTTCCTCGCCATAGAAAGACGCCTCCTGCGTGTAATTAGTCTTGAATTGCGCAGCCCAAGGCTGGTTCAGGTAAATGGCATTCACCAAGTAGGCTGCGGCTTGCGGGTCAATTTTGCTTAAAGCGTCGGCCACTTTGCCGTTCGTGCGCTCGGAGCACCACTGGTTGATGGTGACCTGCGCGTCCGCCGCCGTGAAGTCGAGTTCTTGGCCAACGCCTTCGTAATAGGTCTCAAGTACCTGGCCGTAGTCTTCGGGAATGGTAAAACCATAGTGGGAATTCACGAAGAAACCGTTGCTCAGTGTGCAACTGCCATGCTCGTTAAGGCGCGCTGTGCCCTCCTGCATCTTCAGGAAATACTCGTTCACGTCGCTCACTGTGGCGTCGTCAAAACCCAGCGCGGCGATGATTTCCTCGCTGGCAGCATCTGAAGCGCCTGCATTGAGCATGCCAAGCGACATCTCCGTGCTGAAAGGCGAAATCACTGCGCCCATCCCGCTCTCAGCAAATGCCTTGCGGAAGAGGTTGAAGGCAAAGCCATTGCCCTTGTTCACATAGGTCTGGTGCTTTGCGCTGAGCTGCTTCTTGCCCACGCCGCGGTACTCCGTCAGGCAGTTCACGGCATCATTGTCCGAAATTTCCTTCTTGGCAGGGGAATCGACGTCATCATTGTCGCACGACACAAATACATTCATGCCCATCAAGAGCAGTCCAATAAGCAATAAATTCTTTTTCATGGTCTTAAAGTTGTTAAAGGGTGATATTATAAATTATTTTTTTAGAGGTTAAAGTCTGGGAGCATGCAAGATAAAAAGTGTCTAAATAGTAACCATTGTAATAGCCATTCCATCCCCAGTTACAGAAATAATATCTGTCTTCACAATCCAAATAATGTATGCCCATATCAAAATTCGGATATTGCGTAGTATAAAGGTGAGCCAGTTCACGATACTCTTTGTACCCTTCAAGAACCCAAGCGTGCCCACCCTGTGATGTTGAACCACAAATGAATACGGGCTGGTCCTTGTCTAAGGAACTAACAATAGAATCTGCCTTAAAACTTTTCAATCCTGAAGTGGTATAACCAAATTTCTCAAAAATATTATTGAAACCTTCTTCTAAAACTCCTGTTTCATCTATACCGTAACTTGCACCCATATAAAGTCCAAGCTGGCGCAGAAGGCGGGCAACCCCCAAAGCGCCTGTGCCTGTGTTTCCTGCAAGATACGAACCTTGTGAAAGCATGTCGCTCCATGGCAGCGTATATGTAATATTTTTGTTTGATTTATCAACTATCGTTTTAGGATACTGATAATATGCCATGATCTGCCCAACGGCAACTGGGACACAACCTGTTAAGCAAGCAGTTCCATTTATCTTTGGACAATAGTAATTATAGGGGTCACTCTGCCCCCATTCTGTATGCATGATGCGAGATTTGCAAATGGTGTCTGTACGAATATATTCTGCGTAGTAAGTTTTCCCATTGTATGTTCCATAGGGCAGGCACATCTTTATGGAGTCCTTTCCACCATCATAAACAATCTCCTTTGAATAATATTGTATAGATGCTTCCATGAAATCAGAAAAACCTGTGTTTTCCATTGCATCATCTATATTCAAGCTGCCCGTTTCCGAGAAGGCATATATGGGCGTAGTGCGGCTGTCGGCAGAGACAAGCGCGAAACCGCCGTCCTCGAAATTGATGACATGGAAGCGGACATCCACTGTGTCTGCAGCCGTTCCAGCTGAGCGAGTGAGCAAGCGACGGTTGTCCTTGGTGAGAAACTCAGTATGGTCAAGCACTTCATCCTTAGAGAACACGCGGTCGTAGCTCTTAGAGGCATTCAGGTGATTCACAGCCATTTCCAATGCCTCATCATAAGAGACATAGAACGGATTGGTTGTTTCCTCAATAGGCACAGTCATTTCAGCGCTCAATTCGTCCTTGTCAGAGCAGGAAACAAAAACGCCCATCAATGAAATGATAGCAATGCTTAATAAAAAATGTTTGGTTCTCATTCGTTTTGAGTTTAATGATAATTCCATTATAAATAATGTGTGCATCTACCGCCTGATTGCGGGGGCGCGGTGGTCGAGACCGCCTTGCTGGTTGGCCTTCTTCTCGTCCGACCAGTCGGTGCGGGGGTTGCCGCCGGGACGATAGTATATCACTTCAGTAGAGTCTTTCCCAGAATTTCTGGGCTGTTCTTCTTCGTTGCTGCAGGCTGCAAAAGCCAGCATGATGGTCAGGCCGAAGCCGATGGCATAAAGTAAATCTTTCATTTTTTCCGTTGATTTTTGATGCAAAATTACGTCGGTTGTTATTTCTTTCCAAATTTTCTTGTTCACAAACTGTTCACATCTCTTTCGCCAGAGAAACAGGTTGTTCACAAACTGTTCACAGCGCTGTTCACAGATTGTTCACAACCTTGTCCCATTCCTCGGCCGTGCCTTCCTGGCCAAAAGCCTTGAGGTAGAGACGCTTGCGCAGCATGGAGATGGAGTTGCGGGCGCGGGCTGTGAGCACGCTAATCTTCATGGGCTCGAAGCCCAGCTTCAGGAGCAGGCACACGCGGTATTCCATGTCCGAAATTTTGCAGAGGCGCTCCAGTTTCAGCCGAAAATGCTCGCAGCCGCTCTCCACCAGCGCCTCCACTTCGGGCCAAAAGCCCTGCGGCAGCGGCTTGTTTTGGTCTATGTAGCCCAAGATTTTGGCGTAAGTGTCCGATTCCCTCACCTGCTTCCACTGCTTTTCGCGCTCGTCCATCTCAAACCGCGCCACGGCGGCCATGCTCTCCATCTGGTTCAGGCGCGATTCGTAGAGCTCGCGCTGCCGGCGGCGGTCGCGCAGCAGGAAGAACGCCCAGCCGGCCAGCAGCATCGCAGTCAGGCCCGCGGCGAAAACAAAGAAGCGCTGACGCTGCTGCGCCTGCCTCAGTTGCAGGTTCTCCTTCTCCTTCCGCTCATAATTATATAGCGCCTCAGCCTTGGCCAGCGCCTCGGTCTGCATGAGCATGCGCGCCGAGTCCTCGTAGGCCAGGTATTGCTCAAAGCTCTGCTGCGCGTCGGCCAGCGAACCTTTGCGCAAGCCAATGAGCGTGAGGCGCTTGTAGGCATGCTCCTTCGTGTTCAGCCCTCCCACCTGCTGCACCAAGCGGCAGTAGTGCGCGGCCGAATCGAGCTCGCCCAGCGCAAAGTAGATGCGCGACAGGTTGCTGTAGATGCCGCCAGGATTAATCTCCTCGGCCTGGGCCAGAGGCTCCTGCGCCCACTGCTTGGCGCGCTGCCAATCGCCAGTTTCGGAATAATGAATGGACAAATAGTGGCTCACGGACAGGTGCATGCGCTCTTGCCCCGCCGCGCGGGCCAGCGAATCGGCGCGCAGCAGCATCTGCTCCTCGCCAGCAAAATCCTCCTGGTCGCCCAGCACGCTGCCCAAGTCGCGCAGGCCGTAAATCATGCCCACCGTGTCGCCGATGGCCTCGTCGAGCGCAAGCGACTGGCGGAAGCAGCGCGCGGCATCCTCCTGAAGTTCTTGATAGTGAAAAAGATAGCCCATCTGGCTGCAGACGCGGCTCTCCAAGTCTTTTTTCCCCAACTTGGCCGCCAGACGCTGCGCCAAGTGGAAATAGTGCAGCGCCTGCGGAGCATTGAACTGTTCGAAGTAGCAGCGCCCCGCGTAGTAGTAGGCCTGGGCCAGCAAATCCTGCCCGTCGTGATGCTCGTAGTAGTCCACAAGCACCCGGATGAGGCTGTCGCTCTCCTGCTCCTCGTAGCACTTGTCGCCTGCCTTGATGCACAGCAGACCGTAGTAGTGACGGTCGCTCCGCCCCAGGTTCACCGCCTCGCCCGCCATGCCGCGCAGCACCGCCAGCGCGCTGTCGGGATTTTCCTCGCACAGGCTGTCGATTGCCGCCAGCTCCCCGTGCCGCGCATTGCCCTGACACGCCAGCAAACTGGCCGCCATGCACAGCGCCGCAATGATTTTTCCGAAATTGCTCATGCTGCAAATTTACAAAAAAATAGCGTTCCAAGCAAAGCGCCCCACCCCAATTGCCCCCAAATCCTTGTTCACAAATTGTTCACAAATGCATTTTCCGCCTGTAAATTCATGTGCAAAACACCGAAAAACATCGAGCCATTTTTCACCCCGAAAATTCAAAAATCGCCCATTTCATCGGGAAAAATCGCCCATTTCGCTTCGCAACTTCTCGCAGAAAAAGCGGCCACGCTTCGCAACCTTTAACAATTGTTCTTGGCAAAGAAGCTATTTATTAAGAATTTCATTTTTTATGCGATAGACTTCACTTGACTGGATTTTTATAGGTTTCTCGGCAATTGCTTTGGCAACGCTCTTTGCCATTGCAGTGTCTCCCATTGCTGAATAGGCGGCGTAAAGGCCTTCGAGAGGGGCAAATCGCACTGGGCACATGTGACTTGCGGAAATGTAGTGCTGCACCGCAGCAGAATCATTGCCTAGATGATGCTCAATATCGCCTGAAAGCAGTTCCAAGTTGTAACTGCTGCAGCACTGGGAGCATTGCCTTGCGGCGATTTCCGCCTCAGCGAATTGCCCTTTGCGGTAAGCACGCGATGCTCGGTTGTATGAATGGAAGGGCGAGGCAATAAAGCCCAAGTCCATGCAAAGCTTCATGAACACAGCAAGGAGGAACAAGCCAGCTCCAGCCTTCAGAAGCCAAAAGTGCCACTTTTTCGCAGAGAATTCGGCCAGTCCAGCAAAGAAAGGCAACCATCCAATGGGATAGAGGAGCGGATACGAAAAGCAGCAAAACACAAATAGCGGCAGGAGAATCCATCGGCTGGCGCTGGATTGCAAGAAAATCCATGCAAAAAGCGAAACTAATGCCAATGGTCCAAGCAGACCCAGTTCTGTCCAGGCATAGAGAAACTCGCACAGAGGATGCTGAACCTCGTCGGCCAGCATGGCAGCTTCGTGATAGGGATGCTGGGCGAAGAAGCGTCCTTGACAATCCATGTATTCTTTCAGGAATCCACCTGGACCGTAGCCACTTAATGGATGGCGCTGAATAAGCTGGAATGTGCGCTGGGCAATGAACAAGCGCCCTTTTGTTGATTGTGGTTTATAACTGAGCGCACCCCAGATGAGCGCCACTGCCAAGAACAAACCGAGAGTACATTTCATCCAGAAGCGGATGTGCGTTCTTCTCCACACGCCATAAAATCCTATGGCAGATAAAGCAATGAGACCAGTGCGTGATTTCGACAATGCAACAGCCACGCAAACGACGGCCGTAAGCAAAATCGCCCATGGCAGCCTTTTATTTCCAATCGCCTGGCAAGCTGGGGCAAGCAGCAAACACAGCGAAAGGGCCAATCCTGCAGGTGTGTCGTAAGTGCCGCAAAGGCCTACTTCCAGCGCACTGCCGCCCTCTCGGAGGAATTCGCAAACAACGAATAGCAATTCGAAAAGGATTGCTACAAGTGCGGCCTGGCGGAAACTTTTTGCAAAACACGCTTTGGGAATGCTTTTTCCAAAGCGCAGAAGATATGTGGCAAGCAAGAAAATCCCAATGCCTGCCGCATACCATTTCGGCGTGACGAAGGCATCCCAGTAAAGCGGAACAGGCGGCAGCAAACAGCTGCTTAACATGATGCTTATAAGAAAGGTTAAAGCCGCCTGCCGCTTTGCTGGAAACGCCTGCCTGCCATCCTCACTCACCAGTCTAGTGCCACTGTTTATACCAATACTCTGCAGCATCCTTTATCGCCTTCTTCTCCGCCTT
>Ga0065711_1003914_pt1 | contig 39883 bp, 30 predicted proteins | sample Hoacrofraction12_FD_59098 | JGI IMG/M metagenome (GOLD analysis project Ga0065711, IMG submission 59098) | Hoatzin crop microbial communities from Cojedes, Venezuela - Epithelial fraction 12 v2 (version 2) | ecosystem: Host-associated > Birds > Digestive system > Esophagus > Crop | place... | reverse complement strand
CCCCCCCCGCCCCCAGTGAGCTCCTGTGGGCAGCGTTCACCGGGCCTGCTCGCAGCTGCGGGGGATGGAGGCTGGCAGGGCCCCCGCAGCCGGCTCTGCAGAGCTGAGGGCCTGGCAGCTCTCGTCCCAGTTTCCTTCTGGACCCGAAGGATAGATTATATTGGAGGCAATTAGATATTTAACTGGAATCTGTTGATAGGCAGGGAGGGTAGAGGGAAGGCTGCCAGGGCGGGTTTTTCGTCCCTGACTTGTAACAGTGGCTTCACAAGTGTTGGTGTTTCCCTGGCGATAGTAAATCAGCAGAGGAAAAACTTGTTTTATTGCTGCAGAATGACCGAATTGCTGCGGCGTGCGGTGCCTGCGAGAGTAAAGTCCTGGTGCAAGACCTGCAGAAACACGGAGGGCTTGAAGATAAGGGTTTAGTTTTTAACGCTTACTTAAGAGGAGCAAAACATAGGACAGGTTACACGTGCAGAATACAACGCTTCCTGAATTTGTAGTTTCTCTCCTGAAGGAAGTTGGATCGTTAAACGTAAATTAACTGGGCTGCGTGCATTGTGCAATCTTACAGCCTTGTCTTTATTCGAGTCGGTTTTATCTCTAGACTGAGCACTCGTATGGTAGAGCTGTATAAAAGTGTTCGCAGATCACGGTGTCCTTGTGTTAAGAAATCTCTTCCACAAGGATGTTCTGAGTTTTATTCTCTGTTCTTTGGGTCTGTTGAAGTGTGATCAGAATTTTTAAATACGGGTGCAGAACGATTACACATCTGCTCTGCTGCTGTATTGGAGCAGGCATGCAGAATTTTTCATTAACATAATATGCAAATTTGAATCAGGAATATAATTTATGTTATGTTTATATCATGAAGAGGGATGCATGTTGAACTCTCCCAGTAAAGAAAAGAAGTGGCTTTGCATGTGCTGCAGTTTTAAGCAAATAAAGTTCTCGGTTGTTCTTAACCTACTGTTACAAAATTGTTGGTAAATTCAGCTTGTGACATGCATTTCTTAAAAATGCTGTGCCTCAAGTGTGCAGATGCTTACATTTCATAAAAGACAAAGGCTGCTCAATACTAATAGCAAGATGAACCAAAGTACTTGCTGGTTTGTGGTTTTGTTTTTTTTAAACACAGATGGGTTTAGTTCTGGTGAAAGAAGGGCCTTGCTGCCATAGCTGATAAATAACCCTGGAAGTGCCGCGGAGTTACGTAACTCCCTGAATGCAATGGGAAATGAATTTGCTCGGTGCCTTGTCCTGTGTGTTTGGAAGGTTGACCCTGCACCGTCCAGCCCATTCCTCTTCTGTCTCCCCCTCCTCGCAATCTCCGTTGTGCGTGTAATACTTCCAAAGTTTGTTTTCATGACCAAGAGCTGAGGAGTTTGCATCATGAATTTCCTGTTTTGCTGTGTCAAAACTTTCAAGGATTGTGCAACTGTGTTCAGACCAGATGAAACAATTTTGTGTTGGAAGCAATCTCAGACATGTGGCACAGGAGTCTTTTTGCAGTCTACGTTAATGGATTTCTGTGTGTTCTTCTAAAAATATGTTTCAGAAAAGGTACCGTCCAGAAAGGCTAGTGATATGGACAGTGTGTCAGAATTAAAAAAACAAAACCAACAACCAAGACCCCTTGCATATAGATGTAATTTTATTAAGCTGCCAGTGGTGGTGCATAGTATTCAGGATATTCCTGCAATGACTTGTTCTGGCCTCTGCCCCTTCTGAGATTTTTCTCCCCAGTGAAAAGTTCCCTAGTTTAATCTGAGACTTTGCGTTTGGTGTACCTCTGTCTTGGGTTAGTAAATTGTTGGGGGTTTAACCACCCTTCAACTGAATGGTTAAATAGACTTTCATGTGTGTCTGCTGCATTATTACATTAGAATGTAATATAATGCTCTGTTGTTTATGTAGTTGTCAAGATGAGACATCTAAAAATGAGGAATTTCTAGGAAGTGGGGGGGAAAATTAATAGAAAGAATTAAGCCAGCAGATGAATCATTTCGACTATGGAGCTGTCTGCTGCAGCTGCTTTAACTGTCTAATGCGAGTATGACTCGGAACACCCTCATGAGAGAACCTGGCTTTATCGTAGTCAGTGGATGGAGAGAGAGGGGCGTTTTCTGCAGGCAGCTGAAGGCACCCAAGGTATGTGCTTAAACTTAAGGCAGATATTCCAGTGTTTTCAGAAGTGTTGCGTGCGGTATTGGAAGAAGGAGGTTCAAACGGCCAACTTGGGTATTTTTCAAGAGATGTTTTTCAAAAACTGCGAGTATGTGGAGATGCAAGTAGGGATACAGTTCCAAAGCTTCGAGAAACGTTGATGTATATCCTCAGATTGTTCATTACCAAGTCATGTAACGATTGCTGTGACATCTGTTGTGTGAAATGCCATTTCATTTATTCTTGCAACAGTTTTGTTTGTTTATACAGCATAGTCTTTTGCATGGAAAAGATTTTGTAACAAGGTCTGCACCAACACACATGTGGGTTCTTGAAGTACCAGGCTTGTAATACTCCGTGTGAGGAGGAGAGGGGCCTAGCTAATGCAGCATCTTGCAGTGGGAAGGTGTCGGGTGGAGATGGGATCGATTGGTGACTCACAGTTTAGCTGGAGGATCACTGCGTTTCTGTGGTGTGCTGGAGGGAAGGCTCAGCGAACGGCGTGAGTTCAGCCAGCTCTAAGCTAAGCAAGCAGATGCTCCGACGATTTTTGCCACCAGTTTCCAAAACACTGTGCAGGCGGACTTGTTGCACTCGGAGGAGTTTGCTTCACTGTTGTATTTCTTGCAGCAGTTCTTCGTGTGCTGTGTTGATATGTTTGTGAAAGAAGGTTTGTGGTTTGATTGTTTTGCAGGTTATCTGTATTGCCTTATTTAATTTGGAAAGGAATTGAACAGCCAAGACTCAGTCTTCCTCAGAATCTTGCATAAGAAGTTTTTAGCTTTTTTTGTTTGTAGACTGTGAGGTTATATGGCCCTTCCAAAATTCCAAAATGGGATTTCTTCCCATTTTGACCCACAGTTGTACCAGTATTGACTCTGAATTTCCTGGGTATTACGATGATACTGAGATAATTCCCCTCTCTTTAAACCAACAGAAGAATACAGTGGATTTAAGAAATTTTTAAAACATCAGGCTCCAGAGGAAATGAAATATCAGCCTTAAATATCACCTTTGTAGTAACAGTTCCTCTGGATTTATTTTGGTTTTTTGCCAATGTGCACCTTTAGGCTTGGTAATCCCTTATCAAAGTGTGCAAATGCCTCCAAAGTTTGCATGCATTTGGAGGGTCAGGTGCCTGCTTCTCCAGGAAGATATGGTAGAGAGGTGAGGAGTGATACGAAGAGAGCTATGGAAGTGAGTGGGATGAAGCAGCCGTACAGGTAGGGTTAGCAGAACACACGTGAAGAAGGGGGATCAAGTAGGAGATGGGCACGCACAGAAAAGCCCTGAGCAGAGCTCTGAAAGCAAAGGCAAGTATTTTGAACTTTGTGGGAACTTTATATATTAAGAAATGAAATTAGTGTGAGCACATATTTGCATAGGTGCTAGCGATGAGCAGCATACTGTTTAGCAAAATAGTCTTTGTACAAAAATGAACATTTTGATATCTAATGTTTAAATAAATTGTACCCTTAAGTAATTCTGTGCATATGTCAGTACTTCAGACTACTTCACGTGTTACTTCTTAGAAGATACAAGCTAATCAGTGGATAGGTTCTTTAAAATAGTTGTTTTATTCTGGCTCTTGTGTTCTGGTTTCGATTCAGGGTAGCTCAGAATTGTAGTTTCAGCTCGCTCAGGATGAGATGGATGCAGTTGGTGTGCTGTAGCGCAATACTATGTAAGAGGCTAAAAAACGTGGAAGCTGTGATAAATTCTGAGTTTGTACTGATCTTGTTTTAAAAGGGGTCTAAAATAGTGGATCATGCAATTTTTTCCCAATTGGACTTATTTAGCTGAAAGATGATCAGTGTCATGCAGCTGTTTTAAGTCTGTGATGAAAGCCAGCTTAGTGTTCTTTAAAACGTTCTCCAGCATGACAGCTGTTCTGTAGCTCTGCGTTCCGTACTCAGGAAAGCCATTAGGCGGTTATCTGTATTGGCAGAAAGTTACTCGGCGTGCCTGTATCTGCAGGGAAATAATCTTTGGGCCTCAAACATGACCGAACTTAGAATTCTTCTGACTTCAAGAGCAATTCTAGATTGCAAATGTGCAGTAAAACAAAATTTTCTTTCCTGGGCTTGTGCACAATGTCATTGTGCTGGTTAAACAGTTTCGCGGTTCTGCTGGTTGCGGTTCTCCATGGAGGCTGTACATCTACTACAGCAGAACAACGACTTGATACGACCCCAGAAACAGCGTTGAAAAGAAGGTGACATTGCATTTCATTTGGACACTGAAATAGCTGATGTTGTGTCTGGTGGCTCTGGAGTCTTCTCTGAAGGGAATCTTGTGGAAACCAAGAGAGAAATCTGACTGTGTCACCGTGAAGGGGGTTAATATGCAGGGGATCCCCTCCCTCTCAGGGTGAAAGAGATACTGGTGTATGCTGCCTTTTGTACCTGAAATGTTTGAACGCTGGTAAAGATTCATGACTAATTCACAGTAACATGTGTTGACTTGTGATGACTAATCTGATTTTTGCTCTAAATCCTAGAAAACACCTTGAATATCATGAAAAGATTGCCATATAATTGCAGTCTGAATTAGATATGTTTGTATATTGCAAAATGATGTATTGAAGTGTAAAAAAAATTGTATTCTATGTTTCCTAGAGTGTTGCAGTGTAAGTATCGATGTTCTGGTGGTGTGTGAAGACTTGCTGTGGATCATTTGAAATGAAGATTGAAAAATCAATGCTTAATGGCTTCTCTTGTCTGCCCAGGCTGAGCGAGGTGTGAAGGATAGCTCGTGTGGAAGAGGCTGGTAACAGGCGTTCTCTGAGACAGTATGGCCTAGCTTGAGTAACTCAGCTGCGACAGTTTGGTGCTCCTGTGATCTTCTGCCTAGCTGTGTCTTCAGATCCTTTCCAGAGAGCTCTTTCCACGGTGTGAATCCAGGTGCCCCTTCCTAGAGGAGGAGATGCTCTGCCTCCCTCATGCATGGAGGGTTCTTCATTCTCTTGCAGGCCCCGGGGCAGGGATCGCTGTTCGTGGAAACAAGCTTGTGTTTTGTTTTCTATTTCTTGTAAACCTCATAGAGCAAGTTCCTTGGAAGTGAGCAACTTTGAGAGAAGGAGTCTTTTTGCAAGTTAATTCCAGTTAGTTGCTTTAAAAATAAATGACAAGTACACTTAGTTCAGATAGCTTCTTTGGCAGGGATGAAGGCTGTGTGTGCACTTGTGGTTTCCTTTTAGGACTACTTTTATGATTGGTTTTGAACTCTCTGTTAGTTAAGCTGCTTCACAGTTTACATTGAGAACGGTATAGCTTTCCTTTTCACTTGATCTTTATCAAGAACTAGTGCATACTCACTTTTAAGTGGAATCAGGAGTTGTCCCTGGATCAAAATGCAGCAGAAAAATAAACAAATAAGGTCTTTCTCTGACTTTTCTCCATTCTGTACTTTCCCATTGTTTATTATCTTGAATCAAGTGTAACCTTGATTTCACATCCTCTCTTTCTCCTCCTCCTCCCTTTTTGACAAACTAGAGTTGTTTTAGATAAGAACATCAAAGAAGAGAAGAAAGAGGAGTAATTTGGTTCACAGCTAAATACCTACGTTTCTTTAGTTCCTCGCATATAAGCCCTGAGCTCTGGAAGATCTTATGCAGTGTGTCAGAAATTTATCATAGTTCTTCGTGGTTTAATTCTTAGTAGTTTTGAAAGTATCAGGCTTTTGCTTCTTAATAGTATAAATAAATAGGTTGTGTAAGGACTTACTTCAAAAGAGGATTTTAGAGTACGAAATATTAACTCTCTCTATATAAAGTTACCAAACAGGATGGAGTTAGTTTTCATGGGTTCTAGGAAGAAACATTTTTTATATGTGCAGGTTTGATGTAGAAGTTTCTGCTAAAGGGACAAGTTTTGGTACTGTACAGCTAAATATCATTTAGTCTCATGCATTTTTGTGTAACAGAAGTTTAGAATTAGATGTGATGTACCAGAGAGGTTTGATTTCAGCTTCAGTTGTGATTAACAGTCGTCGTAGTTGATTTTATTGGGCACAGGCCTTGGATTTTCGTACAGACTTAAACCACAAAAGATACTGTCTTGAGCATAGCGTTTTGTGATGGTATGGTGTATGAAAATGTGTTTAGGAATACAAATAATAGTTACAAGTAGTCTTCCTCTCTCCACAGTTTTATTGCCATATTTATGTTTAGGACCACAACTGTTTTTACACAGAAGAGCCATAAACATTTATTTTTTTCTACAAAACTTCGCTTTACTATGTGAACAAGACTGAGCTTTTAAACATTTTCTGTAGAAACCAACAGTTGTGTAAATGTGTGGGGATTTTGGGCAGGGGTGCAGGTTGTGGACCAGGATGCCTAGAGATTAATTTCATTGCAGAAATGGAGAAATGGTGTTGACTGTGACTCAGTGTCCAGATAGTTGCTGTCTGGGGTTGCTAAGTGTAGATATGAAGGTGTTTGTTAATAATGAATATTGATAATTTGATTACTCTTTATTATAGTTCTGCCTTTGACACAAAAACTGGCTTGCGTGTGGCTGTAAAGAAGCTGTCCCGACCATTTCAGTCTATCATACACGCCAAAAGGACCTACCGAGAGCTGCGGCTACTGAAGCACATGAAACACGAAAATGTAAGTGGAAAGAGATGGTGTGAGAAGTTGGTCTGAAGTTGGGCTGTCCAGTGAGCATCCAGCATGGTTGTGTTGAAGGATCTTGTTGCGTGTGTTTTTCTAATACAATTGCAAAGCTTGCAGTACTCCAAGGAATTATGGTTGTATAAAAGCATGCAGATTAAAAAAAAACACCAAACCAACCAACCAAACCAAACCCCACAAACCACATAACCAATTTTGTGTTAGAAAATCTTAATATTTCCTAGAATAATCTGGAAATTACTGGTGAGCAGGTTCGTACTGTCTTAAGGATTTAGGACACAGGTGATGTCACTTACATTGTCCTGCTCGCGAACTGTAGTAAGCTGTAATTTTTGTTATGTTAAGAATTTATTTTAAAAAAAGAAAATCTCAAAGTTTGTTTTTAGTGTCTTCTGGAGGATTTCTCATGTTTGTTTGTTTTGGCTTGCCTGTGTCAGAAGGATGTGAGTAGATGTTCACTAGGCTTCTGTAGGTAAAATAGGGAGGAAAGTAGATGGGGGGGAGTGGGAATCGGGTGGCTGTTTGTACAAGCTGTCCACTTAAATCATCAACGGGGAAACCAATTAGGGTGTGACAAATGTTATGCCGAACCATGCTGTATACTGTCTAACCATTCAGATGTTGTGTTGAACGGTGCTATATGCTGTCTAACCATTTTTTGACAGAACCTCCACTTGGTATAGACAACAGTTGTTGGAACAGTCTTGTGTGTCTGTGGCATTAACACAGCAAAGTATTTATGTTGCGTGCTGTTTGGGGCAAATATTACACACAGTGGAGCAACAAGTTTCATAACTTGCCCTCTGCAGAGCTGTAAGAATGTTAAGAGGAAAGGAAGGCTCTGGATATTTTTTTTTTCTTTTTGTCTAAGCGAACTCCACCTTAGCAGAAGGCGAATGCTGTTTTGGAAGCGGGCTGAGCAAACCTAAGACCTTTATCGAGCACAAAAAGCGAAACAAGCCTCATTTAGTTGGAAGGTTCTCCCTGGATGGTCTGTTCAGGATTTCTGCTGCTGCGGCAGTGGTGGCTGTGTGTTGTGGCTTCTAAGCACCGCAGCCGGTATCCCTTAAATTTTCTGGGCGTTTTTGGTGCAGCTAACGTAATTGGAACTTTTGATGCCTAGGTGTACTAGGCATCTCCTAGGCATTTTGATGCCTAGGTGTCTCCTGTTGTCACAACAGGAGAGGTAGCATTTGATCCTGCTGAATATCCATCCCCTGGGTTTTTTTCTGGATGTTTTCTTATAGCTGAGATATTCTCCAAACAGGAAAGCTTTGATTATCTGTTCCCCACCCACCCCCCCCAGAAAAAGTCCATATCAATCCAATTTGTCTAAGCTAATGAGGTTAAGCAGTGAAAATCATATTGTGACTGGTGTTACGACAGTTCTCTGTCTGGCATTCATTAGTGTTTTTGGATTAGTATTGCAAAGAGCCTATGTAGCTTTGAGAGTAAAGGATAAAAGGAAGTTAAGTTGTTTATATATAGAAATATTTGTTATCGGTTCATCATCTATCTGTGGGAAGTTTATCTAGGTTGTGGTTTAAAAATCTTGCAGATGCAGAGACGTTCAGAGCCAGTTCAGGCAGGCTTATTAGTCCTAGTGTCTTGACTATTCTGATCGCGGTTCGGAAGTAAAACACTTGCTTTTACGTGGCACGGAACACACCAGCAGGTCTGGTAGGTACGGCAGTTCAGGAGCGTGAGTGTAGGGTGGTTTTCTATATCCTGTATGTAGTCTGGTTCATGATTATCTTCAGCAAATAAATGGACCTGCAGAGCACTCGAGTGTTCAACACTGAGCAGATGGGAGAGCAATTGGGTTTGTTGCCATATGAAGAAATTAATAAGCTCTTTGACATCCTAAAATGCTGGAAGGGGAAAGCGAAAGGCTGGAGGTTGGGTCTGAATCTGCTGCTGTTCACACTTCCTTAGGAGCGAGCCAGTGATGCGCTGCAGAATAACTGTGTTTAAGTGCTTGTGAAACTCGATGAATGATAGGGATAGTTTGATACTGGGCTTTACAGTGTAGCAAGATAAAAGTGATAGATGAAAAAAACCCGAAGTCTAGATAACAGTCAGTTTTTGCCTTTCTGTGCTAAACTGCATGGATTTCTTTTTTTTTTTTTTTTTCTCTGTAAAAACTGCTGTGGCAGAGTCCACTGGAGAAAGAAACTGTAAGCACCAGAGTTGTTATACAGGATGGATGTGAATGTTAAGAGTTTGAAGAAGGTGTCTGTCTATAAATGGAATTGTTGTGATGTGTACGAAGAGAGGCAGGAAAGTGTTGTCTCTCTGGTTTTCTCAACAGAATGCAATCTGTAGTGTGTAATATAGATTAGACGGAAGCTTTTATTCCCTACCCACTTGCTCTCTTTTCCAAAACGTAGTCTAGGTTCCTCAAAGATTTTGTCTGCAATTCTCTACTTAGAGATAACTCGATTGATTCTGACATCTTGAGAAGTGTAAACAGTAGGATAAAAAGGATGGTGCGAAGGGGAGCGCGGGAGTCCAGCTCTTGGTTTCATTTGCACGCTGGAGTCACTACTGAAGTTTGTGAAAAGTGTGTGGTGCTTGAGTATCCGAGACAGGTGGGATGCTAACTTGAAGAGGGAAGAGGAGATAAAGAGAACCTGTCCCTTTATCTCGTATGTGGATAAAATAAAATATGATTTCCTATTAAGAGACAGAAAGTAAGGTTTAAAAGCACATTCCAGTGAAATTTAGAACAATCTTTAGCAATCAGATGGATTTTTTTTTTTAAATGCTGTAAAGGACTTAGAAGATAATTATGGGCTAATAAGGTATAGTTACTGTTTTCCACAAGGTGACACGTGCATATCCTTTTACTCTTCACTGTTAGAGCAGCTCAGCTGTAAAATGAAAGGTGGAGTAGCTGCTCTTTGGGCAGAAATACAAGTGATAGTGCGACGCTGTTTGTGAGAATTGGGTCCTCATTGCATTGCACTGGTTTCCGGGCTTATTTTCCACTGTAGTCATTATTATTCACTGCTTGTGTTACAGATCCTTGAATTTTTCTAGCCATTGTTCAGTACAAGTGAAACAAATACAGTCTCCCAATTCTGATTTTAGTATGTAGTCAACGGTATAACCAAGAATTGAGCAGAAAGCAAACAGTTTTGTCTGGTGGTTGTTTTTTGTTTTTCTCATCCATTTATTTCCTGAACAAACTTCAGTTGATTTTTGAAAGAAGGTATTTTAAACTAGTGTTTACACCTGCCTTTTGTTACGGCTCCTGTTTGATGCTTGAAGCGGGTGGCTGGTGTGAAAAGACGGCTGTATATTTTTAACCTTAATATTTATTTTTTTTACACAAAAATTGAACATCTGTTTCTGATCTTGTATGAATGCTAATCTGTCTATATCTGAATGATTCATGTGCTTGGAAATGAAACAGCTACTGGAATGAGCAGTTTCTATTCCACGAAGGGTCTCAGTAGCTCTATTGTATCATACTTTGAATGTATTTCACAGCTTTTTCACTTTACTGTTTTCTTTCTAGGTGATTGGTTTGTTGGATGTGTTCACCCCTGCCAAGTCACTAGAAGAATTCAATGATGTGTAGGTAACTTCTCTGAAGACTGCAACAAAACATCTTTTGCATCTTCCTTACATCTCTGAGATTATTATACAAATATTTGCCACCTCAAATTGTCTGCCATCATTCTCAAACAATTCTGAATTCCAGCACAAAAGATACTAGGGCCTCCTAAGCTATTTGACTCTTCAAACTTGTTAGTAAACAAGTCTTATTGTTGTGTTTTATTGACCAGTGCTGTAGGCATCGGTGTGCTAATCTGCTACATTTTTTAAAGTGCCATGAAGTATATTTCATTCAGCAACGTGCTTTGGAACAGCCAGCCCTGCTGCTGCAGCTTCATAGGGAATTTTTATCCTAATCCTGTTGAAGAGATTGCTTCACAGCCTGTGTGTTTCCTTTTGTTGGTAGGTATTTGGTGACACACCTTATGGGAGCAGATCTGAACAACATTGTGAAATGCCAGAAACTCACCGATGACCATGTGCAGTTCCTCATATACCAGATTCTTCGGGGACTGAAGGTACTTGCACCTGCCCTGCTTGACCCTTGATAGCTCATCAGCAGGAGGTGGAAGCTCTTGATGAGTGTCGTACGCTCAGAGGTTCATACAAGTACATAGTGGGGCTGCTCTAACTTCCCTAACGTCTTGTAGGATAACCTGTTATTATTGTTCCTTCCCTTCATACCTCTTTGGAGCTCTGTATTGGTAAAGCTACATATCATTGAAGAAGATACTTCTGTACATTCCTATGGGCAGAGTCTGGAAAATTACGAAGTGTGCTGCCCTCTGGTCTGCTCTGACTGAATCTTCCATTTCTTCAGTTTTGTTTACTTGTGGTGTTCCCCTCATAGTGGCAGTGCTCTTGGGTGTTCCTAAGGAGAGGCAGAGTGAGACTCCCACCTACTTGAAACCCATAGCCACGCGCGGTTCCTCCTGCAGACGCGCATTTGAATTGTGTGGAATGGGGCAGGGCGGTGTCTAGTGAAGAAATGAGAAGGAGCCTACTTGGACTGTTCTATAAAATTTGTCACCTTGCCTTACAGTACATCCATTCAGCGGACATAATACACCGGGTGAGTACGTGTCCTAGGATTGCTTTCTGTGCTGAATCAATGTCTTTCAAAAATGTAGCACAGAATCTGACAGTGTAGCACCTGCAGAAACAAGGAGGAATATATTGAGAATTATTTCAGTTAAACAGTGAAAAGCTTAAACATGGGCAGTGGTTGTCTAGATCAGTAGTTTCTGTTCCTGCCTGTGTTTAGGTTACATCTTTGTGAAACAGGTGTTTTGTTAAGTATACGTTTTCAGCACTGATGTTGCAAGAAGCCTTTATGCATTTTTTGCTTATATGTGACACCTCTGAGGACCACGGCAGAGATAGCTGATTCTGGGATAAAATTATTTTCCTGAGTATGGGGACTTGATATTTACAGCCAGTTGGAATCTATTCTGTATTTGTATTTACATTTTTATCTACGTTAGACTTGTGCAACAACATATGTACCACTGTTAATGCTGATGTTGTTTAATTTTTTAGGATTTAAAACCTAGTAACCTAGCTGTAAATGAAGACTGTGAGCTAAAGGTAATATAATCACGAGGTCTGGTTGGTTTGACTGTGATTTGAGTGAATGCCTGGTGGATGTGCCTTGGAATTAAGGGCAAAAATTAATTCCTTATGGAAATACTTTTGTGGCCTAAACTAACAATGTCCTTCCTAGCTGTGAAGGGCTGTAAGGGTGTTTTTTCTGTATCTGTGCATATGTTTTTAATGAATCATCACAAGTGTGAAGAGTTAACAGTTTTGGTTTGGGTTTGATTGTTTTAGGGACAAGATATCCAGATGTAATTCTGATTATTGCATCCTATGGTGATCTAGGCTAGTGTCTTTTAACAGGTTGTGAAATTTAGTTTCATAATCCGGTTTTGCAGTTGCTCCACCTTACCTCCACCCAGTCCAATAACTGCCTAGTTATTTGCTCTAACTAGTTTGCATTGTTCCACTGCAGTAGTTGGTGGATGTCTTTTTTGTTCTCTAGATCCTGGATTTTGGCTTGGCCCGACACACAGATGATGAGATGACCGGGTACGTGGCTACCCGCTGGTACAGGGCTCCGGAGATCATGCTGAACTGGATGCATTACAACCAGACAGGTAATGCGTTTAACTAACACAAGGCTTTTCAGTTCCTGAATTGTGGGGAAAAAAGAGGTTGTCCTTTGTCCGTGCTCCTTTCCATTTGATCGCGTAAGTGGGCAGTCATGGTAATTACGCTTTAGTAAGGGTGATTAAAAGAAGGAAGGCATAGATCAGTATTTGAACCACAGTCTACCAGATGTAAATTAAAAATCATTGTGATAGCATTGACGAGACTTCTTTAAATGTGGATGTTTGAAATTGCGATCAGCAAAATATTATCAGCACTTACCCCTTATTTTTCCTAGCACAGTGGTGTTTAAAGTAAGTGAATAGAATGTGTTTGGGTGAGGAAAAGGTGTGTTTCTAGTAAACTGCTGGGAATATGCTGAAAAATGTCAGGAGCTATCGTGTGAAGAAATGCTAAAAAGCATATAAATCTCTCTTCCTTTCCTCTCTTAGCCACTTCTTCACAGTTTTATGTTCCTCACAGTTTCCAGTATCTCCTCAGCAATGCGCTGTGCTTCCCTACAATCCTTCAGATCAGGCACAGAGGGGAAAAAAAGCGAATTCTGAGAATAGTTCTTGTACAGGAGAGCATATGGATCAAAGAAAACGATGTGCTACTCTGATTTCATACCTCACTACTTTTTCTTCTTTTCTGTTTTCCTCTTGCATGTATATGGACGTGTCTCGTATCTGTAGTATAGGAGTTGGTGGTTGTTTGTGTAGAGTTTATATAAGGCCATATGCAAATTAATTCCTCAGAGTTGTCTCGCACAGGTTTCTTCCTCTTTGATTGTGTAGATTCCTCCCCAGCTCTTTGGTGTTCAATGCATGTTGTGCTGTGGAAGGAAAATTTGCCTGATGTAGTGATCTCTCATTTGGCCAAGTCTTAGATGACGTAGTTACGGAATGGTATCACTTAGCTTGCAGCGTAGCTCAGATGGTTTCAACGCCGTAAGACTATTTAAGGATAAAGTTGTTTGTACTTGTTGGATAGAGTGATTCTATTGAGACTTTATTTTTCTGCATTATGTTATTTTGTTTTCTATTTTATTTTGTTCAGTTGATATTTGGTCAGTGGGATGCATTATGGCTGAACTGTTGACTGGAAGAACGTTGTTCCCTGGTACAGACCGTATCCTTTAACAGTAATATGTTTTTTGAAATGGAAGTTAGAGATCTTCGCTTTCACATACTTCACAAGAAAAGAAGCTCTGGGTTTGGTTGTGGTTTGTTTGTCTTTAAATCGATGCCTTTTTACTCACAGTACGATGAGGTGAGTTCTTGATTTTTGCTGTACATGAAACGAGCACAGTGTGCAAGGAGGCAATCTATTCCTCTTTATTGTCTGTTAGTATCAGTAGAATTACTCACATGTTGGTTTCTGGAAGTTACTTTTCTTTAAGTTTATTTAAATTCATTGCTCTTTGAGTTTGTAGAAAATAACTGCATGGAGTAGGCTGTCTGCTATGAATCCTCTCGCGCTTCAGGTTTCTAGCAAATGTGAAGCATCCCTTCTGGCCTCTCTTCTGTATCCTGGTGGTATGCTGTGAAAGCAGTGGGTTTGCAGATTCCTTAGTGCCAAGGATCTCATTCCAAATTGCTCTGAAATGTTTAGGTTCCGCTGCCATGCTTGAGCGTAAACAGATTGTGAGCCTGCTTTTACTGTATGGTTGTCTTGATGTGAAAAATCAAGCCTGAATAACATCTCAGAATTGTTTTGCTGCACCAAAGTGGGCTGGATAGGCCACTTCAGCAAATTTATGAGAGCATTTTGTGAAAGTTGGTCGTTATTTTCTTCAAGAAATTAGAACTGAGACTTGATGCAAAGTGTTTTACTTACAATTTTTGTTTGTTCAGCCACACGACATACAGGGGTAATTTACTACTGGCAAGGTTTTGCATTGCCTAGTAATTGGACGTTATTTGCCAGAGAAAGTTACATTGCTCACCTTTTACCAAAGTTTATTCTTTCAACCGCAGTTTGTTTAATAACTTTTATTAATTTAACAGTATTTATATCTGTTAACCCAAATATGTTAGCACTTGATTAAAGGAAAACTAGTGCTGGAAGTGCTGGCCTTCTGTGTCCTACGTTCCTGCTGGAAAGCATCTAGGTTCTCAAACTCTTTGGCGGAGGGGCAGGCTTTTGTTCCAGTTTCGTTGCAGTTTCATCTCCCTTTTCAATGTGCTTTAACTTTACCCTTTTTCTCTTTTTCTGCCTGTCTCCATCTCATAATCTCTCTCAAATTTGTTGACCTTGTTACATTTTACTGTTTAGTTGGCTCTGCTGTGTTTTTCTGTCATCAGGGACAGAAGCAGAACTAACATGAGTGGCTTATGAGCTAGAGAAGAGTTGCCAGATTTCTGTTGGCTGATTTAGCACATATGATTTGATTTGGGCAGGTTTTCTTTGTTTCTGTCAAGAAAAATAATCAAGAATTGTTGTTTCAAACAAAGCAGAAGTCTTTAAGCTGTTGCCACTGTTTAGTAACACTTCAGATTTTAAAATCTCGATACTTGCAGATGAAATATTTGCTGATAGCATTGGCAGTACGTAAGAAATGCTTCACAATGTGTTCTTTATGAATTGAACAAAACAGTTATCTACCAAACCTGAGAAGTTTTTTTCTCTAGCTGTGTTCTTAGCTCTGAATTATAGCCAATAACATCCGCAGTGCAAAATAAAGTTTACTTTTAGGATCTAAATTGTTTGCTTTGTCCTACTAAGATACTTTGCTAATTTATATGTCGTAGCAGATGCTTGAGATTGTTCAGCCTAAATGCAAATTTCTTTCGCAAATGGTAGTAACGCTTTTGAATTAAATGCTTTTTTTGTTCTGAATCGATTAGATCTTAGGAAAAATAAGGCCCAATCCTTTCCCATTGTAGATAAAACTTTGTAGTACTGTAGTTCTTACAGCTTGTGTGTGTGGTTCCCCACTTTAAGTAACATATAAGTTGTTTGACCGTGAGGTTACAGCTAGAAGTGGAGCAGGGTCTGTGGTTATGAATCTTGTTTATGCATGTGACGCTTACCCAAGGGTCTCTAAAGGCAGCAAGCTGTCAGCTTTCACTCCGGCTTTGCTGACATCTAAAGACAGCAAGCAGAACTAAGATAACAACGCGGTCTAGCTTCTTCCTGTCTTGGAAGGCTCTTTGAAAGCCTTGTAGATGCATGATTTTTGGAGAAAGTTTGAGGAGTTTTGCAGATGTAGATGCTGTTGGGTACTTCTGGGCTCTTAATGATTTATTTGTGCCCACAGATTTGCAGAGGCCTGTGTTCCTCCTGCAGTGTCACTGTGCAATTGCTGACTTACTGACTTTGCGATTAATAGTAACATCCTTAATTCAAGCTGTACTTCCATGCTTCTCATAGCCAAGGATGCAGTATATCCAAATCCACCGCAGTTCTAGGGAACCTGCGCTGCAGGTGGAGGCACCGTGACTGTGTGTTCTGTGTTCAGGAAGCTGGAAACTGCTCCTGTTGGACAACTGAAGACATTCTTCTTGCTTTTTGGTCTCAAGATGTTAATTTTCTCATATAACTTCACATTTCCACAATGAAATAAGATATTGACAGAAGAGGTAGTGCCTTTTCAGTATGCTGAGGATGATCATCCTCCTGTTCAGATGGTTCCCTTGTTTGAAATATTGGTCCCTTTCACCAAGGATTTAGTGGAAATGGTGTGATGTTATTTGCAGTCCATCAGATATTTATTTATATGGCACAGAGATGCATATATTACTTGTAAGGGACTTCAGTACTGCCAAGCTGTACAGTTATTTTAATCTGGTAAGTAATAAAGCTGAGGTGATGATCTTCGATGCTATGATGATTATGCTGCTGATAAACTAATGCTGAATTTAGTTTTAAATTCTTAAGGACCTAATCTGTGGAGATTCTGAACATGGCTGCCACTGTCTTAAAGCAGGAATTATAATACTCTTAAAAAAAAAAATACCCTATGATTAATAGGGGCTTAGTTCTACCCATAGTTTCTAACTTAATTCTGAATGTGAGCTAATTGAATGTTCCTATTGTAATCTCTGGGTGTACGTGTTTGGATGAAAGATGATTTTCTAACGTTGGTAAAATCTCTGATAGGAGATGGAGAAAGGGAGCAAGATTGTGGGCAAGACTAGTCAGAGATGAAAAATTGAGGTAATGAAAATCAGAGTCCTTCAGGATTTTAATGTGAGGCATAGCTAGAGGCTTTCTTTTTATTACCCTATTTGTCTCATACCAAGGTCGGCTTCTGTGAAAACTGTATATTCCTAATTTTTTTACAGCTCTTGTAATGTGAGTGATTCATACAAATAAGTAGGAAAGTTGACTTTAAGCTTGACAATTCAGCTTGCATTAAAATGATATAAAGTACAAATAAGAATATCTTGAATGTTTTGCACTAGTTTAGCCAATTGTCTTTTTCTGTATGTTTGAAGTTGACTGTATTCCCTTTAAACTCTGAAGAGTGTTTTTATTATTATTTTTATTCAGTAGTATGGTGCTTCCATGATGACTAACCAGTCTGAAATTGCCTGTTCTTCTGATACACCTTACTCTTGCTTGTGGTGGCGGCTAAAACAGCTTCTGAACTTTGCTTTGCCTGGATAAGCAGTTAGAGTCTTGCGGTACCTGCTGCTGGTGGTGACGGCAGGTGGTGTTCTGAATTTTAGAATCGCTGAGACTCGGCAGTCGTTGGGGGTACCTTGGTGACAGCATTTGGGGTTTGCATGCTGCATTTCCTTCTCCATGCACATGTGTTTTGTTTTTTTTTTTCTTTTGCTTTGTATTTACTAAGTGTTTCTCCTGTCTTTTAATTGCTTACGGCTCATTTCTCTGTGACGTGGTAGGCCCGGTAGTTAAACGAATGCTCAGTTCAGCAGGTTATAGGTGGCAGGCCTGAAACTAGAAGCAGGGGCTGGGTTTTGGCGTGCCTGTGGCCGTGCCAGTTGTGCATTCTGGGTTTCCTCTTGTTTATCTGAGAAGACGCTGAAGAATATTACATAAGTGTCTTCCCATAGCATGCTGACCCCTGGGAAGAGAGCTGACAGCAAACTGGGCAGCAATACTGCTGGGGTACCTGGTGCACATGATTTTGAATGCCTTTAAAAGAATTTAAATATTTTATCTGAGGTACGGCATGCGATTTCTGAAGCATGCTGGCAGTCCAGAATTTGCACAACTGTTTCTTGCACAAGAACGAGTGAAAGGTGTAAGGGCTGTCCTAAATGGTACTGAAGCAAAGCCAGTTGAGATGAGCTCATTGTGGTTAGTGTGGCACCCTCTGCTAATTCTCCTGCACCAGGGGATGTACTGACTTCATTTTAAGCAGTGACAATTAAGAGCTGATGATTCAGCAGCTAAGCTAAATCCGACTAGATACATTGGATTTACTCTGAGGTTTGGAGTGTTCACATAGGTGAGAGTTGGCCAAGCAACTTGAGAGAGGCGAGACATTAGTTCAGCTGTTGTGATGAAGTCTCATTTCCAGGGCTTTCAATTGATTGCATATGTAAAACTTTAGACCGAAGTTTACATCAAAAGGTAAAAGTTTTAGCGAAGTAATAGTGATTTCCCTCATATACAGTTCGCCAGTATTACAGGAACTCTGAGGCTTTTCACAGCGATTTTAAATCTGAGCCCAGGCTCTGTCCTCTCTGTGGCTGGGCAGGAGGAGATGTGTGCTCGGGTGCTGCTGTTCCGGGGAGCCGGCTGCAGCGCCTGGCTGCTCCGGGCCGCGGAAAGCTGCACCCTGTGCTTGGGTGGAGGTCTGCTGTAGGTCACCAGCAGGGTCCAGTCATTTTCAGCCACTTCTAAAGCTTAGAAAGTAAGAATTACCTTGGAAGGCGTTCACAAAAGGCCTTGACTTTTTTGTAGTATTAGTGCCTACACTTTTGAGCCTTCTGCTTGACTCCGTCTGTCACTAACACAGTCCTGCTAACTGCTGCTGCTTTGGTGCGGGGCCCGAAGGGCGAAGCGAGCATGTGAACAGATCCTGCGCCGCTGGGGCGAAAGCTGCGACTTCTGCTCCGCGGTGGCTGAGGATGCAGAGACCGATTCAATGCATGGGGCGTGTTTGTAGAGAAGTCCTTCGACCTGTCTGATACAGACAGAGCTGTGTCGTAAGGGGGTGTTCGACTGTAAACGAGAGCAATGAGTACTGTCTGCTTAAAACAGCTTTTCAGTCCAGGCCTTGGCAGGCATGAACTTTTGACATTATTAGGCTGATATGTTGCGCTTTTCATTTTAATTTGTCCCAGCATTTTCCTTTATGGTCCATCATTAGATATTGATCAGTTGAAGCTCATTTTGAGACTCGTTGGAACCCCAGGGCCTGAGCTTTTGAAGAAAATCTCCTCAGAGTCTGTGAGTTTACACTTTGATTGTAATACCTGCCCTTTCGGAAGTCCCAAGTTTGTGTGTTGCCCTCCTGTAGTCTATCTGTAGTATGTGTTGGGATTTTTTTTCTGTTATTTTTCTTCCTTTGTCATTCTTTGCTCTTGGATGGCTTTGAGTTCTTATGCTGTGCGTATCTGATCTTTATTGCTCTTGCCTCTGCCTGTGGTATGATTTCTTCCTTCCATATTCTCATTTTACTGCTTCGTGACTTTCAGTTTGTGGGCTTATACTTCGTGATATATTGTACGATCAGATGCTGCTGGGGAAGTATGTTTCACAGCTAAGAGCCTGAGGCTTGTCTCAATTATTATTTCTCCAGATTGCCTACCCAAGGATCTTTCTGAACAGGAGCAAGCACATTATCTGCTAAATGCTCACAGTCCCTGCTGTAGTACAGCTGACTTCTGAAACATTACTGCCACCATCTTTTGTTTTTGTAGCATAAAATCCAAAATGCCTTTTAGGTGCTTTTATGTGGCAGCTGTTTCCAGGGCACACAGCAGATAGTCTGCTGCGAATATAACTCACTGTGCTGTGTATTTAAAGGGTATTGCTGTATGGGGCCCTGTTATCCAGGTGATAGCAAAATTCTGCAATCTCCCTTTTAAAGGGCGACCTCATATTTTCAGCCATACTGCCATTTCTAGATTGTTACAATCTTGAATTGTGAAATACTGCAAAGACAGTATTAAATGGCGTTTAATTTTCCCTGTTTCGAAGGTGAAGTGCACAAAGGTTAGAGCAAGGGATGCCCTAACAGTGCGGAGGAGCAGGTTAGTGCATAGTGAGCACCAAGCTTGCGTAGGGGTAACTAGCAGCAAGGCACTCTGCTGTTTCTGATCGTAACAGAGGATCAGCGTGGTGGAGGGTGATGATAAGATTATTTTGCACTGCAGCTGATGTTTTTTCATGTAACAGCGACGGTGAATGCAAAATGTGAGGTTAGCCACTTGATGAAGGTAGACATGCGGTGCAAGCTGGAATCAGTTGGTCAGCTTACTGGATATCACACCAGTGTGAACAGCCCTGGGATGTTCTGCCCTGGGAAAGGTTGAATCCAGGCACTGCAGGTTGTGTGGGTGCCCTGTGCTCTGACCTTCTGGGACCTGGCAAGGGCAGGATGGTGTGTGAAGTACAGGGGATTAGCAAGGGAGAGGAGCTTAAAGGTTGACCAGGTTAAGCAAAAGATGAGTTTACATACATAAGATTAAAGTGGGTCCTTTTTTTAACATTTTAATGTGGCACATTGAAAAAACCAATTTCTCTTAGCCAGGTCCAAATCAAGAGCCTGTTTAAAAAAAACAGGTGCAGTGAAGTACTGTTTCTGTTAATTTTTTGCATTGTACAGAGACAGCAAAGCTATGAAGCGTCGGAGGGCCTGTAGTGTGTCTCTGTAACGATTTCTGGTTTTCTGTTGCATTACTTTACTTGCTCTTACTTTCTCTGTCTGTTCACTGACATCAGCTAACTTTGTCTTATGCAATGCTAATGTTTTGCTAATTTTGCGTTTATTGCCTTCTGTCACCTCGCCCACGTCTCCAAGTGCATTCAAAGCTGTTTAGAAGGAGGTGTCAGTTGCGAGCCAATTTCACTTTGCACCACAAGGAGTTGAAGTACTTTCTATGCAGCAAGAAAAAAAGCTGGTAACCAGTGCAGAGGACACAATTTTTGTTGCTGTTTTAATTTTTGCTGATTTTCCTGGGGCTGTATGTAGTTGCAGCAGCCTAAGAAAATTTCTGAGGAGTAGCTTCAGCCAAAGGAAACGTCTGCTCTTGTGGCATAAAACTGTTGGGAAATGTGAACGCAACCACATTATAGTATAATGCTGCTTATGGCGGACAGAAATACTGTCTGTGCTGACACTGTTACCAACTGGTCAGTAATTCTCCATTAAGTGTTCACTGGTGCAACTGCTAAGCTTTTCACAAGTATTTGAAAAAATTAGTGGAGCCTGCCTGTTTGGCTTTTGCCTTGTGGTTTGCAGAAGAGATGCTTTGTATGCAGTTGTTTTCTGTTTAAAATGGTTTTTGCACTGTTTTTAACAAAGCCCTTGACTAGGCACTTAAGATATTAACCAGCTTCAGCAGATCATGCGTCTGACGGGAACACCCCCTGCATATCTCATTAACAGGATGCCCAGCCACGAGGTGAGACCTGAGCAGATGAAGGGGGTTTGCAGGGCAGGTCTTCACTTGCAGTGTTTGCTGCTTTTCAAAGTGATATGCTCGCATGTGGCATGGGGTGGGCAATTAACTACCTGCTCTGCAGCAAGATTTTTGTACTATATGAAGACTTGAGGTTTGGACAGTGCGTACTCAACCCCAGAGCTGTGAGACTGAGGAGAGCCCGGGTGCGAGTTGTTTTTGCATCGTGTGCCATGCTGTGCGGTTTACCAGCCAACTCTGTACTGCACGCAGCCTTCCCGGGACTCTGAGGCAGTCAGCTCTGGCAGCACCTCTTTGCTTTTCAGTCTTGCATGAACCCCAAGTAACGTCAGCTCTTCCTCTACTGTCTTGAGCGGCCTTTAGTTGGGAAGGGGCAATGCTGATGGGCTTAGTAAGTATCAGAATAAGTAAAGAGAAGGCAAAGCGAGGAGGCAGACCATAATAACCGGTGGTTCAGGATGATTGAAATGTACTTTATCTTGGTGCCTGGATTGTGTTGTACTTCAACAGAGCATTTATTTCCACAGGCAAGAAACTACATTCAGTCTTTGTCTTACATGCCGAAAATGAACTTTGAAAATGTGTTTATTGGTGCCAATCCGCTAGGTAAGGCTCGCTGTTTATGTGGTGTGCTCTTCCTGAAGCTGGCGCGAGCATGTCCCGGGACGTCAAGGCTTTCCCCAAGTTTCCTTTTGACTGCAGAAGTGGTTCAGAACAGAGCTACGTGCCATTGTCAAAGCTTACAAAGCGTGGCTGGGCTGAGGGTGTAAGAGGAAGAGATTGTGGATGATGGGCGGGTCCTGAAAAACTGCAATTCCTCATATACATTGCATTCTGAAATGTAAGCTCGTAAAAGCCCAGTGTCACACAGCTCACTGTAAAATCCTTTCTTTTCTGGTTTGGTGCTTTTGCAGCTGTGGACTTGCTAGAGAAGATGTTGGTACTGGACACAGACAAACGCATCACTGCAGCAGAAGCCTTGGCACATGCCTACTTTGCTCAGTATCACGACCCGGATGACGAACCAGTGGCAGACCCCTACGACCAGTCCTTTGAAAGCAGAGAACTTGAGATTGAAGAGTGGAAAAGTGAGTTTGGGGGATGAGAGAGCAAGCCGACCTCCTTCCTTGGTGGCCTGTGCCACAGCTGCGGTTCAGCTGAGCCATGGTAGTTAGAGGCACAAAAGAAGCTGATAAAAACGTGGGCATGCTGTTTGTTCTGAGGTCCTCACACTGAGTGAATCTGCCACGTGCTGTGCACATAATGAGCGTAATCCCTGGTAACTAATTGTTACTATGAGCGTACAAACATGTAGGTGACATAGTTGCTTATCTCTTTGTTTCCAAACTTACTCACATCATCTCAATGCTCTGGAAGTGTCTTTTATTGTGCATGCCAGTCTCTGAAAATGGTGTAACCATTCTGTTCTTTTTCTTCTTAAGCCATGGTTTTTTGTTTAAAGTGGTGTTAGAACCTTTCAGATTGTTGCAGGTTTTCTTGCGTGAGGGATATCTTTAGTACTGCCTGTTAAGTTTCTGCTATGCTTTTCCTCCCAGGCCTGACTTACGATGAAGTCATCAGCTTTGTGCCACCACCACTTGACCAAGAGGAGATGGAGTCCTGAGCAACTGCTCTCTTCTGTTTGTCCCACTTCACTGTGAGGGGAAGGCCTTTTCCTAGGGACTCTCCAATTATCGTTCAAGTGCCTCGTCACAACAATATTCTCCTTGGTGGAGGGGTTTTGTGTGTGTTGAATTGGGGAGGGGGGGAGGGAAGAAAGCCGAGTCTGTGTAAACATGCTGCATGCTCTCTTGTGTTCTGTGTCCAGCCTGGGGCAAGCCTCTGGAGACCTGTTCTGACTGCTCTCCGGTCCTTCCAGAGCAGCAGTGCTCAGCCAGCTGGCACTGCTGGGGCAAGGTGGGGCAGCTGACGTTTAACGTTTGGTTACAATCATTGCCATTTATCAATTGGTCTACAATTAAGTAACCTCAGAATGATGGAAGTTGGTTTGTAGGCTTAGAGAGTCCTCTGTTTTCTTCCAGACTGAAGGTGGGTTTGAGGGGTGTCCTTGTTCGATGCCAGACGGCCGCTTTACGTCTGGATCTTTGTGGCACAGCAGAATGTGCAGGCCTGCGAATGTCTGATTCTTGGAATGTGAAAAGGTTTTGTTTGAAACTGTAAATATGTTTGTGCCTTAAATTGAATGAGGAGAGAGAGGAAAGGAAGTCTGGAGTGGAGATCTCTGACCCACTTTTTTTCAGGGTGAAGGCTCCCGGATAGCCAGGCATGATCTTGATGTAATCAGGAAATAACTTTCCGAGGCAACAGCCTCTACCCCTGGATTTGGATATTCCTGTGTTTTTCCCTCTTCCCCTCCTCTCATTCCGAGGCTTCCCAGCATTCGCTCCCAGGAGCCAGAGGCTGGAGAAGATTCTTGCTAGCCACACGTTTGTGTATTTTGTTCCTTAAAAAGTGGGGTGTGTTTGCATGTCCTAGCTGTATGTGCATGTAGAGCTGCTTGATTTTCTGTTGTTACTTTTTTGGGGGCGGCACTGGGGCAGTTAAATCATCAGTGAACTATTTTACTGAGTACCTCAGCCAGTGCCATGAAGTCACAGCATCCTTCCTCTTGTGCTGCAGCTCGTTGTGAAATACCTGCCACTCTGGAGGCTTCGACGAGGAAAGGACAAAATCTACGGCATAGAAACATGCACCTTTTTCTTTGTTCTGACCTTCTGGGTTCGGAGGAGGAGAGTTTGGGACGGAGGGTTTCTCGTGAGATCAAATGTAAAAAACATTCTTCAAAGAAACAACTGTGGCGTCTTGTGCCAGAACTTAAGTTATTTCCTGAAAAGAATTTTCTTAGAAGTATTGGAATCCAAAGCAAAGAAATAAGCATGCAGAAACCCACAATCTCCCTTTCACTGTCTATATCTATAAATATAAATATTTATATATATAAAACTAACATTTACTAGAGGTTTTTTTACCCTCTCAGATAAGAGCTTCTTGGCTGTTTTTTAGCAGGTTGATCTCTGCCTGAGGAAACACGAGAAGGGCGGACGTTTGAACACAAACATGGTTCGAGTATTTTGTATTTTGCGGGACTCTGCGTGAGTGAAGCGCCCAGGGTTAGCGAGTGGCGGGAAGGAGGTGCCTCGGCGTGGTTGTGCTGGAACGGCACCTGGGGAGCTCGGAGCCCGCTTTTGGGGCTCGCGGAGGAGACGCTTGCAGGCATTGATTTGTTGCAGGGATCCCGTGTGGACAACGTTCCTGTGTATGTGAGGAGAAAGGCTTTTGCAGTATTTTGTATTCTTGTTACCTGTGGGGTGGAGAGGAACCCTTCGTAGTGTTTTTACCCTTGTTGGAAGAGGCAGCACAAAGGGCTGGGACACGGATAGCATGGCTGTTGCTTCTTCCTAGGCGACTTTCAGTGATCTCTTCAGGTCAAACACTTAATAAAGGTCTGGGGTGAGATGAAGAGAGCAGTTGTGTCGTGCTCTGGGACAAAACTCTCCTCAGCCCAACAAAATCAAGACAGAAAACCTCCTTTTTCTGCTGGACCATCAGTCCAGGTATTCAGATGAAAATGTAGATAGACTATGTAAACCTACAGCCAGATTATTTTTATCAGCCATTTTATGTGTAGATGCTACAGTGTGATTTCATGCGGAAATATTGCTGCAGATTTTTAAAAAATATAGACATTGTGTGTGTGTGCGTGTGTGTCTGTGCGCGTGCGTGAGTGGGAATGTCTCCTTCGGAGTCCGTAGGCTGCCGGGAGCCCTTGGGGCATGCACTCCCTTCCTTCAGTGCAATGCTGTTCAGCTGCCTGCAGGCTGAGCAGGAGGACGCACTTCAAAGAAGAGATCTGCTATTTTGGTTCTATCCATGAATTTTGCTGTAATTGGTTATGCCAGATAAGATGTCACAATACCACTGGTTAAAAATAAAACCTATTTTTCAGATTTACTGCTCTGATGGTACTGACAAACCTCTTGCACTGAAGGGTTGGTTTTTGTCGCGAACCTCTCCCTCGTGCGTGCGGGATCCTGCGTGTGATGGTTGGGGCGGGGGGCCAGGGTCCCATGACGTGTTGACTGGCTCTGCCTGCTGACACCGGGCCTGTGTCCATATTTGTCCCAAGTGAATTCCTCTGCTGCAAAACTAGCTTAGAGAGTCACTGTCAGTATTGGCCACAGAAAAAAAAATACTTTTATTTTCTGTTTAGTATAGGGAAGCACTTACTCAACATAGTAGCCCGGCGTTCTGCCACTTGCCCAGGCCTGAGAGCCTTCCCCAGTAGTACTGGTTTGTGTTCGCTTGCTGTTTAAGAGGGATGTTTTCCCCTCCTCAGCTGCCACCTAGTTAGTGGTGGAAGGGCGCTGACGGGAGCAGGAGCGTCGTGGCTCTCCGCAGTGGAGACTCCGGTTTCTGTTGTGTCAGTGCCGTTCCCTCGGCGGAGCGACTGACCGGAGCTGCGCTCTGCACGCTGACAAAAGCCTCGACAGCCGAAATTCCCGGGCCTTGATGAACCACGGTGGCTGGTGCTGGTGCCAGGCGGGCAGCTGANGCACGCCGTGTGTGCTGCCCTGCCGCAGCGCTGCNCCNCGGCCGCTGTGAGNGAGTGCAGAGCAGAGCTGGGGGTCTTCTCTCAGCTGTGTGGAAGCTGCCTTCCTGCTCGCCTTCACCTTCTGCTTGCCTTGGCACAGGCTGAGGAGGGGGGGAAAAAGCCTAAACAGGACCTGGCACTTACTGTTTTCTGGGAGGAAAAAATCTCCAAAACCCAAGATAGACAATTCCAGAACGTGTTCAGTTATAACGTATCCTGGTTAGCGAAAAAAATACTAGAATCAGTGAGAATTGAATTGGGGAAAAAAAAATACACCTAGAAAATCAAATTACTTAATTTCCTATTTGATTTGAATTGTTCACTTGAATTAATTTGTCTTTCTACAGCCAAGACATGCCCTAGATATTTGGAACTCCTTAATTGTGCGCTGATTACCTGTGTGTGCACGCGTAGTTGAGCAAGAGTTGTGTTCACAGAATGACCGATGAGTTACAGGTTTGCTTATGTACCCAGAGTTTTTGCTGCAACACCTCTTGCTCACAGGTGTATTTTTAGAACCGAGCCACTCATCAGTTTATTTCCTGCCTGTGCTGTTGCCATAGCCAGGGTTTAGTTACTCAAAGATGCTTAAGTGAGGCTAAAAAATTGCTGTAGCACCTTGTCCCTAGTTGGTGTTTTATAAAAGAGCAGAGTTTAAGGGCCAACACTGACCAGTATTGCAGCAGTTGCCTGCGAGGAGGTAAAAGGAGTCTTCCCTAAAACCCCGACGGTGTTTTTCCCCTCATTCCCATTTTCCAGGTAACGCAGACGTGCTCAGAGCAGGGCCGCCTTCCACATGGGGCTAGGGGCAGGGTTGGGGCTGGTGGGCAGAGCACGGGGAGCAGCGGGGCTGGCTCGGTAAGGCGCAGCTTAGTCACTTCCCTTGGGAAGCTGGCGGGATGCACCTACCTCCTGCGCGGGAGCCCCACCGCCGCTCCTGGGGCTGGAGCAGAATGTCCAGGCGTTCTGCTCACCAGGAACAGGCCTTCGCGCACTGGCTCTGCTGCTCCGGCGCGGTACCGCTGGGCACAGCAGCGAACTTGGGCTTTGCGGTGTGCAGGATGACCCGAGAAGGGGTCAGACCTGCTGCGGGAGATGGAACCGACCCAGCAAAGCCCGGGGCACGAACAGCTCTCAGGACGGTCCCATGTCGCAGCTGCTCCTGACTGAACCTCCTCACTGCGGTCGCCTGGACGAAGGCGGAGAACCTCAGCCTGCTCTCACCACATCCCCGCCCCGCTGGGAAACCAAGCCCGCGAGAAAATCACCGTCGCTTCCTTGCTGTCCTGTGGATGTAGCGCCCTGGCGTCCTCCATCACGAGCCCGGAGCTGTCCTCCATCGGCTGGAAGAAGAATGTCCCCGCTTGTCTGACGAGGCGCTGTGGCTTGTCCTCCAGATTCCCCGGCTCGGCAAGTCCTTACTCATCCGCTGGTTCAGAGCAGGGATTTCACGAGGCCCCCTCCGCGCCCCACGAGGACATTGCTCGGCTGGTGGCCGGTGGCAGCAGGAGCTGCAGGTGACGCGGGGCTGGGTGCTTGGCTCCTGCAGCAGCAGCGTCCAGAGGCACCTGGGCACGACCGAGGCGTGTCGGGAAACCTGATGCCTCACCTCCAATGTGGAGGCGGAGGGAGGAGGGCCCAAAGACATGTCCCTTCACGCTCGCAACAGCTGAAAACGGAGCAGGAGACTCACTAGAGCCTATTCCACCAGCGCAGGAGGCTGCGCTGTCCCTGTCTCACCCCAGAAGCCCTCCCATACTCCAGTACTCTGGGGGGGTGGCAGTCCCGCACCCGCCGGGCGATGAACATCGCGAGGAGAAGAGGCTTTTACAGACAGGAGGTGAACAAAACCCTCTGGGAGCTGCCCAGGAGATACACGTCCCTCCACCCGGTGGGCTCCGGGGCCTACGGCTCAGTGTGGTGAGTGGGGTCCTGCCTGCAGCAGGAAGGGGTGAGCTGGGGGTGTTCGAAGTATCACGCCGGGGGGAGATGAGGAGGTGCTTGTGGGCACCCGTCCATTAGGAAAGGCCATTTGCATGTGTGATGAAGGCGGTTTGCCTCCTGCTCCGGCACGGGCAGTGGGTTGGACACTTGGTCACTTGAAGAAACTGAGATGTTTCCTCCTGCGGTCGCCCTGGGTGGGCAGAGAGGGGGAGGTCTCCCACCTGAGCTTGCCTTGGCAGGCGTCCCTAGGCAGGGGCTCGAGGAGCAGGGATGCAGCCTGGGCTGTCACCTCGGCCCTGGGGTCAGGCAGCTGCCGAGCTGCCTTGGTCTCTAGCTTGCATGGAGGGAGGATTCTGTCTGGCAGCAAAGGGTGGTGGTGGGGAAATACCTGGGTGTCTGAAAGCAATTAGCAGATGCTAATGAAGGTGGTGGCTGCAGCATGTCCTTGCTGCTTCGTCCAGGGCAGCTGATGCTGGGCTGCATGGGGAAGGAGCTGGACAACACGATCCCCGCCTTGATACTGCTTGCAGCTTGAAATCATAAAATAGATAGAAATTATTGTGAGCCAGGATCAGTAACAGACTGGGATTTCCTTCCTGGCTGATGATAAACCTCAGGCTACGAGAGGGCAGCAGGAGCTGCTGGTCATGAATCAGCTGGGCGCAGGTGCCTGCTGTGAGAGCAAGCAGAAGTCAGGTCTGGCTTGGTTTAGACTGGCGAACCTGAGGAGATGGGTGACTTTTCATAAGGTTAAATACGAAGCAGCCCGTTGATAGGACCTGGACGGAGCCCTGCTTTCATAACACGCTGAGCTAGGAAGAAAGAAAAAAAAAAAAAGGTGTGTCCCCATTTGTAGGTGTTGGGCAAAGTCTGCCGGCTGCCGCGGCACGAATCCCGAAACCCTGGGGCCCAGGTTCTGTCCTTGGCCCCAGCTGCCTGGTTACAGAGAGGCACCCAGTGTTTCCTCTTCCCGTTTTGCTGTCCAGCTGCAGTTAAGCAGATGCTTAAATGAATTCTGCAAAATCAGGCAAGACTACACCTGACTCTTTCTATATTTGGTGTTTTATGTTTTTTTGTCATGAAGGAAAGGAGGAAGAGTAAAAGAAAATACAGACAGGACAAAAAAGGGAAGAGAGAAATCCTTCCAAAGTGTCCTTGCCCACCACAAAAAAACAAACACCACCAAGACAAATCTTTCACTGGTCCCAGGGAAAGTCCCGGCCGCTCTGGAGGTCCCCGGAGCGGAGGGATGGGCGTTAAAGCAGCCGGGGGCCCCGGATGACGCTGGTATCGGTGGTATCGCAGGGACAGGGCTCGGCAGGGAGGGTTTGCTGCCGATTCCTGTACAAAGCAGAGGTGGAAGCGTGTGGAGCTAGGATTTGCTGTCCTCTGCTGGGAATTGCTGGGAGGCTTCCCTATCGCGGCATTATTCAGAGCTGCTGGCTTTTACACCTCCTCGAGCAGCTGAGAAACTAATTCAGGCAAAACAGCAAAGATGTGCTTCTTCCCTCATGAATTCTGCCAAACCCTGTAGTGATTTGGCTTCCAGATGGAATGTCAGTGTGGAAAAAGAGTCTTCTGACCCCTCCAACGCTGGGCTTGCTGATCTCTGCCAGCCGCCGCAGGGACACAGCTCTGCCTGCCCGGTGTCATCCTGAACTTCAGCCGTTCGTTAAACCTGTGGTGGGCTCTCCCGGCTTCGTCAGCTGAGTTAACCCTTAGCTGTGTCTTAGGGTGAAAGTAGTGCTGGCTGCGCTGGGCAGGCTGGAGCTCCGTCACCCAACTCACCCGTTGAGTGGTGGGGTCAGACGCGCGGCAGGCCAGCAGCTGGGAAGGCAGGTAAGAACACGCACCCTTGGATTAGGAAATCTGCCGTGGGTTCTGCAGAAGCTCTTTCTCTGGTCCGAGTCCCTTCCTCTCATTTCCCTGGCTTCTCGGAAAACTTCACCCTGTGCGGTCCCCTCTGCCAACACCCGCTGAGGTCCTGAAGCTGAGACAGCTCTTCCCTGTCCTCCTGAGATCCCTCATGCCATCTTCAGCGCTGAAGCTGCCTCACGGAGCTGTGCCAGCGCTCTCTTTGCTTTTCCCAGCTGAATGCGTTGACAAAATCGCCATCACACCAAAGCTCCAATGGGATGCTTTTTGCTCTCATCATGCATAACTTAAAGCAATTGGAAAGGACCTCAGTGGCCAAGGGCAGGGAGACTGCCCGATGGTATTGGGGAGGTTGGTGAGAGCTGTTGGTAGCCCAGACTGCCAGAGCACACACCGCAGCTCATCGCTTGTGGCTGACAATCGGAGAAACCTCTGCAAGAGACCTCCAAGGTTTGCTGCAAGGAGCTGATACCCAGCCCCTCCTCAGCACTGACCTGAAGGGAAAGCCACGCAGAGCCGGATACTTGCCCCTCTCTTACTGTAATCAGCCCTAACCCAGCAAAATGCACTATTTGATTGTGTTATCACAGCTGGCATTTCCCTGTTTATTCAGTTTATGAAGTCTTGCCTCTGAGTGACGGTCCTGGAGGTCACTGTAACATCGCTTTACAGCTTTACGGTACCTGCCCCTCCCCATCTCGGGTCCTCCGAGAGCCTGGGGGAAGGAGCGGTGGCTGCAGCCTGGCAGTTGGGGACCATGGCAGGGTGAATCACGCAGCCCTTCGGAGAAGGAAGCAGGGGAGAAGCGTCTGTGCAAGGCTGGAGGACGCGTGCAAAGTGCTAATGCCGGCCTTCACGTGGGCTTGGTTACCCTGTGCAGCTGAAAGCCGTGGGACTGAACGTGCTGATTTATAGCCCTTCTGTTTCCTCGGGAGATGAGATAAGGATTTACAAAGCGGCAGGAACTGCTCTGGAAACCCCCAGCACCATTTAAAATCCGTTTGCCTCTTGGAGGGGTCAAGGAAGGGCTGAGGCACCAATGTGTCGGGGGGTACACTGACATCCCACGGGGAAACACCACAGAGAATCCCGAATTTCAGCTGTCTCTGCCTGAGGAACTCCCTCCCCGCTTCCTGTCCTGGGAAACCGGGGCCCTGCTTTGCGATCTGATCAAAGAGCCTCCGGAAGCAGAGAAAGTGTCGTGGGATCACCCTGGCCAGTTGCAGACAGCAAATGTGACCAGAGGGAAGAACACGTCGTGTCTCCTGCGACGGCTCCTGTACCTTACTTTCATTAGCTCTGTAAAAGACTCTCCTTTTCAGCCAGACCTGCTTTTACACGGAAGCGTACGTATAGCGTCAAAGACCCTGAATGCAGGAGAATGAATTCCAGCAGCCTGTATTTCCAGTGCGTGAGGTCCACTGTCTTTGCTCCAGAATACAGCAAAGGCTGTTGATGTTAACCTTAAAGCGAACAACCTCCAAGCAGATGGCAAAGCAGAAATTGCTTGATTCCCTTATCTCCATGCGTTAGGGAAGGAGAAGGCCGAGTTAGAACTAATCCCGACCTTTAACCGTTTGTGTTTCCCTCTGCTCTCAGCTCTGTTAGCTCCAGCTCGTTTCTGCAGGTTACGGGGAATAAAGGCGAGCCACTAATACTTTCCTTGGTGTCCCACCTCGTCCTCCAAAGAGCACGGGCTGTGGTCTGGTGCCCAAAGTCACACAGGGTAACATCTGTGTGGGCAGAGCTCCACTGGGTTTCTCAAGGGGCCTTTCCTTGCTGTTCTGCGAGCTCCAGAACTAGCTCTTCTCTAGGAGAAAACCTTTGTTAGCAAAATTTCTTGAAATATACTGCCAATATCAGCACTGGGTCTTATTTGTCTGCTGCAGTTCAGCCATAGACAAGAAGACGGGGGAGAAAGTGGCTATCAAGAAGCTCTGCCGCCCCTTCCAGTCGGAGATCTTTGCCAAGAGAGCGTACAGAGAGCTCATGCTGTTGAAGCACATGCAACACGAGAATGTAAGTACTCATTTTTCTCCGTTCCTGATGAAACAAGGGGGATTTTCTTGCCACCTGGGAGCAAGTCCTTACTGGCAGCATCACCTTTATTTTAACTGAGAGGTCCCAACACTTGGCACATGCAGGCAGTCGTGGGGTTTAAATGCGCCCTGTCTGCTGCACCCAGCTGGCACCAGGCTGAAGCAGATGTGTAATGGGTGCTCTCGTGTATTAGTAAGAGGAAAAGCAGCTGTGCAGCATAGTGAGGAGTCCTCGGATTCCTCAGATGGAGTTCTCGGTGCTCACCCACGTGCGTGTGCTGCTACCTGAGTCCCACGTGCACAGCAAATGCTTTCCAGGTTTAAATGTGGACTTTTCTTCTCCATCAGGTCATTGGGCTGCTTGATGTCTTCACCTCTGCTGTCTCATACCAGGGATTCCAGGACTTGTAAGTTTGGAGTTTGCGTTCGCTCTGTCTGGACTCGGCCATTGCCCGAGACACCGGTGACGCAGCAGCGGGATAAGAGATCAGCTGAGGTGCAGTCCAGCAGGCTGAGTTGAAAAGGGGCCAGGCTGAAGCCAGACACCCCCAGATACCTAGGAGAATCAAAAGCACGAGTCAGTTCCCATGGTGAAAATGCCCGCATTACATAAACAGATCCCATGCCGTGCTCGCAGCTGGGAGAACACAGTACAGAGAGACCAGCGTGCCTAACGCAGAGGCGTTACCCTCCATGGCGTGTCACATGTAGCATGATCCATGCTACTGCAGCGCCTGTGTGACCGCTGAGCGACGAGGCGGGAGAAGTACAGTTCCTCAGGCCCTGGGGTGATTTAACTGAGAATTCTAAGGATCTGCCTTTCTTATCATTGTGATTCGGGCTGTTCTCTTTTTTTTTTTTTTTGGCATTTTTCCTCAGCGTTGGTGGTCAGGTTGGACAAGTCGTTCTCCCATCCCCATCCTTAGGCGCGAGCAGCGTGTGCCTGGGTTTGGGGTTTTGGCTGCTGGCTGGGTATTTAGCAACCTGCAGGAAAAGTGTTTGAAGGCTCTCAGAGCAGTTCCTGCTGGAAGGCAGTCAACTAATTAGCAGTCTCGGCAGGCAGGCCAGAGACTGAAGGGAGCTAGGTGTTGTCTTCCGAGGCAGGGCTGGAGAACATTACAAAGATCCATTTGGGAGCCAGCGCAGCAGTTTTGCAAGACTCTTTAAAGCTGTGCAAGATGTTTCAGCTCCCAGATGGTGCAAGACCGTCCGGAACTGAACATCACTGGAGGTCTAAAGGAAACTAATTCAGGACGGTTGAAGTTTGGGAGGTGCTTGTTCTTACTCGATGTCAGATACCTGATTGGAGAGGAGAAGAAAGGGCGAGTTTGAGAGCAGGTTGAAATCCCAGCATCACTGTGGGCTATGATAGTTTGCAAGGAATATTGTCACAACAACTCATCTTAGTCACAGTAAGTCACACAGCCAAAAAACACCCAAGTGAGAACAAGGCTAGCCTGGTTCCCTGTGTTTTTCTTCTAGACTCAGGGCCTTGTCTTACTGCCTTTTAGCTACCTGGTGATGCCATACATGCGGACAGATTTACAAAAGATCATGGGACATGAATTCAGTGATGAAAAGATCCAGTACCTGGTCTACCAAATGCTGAAAGGGTTGAAGGTAGGTGGGTCTGGAGGGGTTTAGTGACTCCCTGTGTCTCCTACACGTCACCTCTGGGTTGACCATAACAAAATCCCCTTCCAACACTGTATAGGAAGGTTTAGGGGGTTTACAGCATGCCCTGAGAACCGGTATTTGTTGTTGAACTACTCTTGTTCCAGCACACATCAATCAAAATGACCGCTTGTTCACATCAGCCAGTCGGGTATCAAAGTGATTGGCAGTCATAGACCTTGTGATGTTTTTTCTGTGACAGCGGCTGCATCATTCTTTGACTTGCCCAAATCCTTAGCAAAACCCTGTGTAGAAAGGAAGAGGCTGGTAGCAATGGGAGCTTCTGAAGAATTCCTACCAGAGGCTCTCAGGGGAGAAGACAGAGGGAATGATTTTCTATTCAATCGAATAAGGAAGAAATATGCTGCTGTAACTGGCTTTGAGAGGGCAGAAAGCAATCGCTGCACACCCTGAGATGCAGAGACGGTGTCTTAACGCTGCCCTCTGCGATGTCCTTCGCCTGGAGTCAGAGCAGGGGCTTAAAGGCATGAGGGAGTTCACCTTAACACCACCTTCCCCCAGATCACTGTTATCTAGAGTTTCAATAAAGGGGGGACGGACACATGGAAGGTTTAATTGGTGTGGTAAAAGCCATGCAGTCAGCTTTTGCAACTCAAATCTGATTTCCAATTTTGCGTTTTAATGATGAGATTTTTTTTTTTCACATAGTTTAACACCCAAACCAACAGTTTTCATGTCACCTACTGACCATGTCCCTACCTGTAATCCTGACACCATTGATAGTTTAAAGGTATTAGTTTACCTGCTGTAAGGAACTATTGCTCCATACGTCCGCTTCTGCTCTATGCCTCTCCTTTAGAGTGGCAACATAACTGCAAGTACCGTCACAAATTCAATGCCGAGATTTCTTTTCAAACTGCTGCCCTGGGGCTGGGGACCTGCAGCCGGTGCAGAGCCGTGTTCTCAGCAAGCTCTGGTTTGTACCTCTTGTTTCTCCACTGGAGAACAGAAAGTCTTGTCCGCCTGTGCTCACGTTGTGGCTCCTTTTTTTATTGCAGTATATTCATTCAGCTGGAATCATCCACAGGGTAAGTTCATATGCGCTGTTACTCTGTTTTTGTCTGAAACACAGCTTGGTCATAAAATTAATAAATTCCTAAAAAGCATTTCACTAACAGCCTCGTCTGCTCCAAGGTCTCTCTGGTGTGCTCCCTCTTTTCCCTCCTACACCCTATATGCGCTTGGATTTGCTCATTCGCACAGCATTTTGAGGAAATGTTGTGTTTTATGATGAGCTGTGAAGCATTTTATGAAGCTTTTTGAATTAAAACTGTTTCAGAAAAAAACAAAATAGTAATCTAAAGCTGTACAGTATAGGAGGCACAGCGCCTTTGCTGTATTGATACTGGACTCGGGGTATATGGGACCCCATCAAAGGCGAGCAGATGTTTGCCTGAGGCTCGTGTTGGTGTGTTGCAAATCGAAACATCCTTATTATTCTGCTCTTCTCTGTTCTAGGACCTGAAGCCGGGCAACCTGGCTGTGAATGAAGACTGTCAGCTAAAGGTAGGTGGAAAAGCACCCCTTCATAGCACGTAGCTTTTCAGATCATGGAGAAACTGCTCCTCCAGCAGGAATCCGGGCATTCAGGTGTCATGATGTTTCCTCTTGCCTTCCGAGACTCGATTCAAGGCGCTTCGTTGCCCAGCGGTTGCAGGCAGTGGGAAATACTCGCCTGCTGATGTAACTTGCTGAGTCAGGGCCCAAGACTTGGAATGAACATCCTGTCGCTGTAATTGCTGCGGCATGGCAGTTTGTAACGACTTCCTAACCAAATTCAATACTGCTGAGCAATACTTGTGTTAGGTGAGCGATCCCTGAAGGATAACTGGATTCAACCACGGTTACCCTTTGGTTCTCACTGACACGATGGTTGTGATTCCAGACAGAGTTATTTTCAGTGTTGCTTTGAAGGGTTTGCTTGCAGCTTGCTGGTGCAATGGTCTAGCCTGCGTTTTCTGTACCGTATATTACAGGGAAGGGCTCTGTTGCCTGTAAAAGCTGGGTCATCTCCAGTACTAAGGGAGAGGCCGCCTCTGTCAGCTGCAGGGTGTTTTTATAGGAAGGGGTGAGTCGTGATGGCCTGGGATCACACCTTCACCGCCAGGTTACAGAACAACTCAATTACATAAAGGTCATAGAGTGGAAAATTAAGCTTCAAGAAAGGAAACGACCTTCCAGGTAGCACCGATCCTTTCAGCAGGGTCTTCACACAACAACTGGTTTTGCAGCCAGCTTGCAATTTACCGTGGAATTAAGACAAACCTGTTAGTTCATTGAACTGTCCAGTCGGTGGCTGTGGTGTAGTTGGAGCTTCATTATTATCTGACTGGATCTGCTTTGTTTGCTCTTAGAAGTAGATTATCACTTGCCCGTAGGATTTCTCTTTTCTTTCCTGCCCTTCTTTCTCTTTCTTCCTTTGGTGAACTGCAGATCTTGGATTTTGGCTTGGCCAGACACACTGATGCTGAAATGACCGGCTATGTGGTTACGCGCTGGTACAGAGCCCCAGAAGTCATTCTGAACTGGATGCATTACAACCAGACAGGTGAGCTGGGTTGCTTCAGCGGTGTGACTGTCCCGTGACGAGCCAGGGATCCTGCTGTCACACCCGGGTCAGATCTCACGTAATCCTCCAGATGTTTTTCTTCTTTATCATCAGTGTCCCTGGGAGCAGAACAAGTCCCAGAGCTGCTAGTGCCTGCGGGAAATGATGAAAGCAGAGATTTTAGCAGTGTAGAAAGAACAGGGGAGGATGGAAAATGGGAGTGAAATTTAAATTGGTGCCTGGTGCAGACTGAAAAAGCAGACAACAGCCCCAGAAATCATTGCTTCCTAAAATCTACTGTCTTTTAAATTTTTTTTTTCCCCTTTTTCTCTCTGAACAGTGGATATCTGGTCTATCGGCTGTATCATGGCAGAAATGCTGACTGGGAAAACGCTCTTTAAAGGAAAAGATTGTATCCTTTCAAGCTGAACCTGTTCCCCGGGGGGGAGTAATAATTCTTGGTGTGTGTAAAAGGGCTTTTATGAATGAGGCTACTGAGAGAAATAGGTGTCAGTCTGGTTTACCAGGAGATAATCACAGGGACCAGTGGGTCTTTTTGGTGAGGAAAACAGAGGGAAGATAGGAGGGGCCCAAGCTGCTCTTAGAAATACACCTCTGTGCTGGCCACGTCTGCTCTGCGTCAGCATCCTAACCTCGCGTGGCCACAGCTCCATCCCCAAACCCTTCCATATCCCCCAAACCCATGGCAGAGTTGTGCCAGCAAAACTATCCATTGATGAAAATCGCATCCCAAGAGGAGAGCTCTCTTTGTCACTGTGACGAGTCTCTGCTTGTGCAGCTCCGTTGCGTTTGTATCGCAGCCTGCTCATAGCTCCCATGGGTCCTCGGGCTCTCTGGCACCCAGCCCACAGACTGAGTGCTGGGGGCTGTCCAGGGCTCGCTCCGAGCCGGGTGATCTTTAACGCAGCCTGCCAGACCTGGACCAACTGACTCAGATCCTGAAAGTCACAGGGCATCCAGGAGAAGACTTTGTGGAGAAGCTGGAGGACAAAGCGGTAAGAAAGTTCACTGTGGATTCAGGTCTTCCTGGTGGAGGTGTGGTGGGGAGAGGTTAACTTGGCCATGTCTTTGAGGTGGGAGAGGTGCTGCTTCTACAGCAGCAGAGAAGATGAGCAACAGCAGTCAAAAGATCTTGGCGAGGAGGATGTTTCTCTTTGGTAGTGGCACATCTGATGGATTTGGCATTGCAGTGGGAACCGCTGTGGATTGCAGGGACTCTGGGGTGAGGTGCCTGACGCCCCAGCAAACCACTGACCTCCTCTGTTCTCCAGTCTGGCCCTTCTTAAAGCAGGAATATTTCTGTATCTCAATTGATAAAAATAGTTCCTTGCAAACTGGTCACTGAAATGTGATGTCTGGGATGATTTGCTGCTCATTTGCCTTTGTTCTTCTGAGCCAGGAGACCCCAGAGCTGTACTTCCCAGCCCCCTGGCCCTTGTCCATGTGCAGTAAATGTCTGTGCTTTTCTTTCTCTTTCAGGCTAAGAGTTACATCAAGTCCCTTCCTAAAATCCCCAAGAAGGATTTGTCTGTGCTTTTCCCCAAAGCCAATCCGCAGGGTAAGTCGTCTCCCCCATTTCGCACGAGTTTTCATAGCTGGCAAGGAGGCAGGCGGACCGCCACAGCTGCGATTTTCTTCCTCCTCTCTCATAACTTCTTGCTATTTCCTCCCTTGCAGGTTGTGCCCTGCCCCTCCCCAGGGCAACTGTGTATGAATTAAAAGCAAAATTATTCCTTATTTTCATTAGAATGGCAATATTCTGCTACTCTTGGCCATTTACTTGTTTGTTTTATTTTAAAATGCCACAGCCTGTAACGTGCAATATTTAAGGAAGAGATAAACTTCTGACTCTCATAGCAATGAGCCAGAAGAGAGCGAGTGCTGGATATAACGGGATGTCTAGGTTGTGGGATGCAAATCGTGCAGTTGGTGTGAGAGTCGGGATGAAATGTGGCTGAGGTGGTTGCTTGTGGCCAAGCAGGTGATATTATGATCAGCAGCATTTAGATAACAAACCAGCTCTTCTTTTTTTATTATTATTTCCCAGCCCCACATCTAAGGGATCATGGGCTTTTGATGAAGTGCTAAGGAAGCCTCGCAGTCCACTCCAGTAATTTTATTTTTAATTTTTTTTAGAGTACAGCTTAGATCATAACTGTTTGTTGAACACCTGGACCTACTGATACTTAACAGGCAGCTGAGATGTGCAATTTTCAGGGTAAAAATTGATCTCCTCCAAGAAGCTCTTTTCCCAGATAGATTAGAGGTGAGAGCAAGCAAAACTCTTCTAAAAGCTGAAAGGAATAAAGCATTAGGATGCTAAAACCAAGGGGGAACAACGCTGACAGACTAGTTGGTATCTGAGTTTCCTGCCTTCCTGTTTACCAGGGATTTATAGATTTCTTATACAGATTACTCGTGTTAAGACTACTTTGACTTGCAGGGGTCAGAGTGAAAGCAAATGATTAAAACTGAAAAATACCTTGAAGTTACTGGCTTGCTCTTTGTGTTCTTGCAGCCCCATCTGTGCAGCAAGGCTTATTCAAGATGAATTTGTTATTTCTGCACAATTTACACCTCCAGTTCTGTTTGTAAGAGCTCCCTGAGGCTGCTGTTGGGCAGATTTTGTATCCCCATTGACAGCAGCTCCACGCTACCTTGTCCGGGCTGGGGAATCTCTTTCATTTCCAGGTCTGGGGCCATAGCACTGGAAGCACTAGTCCCATCGCTTGCAGGGTTCATGCAGAGGATGCCTGTTCTCCATTGCACCTTGCTTAGCCTTGTTCCTCTCTTCTCCTACAGCAGTGGACCTGCTGGACAAGATGTTGCAGCTGGATGTGGAAAAGCGCCTTACAGCGACGGAGGCTTTGGCTCACCCCTATTTTGAACAGTTCCGAGACATTGAGGAGGAGACAGAAGCGCAACAGACCTACGATGATTCTCTGGAACACGAAAAGCTTTCGATAGACGAGTGGAGAAGTAAGAAGTTTATCTTGTTTGAAGTCCCTGTCTGGCACAGGACTTTCCTGTCTCTCTCTGCTCCCTCACTCGCTGAGTGAGGCTGCGATTGCCTGCTGATGCCTCGATGATCGTGCACACCTCCCTCGCCTTGCTCTTGCTTTTATATATTCAGCACAGATCCCTCCAGCTCTTCAGGCAGACTCCTTCTCTGCCTCTCTGCTTTGTCTGTCTCTTCCAGCTTGTACCTGCCATATCCTCTCCACTGAATACCTCCTCTCTGCACACAGAACAGTCAAACTTTCCTTTCTGTCCTCTGAAATCACACACTCATGGTTATTTTGTTCTCTTTTTCAAGAACATATTTACAAGGAGATCTTGTCCTTCAGTCCCATTGCACGGAAGGACTCAAAGAAGCGAAGCGGGATGTCGTTGTAGTGACCAGTGCGGCTGTGACTGGGATTCACTTCTCCTGGATCACTGATCGGATTTACTCTACGCTGCCTTGCTGATGGCCATGGTTTGGCCTGTGGGACTTCTCTGTGTGCCAGCATGAGGATGACGCTGTGCTGTGGGCATTGGACTTTGTTCTGCTGTAGGGGGAAGCACCCCAAACCGTTTTCAACACAAAAGATAAATATATTCTCATTGAAACTTTAAGTGGGAGAATTTTACCTGGTGGTTTTTTTGGGTATTTTTGTCTCTTCCTATATTTGTCCACTTGGGAGAGCAGAGGTTTCACTGCTCCCTTCTCATTAGTCTTTCCAAGCACAGGTTTTAGTACATTAATTACGCATAAGGTAAAGAAAAAGGTAAAATTGTCTGGGAAGTGAGTCCCAAGCAAAATGATCACAAATTATGAAATTCAGCATAACAAGACTTTATCCAATCTAACCCGGAATGTGTCCCCTTTCCCTGAGCAGTCAGACAGCATCCAGCACAGCGAGGTTGCTGGGACTGTGTCGGCTCCAGGACGCCGTGGGAATCCAGTCGATCACGGAATCGGACTGTGTTCAGAGCAGCTCCATCTCTTGCTATACACACAACTCCCTGCTAGGGTGCTTCCCCCTCCGGACAGCTGCTGCCTCCTTTTTTTTTTTTTTTTTTTTT